>Ga0308169_10000506_pt1 | contig 56966 bp, 58 predicted proteins | sample PhyBR1_2_FD_202139 | JGI IMG/M metagenome (GOLD analysis project Ga0308169, IMG submission 202139) | Phyllosphere microbial communities from UC Gill Tract Community Farm, Albany, California, United States - DLSLSB.R1 | ecosystem: Host-associated > Plants > Phyllosphere > Unclassified | place... | reverse complement strand
TCTGTGCCATTAAGGTCTTCCTCTTGCTGGAAAGTCGGTTTTCAGAAAAGCAGGATGTTTCCCAAAAAAAGTATGACTCTTATCTTGGCAACGCGTCAAAGCGCCTAATGGTTCCTTGGGGATAAAGCCGGAAAGTAGGGGGTTTATCTATTTGGATTCCGAACCCGGACGGTCGGTGGGGTGGACCGGGAGGGAATCTGCTTCCGCCTGGGCGCGGGCCTCCGCCTGCCGTTCGGCCTTGTCGGCATTGAAGATTGCCTTCATGGCGAACCAGAACAGCAGGCCCACCACCAGGGAGGGAAGAATGACTGCTACGTATTCCATGATCAGTGCCCTTCGGGCTTCAGCAGCGGGAACAGGATGGTTTCGCGGATACCGGCGCCGGTGAAGAGCATCACCAGCCGGTCGATGCCCAGGCCGATGCCACCCATGGGGGGAGCACCGTATTCCAGGGCGCGCAGGAAGTCCTCGTCAAGCTGCATGGCTTCGACGTCGCCTGCGGCTGCGTGCAGGGACTGCTCGGTGAGCCGTTCACGCTGGATGACGGGGTCGATCAGCTCGGAGAAGGCGGTGCCGCGCTCCATGCCGCCGATGATCAGGTCCCAGGCCTCGATCAGGCGGCCGTCCTCACGGTGCGGACGCGCCAGCGGCTGCGCGGACGGCGGGTAGTCATAGACGAACGTGGGGTTCAGCAGGGTGGGCTCCACGATTTCGCCGAAGAGTTCCACCACCAGCTTCTCGGCGTCCCACTTGGGGTCCACCTTGACGTGGTGCTTTTCGGCGATCTCACGAAGCACCTCAACGGAAGTCTCCGGCGTGATCTCCTGTCCAACGGCGTCGGACAGTCCGGGGTAGACAGCCAGCCAGGTCCACTCGCCGTCGAGGTTGATCTCCCCCGCCTCGGTCTGCAGGACACGTCCCGCACCCACGGAGTCCGCGGCGTCGAGGATGATCTCCTTGATCCGCTCGGCCATGACGAACTGGTCGGCCCAGGCCTCGTAGCACTCAAGGGTGGTGAACTCGGGGCTGTGGGTGGAGTCAACGCCCTCATTGCGGAACACGCGGCCCATGTCGTACACGCGGTCGATGCCACCCACCACTGCACGCTTGAGGTACAGCTCGGTGGCGATGCGCAGGGTCATCTTCTGGTCGAACGCGTTCATGTGGGTCTCGAACGGCCGCGCCAGGGCCCCGCCATGGACCAGCTGCAGGATGGGCGTTTCCACTTCCACGTAGCGGTGACGGAACAGCGTTTCGCGGATGGAGCGGGTGATGGCGGCGCGGGTGTAGACCATTTCGCGGGCCTCGTCGCGGACCATCAGGTCCACGTAGCGCTGGCGGACGCGGGTTTCCTCATTCAAGTCCGCGTGCAGCACCGGCAGCGGCCGCAGGGCCTTGGAAGCCATGGACCAGGAGTCCGCCATGATGGACAGCTCGCCGCGGCGGGAGGAGATGACCTCGCCCTTGATGAACACGTGGTCGCCAAGGTCAACCAGGGCCTTCCAGTCGGCGAGCGCTTCCTCACCGATGTTGGCAAGGCTCAGCATGGCCTGCAGGCGGGTTCCCTTGCCATCGGTGCCGCCTTCCTGCAGGGTCGCGAAGCAGAGCTTGCCGGTGTTGCGGACGAAGACCACGCGGCCGGTGACGCCGACAATATCGCCCGTGGTGTCATCCGCTTCGAGGTGGGCATACTTTTCCCGGATCTCAGCGAGGGAGTGCGTCCGTTCCACACCCACGGGGTAGGCCTCCGTGCCGCGCTCAAGGAGTTTGGCGCGCTTTTCCATGCGGATCCGCATCTGCTCGCTGGCATCGAGGGGCTCTGGGGCATTCTTGGGCGCGGGGGTGTATTGGGAAGTCACAATCATCAAGTTTACCGGCCATTGGCTAACCGGGTTCCCAGCGGTCCCGCAGCCTTGCGTCCTAGGATGGGCGGGTGAAAGAACGGCTACTTCCAACGCACGACGGCGGCAGGCTGGCTTTGTACAGCTATGGCGCCGAGGATGCGCCGGGCGAAAAGCGGGTGCTGCTGATCGGCGGCGCGTTCCTCACGGCCCTGATTTACCGCCCGTTCTCTATTGCGCTGGCGAAGGGCCTCGGTGAGGGTTGGGCCGTTGACGTCTATGACCGCCGGGGCCGGGGCGGGTCCACCGAACAGCCGGCGGATTACTCCATGGCTACCGAGATCGAGGATGTCCGCACCGTCCTTTCCGCCACGGGCGCCCGGAACATCCTGGGCCATAGCCTGGGCGGATCGGTGGCGCTGAATGCGGTGCAGGAGTTCACCGGGACGCCGTTCGTCCCGGACAAGCTGGCCGTGTACGACGCAGCGGTGAACATCGATGGCAGCATCGACACCAAATGGCTGGACGGCTTCGAGGACGCCGTCAACAACGGCAAGGTGGGCCACGCCCTGGCCCACATGAAGAAGACAGCAAGCCCGGGTTCGGCCATGGCCCGGATCCCGGAGCCTGTGCTGGCAGGCCTGATGGCGGTCCTGTCCCGGACCAAGGTGAACCAGATCTTCCGGCAGGTGATGCCCAGCGGAGTGGGCGAACTGCGGGCCGCGTACGACGAGAAGGACCATGCCCGGGACTTCAGTGTGCTTCCGCCCGGCACCCTCTTCATGGCCGGCGGGAAGAGCCCGGACTACTACAAGCTGACGGCGGAGCGGCTTCACGCCGCCGTCGCCGGCAGCACCTACCAGCTCTCCCCAAAGTGCTTCCACGGATCCGTCCCCGCTGCGGTGAAGGAACTCGTGGAGGCCATCGCGGCGTACTTCAAGGACGAGCGTACTGACGGGGACGCCGGCCCGCACGGTGAGTCCCGCCCGGACCAGGCCGGTGCTATCCCCGTTCGCCCCGGCTAAACCCTGCCAGCGGTGCTTTGCAGAGGTTCCGTTGTGCCTCCACCCGGCTTGCTCGGCTAGGCTCGAACCATGACGCGAGAGAACATCAGGACCCCCGACGGCGGCACTGTGGAGCTCTTTTCCACCGGCGCGGAACTGGCTTCGGCAGGTTCGGGCGTGGTGGTGGTTCCGCCCTCCATGGTGACGGCCGCGGATTACACCAGGTTCGCGCAAAAACTCAGCGCTTCCCTGGGCCGGCCGGTGCACACCTTCAACCGCCGCGGCCGCGGATCATCCTCGCCCCAGCCGGAGGACTACAGCCTGGACGTGGATATCAGGGACCTCGATACCGTCATGAAGCACACCTCCAGCACGGACGTCTTTGGCCACAGCTTTGGCGGCGCCGTTGCCCTGCACGCCGCGCGGACCCTGCCGGTGGAACGCCTCGCCGTCTATGACCCCGCGGTCTCCGTCAACGGCAGCGTCACCGCTACCTGGATTGGCGAGTACGAAAAGGCGATTGCCGCCGGCGACGACGACCGCGCTTTGGCTGTGATCCAGCGGGGCCTGGAAGCAGGCGGATCCTTCTCTTCGCGCATGCCGCTGTCCATGCTCACCCTTGCCAACAAGCTGACCGCGGGCACCACCGAAGGAAAGCAGCAGCGCGAACTGATGCGCACCGGCGTCCGTGAGATCAAGGCAATCATCGCTGCGGACATGCCTGCCGAGCCGTTCCTCGACCTGCCTCTGGAGACGCTGATCGTGGTGGGCGAAAAGAGCCCGGCCTACTTTGGCATTGCCTGCGGCCAGATCCACGATGTGCTCTCCGGCTCCAGCTACACCATCCTCCCCGGCTTCGGCCACGACGGCGCCATCAAGGCCCCGGACAAGCTGATCAAGGAACTGAGCGACTTCTTCGCCGGTTAGTGGGCGGGGCCGTGCCCGGCACCTTCAGTCCTGCGCATCATCGCGGAAAGCACGACGGCGGCAAAGGCTATGACGGTTGCCGTCATGAACGCGGCACTCATCCCTGCAACGAGGCCCGACGCCGCACTCACCACGGCGAAGATGGACACCAGCAGCGCCGTGCCCGCAGCCCCCGCCACCTGCTGGGTGGTGCTCATGATCGCCGAACCGTGTGAGTAAAGGTGCGGCGGCAACGGGTTCAACCCGGTGGTAAACGCCGGAGTGAACAGCAGCGCGAGGCCGAAACTCAGCCCCACGTGCAGGGTGACGATCCACCAAACTGCCGTGCCGGCGTCGAGCATTGAAAATTGCCAGAGGGTGGCCACCATCAGGATGGACCCCGTGACGGTGAGCGGCAGGGGGCCTACCTTGTCGAACGCGCGGCCGATGACCGGGCCCAGCAGGCCCATGGCGAGCCCGCCGGGTAGCAGTGCCAGGCCGGTTTCGAGCGAACCGAGGCCGCGCACCTGCTGCAGGTAGAGCGGCAGCAGGATCACGCCGCCGAACAGGGCCATCATGGCCACCACCATCAGCAGGACCGACACCGTGAACATCCGGAAGTTGAACGCCCGCAGGTCCAGCAGCGGCGCGGCAGCCTTCTGCAGCCGGACCTGTCGGAGCACGAACACCGTCAGGGCAGAGACACCGATCACCAGGGCTGCGATTGCGCCTGCACCCGGGCCGGCCTGGCCGCCGTGGCCGCCGCCAATCTGGCTGAGTCCGTAGACCAGGCCGCCAAAGGCGGGGACCGTGAGGACAACCGAGAGCGCGTCCAGTTTCCCCTTTTCCGCCTCGCCTACGTTGGTCAGGTACTTGGCACCGATGGCCAGCGCCGCAAGCGCAATCGGCAGCACGAAGACGAACATGAACCGCCAGGTGAAGTGCTCCAGAATCAGGCCGGACACGGTGGGCCCCATGGCCGGGGCGACCGAGATGGCAATGCTCACGTTCCCCATGACGGCGCCGCGCTTGGCCAGCGGCACCAGGGTGAGGATGGTGGTCATCAGCAGCGGCAGCATGATGGCCGTGCCGCCGGCCTGGACGATGCGGGCCAGCAGGAGGACCTCGAACCCGGGGGCCACTGCCGCGAGTGCCGTTCCGCCGGCGAAAAGGCCCATGGCCAGCAGGAAAACTGCCCGGGTGGAGAGGCGCTGGAGGATGAAGCCGGTGGTGGGGATGACGACCGCCATGGTCAGCATGAATCCGGTGGAGAGCCACTGGACAGTGGGCGCGTCCACGCGGAGATCCACCATGAGCCGCTGCAGGGCCACGTTCATGATGGTCTCGTTGAGGATCACCACGAACGTCGCCACCAGCAGCGTGCTGATGATGGTTACGGACTCACGGGACATCTTCTCCGGCGCAGCAGGCAGCTGTCCCTGGCGGACTCCACCGCGGTTTTCGTCGCGGGTTCCTTCGCCCTGGACGGGCTGGCCGCCGGCATTCGGAGAGACTTCGGTAGACATGGGTGTTCCCTCAGGGGTGTTTCGATGAGTGATGCACGGTCAGCGCCGCTGCAGATTCCAACACTCTACCCGCTGGAGTAATTCCTCCATACGGGTTTTACAACCCTGAGGGAACTTTAGGGATTAGGCGGCGTTACGCCGTCTGGCCCGCGTGCTGGCCTTCGGAGATCTCCTCCACCAGCTTGTTGTTGAAGGCAGGGAGATCGTCCGGGTTCCGGCTGGTCACCAGGCCCTGGTCCACCACCACTTCCTGGTCGGTCCAGTTGGCGCCCGCGTTCCTGAGATCGGTTTCCAGGGTGAAGTAGGACGTCACGTTCCGGCCCTTGATCACGCCGGCCTCGATCAGCAGCCACGGACCGTGGCAGATCGATGCCACCGGCTTGTGCTGCTCAAAGAAGCTGCGGGTGAAGTTTTGGGCGTCCTTATCGACGCGAAGGTGGTCCGCGTTGACGACGCCGCCGGGAAGGACCAGCGCGTCGAAATCGGAGGCGTTGGCGTCGGCGACCGTCATGTCGACGTCGAAGGTATCGCCCTTCTCCGTGCCGTTGTAGCCCTGCAGCTTGCCGCTCTTGGGTGCAACCAGGGTTGGTTCGCCGCCGGCCTCCTTAACTGCCTGCCAGGGACTCGTGAGCTCCACCTGCTCCACGCCGTCAGTCAGCAGGAATGCGACCTTCTTGCCTGCGATGCTGTGCTCTGACATTGTTCCTCCTCGTCCGAGGCGGTCCACGGCCTTTAGGCGCGCGGCAACCGCCCGAGAGTTGATTGCCTGACGCTTTCCAGCCTAGGAAAGTAAAAAGTAATAAGCAAGCTGACTATCTATCTTCGTCCGCCGGCAAGGGCCCGCTGGTGTGCATCCACCCGGTAACGTACGACGGCGGCGCGGTGGCTCGGGTGCTTCCCGCTTACCTGGGTGCGTGGTGGACCGGCGGACGTCAGAATGTCAGTGGGTCGGTGGATGATGTGGGTATGGCGATCAGCACGGGTGTTGGAGCGGAATTGGACGGTGTCCACGCCTCTGTTGCTGCCCTTGATGCACTCGCTCGTGTAGACCGGAACCTGGAACGTTCTGCGCTAATCGTGGCGGATGGAGATATTGACGTGCTGCAGCGCCGGTATGAGCTGTGCCTGGAAGGGTTGGAGCTTACGGTCCGGCTGGAAGCGCAGCTCGCGGCGCTGAAGTCCTGGCAGGCTGCCCAGGCCTTCGAACTCCAGCAGGCGATGATCCCGCCGGACGCGTCCCTGCATGACCGTACGTACGCGGAGATGTCCACGGTGGAGGAGCTCGCCGGGGTCCTGACTGTCAGCTCTGCGGCGGCGGGGGCGTTGGTGGAGCAGTCCCGCCGGGTCTGTTCCCTGCGGCCGGTGTTCGAGGCCCTGTCTGCCGGGGCCGTGTCCTGGCAGCATGCGAAAGTCATTGCTGCCGAAACTGAAGGCCTCACGCCTGAGGGCGCGATGAAGTTGGTGGCGCATTTCTTCGACCCCGAGGCGCCCAACCCCGCCCGCGGGGCAGCCCCGGGTGAACTCGTCCCGTCACGGTTCCGGGCCAAGGTCCGCAACTGGCGCGAACGCCACCACCCCGAATCCATCGAGAAACGCCACGCCAAAGGTGTGGCTGACCGGCGGATGGAATACGCCCCGGACCGGGACGGCATGGCCTGGGTCTCGCTCTACCTCCCCGGCGATACCGCCTGCGCCATCTGGAACCGCACCACCGCGATCGCCCGAGGACTCCAAGGACCCAACGAAACCCGTACCCTCACCCAGCTCCGCCCCGACATCGCAGCGTCATTGCTCCTTGGCGCCACCCTGCATCCGACTAACGAGGACACCCTCAGCGCCAATGACGGCGGCGGGGTCGTCGGCGCGGAACACGCCGCGGACACGAAGGGAAGTATGGAGATCGGGAAGGTCCCCGCCCCGCGCGCCGATGTCCTGGTGACTGTGCCGGTGTTCTCACTCCTCGGCCTCACCGACGAACCCGCCGAACTCGACGGCCTCGGACCCATCCCGGCCTCAATGGCGAGGAAGCTCGTCGCGGACGGGGCGGACTCGTTCTACCGGGTCCTCGTCGACCCCAGGGATGGGGCGCCGCTGGAGATCGGCCGGAAGAACTACCGTCTCACCGAAGCCATCAAACGCTGGATCAGGATGCGCGACGCCAAATGCACCTTCCCCGGCTGCACCAACCACACCTCGGACAACGAAACCGACCACCTTCAAGCCTGGGAACACGGCGGAACCACCGGAACCAGCAACCTGGCACAGCTCTGCCCCAAACACCATCGGCTCAAACACCACAGCAGATGGACACCGGATCCAGCCACCACGAAAGACCCACCCGGCTGGACCTCACCCACAGGACGCCACTTCAACACCGAACACCCCGACCCCGAACCACCACAATGGCCTCAATGGCTGATGCCGCAATGGTTAATGCCCGCTGGACCGCAGTCTCCCGACACCCAGGGCCACGACACCAGATGTCCGGACACCACATGCCCGAACACCAAGTGCCCGGACGCCAGGTGTATCGACGTCCGCTGTCTCAACATCCACTCGGGCAATATCTGCTGTCTCGAGGTCAGCCCCCAAGACCTGCCGCCTTGGGAACCGGACGACGACAACTTCGTAGACGACAACCTCATACACCCCGACGACCCGCCACCGGACTATCCGCTCTGGGCCGAACTCCTCGCAACGCCGCTCGTACCCTCCGGATGACATGAGTTCATAGCTTCGCGGCGGCTGCACGGGCCGCCGCCGCGGCCCGCAGCGCTAAGCCCTGTGGTGATCGACGAGCCAGCCCGCCATCTGCTGGGCCCGCTGCGCGGCCTGCAGATCGCCCTCGGTTGCGGAAATGATGGAACCCTTCATGAGGATGTGGCACGACAATGCAAATTCCTCCGCGCGGACCAGACCGGCTTCCTCGGCCAAGGCTTGGACGTGGCCCCTGATCTTGGCCAGATAATCGATGCTGGCCTGCCCCAGAGGATGTGCGGGTCCCATCTCCAGCAGGACGTTGACGAAAGCGCAGGCTTCGAAGTCCTCGCGCCGGAACCAGTCGCCGAAGACATCGAAGATGGCCATTAGTTGCTCCAAAGGAGTAGTCGCCCGGCGCCGGGCCTCAGTAACGATGGCGTCCACGGTCCACACTTGGTCCCGCCGCTCGAGGAACGCCAGCACCAGGGAGTCCTTGGACGGAAAATGCCGGTAGAAAGTGGCTTTGGCTACGCCGGACCGTTCGATGAGCTCGTTGACGCCCACATCGCGAACCCCGCGCCGCGAGAACAGTTCGTAGGCCACCGAGAGGATCCGCTCTGCAGGGTTGGCAGGCTCCGTGAAGTTGGCAGGAGCAGCCGGCGCCTCGGCTGTGAAGGTCACGGGAGACGATGCAAAATCTGCGTTGGGATCCATTTCAATTGCAGTCTACTCCGGGGCAGACAGACCGGTCTTTCCCGCTGTAGTGTTTTCCTACGCGCAGTGCTTTGAAGGCCGCGGAGGCCAGACCACCGGCCGCTTCAGAATGGTGCAAGGAGGCCCCAGATGACAGCAGAGCGGATGTTTGAAGGCGTTCCTTCGGACCCGGACCCCTGGATGTCGTCTGACACTCCTGCCGAGATCCGCCAATTCGCCCTCGAGTCCCTCCGCTGGCAGGCCCAGGAGATCATCGACGAGCTGCTAGCGGACAGCGACCCTGCCGAAGAACTGGCCAGGGCACGGCTTCGCCGTTGCGTTGCCCGCAACCCCGGCCAGCCGGAGAAGGCACTCCTGGAACAGTTGATGGCCAGCGAGGACGGGTTGCACTTCTAACCAGCGGGAAGTCAGGAGTTCAGCGGGAGGTTGTCGATCAGCCGCACCGGACCCACCCTGGCGGCGATGAGCGCAAGCCCCTCGCCTCGGAACGGGGTTTCGCGGCAGTTCTCGGCAAGCGGCTCAAGGGTTGCCGGATCCACCACGTCGAAGTAATCGAGTTCCACCAGGGGCTGGGACTCCACCATGGCCAGCGCCGAGTCCAGGTCCAGCGGCTCATGGGCGTTCGCCCGCCCCTCCAGCAGCCGCAGCGCCCTGGACAGGACCAGCGCGGCGTCCCGCTCGTCGTCGGACAGGAAGCGGTTCCGGCTGGACAATGCCAGCCCGTCCGCGGCACGGACCGTGGGCACGCCCACGATCTCCACCGGGAAGTTCAGGTCGGCAACCATCCGCCGGACCAGGGCCAGCTGCTGGGCATCCTTCTGGCCAAAGTAGGCCCGATAGGAGGGCAGGCCGCCATGGTCCGGATCCTGCCCCGTGACCCCACCCGGAACACCAGCTGCGGGCATCCCATAGTGCAGCAGTTTGGCCACGACAGTCAGGGCACCGTCGAAATGTCCGGGCCGGGAGGCACCCTCCCACTTCTCGCCGAGTTTTCCGGACGTGATCCGAACAAGAGGCTCCCCGCCGGGGTAGACCTCCTCCACGGAGGGAGCGAAGGCCAGGTCCACGCCCTGCTCCTCCAGCAGGGCAAGGTCTGCGTCAAGCGTTCGCGGATAACGGTCCAGGTCCACGGCGTCGCCGAACTGAAGAGGGTTGACGAAGATGCTGGCCACGACAACGTCATTGTTTTCGACGGCGGTGCGGGCCAGTGTGGCATGGCCTTCGTGGAGTGCGCCCATGGTGGGCACCAGTGCCTGTGAAGTGCCCTGTTTGGCGTCAAGGAGCCGGGCGCTTTCGGCCCGCAAGCCGGCCACGGTGGTAACGAGTTGAATGGACATCAGTCCTCCTTCGGATCGAGGGCGTCGCGCAGCCCGTTCAGCTGGTCGGGTTTCAGCAGGCCGCGCCCTTCGGCGCGGAGGGCTGTGGCGCGTGCCATCGCGAGGTAGGCCTCCAGAACATCACCGTGCGCGCCGCCGTCGAACTCCCGCAATGCCTCGGCATGGGCACGGACCGTTCCCACGTCCCCGCGCGCCACGGGACCGGTCAGCGCCGACTCCCCCGTGGCGAGTGCGTTTTCCAGCGTGGCCCTCAGCAGCGGACCCAGCATGCGCTCGGGCGCCTCGACGCCTACCTCGCGAAGCAGCTGCGAGGCCTGGGCCACCAGGGTGACGAGGTGGTTGGAACCATGGGCAAGGGCTGCATGGTAGAGCGTCCTGTCTGCCTCTGCGATGACCACGGGCTCCGCTCCCATCTCCACCACAAGGGCTTGTGCGATGGGAAGCATGGCGGTGTCGGCCGTCACCCCGAAGGTGCAGTCCAGCAGGCGGGTTAGGTCCAGGCTCATGCCGGTAAACGTCATGGCCGGATGCAGGGCCAGCGGAACGGCGCCGGCAGCACGTACAGGATGCAGGACGCCTACGCCGAACCGCCCGGAGGTGTGCGCCACCAGCTGGCCGGGCTGCCAGGCTCCGAGCTTCGCCAGCCCCTCCACCAAATCCGGCAGCGCATCGTCCGGCACCGCCAGCAGCACCAGTTCCGCGCGCTCCACGATGTCCTGCACTTCCAGGACGGGCACACCGGGCAGCAAGGTTTCGGCGCGCTCCCTGCTGGCGTCGGAGACCGCCGACACCCCGACGACGGCGTGTTCGGCCGCGCGCAGGGCGGCGCCAAGCACAGCCCCCACCTTGCCGGCGCCGATGATTCCGACGCCGAGGCGTCCGGGCTTAGCCATGTTGCTGGCCTTCCTGTTGGTGCTGCGTGAAAGAATGCGGGGTTTCGACGGGCTCAACCACCGGGGCATCAGGCAACGGCCTGGATTCGGCTGCCGGAACAACCTGCCGCAACCATTGTTCGCTGGTCTGCCGCTTCCGGGCCTGCCGGGCGCGTGCGGACTGTTCATCGAAGAGTTGCCGGACCTCATCCAGCCCGGCTTGTGTCAACCGCGGGGCCACGGGACCGGCAGTGGTGTGCAGCACCAGGTCCGCCACCCGGAACCGGCGCGCCAAAGGCCCCTGCTGAAGCGCCATCGACTGCGTCCGCTGATGGGGAACCACCACTAGCTCCCGCCACCAGCGCCCCGAGCGGATCAACAGGGCCGTGGCCGTGGCCGCAAAGCCGTTCCGCCGCCACGCGAAGGGAGCCAGCAGCCGGGCCCGCCGTGGCGTGGTGACGAAGCCGCCGTCGGAATCCCAGCCACCCAGCCCGGCGGCAAAGACCGCCTCCGGCCGGTCTATTCCGGGGTCCGGCAGGACCAGCGAAAGCATGGCCAGGACGTCGGGAAACTTTCCCACCGGCAGGAGGATGGTTCTGGTGTTTCCTTCGGCGGCGTTTCCTGATGTCCCGTAGCCGGCCACGTTCACTTGCATCCTGTACCAGCCGAACGGGCGCCACAGTGGCGGCTGGGCGATCTTCACGGCCTGGATCCGGCCCGGAGGAAGTGTCTGCGCCTGGGTGTCCAGCAGTCCGTACCGCAGCCGGATTCCGTCAGGGGAAATGGCAGCGGTGAAGTTGTAGCCCTTGTTGAAGAAGTTCCAGTACCCGGCGGCGAGGCCCAGCGCGGCGGGCACCAGATAGAAGTAGAAGGCCCGGTTGTCCGTCACGGCGGACAGCACCACGGACGCGATGCCGCCCACCACAATGAAGAAGCTTTGTTCGCTCAGCAGCAGGGACCCGATAAGGCGCGACGGCGGCACGGTAAGTACCGGAAATTCCGGCGCCTCTGGTGCGGGCCGGGCAAAGCGGTCGGCGCCCGCCGCGTGCCCCGTGCCGCCGTATCCAGCAGCACGGGGATCCGCCGCGGAAACGGCACCGTGGCCGGCGGTGGAAACAGCCCCGGATGCGCGGGCCAGGATGGTGGCGCGCAGTTGGCGGGCCTCATCGATCTTCAGGTAGGCCAGCCGCACCGCCGACTCCCCGGCGTCGGCCACCTCGAACTTGAGTTCAGCCAGGCCGAAGATCCGGGCCAGCAGGGGCTGCACGATGTCGATGGCCTGCACCCGGTCCAGCCGGGCCTGCCGGTGTTGACGGGAAAGAAGTCCGCTGTTGACCCGGACGTAGCCCCCGGACACCTGGTACTTGGTGAAGTACCAGGTCAGCACGAATCCCAGCACCGCCACGGCGAGCACCACTGCGCCACCGCCCAGGAGCCATGGCGCGCGCCGGGCGAATCCGTCTTCGAAAACGGGCTGGCCCTGCAGGGTGCGTTCAAACAGGTCCCGGCCAAAGAAGACCGTGATGGCGGCCAGGGCCACCCAGCCGCGGACAAAAGGCGAGGCCGGGTGAACACGCAGCCACTCGCCGTCGGGCGTTGTGTCTGCCGGGGCGGCCGCTCCCGTAGGTACCGACGGCGGCCCGGTCAGCGGGCCGTCCGCGGTCACAGCCCTGCCAGCCTGGCTTCGCCGCGGGCGGCCAACTGCTCGCGGAGCCGGGCGCCTTCCGCTGCCGGGAGGCCGGGGATGCGTGCGTTGGTCCCGGGTGAGGCGGTGTGGAGCTTGACCGTGCACAAGCCCAACCCACGCTCCACCGGCCCGACGGCGATGTCCACATACTGCATGCGGCCGTACGGCACTGCCATGGTGCGCTGGAAGAAGATGCCGCTCCTGATCAGGAGGTCGTCGTCGCGCTCGGCGAAACCGATGGCCCGGACCTGACGCGGGATAAGGACCAGCCGCCACAAGGCAACCAGCAGCATGACGGCCGGAACGGTGACGGCCAGCCACAGCGGCGGCCAGCGCCACCATCCCAGGAGGACAAACACCAGCGGAGCGGACAGGACCAGCACGGCGGCAAGGTTGGCCAGGGCCCATTCAACGAGCCGCACTGTTATGTACTTCGGTGACACCCGCTGCCAGGCGATACCCGGCGGATCAATCGCCGCGGTACGCATACTCGCCTTCCCCGGCGGCCTCCCCGCGGGCAGGGCGGCCCTTCTTTCCGTCGACGTTGGCGTCGCCGTCCTCCGGGGGAATCTTGCAGAAGCGCTCCACTACCAGCCCCACCACGATCATCACCAGGCCGCCGCCGGCCATGGCCAGGGCCAGCCAGGTGATCCCCTGGTCGCTGCGCAGGCTCCAGATCCGCAACTGGTCCATGAAGATGCCCACGTGCCAGCCCAGCAGCACGGTCCCGGCGTACGCGCACGCCTGCGCCAGGACCAGCGTCCGGGCTGCCAGGAGCGGATCCAACTGGATCTTCTTGGTCGTGCTGTTCGGCTTGTGGCTGTTGCGCCACCGCAGCACCCGGATGCCCAGGATCAGCGTGATGATGACGATCACGCCCATCGTGGCAAGCGCGGTGGCCGGCAGGACAGGAGTAGCGATGCTGTACCGGCTTGTCACCACTGTGGCCGACCAACCCGCGACCGCAAGGATGATGCAGATCAACAGCAGGCGCAGCGGATTGATGGGCTTCATCGCTCCTCCACAGCTCCCGCGGTGGGCATGCCGTCAAAGTCACCGAAGCCGTCGAAGGGCGCAAGGTCTGCGAAATCCTCCGCCTGTACCGCCAGCGCGCTGATCCGCTCACCGTCCAGGGTGGCCGCGGGTTCAATGAGCGACCACGGATAGAGGACGAACGCACGGGAGGCGGCCCGGGGATGCGGGATGGTCAAGGCGGGATCATCGCTGCGGAGGTCGCCGTAGGTGATGATGTCGACGTCGAGCGTCCGCGGTCCCCAGCGGACCTCGCGGACGCGGAGGTGCTTGTTTTCCACCGCCTGGCAGTGTTCCAGCAGTTCCCTTGGGGTCAGGCTGGTTTCGACGGTAATGACCATGTTCAGGAAGTCCGGTTGTCCGGGAGGGCCGCCCACGGCTTTCGTCTGGACGATCGGCGAGACGGCAAGGAGGCGCACCTCCGGCGGATCGACCAGGTCCGCCACGGCCTCGGTCAGCGTCTCATTCCGTTCACCAAGGTTGCTGCCGAGGGCCAGCACGGCCTTGGTGTAGGTCCCGTTCATGTCCCCGCTCCGGACAGCGCACGGCCTGCGGCGGCGCGTTCCCTGCGCACGGTAACTGCGACATCCCCGAACGGGACCTCGATGGGGGCCTGCGGCTTGTGGACCGTGATCTCCACGGCCTGGAGCTTGAATTCAGCCAGGAGGCTGCCGGCAATCCGGACCGCGAGTGCCTCGATGAGCTTCAGGGGTTCCCCGGAAATCCACTCGGTAATACGCTGCGCCACCTCGCCGTAGTGCGCGGTGTCCCGGACGTCGTCGGACTGCGCCGCTTCGGAGAAGTCCAGGTACAGCACCGCATCCACGACAAAGGGCTGGCCCTCCCGGCGTTCGAAATCGAAGACACCGTGATGACCCACTGCGGTCACTCCGGTCAGCGTAATCCTGTCCATGGGTCCCCCGGCCCTACTGAGTTTTGAGTACGGCTGGTGTCGCGGTTGCGGCTGCCATTCGCGCGGCCACCTTGACGGCGTCCAGGCTTGGGCCGACGTCGTGCACGCGGACGGCCCAGGCGCCGCGGTAAGCGCTAATGGCCGTGATCGCTGCCGTGGCACCGTCACGTTCCTCGGGAGCAGCTGCCTTGCCGGCTACTGTGAGCAGGGTGCCCAGGAAGCGCTTGCGGGAGGCACCAACCAGGACCTTGTGGCCCAGGCTGTCCAGCTGGTCCAGGTTCTGCAGCAGTTCCCAGTTCTGGGCGTCGTTCTTGGCAAATCCCAGGCCCGGATCGATGATGATCTGTTCCTCGCTGACACCGGCGGCGTAGAGCTTGTCGCGGACTCCGGCCAGCTCGGCTACCACTTCCCCGGCAACATTCGTGTACTCGGCGAGGGAGTTCATGGTCCGGGCGTCCCCGCGGCGGTGGGTGAGGACGTAGGGCACCTTGGAGGCCGCCACGAACTCGGCCATTTCAGGCTCGATGCTCAGCCCGGAGATGTCATTGATGATGGCAGCGCCTGCCTTAACTGCCGCTTCCGCCGTGGAGGCATGGGTGGTGTCGATGCTCACCAGGGCGCCGGCCTTCACCAGGGCTTCGATCACTGGCAGGACGCGGCGCTGCTCTTCGTCCGGGCTGACATCGTCAGCGCCGGGCCGGGTGGACTCACCCCCGACGTCGATGATGTCCGCGCCGGCGTAGAACATCCGCAAGCCGGCAGCGATGGCGGTGTCCGCCGTCGAGTGCTTCCCGCCGTCGCTGAAGGAATCGGGGGTGACGTTCAGGATGCCCATGACCAGGGTGCGGTCGGCGGGCAGGTCTTCAAAGCGCGCCGCCGGACGGGGCTTGCGCAGGATGGGCAAGGGCGAAGTTGCGGGCCCCGTTCCGGGGGCTGCAGCGAGTGAATCCATGGTGTGTGGTTACCTTCCGAGGATTAGGCTCATAGCTTCGGCACGGGTGGCCGGGTCATGAAGCTGCCCGCGGACCGCACTGGTGACGGTCTTCGCGCCGGGCTTGCGGATACCGCGCATGGACATGCACATGTGCTCGCATTCAACAACGACGATGGCGCCGCGGGGCTTGAGGTGGCTGACCAGGGCTTCGACGATTTCGGTTGTCAGCCGTTCCTGCACCTGGGGGCGGCGGGCGTACATGTCCACCACCCGGGCAAGTTTGCTCAGTCCTGTGACCTTGCCGTCGTGCGAGGGGATGTAGCCGACGTGGGCCACCCCGTGGAACGGCACCAGGTGGTGTTCGCACGTGGAGTAGAACGGGATGTCCTTGACCAGGACCAGTTCCTCGTGGTCCAGGTCGAAGGTGGTGGAAAGGATTTCCGCAGGATCATGGTGCAGCCCGGCGAACATCTCAGCGTACGCTTTCGCCACCCTTTTGGGGGTGTCGAGGAGGCCGCCGCGGTCCGGGTCCTCGCCGATGGCAAGGAGGATTTCGCGGACGGCCGCCTCGATGCGTGGCTTGTCCACCTTTTGGCCCGTCGCATGGTGGGCACCGTCCTCCGCCAGGTATCCGGCGGAGGCGGGAACGTCGTCGTCGTCGAAGGAAGTCACAGGGAAAGCTTAGCCGCGAAGGGCGTCAGGCCCCGAGTCGGTGACTCCGCCCTTGAAGGGTGCATCCTCCGGAACGCCCTGCGGATGCGGGGGCTGGGCGTCCAGCGGCTCGTCCAGCCGGGCCTTCTTTGCTTCTTCCTGAGCCTCACGTTCGGCACGCTCCCGGCGGGTCTCCACCGGTCCGGCCAGGACGGGACGGGACTCCTTGGACAGCCAAACCTCACGGAAGTCGCGCTTGCGCACGTCCCGGAAGATGTCGGCGATCTCGGCCTGGTTGAGGGTTTCCCGCTCCAACAGTTCAAGGGCCAGCAGGTCCAGGATGTCCCGGTTCTCGGTGAGGATCTCGTAGGCCTCGTCGTGGGCCTGCTCGATCAGGCGGCGCACTTCCTCATCCACCACGTAGGCGATCTGGTCCGAGTAGTTGCGCTCGTGCCCGGCGTCGCGGCCCAGGAAGGGTTCGCCGCCGCCCTGGCCCAGGCGGACAGCACCGACGCGTTCGCTCATGCCGTACTCGGTGACCATCTTGCGCGCGGTGCCGGTGGCCTTCTCGATGTCGTTGGACGCGCCGGTGGAAGGATCGTGGAACACAATCTCCTCCGCCACGCGGCCGCCCATGGCGTAGGCCATCTGGTCCAGCAGCTCGTTGCGGGTCACGGAGTACTTGTCATTTTCCGGAACCACCATGGTGTAGCCCAAGGCCCGGCCGCGCGGGAGGATGGTGATCTTGGTGACCGGAGCCGAGTTCCGCAGGGCTGCCGCCACCAGGGCGTGGCCGCCTTCGTGGTACGCGGTGATCTTGCGCTCGTGTTCCTTCATGACGCGGCTGCGCTTCTGCGGGCCTGCCATGACGCGGTCAATGGCCTCGTCCAAGGCGCGGTCATCGATGAGGTTGGCGTTGGAACGCGCAGTGAGCAGCGCGGCCTCGTTCAAAACGTTGGCCAGGTCGGCACCGGTGTAACCGGGCGTCTTCTTGGCCACGGCCTTCAGGTCGACGCCGGGAGCCATCGGCTTGCCCTTGGCGTGCACCTGGAGGATCTGGTCGCGGCCGATCAGGTCCGGCGCTTCCACCGACACCTGGCGGTCGAAACGTCCGGGACGCAGCAGTGCGGGGTCCAGGACGTCGGGCCGGTTGGTGGCGGCGATGAGGATGACGTTGGTCTTGACGTCGAAGCCGTCCATTTCAACCAGCAGCTGGTTGAGGGTCTGCTCGCGTTCGTCGTTGCCGCCGCCGATGCCGGCGCCGCGGTGGCGGCCGACGGCGTCGATCTCATCGACGAAGATGATGGCGGGCGAGTTGGCCTTGGCCTGTTCAAAGAGGTCGCGGACGCGGGAGGCGCCGACACCAACGAACATTTCGACGAAGTCCGAACCCGAGATGGAGAAGAAGGGCACGCCTGCCTCGCCGGCAACGGCGCGGGCCAGCAGGGTCTTACCGGTGCCCGGAGGGCCGTACAGGAGCACGCCCTTGGGGATCTTGGCTCCAACGGCCTGGAACTTGGCCGGTTCCTGCAGGAATTCCTTGATTTCCTGGAGTTCCTCCACAGCCTCGTCAGCACCCGCGACGTCCGCGAACGTCACCTGCGGCATGTCCTTGCTGACCATCTTGGCCTTGGACTTGCCGAACTGCATGATCTTGGAGCCGCCGCCCTGCATGCGGGTCATCAGGAACCAGAATAGGGCGCCCAGCAGGATGACGGGGATCAGCAGGGAAAGCAGGCCTGAGAACCAGTTGCTTTCGATCGGCTGGTCGGTGAAGCCCTGGGCCGGCTTGGCGTCGGTGACAGCCTTCACCACGTCCTGGGCGCGGGCATCCACGAAGAAGAACTGGACGCTCTTGCCTTTATCCTGCCCGTCCACCTGCAGGTTGTCCTTCAGGGTGAGGTCAACGCGGTTCTCGCCGTCGAAGATCTTGGCCTGCTCCACCTTGTTGCTGGAGAGCAGTTCCAGGCCCTTGTCCGTGTCGATCCGGGCCGCACCGCCGGGGGCGAGCGTTGCAAAAGCCACAAGGAGCAGACCGACCACAACGACGATCCAGATGCCCGGGCCTTTGAAGAAGTTCTTAGCTTTCATCTGTTCGGGGCTGGCCCCGTCCCTTCCGGTAGTGCTTCACGGCGAGTAGTCTGCGCACGTGATGGTGCTGCGTCAGCTTCTAGCTATACACCGTCCGGAGTACATCACGCATAGTGGAAAGCAAAAGTTCCCTGTGGGCGTAGCAGGACCGGCAGTCCGCCCGATGCGTTGGAAGGGGTTTACTCGTAGACGTGCGGGGCCAGGGTGCCGACGAAGTCCAGGTTGCGGTACTTCTCGGCGTAGTCCAGGCCGTAGCCAACCACGAACTCGTTGGGGATGTCGTAGCCGACGTACTTGACGTCGATCTCCACCTTGGCAGCCGTGGGCTTGCGGAAGGCGGTGCAGATCTCCACCGAGGCCGTGCCGCGGGATTCCAGGTTGGTCTTGAGCCAGGACAGGGTGAGACCGGAGTCGATGATGTCCTCGACGATCAGCACGTCCTTGCCCATCAGGTCGGTGTCCAGGTCCTTGAGGATGCGGACCACGCCGGAGGACTGGGTGCCCGAACCGTAGGAGGACACGGCCATCCAGTCCATGGAGATGTGGCTGTGCAATGCCCGGGCCAGGTCCGCCATGACCATCACGGCGCCTTTGAGGACGCCCACAATGAGGATTTCGCGGCCCTCGTAGTCCTTGTCGATCTGCGCGGCGAGTTCGGTGATCCGCTGCTGGATCTGTTCCTTGGTGTAGAGAACGTGCTTGAGGTCTGCCTGGACGTCGTTTGAATCCACCAATGGCTCCTGTTTAGATGCGGGGTGCGACTATTTTGCGGGCGGTTTTTGAGGCCGGAATACTAGCTTCCCACAGCGCGCGCGATCACGGGGAACGGAACCGGTGCCTTGCGGGGCACCTTGGCCGGCAACGCCGCCCGATTCCTCCAGCTCCGCGAGCGACAGCCGGTACACACTCACGCCGCCGGGAAGCTCCACCGGACCGGCCGAGCCCTGCCGCCGCAGCAGCGCTTCCGCCGCCAAAAGGCGCTGGTAGCTGGGCTGCTGCCCGCCGACGTCGGCCGCTGCCTTGGCAATCACGCGGAACCTGATGGCCGGGGCCAAGGCGCGCAACGCCTCCTCCGGCAGGCTCAGCACGCTGCCGTCCCGTTCCACGAGGGATGGATAGGTGCTTTCGGCCACATCCTCCAGGTAGTCGGCGTCCAGCTGCAGGATGGCGGCCGTCCGGGCCAGGGATTCGGCGACGCCCGGGCCGAGCTTTTCCTCAAGGTGCGGGAGGACTTCCACGCGGGTCCGGGACCGTGCGAAGGCGGGATCGGTGTTGGTGGGATCGTGCCAGGGGTCCAGTTCCTCCACGGCACAGATTTCCTCGGTATCCGCGCGCCGGAGTCCGAGGAAGGGCCGCAGCAGCTTTCCGCGGGCCGGCCGCATGCCCGCGAGGGACCGCGTACCGGAGCCCCGGGCCAGCCCCAACAGCACCTGTTCGGCCTGGTCGTCGAGGGTATGCCCGAGCAGGATTGCCTCTGCGCCCTGTTGCGCGGCCGCGGCGTCCAGTGCCGCATGCCTGGCCTCCCGGGCGGCTGCTTCGGGGCCCATGCCCGCGCCGGCAACCGTGACCGTGCGGATTTCCACGGGTGCGAGGCCAAGTTCCGCCAGTGCCTGCGCGGTGCGTGTGGCAACTTCGGCAGAGCCTTCCTGCAGCTGGTGGTCCACCACCACCGCACCCACGGTCAGCGGATGGCCGTCTACATGGCCGCGGCGGGCGAAATAGGCGGCGACGGCGGCGAGCGCCAGGGAGTCCGGACCGCCACTGCACGCCACAATGACGTGGCGTGGATAGCCGGCGTCAGCCAGGGCGGTTTGCAGCATTTTGCGGGCAGTGCCGACGACGGGCGCCAGCCTGCCGGGTCGGCGTCGTCCGCTGCGGGGAGTGGAAAGGGCGGCAGGCGAAGGTGCCTCTTCAGGCAATTAGAGGCCCATCCGCTCAAGCCACAGCTTGGCGTCGTGGATTTCGGGCTCTGTGGGCAGGTGGTCCACCGACTCCCAAACCTTGTTGAAGCCCTCCATGCCGGCCACATCCACCACGGCGCGCACGAACCGGGCACCATCGGAGTACTGGCGCATCTTGGCATCCAGGCCAAGGAGGCTGCGAATGAACTTCTCGATCACGCCCCGGTCCTTGCCGCGGTCGTTGAAGCGTTGCCGGATGGTCTTGACGGAGGGCACGATGCTGGCGTCCACCGCGTCCATCACCACGTTGGCATGTCCTTCGAGCAGGCTCATTACCGCGGTGAGGTGCGAAATTGCGGCCTTTTCCTCCGGGTCCTGCAGCAGGTCCAGGATGGCGCCGCGGCGGGGCGCGTCGCCGGTGGCGGAGCGGTCCTTCAGGGAGCGGGCGGCGGCGGAGGCCCGTTCCATCAGGGAGTCCACGTTGCCCAGCAGGTGCCCGCTGAGATTGTCGATCTGCTCCAGCATGTGGTGCCGCAACCAGGGTGCTGCCGCGAACTGGACCCGGTGGGTTTGTTCGTGCAGGCATACCCAGAGCCGGAAATCGTCCGGCGTGACGTTCAGCTCACGCTCCACCGAAACGATGTTCGGTGCCACCAGCAGGAGCCGGCCGGCAGCAGGCGCCGAGGAATTCTCCGCCAGGGCCGCGAAGGGATCGTACTGGCCCAGGACCTTGCTGGACAGGAAAGCCAAAACAGCGCCCAGCTGGCTGCCGGTGATGGCACCGCTGACTTGGGCGGCAGCGGGGCTGAGGGTTCCGTGGCGGCTGTCGAGCATCTTCTGCATGGCGGGTTTGAGCATCACCGCGAAGCTCTGGGTGTTGGCCTTGGCCCAGGACGCGCGGTCCACCACCAACACGGAGGAATCACGCAGGTCGCGCGCCGCTTCCAGTCCCGTGATCTCGTGGACGTGCGGGACGGAGGCGTCGGCGAGCCGGCGGAGGCTGTCCACCGCTTCCCCGATGGCCTTTGCGTCGAGCACGGGGCCGGCAGGAGCCAGCCGTGCCGCGGCGGAAGCAGCGAGGTCCCAATTGATCAGGGCCTGCGCCTGGTTGCCCTGCCCCCCGCTGGACTGGGACCCGTTGGATTGGGCCCCTTTGGACTGGGCTGCAGGGGACATCGTCGATGCGGACTCGCGCGCAGTGGACTCCATGGTTCCCATCAGAACACAGCAGGCCGGAGATCGTCCTTAAGTTCGCTGACCGGCGAAACTTCCACGGCCGCTGCACGGGACCGAAATGCGGCAGTACCAGTGCTAGCGGCAGCCGCAGCCTGCCAGCGCGGTGGCGGCCCGGTCCAGTGCTTCCTTGTTGCCGGCGGCCCCCGGCGTCAGTCCGTTCCCTATGAACGAGAACACCAGGAGCCTGCCGTCCGCGTCCACCACATAGCCGCTCAGTGCCAGCACCGTATTCAAGGTGCCGGTCTTGGCGCGCACCAGGCCGGCGCCGCCGGCCGTGGTGGTGTCGCCGTAGCGGGTATCCAGGGTGCCGGACAGGCCGCCGACCGGGAAGCCGTCAAGGGCGGCGCGGAGCCTGGTGTCTGCACCGGTAGTGATGGCCCGGACAACGTCCGTGAACAGGCGGGCCGGAACTTGGTTGCCCATGGCCAGCCCGCAAACATCCACCAGCTTTGCTGCGTCGGCGGGGATGCCGGCAGCTCCGACCTCGGCCGTGACCACCGCCGTGGCACCGTCGTTGCTGCCGGGGCGGCCCATGGCCACCGCCGCCATCCGCCCCATGGTCTCGGCCAGGTAGTTATCGGACACCTGCAGCATCAGGTCCACCTGCTCGGCCACGGTGGCCGAGTCCACGCTGGCCAGGACTGCGGCGTTGCTTGGGGATGGGCTGGATGGACGTTCGACGCCGGCCGCAACCGTCAGTCCCACAGCGGCACCTGCCGTACGGAGCCGGGCAGCGAACTCCCCTGCCGCAGCCATGGCGGAGTCCTGGGGACGGGGTCCAGTGGTGACGGCTGGATCGAAGCGGGCAGAGTTGAGGGCCAGCGGATACAGCGGGGCGATTTCGCCCGCTTCCACATCGCCGGACTGCCAGTTGGGATTCAGCGCGGGGCCGGAGAAGAGCGAGTCATCCACCAGCACCTTGACCTCACCGGTGGTACCGGAGGCCTGCAGCGCCTGCACAGCGGCTGCGGCAAGAGTGGCAAGGCCGGCGTGGCCCAAAACCTGTTCCGGCTGCGACTCCCCGGCAGCGAGCAGCACGTCACCGCCGCCCACCAGCACCACCTGCCCGGGGGCGGGACCCTGGACCACCTTCGTGGTGAACCGGCGGTCCGGTCCCAGGGTGCGCAGCGCGGCCACGGCCGTGAGCAGCTTGAGGTTCGACGCCGGCACCCGGCCTTCTGAACTGCCCCGGTCATAAAGGACCTGACCCGTGAGCGCGTCCTGCACAGTGCCCGTGAAAGTACCGCCGCCGTCGGCCCTCAACACCGGATCCACTTGGGCCGTCACCGCCGCCGGCACCGGCACCGGGGCGGAGGGTTGCAGCGGGCCAAGCACCTGAGGGGCGGAAAGGGTGGCGGGCGGCTGCTGCCAGGCGGGAGCGGTAGGGGCGGGGGAAGGGGCAGCCGGGCCGCGGAATCCGGGCGCTACCAGCAGGGCGCCCGGAACGGCAAGGACCAGCAGGACCAGGGCCACCAGCGCCAGCGGCCAGGACCTGCGCTGGCTCCCCTTGCCCTGACTCCCCTGGCGCCGGGACCGACGGGCGCGCGACGGTTCCGCGTCGGTTGTTTTGGTCATGCTGGTGCTGGTCCTCAAGTCCTGAAATTTCCCCACAAGTTCCTGATTCCAGGGCCTCTCGCTATATCCTCAATTGTAGTCGGCGGCACCGACACTCTTTTTTGTGGGCCCGTCAAGTGTGCCGCGCACCCCCTGCAATTGCCGAGGAGCATTCCCATGAAGCACGACGTGACCATCGAGATCCCCAAGGGATCGCGCGTCAAGTACGAAGTTGACCACGAGACCGGCCGCGTCCGCCTGGACCGCGTCCTCTTCACCTCCATGCAGTACCCCACGCACTACGGCTACTTCGAAAACACCCTCGGCGAGGACGGCGACCCGTTGGACGCACTGGTGCTCCTGCAGGACTTCGACCTGCACCCGGGCGTCATCGTCGAGTCCCGCCCCATCGGCGTCTTCAACATGACCGACGACGGCGGCGGAGACGCCAAGATCCTGTGCGTTCCGGTGGATGCCCGCTTCGACCACATCCAGGAAGTCAGCGACGTCAACGAGTTCCTGATCAAGGAAATCGAGCACTTCTTCACCCGCTACAAGGACCTGGAGCCGGGCAAGTGGGTCAAGGCCGAGGGCTGGGGCGACCGCGCCGCCGCCGAAGCCGAGCTGGAAGCCTCCATCAAGCGTTACGTGCCTTCGCAGCACTGATCCTCACCCAGCGACCCACTGATGGGGGCCACCCCACCAGCACGTCCGACGGCGGGTGCCCGGCTTTTCGAAGCCGGGCACCCGCCGTCGTTGTTCCAGGAAGTTGTGGCATGGTGGGGCTGTGAGTTCCGAGCACGCCCCGACGTCCCAGCTGTTGTTCCAGCCGCCCTGCGGCCCCGTCACCGGCTGGCGTGACGGCGACGTCCTGCGCGCCACCGGCATCCCGTATGCCACCGCCAAGCGGTTCCAGCCGCCGGCCCCTGCGGCTGACTGGACGGACGAATTTTCTGCCACGTCCCTGGCTCCGGCCTGCCCGCAGGCACCGGTGCCGTTCCTTGATGACGTCCTGGGCACCAAATACGGCGAGCTTCCCGGCAGCGAAGACTGCCAGAACCTTTCCATCACCATTCCCGGTGACCTCCGGCCGGGCGAAAAGCTGCCCGTCATGGTGTGGATCCACGGCGGTTCCTACACCACCGGCTCCGGTGACCTCGCCATTTTCGACCCCGCCCGGCTGGTTGCCGAGAACCGGGTCATCGTGGTCTCGGTGACCTACCGGCTGGGACTCTTCGGCTTCCTGGCCACCCCTGCCGGCAGGCCCGGCAACCTGGGACTCCTGGACCAGCTGGAAGCGTTCCGCTGGGTGCAGCGGAACATCTCCGCGTTCGGCGGGGACCCTGGCCGTGTGACTGCCTTCGGCCAATCCGCAGGCGGGGACGCGATCGCCCACCTGATGGCCACTCCCGAAGCGCCCACGCTCTTCCAGCGGGCCATCATCCAAAGCGCGCCGCTGGGCATCGCCCGCGGCCGGGCGAAGATGAACCATGCCATGGGGATCGCCGCCGACGCCGTGAGCGAGGAAACCCCTGCCATGGACGTGGTGGCCCGCGAGCAGCAGGTGGCCCAGGTTGCCCGGAAGTTCGGGCTGCTCGCCGCCATGCCGTTCGGCACCCAATACGGCCACGACCCCCTGCCCGGGGAAGCCGCCATCGAGGCCGCCTGGAACCGGTCCGCCCCCGCGATCCAAGTACTGATCGGCCATACCTCCGAGGAAGCCCGGCTGTTCCTTCCCCGCAGCCCATGGCTTCTGCGCCTGGCCCGGATTCCCGTGGCTGGGCCCTCGATGGTGCGGGCCATCGATTGGGCGGTCACCGAGACCGTGTACGGCCGGGCAGCCCGAAGGTTCGCGCGCCGCCACGCCAAGGCGGGTGGCCGGGCGCACCGCTACCTCCTGCACTGGCACGCGCCCGGGAACATCTTCGGTGCCGCCCACACCATCGACCTGCCACTGCTGCTTGGCACCAGGAAGACATGGGACGGCGTGGGGCTGATCGACGGCGCCCGCTGGGAGGACGTGGAAGTGGCAGGCCGCGAATTGCGGGCGCTGTGGGCAAATTTCGCCAGCGGCTCCGACTTGGGTACATCCGGTGAAATTCCCGGGGTCCTGCGGTACCGCGCCGCCTGAGCACGCAATGAGAACCCTCGGCGTGGACCTCGCGGCGGCCACGAAGAAGACCGCGGCGGCCGTCATTGACTGGACTGACAGCGCGGCCCGGCTCACCCACCTGTCCCTGGACGTGGACGACCAGGAAATTGTGGACCTCTTCGGCACCTGCGCCATGACAGGCGTCGACTGCCCTGTGGGGTGGCCTGACGCGCTGATCCCGTTCCTGACCGGGCACCGGAACTTCGACGGCGGCCCCGTCCTGGCGCACGACGGCATAGCGGGCCGGCGGCTGCTCGCGTACCGCGACACCGACCGGTTCACCACCGCGCACACCGGGCTGATCCCGCTGAGCGTGTCCGCGGACCGCCTGGCGCACCCAGCCATGCGCTGCGCCGTCATCCAGGCGAAGATCGCCGCAGTCCACGGCCCGCAACAGCGCGACGGCTCAGGGCGGCTCGCCGAGGTGTACCCGGCAGCCTCACTGAAGATCTGGGGCTTCACCGGGCGCGGCTACAAGGGCCGGGGCATCCCCGAAGCCGAACGGCTTAACCTCCTGCTCGCGGCCCTTGAGGAGCAGGCGCCCTGGCTGGACCTGGGCGGGTACCGGGACAGGCTGGCCGGCTCGGACGACCTGTTCGACGCCGTCATCGCCTCCCTCACCGCACGCGCGGTAGCACGCGGGCTCACTCTCCGGCCGGACCGGGCCCACGCGGAAGCCGCCCGGAGCGAAGGGTGGATCCACCTGCCCTCCTGCGGCCTGGACGAACTTCGGTAGTTACCCGCCGAGCTTCCAGTTCCGGATCTCCTCCGGGTCCTCGCCATGGGTGCGGGTATGTTCGCGGGCGCGGTTCCGCCGGTCCTGCAGGTCCTGGCGCAGGAGTGAATACTGTTCGGCGAGGCCCGGCACGCGGTCGATCGCGTCGATCGCCAGGGTAAACCGGTCGATCCGGTTCATCATCGCCATATCGAACGGCGTGGTGGTGGTCCCCTCCTCCTGGTAGCCGTGCACGTGCAGCCCTTGCTGGTTGGTCCGCCGGTACGCCAGCCGGTGGATCAGCGCCGGGTAGCCGTGGTAGGCGAAGATGATGGGCTTGTCGGGGGTGAAGATCCCGTCAAAGTCGTGGGCCGGGAGGCCGTGGGGGTGCTCGCTGGCATCCTGCAGCCGCATCAGGTCGACCACGTTGACCACCCGCACCTTCAGGCCGGGCACACCGTCGCGGAGCAGTTCCGCCGCGGCCACGGTCTCCACGGTGGGAACGTCGCCGGCGCAGGCCAGGATGACGTCGGGCTCCTCGCCCGGCACCTCGGACCCGGCGAACTCCCAGATTCCCAGTCCACGGCTGCAGTGGTTGGCGGCATCGGCCGGTCCCAGCCAGGTGGGCGACGGCTGCTTGCCGCTGACCACGATGTTGACGTAGTCGGTGGAGTCCAGGCAGTGCTCCATGACGGACAGGAGGGTGTTGGCGTCCGGCGGCAGGTACACCCGGATGATCTCGGCCTTCTTGTTCACCGCGTGGTCAATGAAGCCCGGGTCCTGGTGCGAGAAGCCGTTGTGGTCCTGCTGCCACACATGCGAGGACAGCAGGTAGTTCAGGGACGCCACCGGCTGGCGCCACGGCAGCGTGCGGTGCACTTTGAGCCATTTGGCGTGCTGGTTGAACATGGAATCGACGATGTGGATGAAGGCCTCGTAGCAGTTGAACACCCCGTGGCGACCGGTGAGCAGGTATCCTTCGAGCCAGCCCTGGCACAGGTGCTCGCTGAGCACCTCCATGACCCGCCCGGACCGCGCAAGGTGCTCGTCGACGTCGTCAATCCGGTACTGCCACACCTTGTCGGTGACCTCGTAGACGTCCTGCAGCCGGTTCGACGCCGTCTCATCCGGCCCGAACAGCCGGAAGTTTTCCATGTTCTGCGCAATGACGTCCCGCATCCAGGAGCCCAGCGTGATCATGGGGCTGACCCGTTCGGTGCCGGGGTCCGGAACCTCGACGGCATGGTCCCGGTAGGCGGGCAGTTTCAGGGCGCGGCGCAGCAGGCCGCCGTTGGCGTGCGGCGTTGCGCTCATCCGGAAGTCGCCGGTGGGCGCGGCCTTGGCGACGTCGGGACGGAGCCTGCCGTCGCCGTCGAACAATTCCTCCGGGCGGTAGGACTGCAGCCATTCCTCCAGCTGCTTGAGGTGCTCCCCGTTGGTCCGGACCTCTGACAGCGGCACCTGGTGGGCACGCCACGTCCCTTCCACCTGCAGCCCGTCCACTTCGCGCGGGCCCGTCCAGCCCTTCGGCGAGCGCAGCACGATCATGGGCCAGCGGTGTCCGCCCTCCCCCGATTCCCGGCGGTCACCCTCTGCCCGGTGGGCATCCTGGATGGCCCGGATCTCCGCCAGGCACCGGTCCAGGACCGCGGCAAAATCCCTGTGCGCCTGTTCCGTGTTGTCCGGGTCAGCGACCGTGACGAAGTGCGGCTCGTGGCCGTACCCGCGCAGCAGCTGCTCCAGCTGCTCCTGCGGCATCCGGGCCAGGATGGTGGGGTTGGCGATCTTGTAGCCGTTCAGGTGCAGGATGGGCAGCACGGCGCCGTCCGCGGCCGGGTCCAGGAAGTTGTGCGAGTGCCAGCTGGCGGCCAGCGGGCCGGTCTCGGCCTCGCCATCACCAATGACGACGGCGGTCACCAGCTGGGGGTTGTCCAGTACCGTGCCGTAGGCGTGCGCCAGGGAGTACCCGAGTTCACCGCCCTCGTTGATGGAGCCGGGGCTTTCGGGAGCGGCGTGGCTGGGGATGCCGCCGGGGTACGAGAACTGCCGGAACAGCTCGGCCAGGCCTGCCTCGTCATTGCCCACGTGGGCATAGATCTCGGAGTACGTTCCCTCCAGCCAGGCATTGGCGACGACGGCGGGGCCGCCATGGCCGGGGCCGGCAACAAAGAGCATCTCGGCGGAGTCGCGGCGGATGACGCGGTTCAGGTGGGCATAGACGAAGTTGAGTCCGGGCGTGGTGCCCCAGTGGCCCAGCAGGCGCGACTTGGTGTCCTCAGGGCGGAGAGGTTTCCGCAGCAGGGGGTTGGACCGCAGGTAAATCTGGCCCACCGACAGGTAGTTCGCGGCCCGCCACCACCGGTCGACGAGTTCGAGCCCGTCCTGCTGAGTCCCGTCCTGCTGCATTCCGTCCCGCGGCTTTATATCCTGTCCTGCGCTGCCGGCCATAACCATCCTTACGTCGGGTGTGCCGCTGCAGGCGGCCTGTAGGGTAGTAAGTAAGCTTAGCTTCCCGGTGCGGGGGCTGGGGCAAATCTACTGTGGGGAGAGATAGACATGCCAGCCGAAGACGACATTGTAATTCCCGGGGTTCCGTCCGCTGAACCTCCGGCACGTGAAGAACCCACCACCTTGCGGGAGCCCTTGCCGCCGAAACCGGACCAGCGCGGTCCGGAGGCCGTGTCCCCCACGGGAAGCCCCACCGGGGCACCGGCTGCCTCCCGGGCGCAGTCGGGGCAGTACCTGACCACGGCCCAGGGACTCCGGCTGCAGGACACGGACCACTCCCTGAAGGCTGGCCCGCGCGGCCCCATCCTGCTGCAGGACCACCATCTCCGCGAGAAGATCACCCACTTTGACCACGAGCGGATCCCCGAGCGCGTGGTCCACGCCCGGGGAGCGGGGGCGCACGGCGTCTTCCGCTCCTACGGGACCGCTTCGAAGGTCACCAAGGCCGGTTTCCTGGCCCCGGATGTCGAAACTCCGGTGTTTGTCCGGTTCTCCACCGTGCTGGGCTCCCGCGGGTCCGCGGACGCGGTCAGGGACACCCGCGGATTCTCCACGAAGTTCTACACGGATGAGGGCACCTACGACCTCGTGGGGAACAACATTCCGGTGTTCTTCATCCAGGACGGCATCAAGTTCCCGGACATCGTCCACGCGGCCAAGCCGCACCCGGACCGGGAGATTCCCCAGGCCCAGAGCGCGCACGACACTTTCTGGGACTTCGTCTCGCTCCACACCGAGGCGCAGGCCCACACCATGTGGAACATGTCCGACCGCGGCATTCCCCGCTCGTACCGGACCATGGAGGGCTTCGGCGTGCACACGTTCCGGCTGGTCAACGCCGACGGCGACACAACCCTGGTGAAGTTCCACTGGAAGCCGAAACAGGGTGTCCACTCGCTGGTGTGGGAGGAATCCCAGATCATCAACGGCATGGACCCGGACTTCCACCGGCGCGACCTTGCCGACGCCATCGAAGCGGGCGCCTACCCGGAGTGGGAACTGGGCATCCAGACGTTCCCGGACACGGAGGACCAGATGTTCGAAGGGATCGACCTCCTGGACCCCACGAAGTTCGTTCCCGAGGAACTCGCCCCGGTGCAGCCCATCGGGCTGATGACACTCAACGCCAACCCCACCAACTATTTCGCAGAGACCGAGCAGGTGGCCTTCCACCCCGGTCATCTGGTTCCGGGAATCGACGTCACCAACGACCCCCTGCTGCAGGTCCGCCTGTTTTCCTACCTGGACACCCAGATCTCGCGCCTCGGCGGGCCCAACTTCGCGCAGATCCCGATCAACCGGCCGCAGGCCCCGGTCAACGACATGCTCCGCGACGGCATGCACCAGACAGCGGTCCACGCCGGGGTTGCCCCGTACCGGCCCAATTCGCTGGATGGCGGGTGCCCGTTCCTGGCCGGGCAGGACATGGGGGCGTTCGTCGACGTGCCCGAGGCGGTTGCCGAATCCATCAAGGAACGGCGCAGCCCGGCCTCCTTCGATGACCACTACAGCCAGGCCAGGCTGTTCTTCCGGAGCCTGAGCGCCGTGGAACAGGACCACGTCATCCAGGCGTACACGTTCGAGCTCGGCAAATGCTACGAAAGCGCCATCCGCGAACGTCAGCTCCTGGCCTTGGCCAACATCGATGCCGGGCTTTGCGCCGCCGTTGCTGCCGGCCTTGGCATGCCTGCTCCGAAGGCTTCGGAAGAGGTAGCGGACCAGGATCCCAGCCCGGCGTTGTCCCAGATTGGCCAGACCTGGCCGGTGGCGGGCCGGGTGGTGGGCATCATCGCTGATTCCTCCAGCGACCTGTCCCAGGTGGCGGCGGCCAGGGACGCGCTCGACGGCGGGGGCATGGTCCCGCTGGTGATCGCGCCTGCGGGCGGCACGCTGTCGTCCGATGGTGTTTCGGTCACGGTGCAGCGGACCTTCCTCACGGCCCGGTCCACCGAGTTCGACGCCTTGATCATCGCCGGCGGCGGGCAGGCCGCGCCTGACGCCACCGACAGCCGGGATGCCAAAGCCGGGGAACCTGTTGAAAGTCCCGACCCCCGCGTCGCACTCATGGTGTCCGAGGCCTACCGTCACGCGAAGGCCATCGGTACCTGGGGCTCCGGCTCGTCCGTCCTGGCTGCGGCGGGCATTCCGTCCGGAGCGCCCGGCATTGCCGCCGGACAGGACGCCGCTGCCGTGACGTCCGCGGTCCAGGAGCTCCTCGCAGCCCACCGCGCCTGGGACCGTTTCCCGGCAACCGGCGTGGCCGCCGGGCAGGCGGGCGACTGAGCAGGAAAGGCTGACTGCCTGGGGTCAGTCCTCCAGCAGATGGCAGAGGGTCCGCAGCCCCGGGCGCGGACCCTCTGCTGCGCCGCACCAGGGAGTGCAGAGGCCGCCCACCAGCCGTAATACTGGCAGTCCCACAGTTCCTACTTCCGGGTAGTGTGTACCCAGAATGTTCACCCTGACCATCAACCAGACGGACAGCCGGCGCGACGGCGACCAGGTTCCGCAGCTGCTCAAGGCCCTGCGGCACATCCCCGCGCGCCTGGACTTTGACCGCTCGGTGGAGGACGAAGTGCAGGGCATCCTCGATTGCCCGGACCAGGCGGTGGACGCGGCGCTGATCGCGCTGCGCAGCGGATCCTGGTATGTCGGCATCGGTGCGGGGCCCGTGGACGAGCCGCTGCCAAACCAGATCAAGGACGCATCCGGCCACGGCCTGGTGTATGCGCGGCGGGCTGTTGACCGGCTCCGCAGCAGCAAGGAACGGGTCCCCGTGGCGGTGGAGGGGCCGCTGGCCGACGTCGCCCACGACGCGGAGGCCGTGCTGCGGCTCCTGGGCCACATTGTGCGTGAACGCTCGGACGCGGAGTGGCGGGTGCTCGACCTGCTCACCCCTGGAGTCCGCGGCCAACAAAAAGCGGTGGCCCAGGAGCTGGGCATCACCACGCAGGCCGTCAGCAAAGCCGTGGCCCGCGCCCAGTGGAACGAAGAACACGCCGCCAGGCCCGCGGCCGCCAGGTTGCTGGCACTGATCCTCGAACCGGGGTAACCCGCGCGGCTCAGCTGACTGGGTACATTTAGCTGCCGGTTGCCGCCATCACCGGTTCGCCGTTGAAGTACTCCAGCTTCCACCCGTCGAAAGCGTGGTGGTGGGCCAGGTTGAGCACGGCGTTGTCCACGCTGGCGAGGGTCTGGCCGATGGCGCGGCTGAGGCTGACCCGAAGCAGGGTCCCGTGCGTGACCACCAGCAGCCGCTGGCCGCGGAACTCCTCCGCGAGTGCCTCCAAGGCAGCCAAACCGCGGTCTGCGGCCTCGTCCTCGCTCTCGGCCCCCTTGAAACCGCCGGGAACGCGCAGGGCATCAAGTTCGGGGCCGGCCTGCATCCCCTCGGCCGGGCCGAAGCTGCGCTCGGTCAGTTCCGGGACACGGCGCGACACTGCCAGGCCCAGGCCTTGGGCGATCAGGTCCGCGGTTTCGGCGGCGCGGCTCAGGGGCGAGGAGACGATGGCGTCCCATTCGTACGGCGCAAGGACGGCGACGGCGTCACGCGCCTGGCCGCGGCCGACGTCGTTCAGGGGGATGTCGGTTGATCCCTGCAGCCGGCGCTCGGCGTTCCAGTCGGTCTGGCCGTGGCGGACGAGGGCGAACGTCGTAAGGGTCATGGCTTCTATTCTGCCTTGGCCGCGGGTGGGCACCGGAATCGCGGCAGCGGGGGGCGTCTTGCAGCGCCTTACAGCAGGCTGCGCAGGACGTGGGCGGCGCCGTCGTCGAACACGGAATGGGTGACCTCATTGGCGGCAGCGATGACCTCAGCCGGGGCCTGGCCCATGGCCACGCCCCGGCCCGCCCAGGCGAGCATCTCGATGTCATTGCGTCCGTCGCCGACGGCCACGGTGAGGTGCTGTTCAATGCCGAGCCTCAGGCGGAGGTTCTCCAGCGCGCTGGCCTTGGTCACGCCTGCGGCGGCGATGTCCAGCCACGCGGTCCAGCCGACGGAGTACGTCACCCCGGCGAGGCCCACGTGGTCAATGGCCTCGTTGAACTCCTCGGGCGTGTTTTCGGTGCTGAACACCACCACGCGCACGGCGGTCGCTTCCAGCATGGTGTGGAAGTCGACACCCACGGCCTCCACGCCGAAGCTAGCGTCCTGGAAGCGCTCCGTGGACAGGAAGTTGCCGTCGGCGTCCTCAAGCGCGTACTTGGCGGACGGAAGCCGTTCCCGCAGCGCGCGCAGGGCCGGGGCGGGGTCGAACGTGGCCTTGTGGATCACCTCGTAGCCGTTCTCCAGGCCGGGGTGGAGCCGGAGGGTCACACCGCCGTTGCAGCAGACGGCGTAGCCGCGCTCGATACCGATCTTTTCGATGATGGGGAGCGTGGCGTTCAGGGAACGGCCAGTGGCGATCATTACCTCATGGCCCGCCGCGACCACCGCCTGCGCTGCTTCCCGCACGCCCGGCGTCATGTGGCCGTCGTGGTCCACCAAGGTGCCGTCCACGTCCAGGGCGACCATGAGTTTCTGGTCGACGCTGGCGAAGGTATTGGTGTTGTTCTGGTTGTTGTCCCGCCGGTCATCGTTGCCGGCGACTGAGGTTTCAGTCAGCGTTGTCATTGAAACAGTGAACCAGACGTAACTGACAGGCGCTAGGACGCAGGACACAGGTTTACTGAACTGTTGGTTAACACGGCGGGTTTCCACATGGCTGCGCTTGCCGGCGCCTCGGTTATGCACCCGCGGCGGACATCACAGCCCCGCACGCGCCGGTGCAGCGTCCCTTGGCCGGTGCGAATTTGAGATCCCTGGTTGTCCACATGCACCGGCTGCCCCCTTCAACGCCCCCCCTTGGCCGATGACCATAAGTGGCATGCAACTGATCTCCGCGCAGAACCTCCGCCGCATAACCGGGGACACCCGTTCACTCAGCAGGCGCTATGCGCAGGGAGAACTTGTCCGTGTCCGCAAAGGTATATACGCGCGGAAGGAAGAGTGGGTAGCTCTGACTCCCTGGGCGAGGTACCTCCAGACAGTCCGCGCCGTGGACTTGGAACTCCCGGGATCCACATTCTGCCTGAACTCAGCCATCGCTGTTTGGAACTTGGACCTGCTTGAAGTTCCTGGATACGTCCATCTGTCCGGGGCATCGAGCGGGCACACCGGCCGGAAGCAACCCACCACTTCCGCGGTGTGCAACAGGTCCGGTCATACGGGCCTCGAACACATCAGCGCTTACGGGGTTTATAGGCATCGAGGTCAACCTGCCGCAGTGGAACACGCAGGGCTTCGGGTAACTCCCCTGCCCGAGACCGTAGTGGAAGTCATAGCGAGGGAGAGCTTCGCGGCAGGAGTAGTGCTGGCGGATCACGCCATCAGCGGCCGCCGCACATCGGGACCTGCGCTCAGCAAAGATGAACTGCTGAGCAAGGCTGCCAGGCTCTGCTCAGGAGCCCGCCGAAATTGGGTGGCACAGGTGCTCGACTTTGCGTCGCCCGAGTCAGAGTCCGCAGGTGAATCGCTCAGCCGCGCACAAATGCATCTCCTCGGCTTCCCGGCCCCCTATGCTCCAGGCAAAGTTCCGGCAGGAGGGAGTGTTGCTCGCCCGGACCGACTTCTTCTGGCCTAAGTACCGGCTGATCGGGGAGTTCGACGGCGACGCCAAGTATCTCAATGACGACTACCTGGGCACACTGACGGCACGGCAGGCCGTACTGGCGGAGAAGAAGCGCGAGGACAGGCTGCGGGCGGCGGGTTTCCGGTTGATTCGATGGGACTGGGCAACGGCCTCTGACTCTGCCCGCTTTGCAGCGTGCCTCCGGCAAGCGGGCCTACCGAGCACCCGCTAACGGACAGTGCACCCCCGCGCTCGGGGGTGCACTGTCCGTTCAAGGGTGCACAAAAAAGGAAGAAACCTAGAGGACCGGCAGGACCTCGAGGCCGCCCAGGTACTTCTGCAGCGCCTTGGGCACGTTGACGGAGCCGTCAGGGTTCTGGTGGTGCTCAAGCAGGGCCACGATCCAGCGGGTGGTGGCCAGCGTGCCGTTCAGGGTGGCCACGGCGCGGGTGCCCTTGGAAACGCCCTCCGCGTTGACCACGCGCTCCCGGATGTTCAGGCGGCGGGCCTGGAACGTGGTGCAGTTGGAGGTGGACGTCAGCTCGCGGTACGCGCCCTGGGTGGGGACCCAGGCTTCGCAGTCGTACTTGCGGGCGGCGGACATGCCAAGGTCGCCGGCAGCGGTATCGATCACCCGGTACGGCAGCTCGCACTTGGCCAGCATTTCCTCTTCCCACGCGAGCAGGCGCTGGTGCTCCGCGGCGGCCTCTTCAACGGTGGTGTAGATGAACATCTCCACCTTGTTGAACTGGTGCACGCGGATGATGCCGCGGGTGTCCTTGCCGTGGGATCCGGCTTCGCGGCGGTAGCAGGAGCTCTGGCCGGCGTACCGGATGGGGCCTGCGGAGAAGTCCAGGATTTCGTCGGCGTGGTAACCGGCCAGGGCGACCTCGGAGGTGCCCACCAGGTAGAGGTCGTCTTCGGCGAGTCGGTAGATCTCGGCGTCGTGCTTTACATCGAATCCCGTGCCCTGCATGGTTTCCGGGCGCACCAGCGTGGGGGTGATCATCGGGATGAAGCCGGCTTCGATGGCCTGGTCCATGGCCATCTGCAGCAGCGCCATTTCCAGCCGCGCGCCAACGCCCTTGAGGAAGTAGAAGCGGGCACCGGAAACCTTGGCGCCGCGTTCCATGTCGATGGCACCGATCAGCTCGCCGATCTCCAGGTGGTCCTTGGGCTCGAAGTCCTGGAATTCGCGCGGCGTGCCCACGGTCTTGACCACGACGTAGTCGTCCTCGCCGCCCTCGGGAACGCCGTCCTCGATGAGGTTGGGGATGGTGCGCAGCAGTTCTTCCTGCTTGGTCTGGGCGGCGTCGGCTTCTGCGGAGGCAGCCTTGACCGAGTTGGCCAGTTCCTTGACCTCGGCCAGCAGCGCCTGCTTCTCCTCGCCCTTGGCCTTCGCCACCTTTTTGCCGAACACGTTCTGCTCCGCGCGAAGGTTCTCGAAACGGAGCAGGGCCTCACGGCGGGCGGAATTCGCGGAGATGATCGCGTCCACCACTGATTCGTCGGCGCCGCGGGCGCGCTGGCTGGCACGGTACTTGTCCGGGTTTTCGCTGAGGTCTTTTACGTCGATCACCAGACAAGGGTATCCAATTCACTGCACGACGGCGGGCGGCCGGCTCCGTGCCACCTCCCGCCGCGCGCCGGGCTACTGTTGAAACACCATGAGCGACTGGATTCTCTACCTGCTGATTGCGGTGGCGCTTGCCTTCGCCACCTCCAGCTGGTGGGGGGTGCGGCGTCTCAAAGCCCTGCATGTGCGCAGTACGGTGGCGGGCGAAGCCTACGACTCCGGACTTGCGCAGCAGCGCGTGGCCGTTGTCCTGAACCCCATCAAGGCGCGGGCCGCGGAAGCCAGGGAAATGATCCAAAGGGCCTGCCTTGCCGCCGGGTGGGATGAACCTGTCTTTTTCGAGACGACGGCGGAGGACCCGGGCTTCTCCCAGATGCAGGCCGCCCTCGCAGGAAAGCCCGACGTCGTCCTGGTGGGCGGCGGGGACGGTACCGTACGCGTGGTGGCCGAGGCCCTGGCACGCACCGATGTGGCCATGGGCCTGATTCCGCTGGGAACCGGCAACCTGCTGGCCCGCAACGTGGACCTGGACGTGAACGACCTCCACGGCAACGTGCAGACAGCGCTTTTCGGCCGGCAGCGCTACATCGACACCGCCCGGATGGCCATCGAGAACTCGCGGACCGGGCATTACTCCGAGCACGTATTCCTGGTCATCGCCGGAGTCGGCATGGATGCCGAGGTTCTGGCCGACACCAACGCCGGGCTGAAGAAGGCCGTGGGCTGGCTGGCCTACACGGAGGCCGGGGTCCGACACCTCCCCGGACGGCGCAAAAAGGTATCCATAGCCTTGGAAGGCAGCCCGGAGCAGATCCGGAACATCCGCAGCGTGCTGTTCGCCAACTGCGGCCTGGTGCCCGGCGGCATCGATTTCATCCCGCAGGCCATGATCGACGACGGCATGCTGGACGTGGTGGTGATGAGCCCGCGCAGCGCCATTGGCTGGCTTTTGATGTACGTGAAGATCATGTTCAAGCACAGCGGAAAGCTGCCCATCATGACCGTGTACCGGTCAACCAAGGTGGTCATCAAGTGCCCCGAGCCCATGCCCACCCAGCTCGACGGCGACACGTCGGGGGAAGCGACGCAGCTGACGGTCCAGGTGGAACCGCGGTCGCTCCTGGTCAGGGTGAAAGGTCAGGTACAGGGCAGCGCGGGGGCAGTACGGTAACGGGCTGGTGAAAGCCGGGCGATGACAGGCTCGTGGAGTCCGGCCCGGTCAGGACCCGGCTTCCTTCTCCGCCTCAGCACTTCGCTTTGCAGCAGCATGGGCCTCTCTGGCAGCGGCATGGGCTTCAGATTGCTCACGGATCATGGCCTGCTCCTCTTCGAAGCGCAGGCGGTCAGCGCGGTCCGCGTCGTCCCCGTCCCAGTCCTGGTTGTCTCCCGTCGGCTTGGGGTTGACGATCATCCCCTGGCCGTCGTTTTCGATGCTGCTGGTCATGACCCGCTCCCTTCATCAGGGGCCATACCCCGTGTGGATCAGGCAAGCATACGCATTGTCCACAGCCCGCGGAAGTACCTCCCCAGCCATTCACCTACGCTGTGCGCGAAGCTTCGGAACCGGTTTCACCTGCGACGGATTCCGCGGCAAGGATGGATTGGACCCACGAATGCGCCGCCAGGAAGGCTTCATCGGAAGTGTGCGCCGCAACAGGCGTGACCTGCCGGTCGGCCCTGGGATACGAGCCCAGGAAGCGGGTCCCCGGACTGATGCGGTGCAGGCCCGCGAGGGCATCGGCCACTCGCGCTTCGCAGGCGTGACCATCGGCGTCGATGCTGAAAAAGTAGTGGCCCAGATACTGCCCCGTGGGGCGGGACTCGATGCGGCTGAGGTTGACGCCGCGGCTGGCGAACTGGTCCAGGATCTCCATCAGCGCGCCAGGGCGGTCCTCGGGCAGCGGAACGACAACGGTGGTCTTATCCGCTCCGGTGCGTGCCGGCAGCCCACCGGGCCGGCTCACCAGGATGAAGCGCGTCACTGCACCGGCGTTGTCGCCGATGTTTTCCCCCAGCACCGACAGCCCCGGGTGCTCGCGGGCCACGAGGGGGGCGCAAATCGCCGCGTCATAATGGCAGTCTTGCTCCAGCAACCCCAAGGCTGCAGCAGCGGTTGAGGAGCCTGGAACGTATTCCGCACCGGGAATATTACTGTCCATCCAGAGGCGGCACTGAGCCCACGCGTGGCCGTGGGTGGAAACACGCCGCACCTCTTCCAGCCCTATGCCAGGCCGGGCCACCAGGACAAAGCTGATGGGAACCAGGATCTCACGGACAATGCGCAGTTCCTGGCCTGAGGCGATCGCATCGAGCGTGGCAGTGACGCCGCCCTCCACCGAGTTTTCAATCGGGACCATGGCGGCATCGGCGGATCCGTCGCGGACCATGTCAAGGGCGGCGTTGACGTTCGACGCGGGAACGCGCACCGCGTGAAGCGCACCGGGAACCTGCAAGAGGGCAGCCTCGGTGAAGGTGCCCTCCGGCCCCAGGAAGGCGTAGGTGCGGGGACTGCCGGGCACTAAAGCACCAGCGGCTTGAGCCCGTTGTCCGAGACCAGGGGCTTGCCGGATTCCAGCCACTGGTCCATGCCGCCCGAAACGTTGATGGCCGTATAGCCCTGCCCGGTGAGCCACTGGGCAACACGGAAGGACCGCCCGCCCGTGCGGCAAATAACGTACACGTCCTCGTCCGGATCGAGTTCGTCCAGCCGGGCCGGAATCTGGTCCATGGGGATGTGGCGGGCGCCGTCGGCGTGGCCGGCAACCCACTCGTAGTCCTCCCGGACATCCAGGATCACGGCGTCAGCGGGGACGTCATGGACGGGGACGGAATCGAAATCGCTCATCGGAGTCCTGTCTTGGCGGATCAAGAAGTTCGGTTTAAGCCTAGCCCTTCCGCCCACTTCCGCCGTGGACAGGCCGGAAAATCCGCGGGTTAGGCTGGTTGAGCCCAAGGAGGTTGCCATGTCCAAAGAGCCCGCTGCCCTTACCCAACCCCGCCCTGCCCGCCCCCGGCGGGCAGAATGGTTTTCGGGGCAGCAACGGGAGTGGTCCTTCCATGACTGAACTTCACGAGCTCCCGGCACTGGCCCTACGGGACCTCCTGCGGCGGGGAACAGTGTCCGCACAGGACACAACCGCGCACTTCCTGGCACGGATCGAACAGCAGAATCCCCTTCTCGGCGCCTTCATCACCGTGACTGCCGACCGTGCGTTGGAAGAGGCCCGGGCCGCGGATGCCCTCCATTCCCGCTCAGATAGCGACCAACTGCCTATGCTGCACGGCATGCCGCTGGCCTTTAAGGACCTCACGGATGTGGCAGGAGTGGTAACCACGCACGGCAGTGCCGCCCTTGACCACAAACCGGCCCCCGCCGACAGCCCGCTGGTCTCCCTCTTCAAGGACGCCGGCGTGATGACCCTGGGCAAGACGCAGGTGCCCGAATTCGGACTGACGGCCTATAGCGAAAACCGCATCGCACCGCCGTCGCGCAATCCCCACGCACCCAGCAGGAGTTCGGGAGGTTCGTCCGGCGGCAGCGCCGCGGCGGTGGCGGCCGGGCTACTGCCGTTCGCCCCGGGGACCGACGGCGGCGGGTCAGTCAGGATCCCGGCCGCGGCCTGCGGCCTGGTGGGGTTGAAGCCGGGCCGTGGGCTGGTGACAGTCGGGGAGAACGTCGGCGACCCCGCCGGGCTGGTGGTGCCGGGCCCGCTCGCCCGCAACTCCGAGGACGCCGCCCTGATGATGGACACCCTGGCCCCGGGACATGCCTACCTCCGGGCAGTGCAGCAGGAGCCGAGGCGGCTCAGGATCGGTGTCACGCTGGACAGCCCGTGGTCCAGCACATTTCCCTTTACACCGGAGCGGGAAGCCTTGGATGCGCTCCGATCCGGTGAGGCCCTGTTGGAGCATGCGGGCCACACTCTTGGCGACGCCGCCATCCGCTATGACAACCGCTACGCGGACGCTTTCACCACGGCCTGGACCGCCGGCGTGGGCGCGGCCAGGATCAGTCCCACGCGGGAAGCGTTGCTGGCACCGCTGACCCGGACCTTCCGTCGGCGCGCCCAGCAGCGCAGCCCCGCGAAGCTCGCGGAAGCGCTTGCGTTCCTCCGGCAGTTCCAGCACGACACGATGGCCCAGTTCGGGCAGTGGGACCTGATGCTGATGCCTGCGTTGGCGCAGACGCCGCGGCCGGTGGGGTGGTTTACCGGTACCGCTCACGGCAGCGACCGCTGGCCTGCCGCGCAATGGCCGGGAGATGCCGACGGCGACTACCGGAAGCAGTGCGAATACGCGCCGTGGTCCTCCATGGTGAACGTCTGCGGGCTGCCCGCAATCTCGCTTCCCGTTCATTGGACCGGTGGAACTGCCGGCAGCGGGCTTCCGATGGGCATCCAGCCGGTGGGTCCGATGGGATCGGAAGCGCTCCTGCTGCAGGTGGCGCACCAGCTGGGCTACTAGGAAAGCTGATCACGGCAACGCTTGGGGCGGTGCAGTTGTTGACCTGAAGCTTACGGCTGGTTAACCCGCCCGTAACTCCCGCGGCGCAGAGTGGGAAAAGCACCATTCAGCACCCTCCGTTCGCCCTCCAACCGATGAGGAGTTGCCCCGCCATGAACGCAGAACATCCGGCCGCGAGTACCGGAACCACGGATACAGCAGAAGACGGGCGGCCGGACCTGAGCAACTCGAACGTCCGCGAGGACCTGGCACTGGCGGGCCGGTGCGCCCTGGTCCACCTGCCAACCGGCCGGACCTGCCTCCTCCCCCTTCGCCACCAGGGACCCTGCGAGTTCCACCGGCCGCAGGAGGCGCAGGACGTGGTGGGCGGCAGCTGACTGGGACGTCAGCAGACCGTCAGGAGCCGTTGCCGCGGTATCGACTCCGGCCCGGATCAGGAGGACGATTAAAGGGCAGTCACCACGAGGAGGTCTGTGATGTGCTACGCATCGAGCAAGGACTTCGGGTGGGGCGCCAGGAAAGAAACCAAGCGCCGGCCTGAAGCGGAACCGGAAACCCGTGCGGAAACTCATGAGGAACCGGTCAAGGCACAGGAGTTCACGTTCTGGGCCTTCCCCAACTGGCGCAGGACGCCTGCGCCGCGCACCCCCTCCGCTGAAGCGGGCAGGACTGAACCGAGCAGGGAGAGGGTCTAACACCCGGGCAAGCTACCCGGGCAGGAAGTCAACGGAGGGGTCCTCATGAGGGCCCCTCCCCCGCGACAACTCCCCTTTCAACCTGCGGATCATGCCGCTGCTGCAACGCCACGCCGCCGCCCCGGCCGTTGTGCTGCGGCAACCGGGGCGTCTATGGTTGAACAATAAGCATGCTTAGCATTCTGGGAAAGGGGACGAGCATGAGCACAGGACAGTACACGCCGGGACCGGACCGCCGGCCGGAGACAGAGGTCACCCCGGCGCAGCCAGGTGCAGCAGAGACCCCGGCAGACCGTGCCGCCACCTATGGAAACGCACCGTCCTACTCAAGCGGCGGCCCGGAGACTGCCACCCCCGGAACCGCCCGGACACCCACAGGCGGCGCCCCCGAGCGCAAGGTCACCCGGGCCGGTGTCATCTGGGCGGCCGTGGTCGCGGCCCTGGTCCTGTTGATCCTGCTGATCATCTTCATCCTGCAGAACCAGGAGCTGGTCCTGGTGAAGTTCCTCGGCTTTGAGGGTTCCGTTCCGCTGGGAATGGCACTGTTCATCGCCGCCGTGACCGGAGGCGTGCTGGTGGCCGCAGCAGGCGGCGCGCGCATCCTGCAACTGCGCCGGAACGCCCATAGGACCAGGGCGCTGCAGCGCAGGTAGGGCCAAGAGCCCACTACGAGGCTCCGGCAGGAAAGGCGGGCAGCGATGGGCAAAGTGGTTGTGATGAACCACGTGACCCTCGACGGCGTCATGCAGGGGCCGGCTCGCCCGGACGAGGACAGCCGGGGTGGATTCAACCGGGGCGGCTGGGCGGCTCCGCACGCCGACCAGGCGACAGTGCAGAAAATGGGCGAACGGATGGGCCCGGACCACGCCTTCCTGTTCGGGAGGCGCACTTACGCGCAGCTCCTCGAGTCATGGAACAGGCAGGGAGGTCCGTTCAAGGACGCCTTGAACAATACGCCAAGTACGTAGCCTCAGGGGACCCGGAAGCCCGGCTGGAGTGGCCTAACTCCACCCTCCTACAGGGCGATGTTCCCGCGGCCGTGAAGGAACTCAGGGAATCATCACCTTGAACTTCGTGATCATGGGCAGCGGTGTCCTGATCCGCTCGCTCATGGCCGCGGGCCAGATCGATGAATACCTGCTGATGATCCATCCAGTGGTGCTGGGCAGTGGGCAACAACTTTTCGCCGGTGGCAGCAACACGGCACTGCGGCTCATCGAGGCCGACCATACGCCCACCGGTGTCCTCATGGCCGTATACGTGCCGGACCGGTCGTGAGGACACCGGAAAGCTCAAACGCCACCTCGCCGGGTGGTAAGCGTCAGCGGGAACCCAGGTTAGCGAACTTGCGGGCCCTTGCGGCCACCAATTCAGGTACCGGGACACCTGCCACGGACGCCAGCTCGTACTCGATGGCACGGGCCATCCGGCTGCAGAACCCGCGCTGCTCCTGGGCTGCATCGCCTCGCTCATCCACGATGTGGTCCACCAGTCCGTTGGCATAAAGCGCGGCGACGTTGACCCCCTGCGCTTGGGCCATCGCCGGGGCGAACGCGGTGGTCCGGTGCACGATGGCGCTAGCACCCTCCGGGGGCAGCGGTGAGAGCCAGCTGTGCTGGGCTGCGATGGTCCGGTCCGCCGGCAGCAGGGCCAGGGCCCCTCCCCCGGCGCCCTGGCCAAGCAAGACAGAGACCGACGGCGATTCCAGCCCGATCAGTTCGTGCAGCGATCGTGCGATCTCCCCCGCTAGCCCGCCTTCTTCCGCCTCCTGGGAGAGTGCTGCACCGGCTGTGTCGATGACGGTGAGCAGGGGCAGCCGCAGCTCCTCCGCCAGCTTCATCCCCCTGCGCGCTTCCCGCAGCGAACCCGGGCCCATGCCGGCGGCGTCCTTCCGCAGCGGACGCGCGTGCCCCAGCACGATGCAGGACTGGCTGCCAAAGCGGGCCAGTGCCAGCAGCAGCCCCGGGTCCTTCTCCCCCTGGCCGGTCCCGTTGAGGGGCAGCGCGTCGCTGGCGCCGAACTTGAGCAGCTGGCGCAGGTCAGGCCGCCGCGGATGGCGGGAGATTTCGATGGACGTCCAGGCATCAACGGATGATGGTCGGACGTTTACGGTGTCGGGCGGAGCGGGGCGCCCAGCCACGATCTCCCCCGGAGAGAGTATGTCCAGCGCCCGGCCCACCAGATCGGCAAGGTTCCCGGGTTCCACGACGCCGTCAATCAGTCCCTTGTGGAAGAGGTTCTCCGCCACCTGCACGTTTTCCGGAAACGCTTCGCCGTACAGCGCCTCGTACACGCGCGGCCCCAGGAAGCCCAGCAGCGCTCCGGGTTCGGCCACGTTGATATGCCCCAGGGATCCCCATGACGCCATGACTCCGCCGGTGGTGGGGTGCCGCAGGTAGACCAGGTAGGGAAGCCCGGCCTGGCGGTGCGCCCGGACGGCGCCGGTGATCTTCACCATGGACAGGAACGCGAGCGTCCCTTCCTGCATCCGCGTTCCCCCGGACGCAGGACCTGCCAGCAAAGGCAGTCCCTCCGCGGTGGCACGTTCGACGGCGGCAACGATCCTCTGCGCCGCGGCGCGCCCGATGGAGCCGGCCAGGAAGGAGAATTCGCTGACGATCAGGGCCACCCGGCGGCCGCGGATGAGCCCCGCCCCGGTGATCACCGATTCGTCGGCGCCGCTGCGTTCCCGCGCCTTGGCAAGGTCACGGGCGTAGTCTTCGGACAGCAGCGGCTGCTCCGGCTCCCTATCCCAGGAGACGAAGGATCCGGGGTCCACCACGGCGTCCAGCAGCTCTGTTGCATTCATGTGCCGCACCTTCTCCGCCGTCGCCAAGTTATTTCCCTCCCGACGTCGCGGCCAGCCCCAGCCACTCACGGATCGCGGGCCCGTCCTCGTTCAGCAGCGGCGGCGCCTCGTGCTCCTTCACGGTGGTTTCGGCTGCATCCCCCGGTGCGAAGAACCGCAGCGGCGGACCCGGAAGGCTGATCTTTCCGAGCAGCGGATGCTGCACGTCAACCACCAGTCCCTGGGACGCCACCTGCTCCCAGGCGTACACCTCGTCCAGCGAGCGAACCTTCCCTGCCGGGATCCCGGCGTCGTTCAGCTTTTGCAGCAGCTCCTCCGCGCCATACTCCGCAAAGGCGCGTTCGACGGCGGCAATCACCTCGCCGCGGTTCCGCACCCTTTCGGCGTTGCTGGCAAAGCCCGGGGCAGCCGGGTCCAGGCCGAAGGCCGCGGCGAAGGACTGCCAGAGCTTCTCGCTGCCGACGCTGATCTGGACGCTTCCGTCCTTGCAGTTGAACAGGCCGTAGGGGGCGATGGACGGGTGGTGGTTGCCCTGGGCCTGCGGAACTTCACCTGCGATGGTGGTCCGGGTTCCCTGGAAGGCATGCACCCCGATCAGGGATGCCAGCAACGAGGTCCGGACCACTTGGCCCTGCCCGGTCCTGTTCCGCTCAACCAGCGCGGCCAGTACGCCAAACGCTCCGTTCATTCCGGAGAGCAGGTCCGCGATGGGCACCCCCACGCGCTGGGGATCGTCCGGCCCGGAGCCGGTGAGGGACATGAGGCCGGCTTCGCCCTGGAGGATCTGGTCGTAGCCGCTGCGCTGGGACTCGGGCCCGTCGTGGCCGAAGCCGGTGATGGACAGGATCACCAGCCGCGGGTTGTGCTCATGCATGGCGGCCGTGGAGAAGCCCAGCCGGTCCATGACGCCCGGCCGGAAGTTCTCGATCACCACATCCGCACGTTCCAGCAGCCCGCGCAGCACCTCCTGGCCATCACTGCTCTTCAGGTCCAAAGTGATGGATTCCTTGTTGCGGTTGCATGACATGAAGTAGGTGGACTGCAAGTCGTCCTCCGGGCCGACGAAGGGCGGGCCCCAGCCGCGGGTGTCATCCCCCGTACCCGGGTTCTCCACTTTGATGACGCGGGCACCGAGGTCCGCCAGCATCATGCCGGCGTGCGGTCCGGCCAGTGCCCGGCTGAGGTCGACGACGGTGTGCCCGGCCAGGGGGCCTTGGCGGTTCTCGGTGCTCATGGTTTGTGTTTCCTTTCTTAGAACTGGCTGTCTGAGGGTGCGGGGCCGCTAGAGCCAGCCGGGGACCACCAGTGCCAGCCATGCCAGGATGGGTCCGGCCACGATGACGATTCCGCTGTAGCCGAGGATCCGCTTGTAGAACTGGTCCTTGTCCACCCCTTCGGGGGCGTTGGCCAGGACCAGGGCGCCGTTGGTGGAGAACGGCGAGACGTCCACGATCGTGGCGGAGACGGCGAGGGCGCAGATGACGCCGACCGCGCCGATCTCGCCGGTGGAGAGGAAGGGGACGGCCAGCGGGATAAGGGCGGCAAGGATGTCGGTGGAGGAGGCGAAGGCGGAGACCACGGCGCCGATGAAGCAGATGATGAGGGCCGCCAGCAGAGGCATTCCCATGTTGGCAACGCCGCTGGAGACGAACTTGATGGTGCCGGCTTCCTCAAGGACGCCGACGAAGGTCAGCATGCCGCAGATCAGCAGCACGGTGGACCAGCTGATCTTATTGATGGCGCCCTTTTGGGCGGCGGGTGAGACGAGGGCCAGCACGATGGCGATGGTGATGGACACAAACCCGACGTCCATCTTGAAGCCAAGGGCCACGACGGCCAGGACGATCAGCCCGGCGATGGTGACCAGCTGCGGGACCCGGTCCTTGCGCTCCTTGGTGGCAGCGACGCCGTCACCGGCGGGGTCCCGGGGGCCGTACATGCCGGAGCCGAAGCCCTTGAACGGGACGTCGCCGCCGGCTGCCTTGGCTCCGACGCTGACGGACATCCGGGCTTCCGCTGCCTGCTCCACGAAGTGGCCCACTTTGGAGGACAGGAGGTTCTTGCCGCCCAGGACCACGAAGAGCACCATGGCGATGACCAGGTTGAAGATGAGGCTTGAGAGGAACAGCGCAGTGGGGCTGAAGGCGAGGTCGGTCTTGGCCAGGATGCCGTTGACCGTGACGCCATAGACCGCGATCGGGGAGAATCCGCCGGCCTGGGCGCCGTGGATCACCATCATGCCCATCAGCAGCGGGCTGATCTTGTACTTGCCGGCAAAGCTCAGGGCGATGGGGGCAATGATGGCGACGGCGGCGGGAGACAGGGCGCCCACGGCAGTGATGACGGCGGTGATGGCGAACATCACCCACGGGATGAGGGCGACGCGGCTGCCCACCAGCTTGACGGCGCCGCGGACCAGCAGGTCGATGGTGCCGTTGTTTTGCGCGATGGCGAACAGGTACGTGACGCCGACGATGGTCAGGAAGAGGCCGCCGGGGAAGTTGGCCAGGATCTCGTTGGTGGACATACCCAGAAACACCGCGCCGAGCAGGAAGGCGCCCACGAAGGCCAGCGCGCCCATGTTTAGGGGCAGGACGGTGGCAAGCAGGAACATCGCAGCCAGGATGATGATCGATAAGACAGGAGCGGACATCGTTGGTCCTCCATTTGGGGAAGCTAGGGGGAGCGAGAGTGTGACGTGAGTTACTGGCTCACTGGACTAGCCTCTTAGACAGTGAGTCTATCTGTCAATAGAGGAAGCGGGTATCCTGATCCGGTACGTCCGAGGGAGGGCTTTGTGGAGAAGGCAGCACGACTGGGTCTGGAGCGGGTTTCACGGCCGCGGCTTTACGAACAGCTGGTGGAGCAGATCCTCGCCTACATAGAGTCGGCGCAGCTGAAACCCGGGGATCTCCTCCCGGCGGAGCGCGACCTCGCCGAGCGGCTTGGGGTTTCCCGCGCCACCCTGGCCCAGGCCCTGGTGGCCCTTGAGGTGCTTGGCGTCATTGACGTCCAGCACGGCACGGGTGCAGTCCTGGCCCGGCGGCCAAGCGTGGCGTCGGTAATCAAGGGCCTGCGCGAGCACCAGAGCCGGCTGCCGGAGATCGTGGAAGCCCGCAGCACCCTGGAGGGGAAGCTTGCGGCCCTCGCCGCGGAACGGCGGACCGACCAGGACCTGGCCGTCATCGACAACGCCTTGGACGTCATGGCCAAGGAAGTCAATGACGGCGACCGCGGCACCCACGGCGACGAACTGTTCCACCAGGCCATTACCGCCGCAGCCCACTCCTCAGTGCTGGCACAACTGATGGCCTTCATTTCCGAGATGATCCTGGAAACCAGGGTGGAGTCGCTGGGACAGCCCGGGCGGCCGGAGCAGTCACTCGCGTCCCACCGGAAGATCGCCGATGCCATCCGCGCACAGGACGCCGATGCCGCCGCAAAGGCCATGCTGGCCCACATCGAGCTCGTCTCGGACGTGGAACTGCTCCGCTAGGGACAGCCGAGCAACTCCGCGGATACAACTCTCCGCCCCACGGACCAGTCCCCCCGCCCTGCGCAGGGGAACTGACCATCCGGCGGGGACTTTTGCGCGTGACACGCGGGGCTGTCTGGTTTCCCATCCAGATCCCGTTCCTGGCACAGGCGCTGTACACCGGCCCCGTGACCAAGCTGCTGGGCGGCGCGGACATTTCCTGGCTCGTGGGCATCGTCGCCACCTTGGCCATCTACTACCCGTGGGCCAAGGCCACCAACCGCGCCCCGGCGCAGTCCATCTACCCGGAGGGCACTGCTGAGGAGCCCGCTGCCGCCGCGCTGAAGGCGTAAGGCGCGGCGAGCGGGCCAGGCTGGCCCTGCGGAAAGTTCGACGGCGGCCGGGGCGCAGGTGCCCGGGGCCGCCGTCGCCGTCCCATTGGCTGGCAGGAGCGGGTGGCCGGGGCTAGAAGGTTCCTGTATTCGAACCGGCGGACCCGGCGACGGCCAGGCCAATGACGAACAGCAGCCAGAGGGCTCCGTAACCCAGCAGGCACAGGTAGCCCAGCACCAGCCCGGTGATGGACATCCCCCTGCCCGAGGGCTCGCGGCGAAGGGCCAGGTGGCCGGTGATAATGGCGGCGACTTGGGGAAGCAAGAGCCAGCCCATGATCACGGAGGCGATGCCGCACACCATGCTGGCGATGCTCAGTGTCTTTGGTTCCACGGCTCCGCCATAGTAGGACTGCCCGCCAAGGTACTGGGACTGGTTGTACTGCGGCTGGTTGTACTGGCTTGGGTTGTATTGGGATTGGCCGTACTGCCCTTGGCCGTAGGACCCCTGGCCATACTGCGGCTGCCCGTATTGCGGCGGCTGCTGGTAACTGGGCCAGGGCGAATTGTTGCGCTCGTAGTCAGGGCCCTGGGATGGCTGGTTGCTCATGGTTTCTCCCCTGCGAATCTGGCTACAGCCTACTTCAGTGCAGGACCAGGCGGATGGCCAGGACTACCATCACCATGCCAATGGCTGCATCGATCCACCGCCAGGTGCGGGCGCTGCTGAGCACTCCCGCCAGCGCCCTTGCCCCATATCCCAGGCCGGAGAACCACAGGACGCTTCCGGTCACCGCGCCGCCGGCAAAGACCCAGCGAAGGTCGGGTCCTTGCTGGTTGGCAAGGCTGCCCAGCAGGACGACCGTGTCCAGGTAGACGTGCGGGTTGAGGAAGGTCAGGGCGGCAGTGGTGGCAACCACCGAGTTCTTTGACCTGGGCCCCTGCTCCGCGAGGGCGGAAGGTTTCAGCGCAGCCAGGAAGGAGCGCACCGCGAACCAGAGCAGGTAGGCGGCCCCGGCCCAGCGCAGGACCTCCAGCACGCCGGGGAAGCGGGTTACCAGCGCACCGATGCCCGCCGTCCCGCCCACAATCAACAGGGCATCCCCGGCCATGCACACAGCCACCACCGCACCGATATGCTCCCGGCGGATCCCTTGGCGCAGCACGAATGCGTTCTGCGCACCAATCGCGACAATCAGCGCCAGCCCTGTCAGCATGCCCGTCAATCCCGCAGTCCACATAACTACGACCGTAGGGTTCCCTTAGTAAGCAGACAAATAACGGATTCTTGGTAATCCTTAGACTTTCTTCATGAACTTGGAACATCTGAAGGCCTTGGTGGCGGTTGTTGATGAAGGAACTTTCGAGGCGGCAGCGGACCTGCTTCGCATCACCCCATCTGCGGTAAGCCAGCGGATCAAGGCCCTGGAAGCGTCCGTAGGGCAGGTCCTGGTACGCCGGCGGCTGCCCTGCACTGCCACCGACGCCGGGGCGCTGCTGCTGCGGATGGGGCGCCAGGTGCAGGTCCTGGAGGCGGAGACCGCCGCAGCCCTCGGTTCAGGAGCCGCCGCCCGCGCCCACCTGCCCGTGGCCGTCAACGCGGATTCGCTGGCCACCTGGTTTGTGCCGGTCCTGCACCAGGCCGCCGGATGGGATGACTCCGCACTGGACCTGCACGTGGAGGACCAGGGCTTCAGCAGCCAGCTGCTCCGCGAGGGCGCAGTCATGGGGGCCGTGACATCGGACCCCGTCCCGGTGAGCGGATGCCGGGTGGAGCTGTTGGGCTCCATGCGCTACATCCCGGTGGCCTCGCCCGGGTTGCGGGAGCGCTTTTCCACCTCCGGGAGGATCGACTGGACGGCGATGCCGGTCCTGAAATTCAACGCCAAAGACACCCTGCAGCAGCAGCTGCTTACCGGGAAAAAGGTGCAGCAGGGGCCTCCCACCCATACCGTCCCTTCCTCCCAGGGTTTCCTCGCGGCGGTCACTGCAGGCCTGGGTTGGGGGATGATCCCGGAGCTCCAGCTAATGGACGAGTTGGCGGACGGCACCCTGGTCCGGCTCCAAGACGCTGCCCATGAGGATGTGGCCCTGTACTGGCAGGCATGGTCACTCGATTCGGAACGGCTCACCCGGATCACTGCCGCGGTCCGGACGGCCGCGAGGGACCGGCTGCGCCCCGGAGGCACGCGGGAGCCTAACGGCCCAAGTAGGGCAGGATATAGACGGCAAAAATAACGAAGGCCGCCAGCAGGGCCAGCTTTCCGCCGCTGGTACCGCCGTGCTGGTGTGCTTTATTCCGGCCGTGGCGGACCCGTCCCCCCGGCCTTCCTGCCCGGTGGCCCGGGCCCGCCTGCCGATCTCGCGCGGACTCCCCTGCCGGCGTTCCCTTTGCCGCGCCCTTTGCCGGCAGGGCACTGCCGGCGGGATGCCGGGATTTGCTCCTGCTTCGCTCAGTGCCGGGCGCCGCGGGCTTCTCCTGCGGAGCCGCTGCTGGCCCTGCGGGCGGCAACGCTCCCGCCGGCCGCACCACAGTTCCCGGACGCACATTCCGCAGGGCAGTAATGCCGGGCTCCTGCTCATGGGTGAGCTGCTGGCCAAGGTAGGCATACAGTCCTACCACTGCTTCCTGGTCCAATACTTCGGGGAGGGCCTCGATGGCGCCCACCACGCGCTGGGAACCTGCCACAGCGACGTCGGATTCCGTGACACCGAACAAGTCGGGCTGCGCGGCCATGCAGATGAGCGGACGCACCAGCCGGCGGTGCGGCGGAGTCAGCACCGAGGCCACCGCGGCGCACTGGGCGAGGGCGCCTTCCACTGCCTGGGTCCGGGCGTAGCGGCCCTGCCACAGGACACCGGACACCACGCGGACCTCACCGGTCCAGTTCTTGGAATCCACCACCACCACTCCGCCGGGACCAACCAGGACGTGGTCGAGCGTCGCTTTGGGGCGGCCGGGCCAATGGACATCGTGGAGCACGTACCAGCCGCGCGGGACCAGCTCGCTGAGCCTGTCCGCCACCACCTGCTCCCCCACGGCGCCGGAATCCCACGACTGCGTGCAGCGTTCGCTCTGGTCCAGCCGGCGCTTCAGCCTGGCAACGCGCTCGGCCGCCAGCCTGGACTGCTCCGCTGCCCCGTCTCCTGCCCCCATTGGACGTCCCCGTTTCCTTGCCGGAATTCACGACGGCGACGGCCCGCCGTCGTCCGTTTCCTTCGCTTGTTCTCGTGGAATGTTCTTGAAATTAGCAGGGCGGGAAAGCGCCGGGATATAGGTACTTTTGGGCCCGTGTACTCAGGTGGACTACTTGGTTGCACGCGTCATCGCGTGTCACAGGGTCCGGATTCTGGGCAGGTCGTTTTGACTCCTGCCAGGTTCTGGCATGCTGGAGCCATGGCTAGCCGCGCGGGTACAGTTGCCCAACCCCAGGACCTTGTTGACATCACTGCGCTCCTTGACGCGTACTACGACATCGCGCCGGACCTGGGTGATCCCGGCCAGCGCGTGGTCTTTGGCACGTCCGGGCACCGGGGGTCCAGCCTCAAGGCCTCCTTCAACGAACAGCACATCGTGGCCATCACCCAGGCCATCGTCGAATACCGGGCAGCCCAGGGCGTCACCGGTCCGCTGTTCCTGGCCAAGGACACCCACGCCCTGAGCGAGCCGGCGCAGAACTCCGCACTGGAGGTGCTTGCCGCCAACGGTGTGCAGGTCCTGGTGGACGCCCGCCATGGCTACACCCCCACCCCGGCCCTCAGCCATGCCATCCTGACGTACAACCGCAAGGCGGCGCCGGGAGCACCCCAGGCGGACGGCATCGTGGTGACCCCCAGCCACAATCCGCCTACCGACGGCGGCTTCAAGTACAACCCCCCGCACGGCGGACCAGCCGACTCCGACGCCACGGGCTGGATCGCCAACCGCGCCAACGAGCTGCTGGAAAACGGCCTGCGCGGCGTCAAGCGGATCCCGCTGGCTGACGCCCAATCCGCGGACAGCACCGGCAAGTTCGACTTCCTCAGCAGCTACGTGGACGACCTTCCCTCCGTCCTGAACCTGGACGCCATCCGCAATGCCGGTGTCCGCATCGGGGCCGACCCCATGGGCGGCGCCTCCGTGGACTACTGGGGCGAGATCGCCGAACGCCACCACCTGGACCTCACCGTGGTGAACCCAACGGTGGACCCCCAGTGGGCGTTCATGACCCTGGACTGGGACGAGAAGATCCGCATGGACTGCTCCTCCCCCTCGGCCATGGCGTCGCTGATCCAGCGCATGGCCAACGCCGCGGCGTCCGGCCAGCCTGCCTTCGACGTGGCCACCGGCAACGACGCCGACGCTGACCGCCACGGCATCGTCACCCCCGACGGTGGCCTGATGAACCCCAACCACTACCTCGCGGTGGCCATCGACTACCTCTACCGCAACCGCAGCGGCTGGAACCCGGCCTCGGTGGTCGGCAAGACGCTGGTGTCTTCCTCCATCATCGACCGCGTGGCCGAGAGCCTGGGGCGCAAGCTCGTTGAGGTCCCTGTCGGTTTCAAGTGGTTCGTGCCCGGCTTGCTCTCCGGCGAGGGTGCATTTGGCGGTGAGGAATCCGCAGGCGCCTCCTTCAACAAGCTGGACGGCAGCGTCTGGACCACGGACAAGGACGGCATCCTGCTGGCCCTGCTGGCTTCCGAGATCACCGCAGTCACGGGCAACTCGCCATCGCAGCTGTACAAGGGCCTGACGGACCAGTTCGGCGCCCCCGTATACGCACGGATCGACGCCGCGGCCACGCGCGAGCAGAAGGCCAAGCTGGGCAAGCTGTCCGCAGCGGACGTCACGGCCACGTCGCTGGCGGGCGAAGAGATCACTGCCAAGCTCACCGAGGCGCCGGGCAACGGCGCCGCCATCGGCGGTCTCAAGGTGGTCACCGAGAACGCCTGGTTCGCCGCGCGTCCGTCCGGCACCGAGGACGTCTACAAGATCTACGCCGAGTCGTTCAAGGGCGAGGAGCACCTGAAGCAGGTGCAGGCCGAGGCCAAGGCGCTGGTGGACAGCGTCATCGCCTAGCTGCCCTCAGCTTCAGCTTCGCGGCTCCAGAGCCGGAGGACGCGCCTGACGGTGTGATCGCCGTCGGGCGCCATGTCCACCAGGGCGATGCGGTCAAGCACGACGGCGTCGCCCGGGTGGAGGCGCATGGCGTCGCCTTCCATGGAGGTTTGGTGGGAGACGTGCGGGCGGTAGCCGGTTAAGGTGTGCTGCGGGGTAAGGATCCTGCCGCCCGCGTCCGCCACTACCTGCACCAGCTGCTCATGCAGTTCCTGCAGGGCGGGATGCGGTTGCACGAGGTTGACGGGGACGGAGCCGTTGCGGCCGAAAGCGGCGTCTTTCCCTATCGTGAGCCCCGATCCCAGCGCTGTGGTGGCCGCGGCCTCAGCGAGCCCGGCGATCCGCTCGGCGACGTCCCCATCTGCTGGAGTGCCGGCGTCGAACTTCACGTCGAACCGCACCAAGGTGATGTGCAGCGGCCAGCCCGTCCGCGGGAAAACCTGGCCGTCAGCAACCGGCTCCACGAACACCACGAAAATCAGGTTCCGCATCGGCATGCCCCCAGTCTCCCACCCGGCCCCTTAAACTCGGATGCTCCATCAGTTATGGTTCCCATTCCGGCTGAATAGGGACCATACGTGATGGAGCATCCGGGGAAGAAGTCAGACGGTGCGGGCGGCCTCGTCGTAGGAGAACTTGGGCTTTGCCTCGCCCCAGGCTTCCTCGCCGGGCTGGCCGATGTTGACCACCAGGAAGCTCTTCTGGTCGCCGGCCGGGAAGAACGCGGCGTCGATCGCGGCGAAGTCGGCACCGGTCATGGGGCCCGCTGCGAAACCGAGCGAGCGGACGGCCAGGATGAAGTAGCCGGCCTGCAGGTGCGCATTGTTGTTGCCGGTGGCCGCGGCGAGGGCGGGATCGGCGTCGTACATGGCCTTGGGGGCGTTGTAGCCGGGGAGGAAGCTGTCCCACTTATCGGCCCAGTTGGTGTCGTAGCTGAGGATGGCCACCAGCGGAGCGGAGGCTGTCTTGGCCTGGTTGCCGCGGGACAGTGCGTCCACCAGGGTGGCCCGGGCCTCCGGCGAGCGGACGTAGGTGACGCGCAGCGGCTGGGAGTTGAAGGCGGTAGGGCCATACTTGGTGAGTTCGTAGATGGCCTGCGCCTGCTCTTCGGTCACCTCGCCGGTGAAGGTGTTGGCGGTGCGGGCCTGGGCGAAGATGGCGTCCACGGCTGCCGAATCGATTACTGCTTCATCATGGGCAATGGTCATTTGCTTACCTCTCGCTGCGCCGCCCGGGGCGGTGGCCGTTGTTGCTTTCCATACTTGCAACTTCAACTGCCCTCCCCCTCTTCCCGTGACGCGGGGTGACGTTAGCCACAGCAGGCGGCGGCGAAAAACTTGGCGGTATTCTGGAGCGAGTCGATTTTCGCCCATTCGCGGCATCCCCCTTGAAAGGCTTTCCTTCCCATGAGCATGCTCGGAATCAATTGGAAGCTGCACGGCACCGGCAAAACCATCAAGCCCGGGCAGGTGGTAGCCCCGGATGAGCGGTTGGCCTGGCCGCTGACCATCGGCGTGGGCATGCAGCACGTGGTGGCCATGTTCGGCGCCACCTTCCTGGTTCCCATCATCACCGGGATGCCGCCGGCCACCACGCTGTTTTTCTCCGGCATCGGGACGCTCCTGTTCCTGGTGATCACCAAGGGCCGGGTGCCCAGCTACCTGGGCTCGAGCTTTGCGTTCATCGCTCCCATCACGGCCTCGCAGGCACAGTTCGGCATCCCCGGAGCCCTGGGTGGCGTGGTGCTGGCCGGCACCACCTTGGCCTTGGTGGGTGCCGTTGTGCAGAAGTTCGGCGCCGGCTGGATCAACCGGCTGATGCCGCCCATCGTCACCGGCGCCATCGTAGCGTTGATCGGCCTGAACCTGGCTCCGGCGGCCAAGCAAAACTTCGACGCCGCTCCCATCACGGCCCTGGTCACGCTGGTCACCATCATCCTGGTCAGCGTCCTGTTCCGCGGGATCCTTGGCCGGCTCAGCATCCTGGTGGGTGTAGTGGTGGGCTACGTGGTGGCGATGCTCCGCGGCGAGGTGAAGTACGACAAGATGGACGCCGCGGCCTGGGTGGGCCTGCCGCACTTCCAGACGCCCGAGTTCCACATCGGCGTCCTGGGCCTGTTCGTCCCCGTGGTCCTGGTGCTGGTGGCGGAAAACATCGGCCACGTGAAGTCCGTTGCCGCCATGACGGGGCAGAACCTCGACGGCGTCTCCGGGCGTGCGCTGATGGCTGATGGGGCCGCCACCATGCTGGCAGGCTTCGGCGGCGGTTCCGGCACCACCACGTACGCGGAAAACATCGGTGTCATGGCGGCCACCAAGGTGTATTCGACAGCGGCTTACTGGGTGGCGGGTATGTTCGCCATCCTGCTCAGCTTCTCCCCTAAGTTCGGCGAACTCATCGCCACCGTGCCGGGAGGGGTGCTGGGCGGCGCGGCCACCATGTTGTATGGCATGATCGGCATCCTGGGCGTGAAGATCTGGGTGCAGAACAAGGTGAACTTCTCCAACCCCGTCAACCTGACCACCGCCGCCGTGGCGCTGATCATCGGCATCGCGGACTACACCTGGACCATCGGCGACCTGAAATTCACCGGCATCGCCTTGGGCTCCGCGGCAGCGTTGGTGATTTACCACGGCATGAAGGCCATCGCGAAAGCGCGCGGAACCGTGGCCGAACCCGAAACGGAGCAGGGCGTACTGCCTCCGGCGGCCAAGGCTGCTATGAAGGCAGCAGCCAAACGCGCGCCGAAAAAGCGCTAAGCCACCCGGCCGGTTCCGGCGTCAGGGTCTATGCCCAGCTTCAGGGCAGGACCGATACCGCCGGCGGAAGGGATGCTGCCGGGGTGTCCGGGCGGGAACGGGCCCGGACGGCCCGTACCGAAGACAGGGCCTGGCTGCGGACGCTTCGCCGCCAGCGAGCCGCCAGGCTGGCGCGGACGAAGGCGCTTTAAAACCCAGGGCACGAAGTACTGCCGCGCCCACACCAGGTCCTCGGCCCGGGCCTGCGTCCACCCATGGGCCGGTAGCGGCCGCGGCTGGAGCGGCTTGAGGGCGTGCGGCACCCCCAGGGCGTTGAGGGTGGCCACCGCAACCGAGTGGTGCCCCAGCGGGGACAGGTGCAGCCGGTCCGGGTCCCACATCAGCGCATGCTGAAGCTCCGGCAAACACCACAGGTCGACCATGATGGCGTGGTGCCGGGCTCCGATCCTGTGCAGGTGTTCGTTATAGATCGCCACGCGCCCCCGGATCTTGCCGAAAACCGGGGTGTTGCCCCAGTCCGGACCCGCATAGAGCAGCACGGTGGCGCCCGTGGCCGCAAGGATGCCTACGGCCTCGTCAATCTTTTGGGCCAGCTTGTCCGGGTCGCCGTGGCGGAACACAATGTCGTTGCCGCCGCCGGACATGGCGATCAGGTCCGGTTTCAGCGCCAGGGCCGGTTCCAGCTGCTGGTCGAGGATCTGCCTCAGCAGCATCCCGCGGATGGCCAGGTTGGCGTAGGCGAAGTCCGGCTGGCCGTCGGCCAGTTCCTCCGCCACGCGGTCTGCCCAGCCACGCAGGCCACCAAGGCTGTGCGGTTCGGGATCGCCAATGCCTTCGGTGTAGGAGTCCCCCAACGCAACGAACCGGTGCCAGGGATGCCTGCCCGGCCCTCCCCCAATAGAGCGCAACTCCTCCTTGACGATGGTCATGCCGTCCTCCCTTCTGCAGCGCGCGGAGGTTCCTTCCCCGCCGCAGCGTCCTTGCGGGGCGACGTTCCGGTTGGAAAGTCCCGCCCCGCCGCCGACGGCCGCGGGAGCTCCGACACGCCGTCGTACGTTTCCTGCCTCAGGCCGGAAGGTTGCCCGGCCCCGCGGTCCATGCCGCCGGGAACCACGACGTTCAGCGCCGCGTCCCGCAGATCAAGTTCGTGGTGCAGCGCCTGCGTCTGCAGGAACCGCAGGGCACCCTCCCGGGTGAGTCCGTATTCGTTCATGAGGCTGCGCACCGCGAGGTCCACCAGGACCAGGGAACTTTGCACGACGGCGAGACCCGCCGTGGTTTCCGCGCGCTCCGCCACCCGGACCACGACGCGCAGGGCCCGCGCCACTTGGCGGGCATAGCTTTGGCTGAGCACCAGGTCATCGCTGGTGAAGGCATGCGGCGCCGGGGCGTAAAGGTTGATGGCGGCGCTGGTGGCACCTTCGGTGAGGATGGGGACGGAGAGCAGGGACTGCACGCCATGGACTGAGGCCGCACTGGAGTAACCGGGCCAGCGGCGGTCCCGGCTCAAGTCTGAAAGCAGGACAAATTCCCCGGTGCGCAAGGCTTCCATGACAGGGCCGTCCGCGAAGGAACATTGCTCCCGGTCCGCCTCGCGTGCCTGCTCGGTGCTGGCCGCAAGCGTGCGTGCCTTGCCCAGGCGGAAGAGGGTGGCCGCCCAGCTGATGCTGCGGCGCTCACCTTTGATACCCGTCATGAAGTCGCGGGTCACTTCCCAGAGGTAGTCTTCAACATCCTTGCTGTCGAACACCGGCTCCGGGGTAACTGGAAGCGGTCCCCAGCCAACCTGCCCCGTGGGATCAGCGGCCATGCTCCAGCCCTGCTATCAGCGCTTCGGCCCACTGCAAAACCTTTGTTCTAAGAATACGGCCCCAT
>Ga0308169_10000504_pt1 | contig 57156 bp, 56 predicted proteins | sample PhyBR1_2_FD_202139 | JGI IMG/M metagenome (GOLD analysis project Ga0308169, IMG submission 202139) | Phyllosphere microbial communities from UC Gill Tract Community Farm, Albany, California, United States - DLSLSB.R1 | ecosystem: Host-associated > Plants > Phyllosphere > Unclassified | place... | reverse complement strand
CGCGACTCCGGCCCGCTCCATTGTTCTCGAGGGCCTCGCCGTGACAGCCAAGTCCCAGGCCCGCTCGCTGGGCCGCCCCGCGCTCGCCGTTGCTGCAGCGTCCGGCATTGCGTTCGGAGTCGGCGCCCCGGCACATGCCGGTGTTACCGCCCCGGACACCACTGAAAAGACCAACGTACAGGCGTACTCCGCACCTGCTGCCCCTGTTGCAGCCCCGGCAGCGACCACTGGAACCGTTCACACCGTGGTTTCCGGCGACACCCTCGGCGCCATCGCGGCCGCTTACGGCGCCAGCCTGAACGATGTCCTGGCCGCCAACGGCCTGGGCCTGTCTTCGGTCATCTACCCCGGCGACCAGATCCAGATCCCCGGCGCCGGCTACACTGCGGCCCCTGCTCCGGCGCCTGCCGCAGCACCCGTACAGACCGCCGCCGCCGCACCGGCGAACACCGGCATGAACATGTCCTACGCTTCCGCCACCCCCGTGGCTTCCACCACCGGCACGGGCACCGGCGCAGCCATCCTGGCCTCCGCTTACAGCCAGATCGGCGTAAACCAGGACTGCACCGCAATGGTTGAGAAGGCACTGCGTTCGGTCGGCAAGACCGTCGGCGACCTTGCCCCTACCCAGTTCTTCCAGTACGGCACTGTTGTGGGCAGCCCGGCTCCCGGTGACCTGATCATCACCTCCGGCCACGTGGGCGTCTACGCCGGCGACGGCCAGGTTGTCAGCGGTGGCGTCAACGGTTACACCACTCAGGTCCACTCCATCAGCTGGCTCAGCGGCTACTCCGTGGTCCGCGTAGCCTAGTTCCCGCCGGCCCTGACCCGCTCAGCGGGACAGGCTGGATCCAGGAGGGCGGCAGCCGGGTATCCCGGCTGCCGCCCTCCTGCGTTTTCCGCCACCGGAGGGCAGGGCAGTCAGGTCCCGCAGAACGTCATGTAGCTGCCAAAGTCTTCCGGGGCACCTTCCGCGTAGCGCTCCAGCCCGGGCCGCTCGACAAAGGGGTTGCTGACCGCCTCGAGCAACTGCTGCAAGGGTGCCAGGTTCCCGGCAGTGGCGGCGGACAAAGCCTCCTCCACCAGGTGGTTCCGGGGAATGTAGGCCGGATTAACGCTGTCCATCAGCTCCGCGTCGGGCTCAGCCGCCTGCCAGCGCTCCGCCCAGGCGTCGAATGCGGCCAGGTCGAGAACCATGCCGCGGACCGGGCGAAGGTCGCCCCGGGCGGCCTTGCCAAGGTTCCGGAAGAATAAGGTGTAATCCACCGGGCCGTCCTTGAGGATGGCAATGGCATCGTCCACCAGCCCGGACGTGGCCTCTTCGTCGGTGCCCGCGGGCCTCCCCAGGCCCAGCTTCGCCTTCATTCCGTCGGTCCATGCCTTGCTGTACTGCCCCCGGAATCCGCCCAGTACTTCCACCGCCGGGGCAACTGCCTTTTCCTGGTCCGGGTCGATGAGGGGAAGCATCGCCTCAGCCAACCTGGCGAGGTTCCATTCAGCAAGTACCGGCTGGTTCGCGTAGGCGTAGCGTCCGCTGACGTCGATGGAGCTGTAGACGGCTGCGGGGTTGAAGGCATCCATGAACGCACAGGGGCCGTAGTCGATGGTTTCCCCTGAGATGGTCATGTTGTCCGTGTTCATGACCCCGTGTACGAATCCCACCAGCATCCAGCGGGCCACCAGCTCCGCCTGCGCGGAGACGACCGACCCGAACAGTGCCAGGTAGGGGTTTTCGACTTCCGCGGCCTGGGGATAGTGCCTGCTGATGGCATGGTCCGCCAGGCGCTTCAGGAGGCCCAGGTTCTCGGTGGCACGCGCATACTGGAAGCTGCCCACGCGCAGGTGGCTGCTTGCCACCCGCGCCAGTACGGCGCCAGGAAGCATGTCGTCACGGCGGACCTGCCGTCCCGTTGCCACGACGGCGAGTGAGCGGGTGGTGGGAACGTGCAGGGCATGCATTGCCTCGCTCACGAGGTATTCACGCAGCATGGGTCCGACGACGGCACGGCCGTCCCCGGCGCGGGCGAAAGGCGTGCGGCCGGAACCTTTCAGGTGGACATCCAGGAGGCGGCCGTTCCGGTCCGTGACCTCGCCCAGCAGGAGGGCGCGTCCGTCTCCCAGCAGGGGCGAGTACCCGCCGAACTGGTGACCGGCGTAGGCCTGCGCCACGGGGGTGGCGCCAGGGGGCACATGGTTTCCCACCAGGAGCCGCACGCCTTCGGGACTGCGGAGGTACTCGGGGTCCAGACCCAGCTCCTGGGCAAGCTTTTCGTTCAGGATGAGGAGTTCGGGGCCGGGCGCCTGCTCGGCCTGCCAGGGGACAGCCAGTTCTGCCAGTTCGCGGGCGAAGCGGCCGTCGAAAGTCACCGTGGATTCAGCTGCTGCCGTCATCTTTTAACCCTATCGCCGTAGTTTGGCCTGCTGTATCGGCTACCGCCTGCCGGCGCCGGGGGACGGCAATGCGTTCCAGGTCGCTGGCGGCGATGACCTTGGCCCCCGGAGCCCTTGCCTGCGCCTGCTCGGCGAGGAGGGACACGTCGTCGCCGTACCGTGACGAGAAGTGGGTGAGCACGAGCGTGCGGGCCTTCCCGGACGCCGCCAACTCCCCCGCCTGCCCGGCGGTGAGGTGCAGGTATTGCTGCGCCAGCCCGCCGTCGTCGTCACTGAAGGTTGACTCGGTGACCAGCAGGTCCGCGCCGTCCGCCAGTTCTTCCGCGCCGGCGCACGGCGCGGTGTCCATGATGAAGGCGAAACGCTGGCCCGGCCTGGGGACGCTCACGTCAGCCAGGCTGACTGACCCGAGCATGCCTTCGCGCTGCAACCTGCCTACGTCCGGCCCTTCGACTCCCGCCGCCCGGAGCCGCTCCGGCAGGAAGGTGCGGCCGTCCGGCTCGGTGAGCCGGTACCCGTACGTTTCAATGCGGTGCTTCAGGGGCTGGATGTCCAGCCCCTCCGCCACGGGCCCCGCGCCGGAGTGCGGGTGGAGCCGCAGGTCGATGCCCGGGGAACTGACGGCCACGAGGGCGCGGACCACCGGGTCTCCGGACGCCGGATAGTGCAGGTGGACCGGGTGCACCACCCCATCGAGCGCCATACGGGAGAGTACACCGGGCAGGCCGTAGCAGTGGTCCCCGTGCACGTGGGTGAGGCAAATCCTGGTGACCTGGCTTGCGGCCAGTCCCGCGTGGATCATCTGGCGCTGGGTGCCTTCGCCGGGGTCGAACAGCAGCCCTTCACCGTCCCAGCGCAGAAGGTAGCCGTTGTGGTTCCTGGTCCGGGTGGGAACCTGGGAGGCGGTTCCCAGCACCACGAGTTCACGCACCGGGAGTGTCCACCGTCCCGCCGCGGAGGCCTTTGGCGTAGGCGGCCTGGCCGATGTGCTGGAGGCAGTCCCCCATGATGCTGACCAGCCGCACGCCGAGCGTTACGGGCGGATCCCAATGCCGGTCCACCACGCGGTCCAGATCCGCATCAGCTGTCCCTTCCAGCACCTTGGCAGTCTGGCGGTGCACAGCGTCGTAATACTCCTGCAGGAGTTCCCGGGGCGCCCGGACGGCGTCCACCTGTGCGCTTGAGTGGCCGTAACCCGTGTCCCGCTCCCCCAACGGGAGGCCGAAACGGGAAACAAAACCCTGCGCCGTCCAAACCTGCTCCAGCCTGAAAGCGGACGCCACCTGTGCGTCCTCCACCCGGCCGGTGTGCCAGATCAGCCACGCGATGGAGTTCCCCTTTCCTGAGGGACGGCGCTGGAGGTCCGCCTGGTCCAGCCCGTCCAGTGCCTGCCGGAAGAGGCCCGGGAGCCGCTCGAAGGACTCCAGCAGCAGTTCCTTGGATTGCATCTGTCTCCTCCCCTTACGGTCCTGACCTGGCAGGCCCGTTCCCCTGTTTAACGGTCCAGGTCCTCGGGCTCGAATTCGCTGAGGGGCGAGCCGCCGAAGTTTTCCTCGTCGTCGCTGGCGTCCGCTTCGAGTCCGGTGGGGTTTTCGCCGAAGTCCACGTCCGCCGCCGCCTCACCCAGGGTGGGGGTATCCGGCGGCACCTGCTCGTCGCCGGAGCGGTAGCGGGCCTGGGCGCTTTCGTCCCGCAGTGTCTGGTCGCTCAGGAAGTCTTCCTCTTCACCCGAGACGGCCTCCTCCCCCTGCAGCAGCGGGTCCTCCTGCCAGCGGTCGGGGTTGTTCTCGGCAGCACCAGGGTAGTTGTCCGGTTCCCCTGAGACAGGGTCCAGCTCTAGGGATGACGCGGCGCCGGGAGTTTCGTCGAGAAGCACGTCGTTTTCCTCCACGACCTCCAGCTCATCGTCGGGGACGTTCTGCTCAGTCATGATGATGCCTTCCTCGTTAACCGTAAGCGGACAATAGTAAGCATACTGACGAACTGTGCCGGATGTGAACCGTCGTGGGTGCCGGATGTGAACTGTCGTGGGTAAGGAACAGGCAAAGGGGTACGGAGCCTGATGGCACAAGCAAGGAGAATCAATGGAACCCAATGCCTCCCCGGACGGGCAGGCGGCACAGCCCTCCCCGTCCCGGTCCTTCACTGCGAAGATGTCTGTCCTGTGGACCGACAATCTGGGCCGGGCGAGCATCCGCGCCATCCAGACGCTTTCCGTCCTGGCCCTTGCCTGGGTAGTGGTGCTGGCCGCCACCAGGGTCCCACTCGTTACCATCCCGGTACTGGTTGCGTTGATCCTGGCCTCGGCGATGGCCCCTGCCGTCCGCTGGCTCGCGGCACGGGGCTGGCCGCGGGCGCTGGCCGTGCTGTCGTCGTTCCTGGTGATCCTGGCGGTGGCAGCCGGTGTGGTCGGCGGAATCATCGCGCTGGTCCGCCAGCAGGCCTCCGTCCTGGCGGCCAGGGCTGAGGCAGGCATTGGCCAGCTCCAGCAGTTCATTACCACCGGCCCCGTGGCGCTGACGAACGACCAGATCGATGCAGCCCGCAGCGAGTTCCAGAAGTTCCTTGCCGGCGGAAGCCTGGGTGCCGATGCCCTTACAGGACTGAGGACTGCCGGGGAGATTGTGGCGGGTTCCATCCTGACGGCCGTCATCCTGTTCTTCTTCCTCAAGGACGGCGAGAAGATCCGGGCCTTCCTGATTGGCTTCCTTCCCCGGAATCGGCAGGGCAAGGCGCATCTGGCAGCGGAACGCAGCCTCGTGGTGATGGGCGGCTACGTCCGCGGTACCCTCATCATCGCTGCCATTGATGCCGTCATCGTCCTGGCCGGACTCCTCATCCTGCGCATTCCGCTGGCCGTCCCGCTGGCCGCTGTGGTGTTCCTGGGCGGATTCATTCCCATCATCGGAGCGACCACCGCCGGCAGCCTCGCCGTGCTGGTGGCCCTGGTGGAAAACGGACCGGTGCCCGCCCTCATAGTCCTGCTGATCCTGGTGGGCGCCAACCAGTTCGAACACCACCTCCTCCAGCCCCTGTTCATGGGAAGGGTCCTGCGGATCCACGGGTTGGTGATCATCCTCGCCCTGGCCGCCGGGGCAACGCTGGCCGGCGTCATCGGTGCGCTGTTGGCGGTGCCCCTGACCGCCGTCGGCTGGACCATCTACAAAACCCTTGCCGAGAGGGACACCCCCGGCCCGGAACCTATCGCTCCGGCCGCGCCAGGGGACGCCCGCGCCTGAACAGCGCTTCTGTGACTTTTGGCCCTACAGGGCCGGTGCCGCCGAGGCCAGTCTGGAGAGGCAGGAAGCGAGTCCAGACGACCAGGAAGTGCGGCCATGACATCCCATAAACCCATCGCTGTGGGCACCAACGACTCAGCGCAAAGCCAGTCCGCAGTCCTGTGGGCCGCCCGCCGGGCCCACCGTGCGGGCCTGCCGCTGGTAATCCTGCACGTGGTCGATGACCGGTGGGTTGCCGAACCCTACCCATGGTTCGGAACACTCCAGCAGGCCGGCGAAGAACTCCTCAAGACAGCCGCCGGGCGGCTGGAAGGAACTGTGCCCATCACCCCTGATACGGAGCTGCTCACCGGCAGCGTGGGCGGATCCCTGGCCAAGTACTCCAAGAAGACCTCCATGATGGTCATCGGCTCCGGCAGCGGACACATCGGCGGAACCCTTGCCGACCGCGCCCTCCAGGTAGCCACTGCCGCCAAGGTCCCTGTCGCCGTCGTCGGGACGCAGGACCTTGAGGGCAGGACCGGCGTGGTGGTGGGCGTCGACGGGTCCGAGGAATCAACCCGGGCGGTTGCCTTCGCGGCCGCGGAAGCAGACCGCGAGGGCGATGAGCTCACGGTGGTTTACGCCGTCAGCGTGCCCAACCCCATCGTCGACGCGGGCCTCAGCCCTGCTGCCCTGGCTGACATGGTGGTCGAGGAGGAGCGCGTGGTGCTCTCCGAAGCGGTGGCGGGGCTCAAGGAAGACTACCCGGACCTGACGGTGCACCAGCGGCTTGAAACCGAGCGAGGTGCGGTGGACGCCCTCGTCGAGGCCGCTGCGGGTGCGAGGCTCCTGGTAGTGGGCAGCCGCGGCAGGGGTGCGTTCAAGCGCCTTCTCCTCGGTTCCACCGCGCACGGCGTGCTGAAGCACCTGCCGTGCCCCACGATCATTACCCGGACTGACGCCATCCAAACCATCTAGCCCCCGGCGACTGACTGACCGTCCTGCCGGCTCTCCGTACCATCCACGGAAGGTTGACGCCATGAAGAAGCCCGCAGCCATTGCCATGCTGATCCTCGGGATCCTGTTCACACTCCCGGGCCTGGCTGCGCTGGCCGGAGGAGTCGCGGCGTCGGCGGTGGGGTCGATCCAGGGCGACGGCTACCTCACGTCCGGCACGTCGCGGTTTTCCGTTAACTCCTTTGCCCTCACCTCGCCGAGGGCCGACGCCATCGGCGAGGACGTTCCCGGCAGGGTTCCCTTTGATATCGGGTCACTGCGGCTGCGGGTTGAATCAGTGGCGGACAAGCCGGTGTTCATTGGCATCGGCCCGCAGGCCGACGTGGAACAGTACCTGTCCGGCGTGCACCATTCGGAACTGCTGAACATCCGCCAGCGGCCCTTCCGCGCCGAATACCGGGACGTCCCCGGCGGCAACCCGGCGTCACCACCGGCCGATCAGCACTTTTGGACTGCATCCGTTTCAGGTTCCGGGCAGCAGGAACTCACCTGGAACATTACGCCCGGCGCCTGGGAAGTGGTGGTGATGAACGCGGACGCCTCCCAGGGCGTTGATGTCCAGGCCCAGGCCGGCTTCCGCTCCGACCTGATCCGTCCGGCCGCCACGGGCCTGCTGGTGGGCGGGGTGATCGCCCTCCTGATCGGCATTCCCTTGATCATCTTCGGAGCGGCAGGACTGGGCAGGCACGCCGGACCTCCTTCCGCCCCGCCCCCGCCCGGTGCACCGCCGTACGTAACTCCACCCTATGGCGGGCCGGTGAGCGGATCACCCGGCTATCCGGCGGGGCCCGCTTATCCCGGGCAGCCCGCTTATCCCGGGCCGGCGGCTGGAACTCCGGCTGCACCAGGCGCCCCGCCGCCACCGCTGCCTGTCGCTCAGGCAGAAACCCGCCCCGGCTATCCGGCCAGGCTCTTCGGTGAGATCGACCCCGCGCTGTCACGGTGGATGTGGCTGGTCAAGTGGTTCCTGGCCATCCCGCATTTCATCCTTCTTTTCTTTCTCTGGTTCGCGTTCGTCATCACCACCATCGTGGCCGGGTTCGCCATCCTGTTCACGGGCCGCTACCCGCGGGCGCTGTTCGACTTCAATGTGGGCGTCATGAGGTGGAACTGGCGGGTGGCGTTCTACGCCTACGCCGCCGTCGGCACCGACCTGTATCCACCATTCACCCTCAAGCGCACCAACTACCCTGCCGACTTCGATGTGGACTACCCCGAGCGCCTGTCCCGTGGCCTGGTATTGGTGAAATGGTGGCTGCTCTCCATCCCGCACCTGCTCCTCATAGGCGCGTTCACCAGCAGCACCTGGAGGTGGCGCGCGGATAACGTCAGCGGAGGGACAACCTACGTTCAGGACGCGGGTCCGTCCCTGCTGGGACTGCTGGTCCTGATCGCGGCAGTAATCCTGCTGTTCACTGGCCGCTACCAGCGCCCGCTGTTTGATTTCATCCTCGGCATCGACCGGTGGATCTACCGCGTCCTGGTGTACACCGCATTGATGAGGGACGAATATCCGCCGTTCCGGCTGGACCAGGGCGCCGCAGAACCTGGCTGGCCCGGGGCGGCCATACAACCGGGCGGAATGTCACCGGGCGCGGTACCACCGGGCGCGGCGCCTCCGGGTGGAGCGCCATGACCTTCGGCCCTAGCCCAAGCCGGCCGGTGCAGGCATGATGAGCGTGACAGCGCGGGTCCGACCAGGGGAGCAGACATGAGTATTGCGGGGGCACCAATAAGCAGGATTGTGGTGGGCGTGGACGGATCGGAGCCGTCTGTGGAGGCGCTGCGCCAGGCCCAGCGGCTTGCCACCCCGCTGGGCGCCAAGGTTCAGGCCCTTGCTTGCTGGGAGTACCCGCAGATGTACGACGGCTACGTCATGATGGGCATCGAAGGCTTCGAAGAGGGCGCAAAAAAGATCCTGGATGAGGCGGTGGAGCAGGCGTTCGGAGCAGAGATCCCGGCAAACGTCACCTCAACGCTGGTCCGCAGCCACCCCCGGGAAGCGCTGATCGACGCCAGCCGGGACGCCGACATGATCGTTGTGGGGCGCCGCGGCCACGGCGGCTTCGGTGGCCTGCTTTTGGGCTCCGTCAGCTCCGCCCTCGTGGCCCACGCCCATTGCCCCGTCCTGGTGGTGCACTCACCCGAGGAGCACTCCGAAAGTACCGGGAACGCCTGACCGGGACAGCAGCGGAACAGGCATCAGCGTCCGGGGCGGGTGATGGCGGTGCCGGCCAGTGAAGCACGACGGCGGACAGCCGCCATAGTGCTCGCCGGCGCCTTGGTGGTCATCGCCGTCGCCCTGGCTTTGTGGCTGCCCGGGCCGACCGCCGCTCCGCCTGCATCCACGCCTCGGACCTCGCCCAGCCAGTCCGCGTCAGCAAGCCCCGGCGAGTCCCCGTCCGGCCCGGAACACCCGTCCAGACCGGAAGAGCAGGCAACGGATACGCCGGAGGCGGGCCAGACTCCCCTTGAGCCGCCGGTAATTGTGCCGCCGGTGACCCTGCCGCCCACGGGAGCACCGGCCCAGCCAACGCCCGCGGAACCAGGCGCTCCCCCACAGGCACCGTTCCCGGAATCCCTTCGCGCCCAGGACCTCACCGTCATCCCGGGGGCAGGCCGTGTGGTTGCCCTGACGTTCGACGCAGGCGCCAATGCGGCAGGACTGCCGAAGATCCTGTCCGCCCTTGCCGCCAAGGGGGTGGCCGCGACGTTCTTCCTGACCGGCAACTGGGCGGCGAACAACCCGCAGGCAGTGTCGCAGCTCGTGGCGGCCGGCCATCGGGTGGCAAATCACTCGATGACCCATCCGGGATTCACGGCCCTGGGCAACGACGCGATCACGCAGCAAGTGCGCGGCGCGGAACAGGCCATTCTCGCAGCCGGCGCCGATCCCCGGCCCCTGTTCCGGTTTCCGTACGGCGAACGCGACGCCCGGACCATCGCAGCCGTCAACTCACTGGGCTATGTGGCAGTGAGGTGGACGGTGGACACCCTCGGATGGAAAGGCACCAGTGGCGGCGCCAGCATGCAGGCGGTGGCTGACCGTGTCCAGGCAGCGCTGCAGCCCGGCGAAATCGTCCTGATGCACATCGGCTCGAATCCCGACGACGGCACCACGCTTGACGCTGACGCCCTTCCGCAGGTCATTGACCGCATCTCGGGTGCGGGGTACGGCTTCACCACCCTCGACGCCCTGCTGGCGCAGTGACCTGGAAGCGCGGCACCCATGGCACGGACCAGGCCGTCCCGGAACGGCCAAGCGAGAACCACCCGGCAGCAGGTTTCGCCTGATCCTGCCCACCATGGCCTGCCGGTCCACGAGGTGGTGTTGCTGCTGGAGACGGATGCTGCCCAGGGACTGAGCCGGTCGGAGGTGGCGCGCCGGCGCGCCCAGTTCGGCATCAACGAACTTCCCCGGTCCCAGGGCGGAGGAATCGCGCGCAAGCTGGGACGCCAATTCAACAACCCGCTGGTCTACGTTCTGTTGGCCGCTGCCGTGGTTACCGCGTTCCTCGGCGAATTCCTGGACTCCGGTGTGATCCTCGCAGTGGTCCTGGTCAACACGCTGATCGGATTCATCCAGGAAGTACGCGCAGAAGCAGCCCTGGATGCCCTCCACTCACTGGTGCGAACTCGGGCCGCGGTAGTGCGCGGCGGGGAACGGGAGCAGGTACCCTCCGAGGACCTTGTCCCCGGCGATCTTGTGCTGCTGGAGGCAGGCGACAAGGTTCCGGCCGACCTGCGCCTGGTGCGCTTGTCCTCCTTACGCGTGGACGAGTCGGCTTTGACAGGAGAGTCGGACCCCGTGCCGAAGGACGAGGTGGTGCTCCCCCAGGTCACCCCGGTGGCCGACCGGAGGAACATGCTCTACAGCGGCACCCTGGTGACCGCAGGCACCGGCGCAGGGATCGTCGTCGCCATCGGGGGTGAAACTGAACTCGGCGAAATCCACCGCCTGATGGGCGCTGTCCGGCCGGTAGCCACTCCGCTGACCCTGAAGCTTGCACGGTTCAGCACCACACTCACCATCGCCATCCTCGCCCTTGCCGCCGTGGCCTTCCTTGCCGGGCTGGCACACGGCGAGCAGCCCGGGCAAATGTTTACGGCCGCCGTCGCACTGGCAGTGGGAGCCATCCCCGAAGGGCTTCCCGCCGCCGTGACGGTCACCCTTGCCATCGGCGTCCGCCGCATGGCCAGGCGCCGCGCCGTGGTCCGCCGGCTGCCGGTGGTGGAAACACTGGGCAGCACCACGGTGATCTGCTCGGACAAAACGGGCACGTTCACCGAGAACCAAATGACGGTCCGGGCCCTGTGGACACCCTCCGGGATGTATGACGTGACCGGTTCCGGCTATGGACCGGAGGGGCACATCGCCCCGTCAGCCGGGCAGCACGTCCACGGGCAGCCCCCGGACGGGGCGGGATCGGATCCGGCCACCCTGGACGCTGCGTTGCACTGGTGCCTCCTGGGCGGTGCAGCGTGCAACGACGCCGCCGTGCGCCGGGAGGGAACCAGCTGGCAGGTGCGGGGTGACCCGACAGAGGCTGCAATGTTGGTGGCCGCAGGGAAGGGCGGCGTCAAAGTTACGGACTTCCTGGCCGCCAATCCACGGCAGGCCGAACTGCCGTTCACCTCGGAGCGGCAGTTCATGGCAACCCTGCATAGCGCAACGCTCCCCCACCAATCCGGCACTGTGTTCGTCAAGGGCGCTGTGGAACGGGTCCTGGAACTTTGCTCCCACGAAATGGCCGCGGACGGCGGGAACAGGCCCCTCCACAGGCACGCGGTGCTCAATGCTGCACACGCGCTCGCGGACAGCGGGCTCCGTGTGCTTGCCACCGCCATGATGCACCTTCCCGTGGAAACCGGTTCCGTCTCCGCCTCGGCGCTGCGGGGCCGGATGATTTTGACCGGGCTCCAAGGCATGCAGGATCCGCCGCGCGCAGCAGCGGCGGCGTCCGTGGCAGCCTGCCACCGCGCGGGCGTGGGGGTCAAGATGATCACCGGAGACCACCTCCGGACTGCCGTGACGGTGGCCGCGGCCGTGGGGCTGGCCGCCGACAGCGACACGGGGACGGCCCTGACCGGTGCGGAACTGGACAGAATCCCCGCTGACCAGTTCCCGGAGGCGGTGGAGCGGGCCACGGTCTTCGCCCGGGTTTCACCGGAACAGAAGCTTCGGCTGATCAATGCCCTGCAGTCCCGCGGGCACGTGGCCGCGATGACCGGCGACGGAGTGAACGACGCGCCGGCGCTTCGGCAGGCGAATGTAGGCATTTCCATGGGACGGACGGGAACGGAAGTGGCCAAGGAAGCCTCGGACATCGTTTTGACCGATGACGACTTCGCCACCATCGAGGCAGCGGTTGAGGAAGGCCGCAACGTCTTCGACAACCTGACCAAGTTCATAGTCTGGACCCTGCCCACCAACATGGCCGAAGGGCTGGTAATCCTCGTTGCCATCCTGGCCGGGGCCACGCTGCCGATCCTGCCCACCCAGATCCTCTGGATCAACATGACCACAGCCGTTGCCCTGGGGCTGATGCTCGCCTTCGAACCGAAGGAACCCGGCCTGATGGCCCGTCCGCCGCGGGCACCGGACCGCCCCCTCCTGACGTGGGCCCTCACCGTGCGGATCCTGCTGGTTTCGGTTCTGCTGGTGGCGGGCACCTGGTGGCTTTTTGAACACGAGGTGGCCGTGGGGGCGTCGGTTGCCCAGGCCCGCACGTCCGCAGTGAACCTCTTCGTGGCTGTGGAAGTGTTTTACCTCTTCAGCTGCCGGTCCCTGGTCCGGCCTGCCTGGCGCATCAAGCCCTTCGGCAACCGCTGGCTCCTCCTCGGCGTCGTGGTCCAGGCAGGCGGCCAACTGGCCCTGACCTACGCGCCGTTGATGAACGGGCTCTTCCATACCGCTCCCATCAGCGCGGAAGCGTGGCTTCGCATCATGGGCCTTGCGCTGCTGGCTTCCCTCGTTGTCGCAGTGGACAAGCGCCTGCGGCGACAAGGCTTCTAGCGTTTGGGTACCTAAGCTTTAGTGCCCGTCCCCTGCCGTTGCAGCCACCGGCATGAGCCGCACCAACACCAGGCCCGTGACCAGGGCCATGGTTGCCGCCATGAGGACAGCAGCACCGGCACCGATGAGGGCGATCAGCCAGGTCGGCTGGCCGGGTTCCCACAAGGGAGGGGCGACCACCATGAAGACGGCCAGGCCGGCCGCCCAGGCCGCTGCACTCCCGGCGATCCAACGCCACGCCCGGTTCACATGGTGGCGGAGCTCGAAACACTGGGCAGTGCCGATGGAGGCGAGCAGCAGGACGGCTGCGAAGCCTCCGGACGCGATCCAGGCGGCAGGCGGCCAGTCCTGCCATTCTTCGAAGGTGGACGGCAGCATGCCCACCGCCCAAGCGAACGCCGCACCCAGCGCCGTCAGCAGAATCCATCGGCCCCTGGAAATGCGCGGAAACCAGTCCCGCAGGACGTGGGCCTGGAACCAGGCAAGAACAGCGCCTTCAACCAGGCCGGCCAGGACCAGGAGTACAAAGCCGGTGCCAGGCCAGAAAGTGGCGGCAAGAAACTGGGCAAGTGCCGGGGCGAGGAAACCCAGGCTCTCACCGAGGCTCACCCAGCCCACCCACCGGGCAAGGAATGCACGCCGGGGCGTCACGCCGTCGGCAATTCTTCCTGCCGCATCCATAGGTTCCCTCCCTGCTTTCGCCATTGGTCCATGGCTTCGAAGCCGCGCTTGGCTTCAGGATCATGGGCATAGGGCACCTGCGCCCAGTGTCCAAAGCCCCGCTGTTGGCCCTCCCGAACGGGTGGAACCTCGGTTATCGAAACGGGACCAATGGCTCTCCCGCCGGCACCGGCAGCGCCCAATACTGAAAGGGAAGGCAGGCGGCTGGCGCCCGCCTTCGTTGACCGGAGGTCGTGGAAGTGTACGGCTGGAACGACGGCATGGGCCTGTGGGGCTATGTCTTGATGAGCATCAGCATGGTGGTGGTCTGGGGAGCGATCATTACGGGCATTGTCCTCCTGGCCCGCTCCCTGCGAACTCCGCCTTCCCCGCACTTGACTCAACCGTCCCCGCGGACTGCGGAGGACGTGCTGGCGGAGCGCTTCGCCCGCGGGGAGATCGATGCCGTGGAATACCAAAACAGGCTGGCCGTCCTGCGCGGCCACCCCGTTACCTGAGTTCGTGGCTGCCGCAGGCGACGGACAGTGGGGTGCAGCTGTGCCACTCTCTGAATTCGAAAAACGCGAACTCGAACTGATCGGCCACGGCCTGGCAGAGGAAGATCCGCGGCTCGCCGCCCTCCTCAGCCGGGACACCGTCGGAATTTCCCTTCGCACCCGCTTCACCCGTGGGCTCATGCTTTTCGCGGCAGGCGTCTGCGTCCTGCTCTTTGGCCTGGTGGTCCGTGCTCCGTCCCTGGGCATCGCAGGCTTCGCGGTCATGAACGGCGCCGGCTACTGGGCCTTCAAGGATCTCCCCTGGTCCTTGCGAAGCATGAACCGGAACGTGAGTCAGATGAAAGGCAACAACGAATGAACGCAGCAACCGGGACCGGAAAAGATGCTTCCTCCGAGGCACAGGCGATGCAGGAGGTCGAAGCGCACCACGCCGAAATGCTGCGGCAGCTAAACGGGCTGGCGGGAGTGCTGATTGAGGCCGTGGAGGCCAGGGACTCCGACGCCGGGCCAAGGCAGGCTGCCCTGCTGGACTGGTGCGACAAGCACCTGGTGCCGCACGCGCTCGCAGAGGAGGGCCCCCTTTACAGCGGCGCCGGCGGATTGCCGGAAGCCAGGCTGTTGGTGAAGGGCATGCTGGCCGAGCACCAGGTCATCGTTGGGCTGGTCGAGGAACTCCGGACTGCTGACGGCGTTTCCGCCGCAGTGGCGGCAGGCGCCATCCAGCGTATCTTCGCACTGCACCTGGACAAGGAGAACCGCCTCCTGATGCCTTTTATCATTGAGTCCCCCGGGCTCTCACTCGCCCAGGCAGTCGAAGGGCTCCACGAGCTGGTGGGCGAAGGCGCTGCACACCATCATGGCGCCCGCCATCAGGGGCACTGACCCATAAGAGCCAGGGCACCACAGAGTCAGGGCACCACGGCTTCGCGGGACCGGGAAACTTCGCCCTCGTCCTCCGTCTCCGGGCCGTGGACCACCAGCACGGGGCAGTGGGCGCGGCTCACGCAGGCTGAACTGACGGAACCGGGGACAAAACTCCCGTGTCCCCGCCTGCCGACGATCAAAAGGGACGCGTTGCGGCTGGCATCAATCAGCGTCGGAGCGGGCTTGCCCCGGACCAACCGGGGATGCACAAAGGGCGGCAGGTCCTCAAAGGCGTCCGCCAGGGCCTGCCGGAGCACCTGGTCCGCGGCGTACTTGAACCCCTCGATTCCGACGGCGAGGTACACCCCGTATCCGGCCGGAACGTCCCAGCACGCCCAGGCCTCCACTGTCCCTGACATCGGTTCCGCCATGGCCCGGGCCACGCGGAGCGCGGCCACCGAGGCTTCGGATCCGTCCACCCCCACAATGATCCTCGGATGCGGTCCAGGGGATTGCATGCCGGCTCCATTCGCTATTGTGGCCACGTTCCCTGCCGTGGCCGTTCGGTTCCAGAATGAACCTCCTCCCCTCCGCCGGGTAGGGCCGAAGGTCATTGCGCACTTCAGCGGCTCGAAGTGGACCCCTGGTGTGGCGGCGTGGACTTTGGTCCCTTCCCGTGTGTCCGTCCACGGGTAACAATGGGACCAGGCCCTCCCGGGGGCTTCCCGCACTACGCGGGGTCCTTGATCCTGGAGACATTGGGAGCGTTCGGTGTATAAGCATGAAGCAGGGGCTGCTGAGTCAACAGGATCCGCGGGGCCGGTCCGGGTGTTCATCCTGGATGACCATGAGTTGGTCCGCCAGGGGTTGAAGGACCTGCTTGAAGGCGAAGGGTTCCTCGTCGTGGGCGAAAGCGGGTCCGCGGCCGAAGCGACGCGCCGCATCCCGGCCTTGCACCCGGATATCGCCATCCTTGACGGGCGGCTTCCCGACGGCACCGGCATCGAGGTATGCCGGGACGTCCGTTCCCTCGATCCGCGGCTGCGTTGCCTGATCCTCACCAGTTACGACGACGAACAGGCCCTGCGCGGCGCCGTTCTTGCCGGCGCTTCCGGGTACATCCTGAAACAGATCAGGAGCGATGACCTCCTGGCGGGAATCCGCAGGGCGGCAGCGGGCGAATCCCTGTTTGATCCGGGAGTTGAACAGCAGATCATCACAGGGTTGTCCACGGCCCCCACCGATCCCCGGCTGGAGGGCCTGAGCGCCCAGGAGAAAAAGGTGCTGGCGCTGATCGGCCAGGGGCTCACCAACCGGCAGATCGGCGACGAGCTGTTCCTTGCCGAAAAGACCGTGAAAAACTACGTTTCGTCCATCCTGGCCAAACTGGGCTTTGAGCGCCGGACCCAAGCGGCGGTGTACGTCACCAAGAGTTCGACCGACCCCGCCTGACAGACGGTCCTTTCCCGGGGACACTAGCCAGCAGGTTCAAGCGAGCGGGACAGACCATGTCACGGAGGTGCCCCGTCCCGGTTCGCTGTCGATAAGGCAAGTGCCCTTCAGCAGTTCAGCGCGATGGCGCATGTTTGCAAGGCCGCTTACCTTTCCAGGGTCGTTGAATCCGCGGCCATTGTCAGTGACCACAAGCTGAACCTGGCCCCTGCCCACGGCAGCGTCCGCACCCACAGCGACAGTGACCTGGATGTCGTCCGCGCCCGAATGCCGCAGCGCGTTGCTGAGCCCCTCCGACAGCACTGACAACACCTGGGCCGCCACGTCCTCCCGGACTGAGTCCACCGGACCGTTCAGCGACACCTTGGGGGTCAGGGCATAACTGCGGGAGTTCTCCCGGACCACGCGGAGGATCCGTCCCGTCAGCGGTTCATGTTCCTCATCCGCTGTGCGGAGCGAGTAGATGGTGTCCCGCAACTTGCGGATGGTGTCATCGAGCTCTGTCGTTACGGCCGCGATACGTTCGTGCGCCACCGGATCCAGGGTGTAGCGGCGCAGGCTTTGGACGCTGAGGCCCGCAGCAAACAATCGCTGGATGACAAGGTCATGCAGGTCCCGGGCTATCCGTTCCCTGTCGGTGAAAAGAAGATTTTGTTCGCGCAGGGCGTTCACGCGTGCCAGGTCGAGGGCCAGTCCGATCCGGCTGCCAAAGATGGCACTTGATGCAGCTTCAGCCTGGTTGAAGACGGCAGTTCCATTAGGGCGTGCGAGCAACAGAACCCCATTGGCGCTGGAACCGTGCCCCAGCGAGCACACCAGGACGGAGCCGAGCTTCTCCGCCACCTCGTCGTCGAAGACCTGGCGCGGGTCCTTGGCCACGTAGGACCCGCCGTTCCCGATGACCTCCCGAACCGCAGATGGGACCATCAGTTCCTGGCCTGCCTGCAGCCCCTGGGCACCAACACATGTCCGGCAGCGAAGAACGCCGTCCCCGGCCGGCGCAGCCACCACGGCAAGGGCGGAACCGGACACCTTCAAGGCGGTGTCGGCCACAATGTCCAGGTTGTCCGCCTCGCCGGGATTGGGCGCCATGATCAACCTGCTGCTCAACTCCATGCCCGCCTCCAGCCATTTCTGGCGCCGGCTGCTGTCTTCGAACAGGCGGGCGTTCTGGATTGCCACTCCGGCCGCCGCCGCCAGCGCCACCGCCAGCTCCTCGTCTTCGCCGGAGAAGTCCTCCCCGCCCTGCTTCTCGGTCAGGTAGAGGTTTCCGAACACTTTGTCCCGGACGCGGACCGGCACACCCAGGAAGGTCCTCATGGGCGGGTGGTTCGGAGGGAAACCGGAGGCGATGGGGTGCTGGCCGAGGTCGTGGAGGCGCAGGGGCTTGGGCTCGCGGATCAGCAAGCCCAGGACGCCGTGTCCGGTGGGAAGGTCGCCGATGGAACGGATCCCTTCGTCATCGATTCCCACCGTAATGAAATGGCTGAGCGTGCTGTCCTCGCCGATGACCCCCAGGGCGCCATACCTGGCCCCCACCAAGGCGCAGGCGGACCGCACCAGGCGGTCAAGCACCGCCTCAAGACTCAGGTCCTCGGCAAGGGCCACCACCGCGGCCAGCAGGCCGTTGATCCGTTCCTGGGCATCCAGCAGTTCGTCTCCCCGTGCAGTAAAGTCCCTCAACAGGTCTTCCACCCTGCCCCTCATGGGAGAGCGCCATGGCCGCTCAGTGCTCACGTCCCACCTCCTGCGGCAGGAACCTGCCGCGCTGCAGGTCCCCGGCGCGATCAAAGTTTCCGAAACGGAAGTGCCGGCCTCCGCCCCCAAATACCGCCTCCAGCTGAGCATTGAGGCGTTTGCTGCTTAATTCTAGGAGTGCACAGCCAAAAATACCCCCAACTCGTTCCGGAATGGGGGCACTACGGGGCGCAGGACCTTCTTCCCTACCCGCGGGCGGTTACCGGCCCTAGGCTACGGCCATGAATACCGCAGCGACAGACCCGGAAATCAAGGAACTAGGCGTCCACGATTGCTGGCGATACCTCCGTTCAACGTCCATCTGCAGGGTTGCCTTCAGCGACGGGGACACCGTGGAAAACTTCCCGGTGAATTTTGTCCCCACCAACGGGACCCTCCTCATCCGAACCGGCGAAGGAACGAAGCTTGCCTCCCTCGCGGAACGGAAAGCAGTGGCCGTCGAGGCGGACGGAATGAACCAGTACGGTACCATCGCCTGGAGCGTCATCCTTAAGGGGCACGCCATGGCCGTGTCCGACGCCGAAGAAACCCAGGACGCCATGGATGCCGGGCTTTCCCCCTGGCAACCCGGCCAAAAGAACCTCCTGATCCGGATCACGCCGCAGGACATCAGCGGCCGACGGTTCGTCATCGCCGCACCAACCCACTGGTGGCCTCCGCGGGAGCCTACGGCGGATTAGCCGGCTTCCGCACGCAGCGCCCTGTTCCCGCCATAACTCCCCCCTAAGAACACCGAAGGATGGTCCCAATGGCATCTGCCAAGCCAATCGCCGTCGGCATCACCGACACCTCGGCGTCCAACGCCGCCCTGTTGTGGGCAGCAGCACGGGCCAACAGGCTCAAGCTTCCCCTCGCCGTCGTAAACGTCGTGGACGACCGCTGGATGGCAGCCGAAGTACTTCCTTACCTGGAAGTCCTCCGCGAATCGGGTCTTGGCCTGCTCAAGGAGGCCGGTGAGAAGGCCACCGCTGCAGAACCCGGCCTTCAGGTCACCCTCCAACTCCTCGAGGGTGGCGTGGGGGCAGCCCTGGGTGACTACTCCAAGAATGCCTCCATGCTTGTCCTGGGCACCAGCGGCCATACGCGGGGCGCCCTGACAGACCGGGCGCTCCAGGCAGCTGCCACGGCTGAATGCCCGGTAGCCGTTGTCGGTGATGCGCAGGAGCACGGGCGCGGCATTGTGGTGGGCGTGGACGGATCACGGGAGTCGACACAGGCCGTTGCCTTCGCCGCCGCGGAAGCTGACGCCCTCGGGGAGGAATTGACCGTCCTTTACGCCTTCACCGGCCCCAACCGCTGGATCGCCGCGGGGCTTCCGCAGAGCAGCTTTGCCACCCACGTGGTGGAGGAAGAGCGGATCGTGCTGTCCGAGACCGAGGCCGGCCTCCGGCAGGACTATCCGGACCTCGCCGTGAACACTGTGATGGAAACTGTCCTGGAACCGGCGGACGCCCTGCTGCGCGCCGCCGCCGGGGCCCGGCTGCTGGTCCTGGGCAGCCGCGGCAGGGGCGGCTTCGAGCGGTTCTTCCTGGGGTCCACAGCGCATGCGGTGCTGACGCAGCCGCCGTGCCCTACCGTGATCACCCGCATGCACAAGCAGCAGCACAACGACTGACCGGGTCCGCTGCCGGGCGGGATCATGGCAGTAGCGGGGGAGAACGGGGCGCCGGTCCCGGGCCTGGACATCCGCCGTGCCCGGGACGGGCTCTCCAGCGCCGAGGTGCGGGAGCGGACTGCTGCGGGCCGGATCAACAGCGTGCCTACGGCGACCAGCAGGAGCGTAGCCGAAATCGTCCGGGCCAACGTGTTCACCCTGTTCAACGCCGTGGTGGGCGGCTGCTTCCTCCTGCTCTTGGTCCTGGGCCAGTGGCGTGATGCGCTGTTCGGGTTGTCAGCGGTCAGCAACTCCCTGATTGGCATCATCCAGGAATACCGCGCCAAGCGCTCCCTGGATCAGCTGGCCATCCTGCAGGCCGCCACGAGCACCGTGATCCGGAACGGCGCCCGGGAAACCATTTCCGCCGAAGAGCTGGTGCCGGACGACCTGGTGGTGCTCAACGCCGGCGACCAGGTCACGGCGGACCTGGTGCTTCTCGACGGGAACCCGCTTGAGGTTGACGAGTCTTTGCTGACCGGCGAATCCGAGCCGGTCCCCAAGGAGGGCGGCGCCGTGCTGCTGTCCGGTTCACTGATCCTCGCTGGCATCGGCCGCGCCACAGTGCTCCGGGTGGGTCCTGACACATTCGCTTACCGGCTGGCGGCCGAGGCACGGCGCTTCTCGCTCGTGACATCGGAAATCCGCAGGGGACTGGAGAAGGTCTTTGCCGTCATCACTTGGCTCCTCCTGCCCGCCGCCCTGCTGCTGACCAATGCCCAGATGCAGGACCAGGGCGGATGGGCCGGCGCCATGGGATCAGGGCGGTGGATCCCGGCCATCGTTGGAGCTGTCGCGGGGATCATGGCCATGATCCCCCTGGGGCTGCTACTGATGACAAGCGTGGCCTTCGCCGTGGGCGGACTGCGGCTTGCCCGCCAGGAAGTCCTGATCCAGGAACTTGCCGCCGTGGAGGTACTGGCGCGGGTGGATGTCCTCTGCCTGGACAAAACCGGCACGCTGTCTTCCGGCTCCATCGTGTTCGACGCCGTCCACGACGCCGGGACCACCAACGCGCCCGGGTGGCGGCCGGCGCTGGAATGGTTTGGTGCCAACGCCGATGCCAGCAGCACCGCGGCGGCCATCGGGAAGGCCTTCCCGGGGCAGCTCTCACAGCAGGAAGAGGAGTCCGTCCCATTCTCCTCCACGCGGAAGTGGAGCTCGGTGACGTTCCCGCCCGGTTCCCACGCCGCCGGCACATGGATCCTGGGTGCGCCCGATGCCGTGCTCGGCTCTGCCCACTGGTGCGACGCGCGGAGCAAGGCGGCGGCCCTCGCCTCAACAGGCCTCCGGACGCTGGTCCTCGCGTACCTGCCTGCACCGCTGCGGCCGGAAGCTGCGGCGATGGGACTGCCGCCGGACCTGGTGCCGGTCAAGTTGCTGACTTTCCGCGAGAGCATCCGCCGGGATGCCGCCTCCACGCTCGACTACTTCCGGCGCCAAGGGGTGGCGGTCAAGATCATCTCCGGAGATGATCCCCGGACCGTGGCGGCGCTGGCGCGCGGGGTGGGCTTTGGCACCGGCGTGGCGTATGACGCCCGCAAGCTTCCCGCCGACCCCCTGCAGCTGGAGGAAACCGTGGAGGCCCACAGCCTCTTTGGAAGTGTGACCCCGGCCCAGAAGCGGGACCTGATCCAGGCACTGAAACGTCGGGGGCACACGGTGGCCATGACCGGGGACGGGGTGAACGATGTCCTGGCTCTCAAGGAGGCGGACCTGGGCATCGCCATGGACTCTGCTTCCCCCGCGACCAAGGCCGTGGCCCGCATGGTCCTCCTGGATGGGCGCTTCGAGCGGCTGCCCGCGGTGGTGGACGAGGGGCGCCGCGCCATCAGCAATATCGAACGCGTCTCGCTGGTGTTCCTCAGCAAGACTGTGTACGCCACCATCATCTCCGTAGTCACGGGCATCCTGCTGCTGGCCTTCCCGTTCCTGCCGCGGCAGCTGTCCGCGCTGGACGGTTTGACCATCGGCCTGCCGGCGTTCTTCCTGGCGCTGCAGCCCGGCGGCCAACGCTACGCGCCCGGGTTCCTCCGGCGTTCGCTGGCCTTCGCCGTGCCGGCCGGCATCTGCGCTGCCCTGTGCGTCCTGGCCGTCAGTGCCTACGGCCAGCTTTGGGGCGGCCACAGCCAGGAAGATGCGCAGTCCGCCGCCACCATGACCCTGGGCCTCGTGGCGGCGTGGATCCTGGTGACGGCATCCCGTCCCCTCACCTGGACCAAAGTGCTGATCCTTGCCGGAATGTACGCCGGGCTGCTCCTGCTGTTCACTGTTCCGGTGGCGCAGGACTTCTTCCGAGTGGACTGGCCGCCCGCCGGCCTGCTGGCCATCACGGTGGCAGTGGCCGCGGGAGGCTGCCTTGCCATCGAACTTGCGGGTCGTTTCACCCGGCGGGTGCCCGCGCGCACTGACCACAGCGGGCTGGGACCTTTGACTCTGGAGCCGCCTGCGCGGGAAGGGGATGGTGGAACTGCCGGGCAACGCGATGGTCCGGCTTCCACATGAGCAGGAGGCAAGAATGACTGACCTGATGAGATGGTTCGATACCCGCCGCTCCCCCATGGATGTCATCGAGAGGCTGTTCGAAGGCGATATGGGCTCCTCTGCCATTCGGGTTGAGGAGATGATGGACGGCAACACGCTCGTGGTACGGGCCGAACTTCCCGGCATAGATCCGGAGAAGGACGTGGACGTCACGGTTGCCGACGGCGTGCTGTCCATCAAGGCGGAGCGGCAGGAAAAGAAGGAACAAAAGGACAAGGACAGCTACCGGTCCGAGTTCCGCTACGGCTCCTTCATGCGGCGCATCCCCCTCCCCAGCGGCGTACAGCAGGGCGATATCACAGCCTCCTACAAGGACGGACTCCTTGAAGTACGCGCTCCCCTGCCGGACCAGGGGCAGGAAACCGGAGCGTCGAAGATCCCCATCAGCAGGGGTTGAGGACAGGGAAGGTACGACGCCGGTGCCCGGCTCCTTGAGGGACTGCCCCAAGGTGCCGGGCACTTCCATGTGGCCGGCTAACGCGGCTCCGCACCAGCCTGGCCGCCGGCCACACGTGCTTCCGCAGCTGCGATGACCGGGAGCGTCCGGACGTATGTATCCGGGTTCAGCGACACCGAATCGATCCCCTGGCTGACCAGGAACTCCGCGAGGTCAGGGTGGTTGCTGGGCCCCTGTCCGCAGATCCCGATCTTGATGCCGGCGGCGTGGGCCTTGCTGATCGCCTGGGCAATCATGGACATCACTGCCGGGTCCCGCTCATCGAACAACCCTGCAAGTTCCTCCGAGTCCCTGTCCACTCCCAGCACCAACTGTGTGAGGTCGTTGGACCCGATGGAGAAGCCGTCGAAGCGCTTGGCGAATTCCTCCGCCAGGACCACGTTGGACGGGATTTCACACATCATGTAGAGCTGCAGCCCGTTGTCACCGCGGACCAGCCCCTGCTCTTCCATCGCCTTGATGACCTGGTCCGCTTCCCGCACCGTGCGGCAGAAGGGCACCATGACGATCACGTTTTCGAACCCGGCCTGTTCGCGCACGCGCTTGAGTGCCCTGCACTCCAAGGCGAACCCTTCGCGGTAGTGGCCGCTGTAGTAGCGGGAGGCACCGCGGAACCCCAGCATGGGATTCTCCTCCGGACGCTCGAAAGCGCTGCCACCCACCAAGTGGCCGTACTCGTTGCTCTTGAAGTCGCTTAGCCGGACAATGACGGGCTTGGGATGGAACGGAGCGGCGATCTTGGCGATCCCGGTGGCCAGCACGTCAATGAAATACTCCTGCGGGTCGCCGTAGCCGCTGGTGAGCTGTCGAATGAGCGCGGCTTCCCCGGGGTCGGACACCTTCTCCGGGTGGACCAGAGCCATGGGGTGGATCCGGATCAGGTTGTTGATGATGAACTCCATCCGGGCCAGGCCCACCCCGGCGGCAGGCAGGCGCCACCACTTGAAGGCAGCAGCAGGACTGGCGATATTGATCATCACGTCGGTGCGGGTGGCCGGAAGGGTTTGCATGTCCACTTCCTCCACGGAGAAGTCCAGCAGCCCCTCGTAGACGCGGCCCTCCTCGCCCTCGGCGCAGGACAAGGTGACCTGGGCGCCGTCGGGAAGTGCTTCAGTGGCGTTGCGCGTCCCTACCACGGCAGGCACGCCCAGTTCGCGGCTGACGATGGCAGCATGGCTCGTGGGGCCGCCGTGGTCGGTGATGATGCCGGCCGCCCGCTTCATGACCGGCACCCAGTCAGGGTCCGTCATCCGCGTGACCAGCACGGAGCCATCAACGAAGGATTCGATGTCCTTGGCGTCCCGGACCACGCAGGCCTGGCCGCGGGCAATGGCATCACCGATGGCGGCGCCGGTGACCAGGACCTTTCCGGGATGGGCAAGATGGTAAGTCCGGAAGGTCGAGGTTCGCCTGCGCGCCTGGACAGTTTCGGGCCTCGCCTGCACCATGAAGAGTTCGCCGGTCACCCCGTCCTTGGCCCACTCCATGTCCATCGGCCGCCCGTAATGCTCCTCCACGGCAGCGGCCCACCGGGCCAGCAGGACAACCTCCCGGTCCTCGAGCACCAGCGAGCGCTGCTCCCGTTCGGTAGTCTCAACCATCCTGGTTCTGGCATCGCCGCCCTGGCTGTAGACCATCTTGCGTTCCTTGGCGCCCAGTTCCCGCTCAATCACGGGGCTGAAGCGCTGGTCTGCCAGGAGCGGCTTGAACACCTGGTACTTATCAGGGTTGATGGTCCCCTGGACCACCGTCTCCCCCAGCCCCCAGGCGGCGCTGATGACCACCACGCCGGGAAAGCCGGATTCGGTGTCGATCGAGAACATCACCCCTGATGCGCCAAGGTCGGAGCGGACCATCCGCTGCACCCCTACGGACAGGGCAACGTCCAGGTGGTCGAAGCCCTTTATTTCCCGGTAGCTGATGGCGCGGTCCGTGAACAGGGAGGCATAACAGCGCCGGCAGGCCTCCAGGACCGCCCGCTCCCCTGCCACGTTCAGGAAGGTCTCCTGCTGGCCGGCAAAGCTGGCGTCCGGCAGGTCCTCGGCGGTGGCGCTGCTGCGGACAGCGACCGCCAGCCGGGCTTGTCCAGTCCGCTGGCACAGTGCCCTGTAGTGTTCCTGGATGTCCTCGGTGATGTCCGCGGGGAAGGTGGCCTGCAGGAACAGCTCCCGGATCGCCGCCCCGGCCTGGCGAAGTGTTGAAGTCCCCGCCCGCTGTTCCTCCATGTGTTTCCTGATCATGGGCTCCAGCCCGTTGGCAGCAAGGAAGGTGCGGTAGGCGGTGGCCGTGGTGGCGAACCCTTCCGGAACCCGCACCCCGGCGGACTGCAGCGCTCGGGTCAGCTCCCCCAAAGAGGCGTTCTTGCCTCCCACTGACGGGATATCCGCGATCCCGGTGTCGTCGATCCACTTGACGTTGGCGTTGGCCAGGGATGTTTCTGGGGCGGCACTCATGGCTCGATTCTGGACTCCACCGTTCAGTGCCTAAAGAGTCTTTGGTCCCTGCGGCCCCGCTGCAACGCTAGCGTCGCCGCAGCCGTCCCCGGACCGATTTGTGGATCCAGTCCGCCAGCAGGACGGCAGGGGCTGCGAGGAGTGCCAGCAGGAAGCCGGCCGGGGTTGGCGGAGCCTGGCCCAGCAGCGTGGCGAGGTAGGGGATGTACAGGCACACGGCAAGGATGGCCAGCTCAGCCAGCACGGCCCAGACCAGGAGCCTGTTGGTCCCCCAGCCCAGCTTCCACGGCGGCACCGTGGCGCTCCGGCAGGCGAAGGCGTTGGCCAGCTGCCCCAGGACGACGGCGGTAAAGGCGGCACCCGAGGCAGCCATGAGCAACCCTGCCGGGGGAACCTGCCCCCGGCTCCAACCGCCGGCGGCCAGGACCGTGGAGAACACTGCCATCTCCGTGGCGGCCTCCACGGGCCCGAGGATGCAGAAGACCCGGATGATCAGCTGCCGGTCCATCAGGTGCCGGCGTTCGGGTGGACGCGCCAGGATTCGCCGGCCGGGAGGTTCGGCGCCAAGGGCCAGGGCAGGAAGCAGGTCGGTGCCGATGTCCAGGGCGAGGATTTGGAGGACGCCCAGGGCGAGCGGGAACTGCCCGCCGGACAGAGCCCAGATGACGAAGGGGGTCAGTTCCGCCACGTTGTCGGTGAGGTGGTAGGTCAGGAACCGGTGGATGTTGGCGTAGGTGGCCCTGCCCTGCTCGATGGCGGCCACGATGGTACCGAAATGGTCATCGAGGAGGACCAGGTCCGCCGCTTCGCGCGCCACGTCGGTTCCGCTGAGGCCCATGGCCACGCCGATGTCCGCTTCGCGGAGGGCCGGTCCGTCGTTGACGCCGTCGCCGGTCATGGCCACCACGTGCCCCCGGGCCTGCAGCGCCTTGGCCACACGGAGCTTCTGCTCGGGCGAGACCCTGCTGACCACTACTCCGTCACGGTCCAGGAGTGCGCCGAGTATCTGGTCATCCGCCGGCAGGTCCGCGCCTTCCAGCACCACTTCGGTAGTTCCGGTCAGTCCGATCTGCCGGGCTATCGCCGCCGCGGTGGCGGGATGGTCTCCGGTGATCATGGCGACCCGGAGCCCGGCCTGGCGTGCTGTGCGGATCACGTCCCCCACATCGGGCCGGGGCGGGTCCTGCAGTCCGATCAGGCCCAGGAGCTCCATGCCCGTTTCAAGTTCGGTGGCCGGAGCGGACTGCCAGGCCTCCGGTGCTCCCCCAAGCCGGCGGCGGGCCACTGCAATCACCCGCAGCCCGCGTGCGGCCATCAGCTCCACCTGCTCCTTGACCGGAGCGGAAACGGATTTGCAGACGGGAAACACGGTTTCGGGGGCGCCTTTGCAGAACAGGTCCGTTCCGACGAGGGCCGATTCCCGGCGCCGCACAGGATCGAACGGCAGGCGCCGGGTCGGGGGCTCTCCTGCCTCAGTCCCGGTCAACCTGCGGGCCAGGACATCCATCGCCGCTTCCATCGGGTCGCCCTGCGCACGCCACTGTCCGTCGTGGAACTCGGCCCGGCCCTGCGAAGCGGTACGCGCTGCGAGCGCCGCCGCGGCTGCCGTTTCCATCCCGCTTCCCTGTATGTCGGCTTCCGGCGCATACCCCTGGCCTGTCACCCGGACGGTCCCTTCCGCAGTGAAGACTTCGACGGCGTTCATCCGGTTCTGCGTCAGGGTTCCTGTTTTGTCGGTGCAGATGAAGGTTGTTGAGCCCAGCGTTTCCACGGCCTCGAGGTTGCGGACCAGTCCATTGCGCGATGCCATGCGTTGTGCACCCATGGCCAGGGACAGCGTGACGGTGGGCAGGAGCCCTTCCGGAACCAGTGCAACGGCAACGCCAATGGAAAACAGGAAGGAATCGCGCCACTGGAACCCCACGAGCAGCGATGCCAGGAAGAAGACCGCCGCGATGCCCAGTGCCATGCCCGCGGTGACCCGGACTATGCGGCGCAGTTCCTGGGACAGCGGCGTGGGCGGAGACGCTGCTCCGCTGGTCAGGGCGGCGATCCCGGCGAGCCTGGTCCCGGCGCCTGTTGCCGACACGGCGGCCTCGGCGTAACCGTTGACCATGAAGGTGCCGCCCCATGCCGGTTCACCCGTGATTTTCGGCACTGGAGCGCTCTCGCCGGTCAGCATCGATTCATCCACCGCGCAGGCCGAGGCGGACAGCAGGACCGCATCGGCCGGCACGCGGTCGCCGGCGCCCAGCAGCACCACGTCGCCAATCACCAGTTCGCTGGCGTGGACCTTGCGTACCTTCCCGTCCCGCCGGACCACTACGTCGGCGGGCAGCAGGCCGCGCAGTTTGGCTGCGGCGTGTTGGGCCCGTTCCTGCTGGATGTGGGCGAAGACCCCGTTGACAATGACGACGACGACGATCGCCACGGCCAGTTGCGGCATGTCTGCGATGAAGGCCAGTACGGCGGCGCACCACAGCATGAGGGCAAAGAAGTGCGTCATCTCCCCCCAGAGCTTGCGCCACTGCGGGACCGGTTTTTCCGTGGGGAGCTGGTTGGGGCCTTCCTGCTTAAGGAGTTGCGCCGCCCGCTCCGAACTCAGGCCCTCAGCAGTCCTCACACAGCGTCCGCCTCCTGCCCCACCAGAAGTACCGGACAGGCGGAGTGGGCTGCGCACGCTTTGCTGACCGATCCCATGGACGTCTTGAGCAGGCCGCCCTCGCCGTGCCTTCCGACCACCAGCATCTGCGCCCGCCGGCTCTCCTCCACCAGCACCTTTGCGGGTGAACCGAACCTGATGGTCACATCGATGTTCTCCGGCCGGTCCCCGGAAAACGCCCGGCCCAGCGCGTCCTCGACCAGGCGGCCCGCCGCGTCCTCAAGCCTGGCTGTGAACTGCCGGTCTGCGCCTTCGAGGCGTGACATCACCAGGTAGTCCGGCATCCCGATGCATGAGATGACTTCCAGCCGGGCGCCCAGGCGGGCTGCCAGCGTGCCCGCGTAACGGAGGGCTGCGGAGGAGTATTCAGACCCGTCCACACCCACGATGACCGGCTTGGCCCCTGTTTCTGCGTTCATGGACACCACGATCCCGGCTGGTGCAGGCAGTGGGAAGGGCCAAAAGTCATGCCGGGGGCCGTACCCCCGGCACTCGTTGACGGACGGCACCATGCTTCTTATCAGTACCGGATTTCTTATCAGCACCATGCAGTGCCCTGAGACCGTTCAGGATGGTGGCCAGATCCACCAGTTCCTGCAGGAGCGCCCCCGCCACGGCGGGAATGAAGCCGGTCATGGCGATGGCCATCAGGACAACGCTGAGTCCTATGCCCGTCCAGATGCTCACCAAGGCAACAGCCATCGTGCGCTTTCCGATGGCCACTGCCTGGGCCACTTTTGACAGGTCATCGAGCATGATTACCACGTCCGCCGACTCACTCGCCGCCGTGGCACCCTTGGCGCCCATCGCAATGCCGACATCCGCAGCGGCCAGGACGGGGGCGTCGTTGACTCCGTCACCCACCATCAGGACGGGCCGCTCCGCCATGGCGGCAACACTGTTGACCTTGTCCTCGGGAAGGCATTCGGCCTGGACGTGGCCGATTCCTGCTTCCTCGGCGATGTGTGCGGCCGTGGCTTGGGCATCGCCGGTCAGCAGCATGGTTTTCCGCACGCCCAGGTCATGCAGGCGGGCAAGGGTATCAACGGCATTCCGGCGCAACGGATCCTTCATGATCAGCGCACCGGCATACTCGCCGTCAACCGCCACGTGCACCGCCAGCTGGCCGCTTTGCACAGCGGCCTCCCGGAACCCTGTCGAAAGGCTGCGGACCAGCCCTGCTTTTCCCACCACCACACGGCGGCCGCCACAGACCGCTTCCACACCGTGGGTGGCGTTCTCGCTCGCCTGCTGCACCGGCAGGAGTTCAAGGTTGGCGGCCTTGGCAGCCTCGATCACCGAAGCTGCCAGGACGTGCGAGGAGTATTGCTCAGCGGAGGCGGCCAGCTGCAGGATCCTTTGGCTGCCCAGTCTTTCGCCGTGGCCGGGTGCCAACCGGACCTCGTCCAGGACGGGACGGCCGGAGGTGAGGGTACCGGTTTTATCGAAGACCGCTGACCGTGCCTTCGCAAGCTGCTCAAGGGTCCTGGTGTTCTTGATGATGATGCCCTTGTGGGCGGCCTGGCTGGTTCCGGCCAGGAACGCAACAGGAGCCGCGATCAGGAGCGGGCAGGGGGTTGCCACCACCAGGACCTGGGCGAAGCGCAGCGGTTCGCCGGACAGGAACCAGGCCGTTCCGGCCATGGCCAGGGCCAGAAGGGTGAAGGGCACTGCGTAGCGGTCAGCAAGCCGAACCACAGGGGCACGGCTGCTGGAGGCTTCCTCAACCAGGGCAATGATCCGGCTGTACTGGGAGTCCTCCGCGGTGGCCGCCGCCCGGATCCGGATGGCGGCCACACCGTTCACCGCACCGCTGAGCAGCAGTTGCCCCCGGGCCCGCTCCACCGGGAGGCTTTCGCCCGTCAGCGATGATTCATCCAGAATTGCTGACTCGGACAGCAGCTCGCCGTCGACGGGCACCAGTTCGGAGGGGCGCACCACCAGGACGTCCCCGGGCACCACCTCGCCGATCGGCGTGTCCACGAGTACCGCGCCGGCCTGCTCCCGGTGGGCGAAGCGCGGAGCCCGGTCAAGCAGGGACCGCAGTTCCCTGGCGGCGCGTCCCTGGGCAAAGTTTTCCAGTGCCTCTCCGCCGATGAGCATCAGGATGACCACCAAGGCGGCAAGATACTCACCCACGGCAACGGTGCTGGCAATAGCTGTCAGGGCCAGCAGGTCGATGCCCCAGCGTCCCTCACGCAAGGCCCGCACCATGCCGGCAGCACGGACCACCACAATGAGGGCGGCGTACGCCGACGCAAGGATGCGGACCTGCAGTTCCATGCCGGATTGCAGCAGCACCAACGTGGCGGCGAGTACCAGGCAGGTAAGGGCGACCACCGGGTACCGCCGGAGGAAGCCCCAGGCCTTCTCCGAGGCCGAATCCGCAGGTTCCCCGGCGTCAATGCTGCCGGGGCTTCCGCCTGTTGCCTGCGGCGGGGCAGCCTGCTTCTTCATCCAGGAGGACACTTTGACGTGGGGCGGTCGCGGCCATCGCACATAAGACTGAACCTACCCTGCCGCCGTCAGCCGGGCTAGGGCACTTGGCCCCGGCCTGCCGCCCCGCCCTGTTGACCCGCCGTCCGGCCGCATGACTTTCGGCCCTGCTCCGCACGCCGATTGCGGCGGCATGGTTAAAAGGTGACGTGATGCCGACTCAGACTGGAGCTGCACATGAAAGCCGTCGTTCTTTATGACAGCGCGTACGGGAACACCAGGACCATCGCCGAAGCCGTGGCCTCGCGACTGGGTCACGGTGCTTCAGCTGTTCCGGTTGACGGTTTTGATGCCGCAGCCCTGCACTCGGGCGACCTGCTCGTCGTCGGCAGCCCCATCAACGGTTGGAAGCCGACCGCCAAGATCAGCGGAACGCTGGCAAATCTGGCCGAGCGGGGGCTGGCCGGGGTGAAAGCCGCCGCCTTCGATACGAGGGTGAAGGCATTCTTCCACGGCGACGCCGCCAGGAAGATGACCAGGGCCCTCACTGCGGCGGGGGCCAGCATCGTGGGTCAGCCGATGGGCTTCTACGTCAAAGGCAGCGAGGGGCCGCTTGTCGACGGTGAAAAGGAACGGGCAGCAGCCTGGGCTGCCGATCTTGCCGCCTCGCTGGGCACCCGCAAACCCTAGGACGGGCCACCACTGGTGCAGCTGCGTGCGGTGGAGCAGTTCTTCGACGGCGCACCGGCGGCGCTGGCGATCTATGAGGCGGCTGAACGGATGGCAGCCGGCCTGGGCCCGCACGAGGTGCGGGTCGGCAAAAGCCAGATCTCCTTCCGGCGACGCCGGGGATTCGCGTACCTCTGGCGGCCCGGGGTTTATGTGAAGTCCTCGGTCCCGCTTGTCCTGTCCCTTGCACTGCCGCGCAACCTGGGCTCGCCGCGCTTCAAGCAGATCGTCCATCCTTCTGCCGGAACCTGGATGCACCACCTGGAACTCACGGACACCGCCGAACTCGATGCCGAGGTCCGTGCCTGGCTGCAGGAAGCGTACAGCGCGGCAGGCTGACAGGCGCACCCGTTAGAGGCCTATGGCCCTGTGACGCCGGCGGCAGGATGGCAAGGCTGGTGCCATGAATGAAAATGGGCAGCAGCCGCGAAAGATCCACGTCACCGAACAACCGGTCGCGGTGGTCCGCGAACGCGTCGCCATGGATTCCCTGACCAGCTTCTTCGACCGCGCCTTCGGCGCAGTAATGGCCGCGGTCCAGATGCAGGGAGCGGCGCCCGCGGGGCCGCCGTTCGCCCTCTACCACGGGACGCCGGCCGAAACGGTGGACGTCGAGGCAGGCTTCCCCATCGCCGGGAATTTCCAGGGCACCGGCGAAGTGTCCAGTGGTGTGCTTCCTGATACGGATGCCTTCGAGGCCGTCCATACCGGCCCTTATGACACCCTTGGCACTACCTACGACGCCATCAAAGAGCGCATGGAAGCCGATGGCGCGGCGCCAGCGGACACCATGTGGGAGTACTACCTGACCGATCCCCAGAAGCAGCCGGATCCCGGCACGTGGCAGACCAGGGTGGTCTGGCCGATCGCCTGAGGTTGACCGCACCGGCGTGGCGCGAACTGCAGCCGGAGCCGGCCGTGTCCGGACCTACGTTGCCTTTGGGCGGCTGAAGGTCAGGTCCCAGGGCTGTTCCCCGTGGCCGGTTTCAGTCCAGCCGTCGCTGCCGATTTCCTGGCGCAGCTGGCGGAGGCTGGCCTGCAGGCCCGGCGCCCACGCCTCTTCGGGAGGTGTGCTGCTCAGGGGCGGCCCGGGGAACGTATCGCTGGTGTAGAGCCTGCGCCCGTCCTCTGTGCTGCCCACGAACCGCAGCTGCGTGCGCCCGTATTGCGAGCCAAGCGTGTAGAGGATGCGGGCCCACCATTTACGCGATGCGGCGTCCTCCAGCTCAATCCGCAGCCGTTCTTCCCTGTCTTGGCCCGGTTGCGGGTCATCTGTCGACATGTCTTCCTCCCGGCAACGTGCCCAAATCTTAAAGCTGCATTCTGCCCAGGACTCGCCTGTGGAACCAGGGCCGTTGGTCACCGGTGGCAACGATGGCGGAAGAGCCGGCGGGGCGGGCCCAAAGGCACTGTCATTCCGACTTGGCAAATGTCAGGCTCCAGCCATGACCAGGCAAGGCGTGCTGCGCGACCGGCAGGGCTGGGGGCTCCTTTACCTAACGGCGGGGGCGTCGTCGGTCCTGTTTGTCCTCCTGCTGGTGGCTGCCCTGGTGCTCGACTTCCTGGCTCCCCCACCGGTTCACGGCGGAGCTGCCACACTGGAGTTCATCGCGGCGAACAAGGCGAACTACGTAGTAGAGCAGGTCCTGTGGATCCTGCCGAACATTTTCCCGGTGCTTGTTTTCGCAGCCCTCTTCGTGGCCCTCTCACCTTTCCGGAAGAGCCTGCCCCTGATCGCGCTGGTTTTCGGTGCACTGCCGTGGGCGCTCCTGCTCGCCGTTCCGGTCAGCAGCCGCGGTTCCCTCAACCTGCTGTACCTCAGCGACCGGTACATGCTTGCCGGGACGGAGGACGAACGCCGCGTCTACGCTACAGCTGCCGAAGCCATCATCGCCGAGAACAACACTCCGGCCATCGTCGGCGCCCTCTCAGCACTTGGCATCCTCCTGATGGGACTGGCAATGCGCACAGGCAGAAAGGGCCAATTCCCGCGATATCTGGCGTGGCTGGGCATTGGCACCGGTGGTCTGGGTGTGGTCAGTGAGATCCTCCGCCATGCGTTCCCCGGCTTCTATTGGGGCTACGGCATTTTGCTTTGGGTGTGGTTCGCCGCCACAGGGATCGCGCTGATCCGCCTCTCCCGCTTAAGCGCCTGACCATCCCGGCGCCCGTGATCAGGGTCTTTGGTCCCTAAAATCCGGCAGTTGGCTTTGAGAAGGTGGTTTGAGGCCGGAAGATGCACCGTGGCTGGGTTGTGCGTCCCGGGTTGCTGGGCCGGAAGTCGGCCAGCCCGCCCCCTGCGTCAACGGTGACGGAGGCAGGATCCTGAGGAGAGAACAAGGCATATGGCAGGTACGTTCGAACTGTTCGTTGATGAAGACTCGCAAATCCGGTTCCGGCTCGTCATGCCCGATGGGCACATCCTGGCAGTTTCCGGACAATTCACCGACAAGCAGGCGGCCGCCGCAGCAATAGCAGAGGTACGGGAATGCGCAGGGACCGGGCTGATCCGGGACGTTGCGCCGCCGCCTCTGGGCGTTGGCCTTGCCCCCGCACCACACGCCCGTTACGCCGTCCGGCGCCCCGCCCGCAGGCTCGGCGTCGTCGGAGCCGCGTAGAACCAGGAGCGGATACCCGCCGCATCCAGTGGGGCCCATCGCTGAAGACGGGCCCCACTTTTGTGCGCTCGGCGCATGGCCGGCGCACTGTGTAATGTGTTGGATGTCCTGCTTAGAAGCCCGAGGAGCTGCCGGAGCCGGAGAAGCTGCCGCCGCTGGCGCCGTACCCGGTGGTGCTTCCACCGCCCCTGGCCGAATTGACGCTGCTGACTCCTGTATTGAAACCGGAGTTGAAGGTGGCAACGGAGAAGAACTGGTAGGACGGATATACCGTGCCGAGGATGCTTGGTTCGTAGGTCCGCTGCCTGTGGTGGTCCAAGCCCTCGTGGGCCGTCTCCATGTGCTCCCGCATCAGCCGTGCCTCGCGCTCGTTCCGGGCAAACCCCTGAATAACGGTTTCCGCGTGGTTCTCCAGCAGCTCTGAAAGCCGGGTGCGTGCTTCGTAAAGCCGGTCCAGCGCCTTTTCCGGGCTGATTCGTCCTTCGGCCAGTTCCGCGGTCCACCGTTCGATTTCCCGCAGGCTTTCATCCCGGAAGGACCGCAGGGCGGTGGCCGTGGCAGAGTCCCCCTGTCCGTGGCGCTTGGCCAAAAGCTGCTCCAGTCCGGCGAGGTCCCTGCGGAACGGCGCGAGCTGCCGGTCCCAGGCCGTAGGCCAGGTGGCAGCGCGGTTGAGCAGCGCGTTGCTGTCCGCGATGACGTCATCCAGCGCATCCAGCTCGGCAGCGGTGTCCGCAAACTGCCGGGCGAGCTTGAGGTTCTTCCGGTTGCTGAGCGCTCGTTTCCCGAGCGCGTGGACCTGGTTGGACAGCTCCGTGGCAGCCGCATACCGGCTCAGGAAGGTACGGTGCTTCTCCAGGACCCGGCTGCCGTACGGGGATGATTCGGGAATGGTGCCGGCGTTCAGTTCCGTAACGTCCAGGTCCATGCTCACGTTGGAATAGCTGTTGTCCCCGCGTTCGATCTGCTTCCTGCAGGCCGCCCTGGTCACTGCCCGCACAATCAGCCACGCGGCCGCGCCCAAAGCCGCAATTCCGCCAGTGATCCAAGCCGTCACCAGGAACGCGGCCGACCTGTACCAGGGCTGGTTGATGAGTTCGGCGGCGCGCCGGACGCCGGCCACGGTGCCGTCGGTCCATTGCGCGTCGCGGAACAGATCCTTGGACGCGTCCTGGATGTCGCTGCGCTGTTCCAGTGACACCTTCCGGTCCTCGCCCATGTAGGTTCCCACATGCCGGCCCACCGGATCGAGGGCAAAAATGAACAGCCCGTCCGCCCACTTCTGGCCATCGGCACTGATCCATTCGGGGTGGCGGGTCCGGGCAAACTTAAGGACCTCTTCGTTGAGGTTGTCCTCGGCCTTTCCGTTGTACGTGAAGACGGCAACCTTGGTGGGCTCATAGAACTGAATGCGTTCGACGGCGGGCAGCAGGGTGTTCCGGTCAAGCACCCCTGCGGTGTCCTCCACAACGACCGCCACGGGTGGGACGGCGGTGCCGGGAGTGGCAACGGCCAGAAGAAGCGCCGCCACAGTAAGCATGATTGCGGCAATCCGGCCGGCCACGCTGCCCATATCCCTCCCCTGTACTTAAAATCAGGATGGAACCGGAGGACGGGGTCGCCAAAGGGCCGAAGGTCCCGCTGGTGAAAGAGGGCCGAAGGTCCCGCTGGTCAGGAGGGCGGTCGGGTGAGTCAGGAATCAGGGTCCATTGTGGCCGGCTATGACGGCTCGGAGGAGGCTGCGGCCGCCGTCCGTTGGGCGGCCCGCTGCGCCCAGGCTGTGAACTCTCCCCTCCGGGTGGTGCATTGTTCACTGTGGCCGCTGCTCACCCGGCACCTCGGCCCGGTCCCCGGTGTCTCAGGCAGCGGCCTTGAAGAGTCCGCCCAGTCGATTCTCGACGAGGGCGTGGGGCATGCGGCAGCCGAGGTCCCGGGCCTCACAATCAGGAGCACGCTGCTCCACGGACTGCCCGCACAGCTCCTGGGGCAGACGTCTGCCGGCGACAGAATGCTGGTGGTGGGCAGCCGCGGACTGGGCGGCTTCCTTGGCCTTTTGGTCGGGTCCGTGAGCCTTGAACTGGCAGCGACGGCCGCTTGCCCTGTTGCGGTGATCCGGCAGGACCTGCACGCGCACGGTCCCGTCGTCGCCGCCGTCGACGTATCAGGCTCCCCCTCGGTTCTGGCCGATGCCTGCGCCCTGGCAGTGGCATGGAATGCGCCCATGACGTTGCTTCACGTCCACCACGAGCCCCCGGGTTACCACCAACCGGACACCGAGGGCTCCGCTGCTGAGGCCCGGGAAACCCTCGCGTCCGCCCTGGCGCATGCGCGGGCCTTGGCTCCTGCTGTTTCCGTCGAGGGCCTGCTGCTTGCGGACAGTTCGGTCCCGCGCGCTATCCTCCACGCCGCCGAAACGGCCCGCATAGTGGTGGTGGGCTCCCAGGGCCAGGGCATCCTCCGCGAGACCCTCGGTTCCACCGCCCACGCAGTGTTGCACCACGCCAACGGGCCTGTGCTCGTTTCCCGGCACGGCAGTCGAGGCCGTCCGGCAGCACCTGAAGGCCACAGGAGTGGCTGACCGCCGCGGGACGAACCTACCACCTAAGCTGGTCCGGTGACTCCTCTTCCTTCCCCGGGCCCGCTGGACGTCGTGGTCCACTCCGGGCCCGCGGACTGGTGGGTGATCCTTGCAGGGCTGGGCCCCTTGGCCGTGCTGACCGCGGCGCTGTTGGCCTTCTACATCAACTGGCGGACGCTCAAGCAGCGGACGGCTGCGGACAAGACTGCGCTGGACCAAAAGCGCGAAGCGGACGCCAACGCCCTGCAGCAAAAGACTGAGGCGGACAGCCGGGCGGAATGGTGGCGGCGGACCCAGTGGGCGCTGGACCGGGCCTTGGATCCGGATGAAGGGACCAAAGCGCTGGGGCTGGCGACGCTGGAGGTCCTTGCCCGGAGCGAACTGGCCCGCACCGAGGAACTCGAACTGTTCGACATCGCCTGGAAGAGTGTGTCCGGCGATGAGAACGGGGATGAGGCCAACGCGGATGCCGTCTCCGGGCTGGAACCGGCCTTCGTGGACGACGGTGGCAACTTAGGCGAGAATGGAATGACGGATGAAGACAGCACCAAGGAGGTTGGACCATGAGCGCAACGTCGCCTGAACACCGTTTTGTCCACTCTCCCCGGAACTCGGCTGCCACGCCCGCGAAGAAGAAAGCCACCCCGGCCGAGCACCGCGTCCAGGTTGCCGCCGCCAGGCTCCGGGTCACGCTCGATCAACGCCTGGGCCGCGAAACGCCCGCCAAGACCAAGGCGCTTGCCAAGGAACCGATCTAGCCTTCGCCTGATGGTGGGCGGTCGACGACGTATGGCGGGGCTCGGTGGGCAGTGGCTGCGGTAATTCTCACGTGCGACGCAAACACGCTGCTCCGCTGGGACTACCGTGCCGTCGTCGGGCATGTTGAGGAGTCCGGCCGGGCCCTGCTGCGCTGGCACCTCAACTGCCGCCCCGACGTCCTTTTGGGGGCTGAAGCCTGGCTCCTGCTGCAGGGCAGTAACGATGCCGGCAGCGGCTTGATCGGCCACGGGTTCGTGACATCGGAACCCTGGACGGCTGCCCCAGGGGATTCCGAAAGTGCCGGCTGGTTCATCACGGTGGCCTTCGACGCGCTGCTGCCCTTGGGTGACCAGATACGTCCGGGCACCGTTGGCGACGCCCTACCCGGCGACCCCTGGGCCAAGGCGGCCGGCCCATCCCTGGTGACCTTGCCGCCGTCGTACATGCCTGGACTGCGCCAACTGTGGCGTGATCATGGTCCACCGACAACGGGTCCCGGCGAAGTGTCCGGCGGCACCTTGCCGCCCGGCGCCGTCAGCGTTGTCCAGGTTGACCGTTATGAACGGGACCCGGAGGCCAGGCGGGCCTGCCTGGCCTTTCATGGCACGTCCTGTGCTGCCTGCGGCTTTTCCTTTGAGTCCGCCTACGGCGAGGCCGGCGCAGGCGCAGTAGCCGTGCACCACGTGGTACCGCCCGCGGTGCTGGATGGCGGATACCAGCTCGACCCCCTGGCCGACCTCGTTCCGCTTTGCCACAATTGCCACGCGGTGGCGCACCTGGTGAACTCTCCGCGGACCGTGTCCGAGCTGCGGACAATCATCTCCGGGGCCGGCCACCTGAGGGGCGAGGTGGTCAGCGACCTGGCCCTGCAGGCACAGGAGGATGCGCGGCGCATTCTCGAAAACGGCCAGGCGTAGGCTTCAAAGCTCGGCGGTAAAATTGTGGGGATGGCGCTGATCGCAGGTTCGGGCAGGGCACTCCCGTTCGCACGGCGTGCCCGGAGAGCGTTGCGCCGCGTGCCTGTGTGGACATGGCGCCTGCTGATGCGCTCGGTCAGCGCCCGCGAGCAGGCGCGGTTCAACACAGACCCGGTGACTACGGTGGCTTATGTCCACGACATCGATTACGTGGGCGATTCCCTGCGCGCGCACCGCCTGGACGTCATGACGCCGCTGGACCTGCCTCCCGACCGGCCCGGATCAGCCGAAGACGAGCCGCTGCTCCCCGTCTATGTTTACTTCCACGGCGGGGGCTGGACCTCAGGTGATAAGGCAGCCCTCACCAAGTATTGCGCCAACCAGGCACTGGGCGGGATGGTGGTGGTCAACGTCAATTACCGCCACGCTCCCCGCTTCAGCATGGACCACCTCCTTGAGGATGCGAACGCCGCCCTGGCCTGGGTGGCCGGCAACATCCGGGAGTACGGCGGCGATCCTGAGCGGCTGGTCCTGGGCGGGGACTCGGCCGGCGGGCAGATCGCCGCCCTCCTCACCGCCGCCGGGCGGCGTTCCGAGCTGGCGGCGCATTACTCCCTCCGGCCCGCTGTTCCCGCCGGGCACGTGAAAGGGCTTGTCCAGCACTGCAGCGTGGTGGATTTCTCCGTATTTTTCGAAGCAGGGTTTGTCCTCAGCCTGAACTTCGTCCGTATGCTCCTTCCTGCTGCCGCGCGGGCGGGTACAGGGCTTGCGGAGGCCGGGGGCAGCCAAAAGCCCTATAGCCGACGGGCAACAGCCCATTTGAGGACGGCTGCCGCGCTGCTATCCCCGATTGAGTGGCTTGACGTGACCCATCCGCCGGTTTTCGTCACCACGTCGGAACGGGACTACTTCTACCGGGCAAACGTCAATTTCATTGCGCGGCTTGAAGAACTCGGCGTGCCAGTGGACTCCCTCATTTACGCCTGGGACAGCAGCAACACCGAACACACGTGGCAGCAGGATTACCGCTACCCGGAATCCCAGGAAGTGTACCGGCGCCTCCACGCTTTCGTCCGCGAGGTGGCCGGCCCTGCCGCTGACTAAGCCCAACAGGTTTGGGCTATGTTGGGAGCATGCCGGAGCAGGGCCAAACAGAGTACGGGGTCAACCCCGAGGAATTCGGCTCTGCACGCGTGGATGCCGCCGCCTTACTGGACGCGGAGCTGGGGGACGTCGACTGGTTCGCACCGCCGCCGGGCGCAACCCATTTCACCCTGGACGTTCCCAGCGGGAAGCTTGCGGCCATGGCCTTGGGCGACCCGGAGAACCCCTGGGTGGTCCTGGTACCCGGCGCCACCGGCTCCAAAGAGGACTTTTCGCTCATGCTGCCGGACCTCGCCGCCGCAGGCTACTACGCGCTGACCTACGATCTGGCTGGCCAGTACCAGTCAGCGGGCGCTGGCCCGGAACACCTGGACCCGCCCAAAAAGCATTACGACTACCGGTTGTTCGTGGATGACTTCCTCGCAGTCCTTGCAACCGCAGCCACGCCCGCCCATGTGGTGGCCTATTCCTTTGCGGGCATCATTGCCCAGCTTGCCTACGTTGAGCGGCCTGAACTCTTCCGGTCCCTCACTTTCCTGGGGTGCCCGCCCGAGCCCGGCCAGAGCTTCAAGGGTGTGAGCCGTATTGGCCGGTTCAGCACGTGGGTCAACGGGCGGGCCGGTGCTGCCCTGCTGATCTGGGGGATCCGGAGCGGCAGGGTAGCCCATGTGCCGCCGGGACGGCAGCGGTTCGTCAATTACCGCTTCCGCTTCACCCGGCGAGCCTCAGTCAGGGATATCTACACGCTCATGCAGAACGTTCCGGATGTGCGGCGCGAGCTGGCTGAGGCGCCGCTTCCCAAGTTCGTAGCCGTGGGTGAACACGATCTGTGGCCGCTGCAGCTCCATCGTCTGTTCGCCCAGGCCATCCGCGCCCGGATCGGTGTCTACAGGGGTGGCCACAGCCCCTGCGAGACCTCGCCGCACCAGTTCAGCCGGGACCTCCTGGCCCTCTATGGCAAGGCGGAAGAGGGGTAGTCCCGGCCGGCCGGTGCATCCGCCGCCATCTGGCGCGGTCACGCCGGCGCTGCAGCGGCGGCTGGTACCTGAACTCAACGCGGAACGTTACCAGGGACAGGACGACGCGGCGGCGGAATGAGGCCCAGCTGGCGAAGGGACGGGCGGACACGCCCACCTTCAGCGACGGGTCGTAGATGACGGACATGTCCGGGCCCAGCTTGTAGGAGATGTCGAGGTCGTCGTGGACCAAGGCATTGTCCCGGACCACGGTAGTCCGGATGCCCGCCCAGACCTCACGGCGGAGCGCAAAGTTGGATCCGTAGACGGGCCGGTGGCCCAGCAGGAGGCCGATCAGGGTGAAGTAGCCCCCACGGAGGATGCACCGCCCTGCCAGGCGGACCAGGGGATTTCCGCCGTAGAAGTCACCGGGGCCCGATACTGCGGTCAGGGGGTCCGAGCCGCGGAGGATGCGCTCTATCCGCTCCAGCCAGTCCACGGGCGGGCGCGAGTCGGCATCAAGCCTGGCGATGATCGTTCCGGCAGCGGCGTCAAACCCGGCTGCGGCGGTGGCCGGGATGCCCGGCAGGTCCACACGTATCCGCCGCACTCCGGCGGCCGCGCAGACGGCGGCAGTGTCATCGTTGCTGGCGTTGTCCACCACGATGATTTCGTCGGCAGGCCTGCTCTGCCTGGACAGCAGGACCAGGCACGTCTTCAGCTGCGCGGCGTCATTCCGGGTCGGAATCACCACGGAGATGGAAGGGGCAGCATCCATAGCGAGAGCCTACCGGAGCAGGCCGCGGATCCCTCTTCAGACCCCCCGGCACTGGCATCGACGCTGCCCGCCTCCTCATGCTTCCGCACGCTCCTTGATGTTCAGCAGCATTTTGCGCATCATCCAGAAATCGCCGAATTCCAGGAGCAATGAAAAGGCGATGGAAGGCGAGAGCCACCGGTAACGGGACCGTACCCGGCTAATAAGCCTGGTGGAACCGTCCGTCACCGGGTCCACCACCCACGCCCAGGTGGCGTTCCCCGGCGTGCCCCACACCATGGACCGTGGCAAATCCATCGCCTGCACAGGGATGCCGTGTTTACCGTCCGGACTCATGGGCAGGATGTCACCCACGGCAAGGTTCTGAAGCTCAGGGATGATGTGCCGCGCGCTTGGCCGCCCGAGGTCAAGGATGTCATAGCTGTACCACCCGGCCCGGGTGACCCCGGTTTGGAGCAGCCACGGCCAGATCCTCTCCGGCGGGGCGCTGATGGTGATCGCCCGCGAGGCGTTAAAGGTTGGCTTGAAAACGAGGTCGTCGCCTGGCATCGGCCGGATGACTTCCTCCGGCGTGGCACCCCAAGAGAGTTGCCGTGGCCGGACATAACGGACATAGCTGATCAGCACAGCCATGAGCGCGAGCACAGGGAACAGTCGCATACGGAAAGCCATCGGCACAGTCTGGCAGCGCCCTTCTGATCGGGGCCAGAGCCGAATGTCCCCCCAGCCCGAAATAGAAGCCGAGGCGACAGAAGGCAGCAAATCTTCCCGAATTCATTCCGGGACATCCCCTCCCCCGCCGGTCCAACGGAGACAGACAAAGGACCCTAGCCGCCGCTCCATCCCGCGGCATACCGTGCCTGTACCCGGCCCTGGCGGCCCAGCCACATGGAAGAAGATGAACGTCATGCCCTCAACCGATTCACGCCCACGTACCCGCTTGGCAACAGTCGTTACCGGTCTTCTGGCCGCCTCCGCAATAGGCATTGCGGCCGCACCTTCCGCCTCCGCCGCCGAGGTCTTCCGCGAGCGCTTCACCTCCGAGTCTGCCCAAGCCTATACAACTAGCATGTCGCCCGACGGATGCACATACAGCTCCATCTCTGCCGGCGCGGGAGCCTCATCCTCCTTCAACGGCGCCAGCACCATGTACTACTCCTCCTCCGGCTTTAACAAGTGCACCGGCCAGAGCTACTCCGTTTACGGGGAAGCCGCCACGCAGGTCTTCACTTTCCAGCGGGACCAAGTGCATGCAGTCGCCACCGTACCCCTTTCAGATGGAACCCAAATCTACCTGGACCTCACGTGGCAGGGCACCGGGAAGATGGAAAGGGGCGGAGGAATCTCCCGGGACGTGCTGCCGGGCGAGTTCGTGCAGCGGTATGCGTACCACGGCACGTACCAGGACGCCGCGGTGACGGGCACGCTCTCGTTTGAGAATGCCTACATATCGGCCTCAAAGAGCTCGTCGATGACGGTGACAATCGCTGTCCCCTGAGGACGTCAGCTCTGACGGGAAGGGGGTAGCGTAGGCCGGGCGTGGAGGATCGCCGGGCCCAGCTGGGCGTTCGCCAGGACGGCGAACGCCGCCGGAACGCTCAGCACCCAGGCCGCGCGCCGTCGTCGTGCCTGGTCCAAGAGTTGCCGGAGGGCGTCAAAATTGCGTTCAGCTCTCACTGGTCGCCTTGGACAGCCGGGCGCATGCGCCAGGTCCAACCGTCAGTGTCCTTCCGGCCTGGCTTTGCAGCGCCAGCAACTCCTCGCAGTTTTCCCGGGTTGGCAGGAACGGGCGACGGCGGCACGGAGAGCAGGTGCCCCCGGCGCCTCCGCTACCGATAGGCCCGGTATCAGGGCTACGATCTCGCAGCATCTATCGGTTAGCAGCGTGGTTGGACGGCGAAGAGGATACTGACGTGACCGGAGGCAGGAGAATGAGCGGTCCGCACTGGCGGCGTGTGCTGGCTGCGCTTGGAAACACCGATGCGAGGACGGCCTATGCCCAGATAGTGCTTGGAGCAGCGCGCGATAAGGTCCTGCCTGGCGTGAAGGACCAGCGGCGGAGCCGCGCCCTCGCCAGCCTGCTTGAGTCGGGCCTCGTGGAACAGCAGGCATCAGGTGAGCTTGGTGGCGCCGGACTCCATTTTCCGCGACCTGCTCTCCCAGCAGCCGCGGCGGCAGCCGCAGACGGGGCTGGACAGGTTCATGCGGCTCGGGCGGATTGAGAGATATCCGGCGAACGTGGCCGAACGGCGTGAGCTCCTGGCGAGGATCGCGGGCGAGGTCATTTCGCCGGGCGAAAAGCTCACGGAGAGGCAGGTCAATGAGCGGCTTCTGGGCTATACGGACGATGTGGTGCTGCTGCGGCGCTACCTCGTGGATTTCGGCCTCCTGCAGCGCACGTCCTCGGGCTCCTCCTACTCACTGCTGGAGTGACCCGCCCCGTTGAGTCCTGGAAGTGCAGTAGCTTTGACGGCATGAGCGACTCGTTCCAGGTGAAGCCGGCAGGCAGTGTAAAGGGAGCCGTTGCCTTCGGCGCAGTCGCACTGTTGTGTGTTGTGGCAGGAGGCCTCGTTGCGGCTGTGACCGCCCCGCTCAACCTGGCGCATGGGTCGTGGGCCTCCGCGTATCTCGTGCTCGTCGGCGGAGTGGCGCAGGGTGCCTTGGGCATCAGCCAGTACTTTCTCACCCCGCACCGCTTCGGGGGTTGGAAGGTCGTGGCGGAGCTGTTGGCGTGGAATGCTGCAAGCGTGGCGGTCATCGGGGGGACATTGATCGCCAACCCCTGGGTGGTTGACGCCGGCGGAGCGCTGCTGGTTGCCTCACTGGTCCTGATGATCCAGACCGTACGCGGCCCTGGCACAAACGTCGGTTGGGTTCTTTGGGTTTACCGGGCCTTGGTGGCGGTGGTGGCCATCAGCATTCCCATCGGACTGGTGCTGGCCCACCTGCGGGCTTGATGAGTGCCGGGGGGATTCCGGTCAGCTAGAGAATGCGCTGGAACATGCGGTGGTCCTGCCACAAACCCGCTATCTGCAAATAGGCTCGTGCGGTGCCGTAGGACTCGAATCCGTTTTTCTCCAGTACCCGCTGTGATGCGGTGTTGTGGACGAGTGTCGCGGCTTCGAGACGGTGCAGTGCGAAGTCATCTTTGGCGATGTTGACGGCGGCAGCCACTGCCGCGGTCATGATCCCGGAGCCCTGCAAAGCGTAGTCAATCCAGTAGCCCAAGTGTGCATTCTGGAACGCACCCCGGACGATGGAGCTCAGGGTCAGCAGGCCGACGATCTCATCTTTTCGTGCCAACACCAGTGGAAGGCCTGTGCCCGCCGTCATTTCCCGCCGTTGCCTGGCGATCACCTCTTGCTGGCCGTGAACGGTGTAGAACTTGTCGGGGCGGATTGGCTCCCACGGAGCGAGATGGGCGCGGTTCTTCTGAAACGCCTCTGTCAGCGCCCTGGCGTCCAGCTTTTGGACCGGCCGGAGGACGACGCCTTCGGGAAGTTCGGAAGAGAAGCTCATCCGTTCACACTACCCATAGGGTGAAGGGGTTCATCTGGCAGTACGGTCTTTCACCCTCGGCCCGCCCGAGAGCTCCCCCCGCTGCCGGGCAGGACAAATAGCGGAGTCATCTGACAGCCACGTCCTTCCAAACGGCCAGGCGTCCGATGGCGGCCGCAAGCCCTACGGTCGCCCAGAGGCCGAGAGCGCCCAGTGACCAGCCAAAGCCGAACAGTGACCCCAGCGCCCAGAACGCCAAAGTGGGGACGGTGAAGAATGCTGCAACGTGGATCCATTGGTTCCGGACGGGACGCAGCAGATATCCCAGGATCCAGGCCAGCGGGATACCTGTGGCCAGGGCTGCGCCGTACCCGTACATTGCGATCATCAAGGCGAGGTTAAACAGGAACCCTTGGGAGGTTGCCGCGAGGACGGCATACAGTCCAATCAGCCAGAGAGTTGTAGTGATAGCCCAGCCCTTCATGAGGGCACGGCCGGTAAGGATGACGCCTCGCCGTGTCAGCACGAGGCGTTCCGGCATCTGCTCGCCGAGCGGATCGTGCGTCATGGTGTCAGCCTAGCTCCGGCAGGTCCGGCATTCACCGTAAGGCCTGCTGAAGCCGGCTGCGGCTACCTGGCAGAAGGCGCCCTGAACCCCGAGTCCCCTAAAATACTGACATGCCTACACTTGTTCACGAGTTTGCTTGGCCTGATCGCGTTGTCATCGGCACCATCGGCGTTCCCGGTGAGCGCACGTTCTACCTGCAGGTCCGCGCAGGCAAGCAACTGGTGAGTATCGCGCTTGAGAAGCAGCAATCGGCCCTGCTCGCCGAGAAAATCGACGAGATTCTCGACCAGCTCATCACCCTTGAAGGCAACCCCTTCAGCGTCCCCACGGGTACTCCCATCGAATTGGTCGATAACGATCCGCTCGAGGCCGTTGAGGAGCAATTCCGAACAGGCGCCATGAGCCTGGGGTGGGATCCGACCACCGCGCAGGTCATCATTGAGGCTTTCCCCATCACCGATGTCGATGATGATGTTGACGACGAATCCGTTGACCAGGATGGCGTTGAAGTCCCGGAAATGCTGCTGGTGAGAATGCCGGTGGGCACCGCCCGCGCCTTCACCAAGCGCACACGGGAGGTGGTGGGCGCCGGGCGTCCCTTATGCCCGCTTTGCGGATACCCCGTTGACCCGGAGGGTCATGTCTGCACGTTTCCCGAAGTTTGATGCCGCGCGTGACCGCCTGATGCATCACTAGCAGGCCGAGCTGCACACGGAACATGCCGGGCCACTCTTGATCAAACCTTGTGCCGAAGATGGGCAGTCGTTGGGGAATGGGTCCTACCGTTGACGTCAAGATCCTGCTGCTGGGGCAGGACCTTAGACATAGGGACAGGGCCGGCGGCAAAAGCATCCCCGAGACCGGATGCCGCCCCCCCAAACCGCCGCCGGCCCATACCCTTGTCAATTTGTGTCGGATAATCGCGTATTTCGCACGCAGCTACCCCCGGAGTCCCCGAACGCAACGGCTCAACGAGGGGGCGCTTGTTAGGACCCTGACTCTTGCCGCCCCGCCTCCGCAGGCGGACACTTGGTCTACCGAGTTATGCAGCCAGCCCAACGGTAGCTACCCAGAGCCGGGGCACCATGTCCAACGCTGACCATTACTCATCGCCCAAGCTCTCTTCCGTGCACTCGGCGCCTTCCCGGAAATCTCTGTCATGAGTACGGCCCAGTCTGTGGCGCTGATATTCGTTGCTGCCTTTGCGTGGATCGGCCTGGCCCTGCTTGTTCTCCTAACGCTGAGGCGCCGCCGGAGAGGGTCCTCGGTGGTCGCCTCCGCTCCCCCGCCCGTTGACCCCATCAGCTATCGGCCGCACCGGCCTTGGCGAGCGCGTTCCGCCACTGCTCAGAGCCCCGGGCCGCGGCGCAGGCTGAGGCTAAGGCTCCGCAAGGTCCGTTAGTAAACCCACGAGCACCAGGAAGTGACCATGGATACCGGGACGATCCTCGGGTACACCGCCGGATACATTGCCGCCATGGGCGGAGTGTTCCTCCTCTACCTGCCCGTCATCATTTTGCTCGTCGCACTGCTCATCGCCGGCGGCATGCTGCAGCTGTTATTGCTGCCGTTCATCGCCCTGTTCAAAAGACTACGGCGGCACCCGGCGGCTGACATGGACCCGTCCTGGCTACTTGACCGGCACGGGCGGTAGCCGGAAGGAGCACCGCCTCGGGCGCCCCCTACACGCGACCCGCAGTTCCACTTCCAAAAGGGAGCCAATCATGAGCGGTCCCGGCATTGACCAGATTCGCGCGGTCCTGGATCGAGCCAGGGACGAGATGATCTTTATAGGTCCAGACCACCCCTACTACCCCCTGCTGGCTGACCTTGTATCCGCTGTAGGCAATGCGTGGCAGCAGGGCTACGACCAGGGGAACCGTGGGCGCCAGGTCAACCCGTACACGTGGAGCTGGCCGAGTGCGTAGCGGATGTGGCAGGCAGACACTAGGGGATCTTGCTGCTACACGGGTGAGGCCCGATATGGAATTATGCGGGCATGGGACTTCCCGAGGACCCGGACAGGTTGATTGCGGAGCGTCACCCCGCACTGTCGCACGATCCTGGCGCGGCGGAACAGCAGCAGGCGCTCAGACGACGCCTGGCTGAATTCGTCCAGACCACCCAGGCGCGTGGCATCTGTCCCCTGCCGTTGTAGGACCTACCGCGGTCAGCGGTGTCACACGTCGTCAGTCTTGGGCTGGGTCTTGTTCCCAGGCAGTCGATCGGAAACGACTGCAACGGGAAAACGAGGGTCGCGCTCAGCGAATGGGGTGCGCCTTCCCCCATGTGGTCTTTCAGTTGTCCGGTGGTCCGCTAGGCAGGTAGCTAGCTGGAGTCCTCAAGCAGCCACGCAATTGCCTTGTCCTCAGATGTGAAATACCTAATCGGGAATTCCGCCGGCGATAGGGGCAGGCGGAACATGGCGATTACCCGATCGACGGGAGAGGACCCCAAAAGCGCCATGCGCGAGATGCTGGACGGGTCGGGAAAGAGCTTTCTAGCGGCCGCGGAGTGGGTCACGCCCTGGATTTCGACCAGCATCGGCAACCTGGCGCCCTGGCTCAGGGTGGTGATGGCAGCCAAAGCGGCTGTGGCTACGTCGATGCCTATGTATGTCCCTCGCTTCCAACGCAAGCGAAGGAATCCACCAGACAACTCCATGGTTCCTTTGCCCTTGATGTCCACCTTGCTCATACCGCCCCTTGTCTGTGAAAGCTGGCTACGCCCGCGATGCAGCGTCCTGGCAGCGGGCAGGATTGGCAGGCTACATACTGCTTGAGGATATGCAGCCTAACAAAGGAAATCATGTTTTCCACGGGCTTTCCGACGTCCCCGGATGGTGTTCGCTGACTTGGGCTCCGTTGATCCTGGCGGCAAAAGCACAAGGGACTCTGCACTCGGCGTGCAGAGTCCCTTGCTTAAAGATCCGAAGGTAATTGGAAGATTGTGATGTTCCGATCTATCTGAGCAATTGCTCACAGGTCAGAGCCGCAGAATGTCTGGGTTCTTTCCACGGCGACGTCTCATAGCGCGAGTCGACCTACTTGGGCAATTCCCGAAGCAGTATCCGCTCCGATGGCTCGAGGAGGAGAATTTCTGCGGATTCGTCAGCGTCTAGCGCCCTGCGACCGCAGCGCTCTAGTTGAAGACCGACATTAGCTTTTCCAACTCGTCGTCGGGCCGGTTGGTACCGCAGGAGCACTTATCCGCATCGATGGCGACAGCACTACCGCATTCATGGCAACTCCAGCGTTCCGGCCGAGGAAGGGGGGCTCGCAGGAGTTCGGCCAACTCATTTGGGAGCGCATTGTCCAGGATGGCTTCGTTTCTTACTGAAAGGTCCGGATCTTGAAGAAGCTCGACAAGCGTCTCATTGTCCTTCGCCGCCCACGCCATCCCCGACTGAACTCGGCAGACACCGGCGCGTGCTAGCGGATCTGACAGAAGCCAAGCTTGACCTGGGTGATGATACTCAACCACCAAACCTATTTGGCGCCGCGCCGTCGGAGAAAGTCCGCCCAGAGCCGCTTTGAGTGTGTTGAGGGAGTTTTCAGTAAAGCCTTCGGCATCAAGAGCAAGAGTCAACGCCTGGAGGCCAAGCCACGCATTACCCGTTCCCCAAGCAGCTATGGCCAGCTCTTCCCAGCCGTCCGTGGGTGACAAGCGGGCGCGAGGTGTCCGATGTGACGGGATGTCGAGCAACATACTGCCGTATCGGCCAAGCGTAGAAACTGCATGGATCTGAGCGGCAACTTCATTGGTAGTGAGCGAAGAGTCATCCACTATTTTCCGCGCTATTGCCGCACTGAGCTCCGGAAACGTCTCGATCGCCCAATACAGCTGCCCGAAGGCAACATCGTTGACGCGCAGCAAATCATATGCAGCGGAAGCCTCGTCGAGATGCCAGAGGTCCGCGCGAGTGCTTTCGCCCGGTTCTCCGAGGCAGTCTTTGAGCAGGCTGAGCGGCTGGTCCGTTGTACTGAATGATTTGGGAAGAGAGTCGAAGAGTTCAGTCCCAAAATGGAGGTCCAGCATCGCAAGATTTTCGCGGAATCCCTTCTCTACGAGAAGTGCGCGGACCTCGTCCACATCGAAAATCGGGCCAATATGGGCTGCTGCCAATACTCGGAGTGCCAGCTCTTCACGCTCTGGGGTCAACTGCTCTGCCGCATACCTAGTAACGACGTACAAGCCAGATGTATCTATGTCTCGCCACGGTCTTATATATCCGTCTTTTCGGCTTCGGTCTGGCGCCGGAGGCAGTGCGTCCGCAATCACCCGCCAGTGTTCATCTGAGCTGGCCGGGTGCCTAGGGCTCTGAATTTCCCTCACAGCGAGCACAACGGACGTTTGCCTGGGGTCTAAGTGGCCGAGCGCAAATTGCCTTATCGCGGAATCTTGAGCTTCGGATAATGGGTATCGAGCTATCCGGACTGCTAGACGATAGGCCTCATCCACTGGCCCGGTCAGGAACTTCTTGATACCAGTATCGTCCGCGTTCTTGTCTTCGGTCTTGGCGCTGCGGGGCAGGGTGGGCAACCTAGCCAGATGACGGTCCAGTACCCGGCCCTGTATTGAAGGATCGAGGATTGCACCGTCCTCCACCGCGTCGAGAATGACATCGAGAAGCTCGGATGCTTCCTGCACCGCGAGCTCAGCCATCCAGTCCATCGCCTTCGGATCTAGACCACACAGAAGGCGCATGGCGTGATACGAATCGGCGTCTGTCTTGTTCGCGACTACCCATTCCTTCATGGCCGTGATGTCGCGGTCAAGCAGCATCGCGACTCCCAGTTCCGTAAACAACCGCGATCTCGCCGTGAGTCTCCCACCTTCGGATGACGTGACGAAAACTGCAGCGGTCTCGTCCCAGAAACGGAGAATCGCAGTAGCCCATGACGGGGCCGCTGGAGCCGGTATGCTCCAATGCGGAAGGCGAGCAACAACCGCATCGAATGCGTCGCCCCATGCACCTCCGTCAGCTACTACGCCAGCAATATCGGCAAACGTATCGATGACAATTTGTGGCTGATACTGGTCTGGCAACCCCGCCTCGATACCGTCGATGCGTCGCATCTCCCATCGACTGACGCTCGATTCGATTGCCATTCGCAAGAGCTCGGATCTTGACTTGGGGACACCTGCCGGCCCCCGGTCGATCAGTATGGCTATCATGAGAATTGCCAGTAGAGGAACATTCCAGAGATCTCTATCCTTGCTCTGGGCATGCTTTATGAACGCTCGACGCGACTGCAGCCATATTGTTCGCTCACCGCCCCTTGTCGGGACGCTTTCCGCGAATTTGACGAGGACATCGTCGGTGAGTTCCACCAGATCATCTGGCGGCAAGAGCTCATATTGCGGAAGGTCCAGTTCCTCAATTCCAACCACCGCATGTCTACTCGATACAACCAAGTCCGTGTGCGCTGCGAGGTTTTCCAAGAAGTCGCCCAACCAACTAACGACCTTGGATCGGTCGCTGACAACTTCATCTAGCCCGTCAAAGAGGTATATGACATCGCCATGTTGCATGCGTTCTAGCAATGCAATTTCAAGAACTTCGTTATTCCCGGCCAGATGCCTCGCGACCTCTCTAAACCCCCACGAGGACGAAACCGGCAGCACACTGAGCGAAGTGGAAACGTCGCGAAGTCGCAATGGCAACGGCAGGGGCGCGTTGGTGTCTTCCGCGAATGCGCCGGCTATCTGACCCAAACTGAACGACTTTCCGACGCCAGGGCCGCCAACCAGAACAAAGCGTCCCTGTCTCCGCGTGATGCTCAGCAGGGGGGTCGCATCGGGCCTGCGGCTTGTGTTCGACGTCGACTCACGCAGAGCACGTACCCGCAGCGCTTGAGAGCAACCAGGGCGGCTGAACTTTTGGACCTGAAAATCGAAAGAAAAGAAGTTGACTTCGTCCTTAGTCTTAGCGAGGTTCCTTCGGTAGGACGCGATTTCATCATCCTTCGCCTGGAGCTGGGCCGCGAGCACTCCTTTCGGGTCGGAGTGCACGGGCAGCTGGGCGGCGCGTAGGGCCAAACGCCAGTCGTCAATACCTGTTTGCTTGCGCTGACGGCTGTGGTCATGAAAGAAATTGGTCAAGATCGCGAAAGCTGCCGGCCCCGACTCTGGGGCGACGACGCCAGCGTCCAACAGAGCGCCTCCGAGTTGGGACGCCTGTCCAGACGAATCGGTATCAATCACCGCCACGAAGACCTTCTTCATTACATATTTGGCCTTGCGGCGGCTCAGCCCATGCTCGCTTGTCAACAGATCGATGGCAGCTTTGCGGCTCTCTTTTTCACCTTCCGTCAGAGAGGTGCCGGCGCGCCAGTGATCAAGCGCATCGCGCAGAAGCTTCAGTGAACCAGACGCATTTGAGACCAGGAGGACGAATCTGCTCACAGACGTGGCTTCCCCGCTCTTCGCGGACGCAGCCCACTGTGCGGCCGACTTTTTGTAGGCGCTTCCTAGGCCGCAGCTACTCTTGGCTTGTATGTGTATGGCACGCCCGTCGCTGAGCAAGACTTCGATGTCGTCGACAGCATGGTCGGTCTCCAGTCCAATGCTTACGGGCCACGCGTCGGCACCCAACCATTGAACGCTTTTCCCGTTTAGCCCGTATGCCGCAATAAGGGCGGCACCAACAGCTCGGTGGTTTGAACCACTTTCATTTGCGACACCCCCAATAGCGCCCTGATTGACCGCGTTCATCTCACTCCTCAAGTTCCCTGACAGCCTAGTCAACACTGACGCGGACGGCTGAAGGCAGTCCGAAGAACGGTATGAGAGCGTGGCAAAGAAGCGCCGGTGGGAGAGCGGGGGTCGCCGCCCCTGACGAGAAGGAGACAATCAGGTGCCCATCACGGCCGTGGGCCCGCCTAGCACCCGCTCCGTCCCCTTACTGCTGGCGACCGGAACCGCCGGCCGGGCTCAACGCCGTCACCTTCGGCGCCAGGACGTGACCAGCGGCTGGTTTACTGAGCAAGCTCCCTTGCTGCGTCAATCTTCCTGAATGTGGCGCGCAATCCGCTTGTCCCAGCCTTGCCGCCCCCGGCGGAACTCACTCGCGGGGGTGCCGGCGCGCTCCTCAGGCAGACAAACTGAGCACCCTCCCGAACGGACGGGATCGGACATCTCCGTCTACGGCCACGCCAGGCATGGCGAGCCGGGCAGGGGCAGTGGTCCAAACCCTGTCCAAGGCGCTGAGTGAGTATACGCAGTCTGACCAGGCGAACAAGCCGGTGGGCAAGAACATCGAGGAAGCTGTGGGTCTGACGGTTTCGCTGGTGGAGACTTTGCGTTCTCTGTTGGTCGGCCACGACTGGAAATCCGTCCTGATGAAGGGAGGGCCGAAGGCCTTCCTGAACGCCGTAACCGGAGCTGTTAGTTACCTTAGGAATCCTAATACACCCGGAAATCAGCCCTCCGATGGTGAAGAGTCGCTCGCCGCGAAGTACCGCAAGTTCTCAGGCCAGCTGGCCCGTGCATGGGCGCTGTGCTCCGGCTCGGACACTCTGGCCGAGCTGCGTCCCGAAATCCAGGTGTATGAGGAAATCCGGGTCTGGATGGCGAAGTACGACGCCGCGGACAGGCAGGCCAGCGGCGAGCCCGTACCTGAAGAGATCCAGCGGCTGCTGGGGAATCTCATTGCTTCCGCAACCTCGTCCGGTGAAGTAGTGGACATCTACGATGCCGCCGGCATGCCCAAGCCGTCGCTGGATGACCTGACACCTGAGTTCATCGCCAAGACGCAGAAGGCACGGAACCCACAGCTGGCCATCGAGGCGCTACGGAAACTGATCGCCGATGAATCTGCATCTTCCACGCGGAACAACGTGATCCGGCAGCGAGCGTTCTCCGAACGGATCACAGAGCTGATGAGGAAGTACACGAACCAGCAGCTGACGTCCGCTGAGGTTATCGCTGAGTTGGTGGAACTGGCGCGTGAAGTCGCCAGGGAGGGCAAGCGTGGTGAACAGTTCACGCCCCCGATGAACTCCGACGAACTTGCATTCTACGACGCCGTGGCGCAGAACGAGTCAGCCGTGGAGGTCCAGGGGGAAGGCGTTCTGGCTGACATCGCGCGGGAATTGGTCGCTGTCATGCGTCGGGATGTCCGGACTGACTGGACGGTGCGCGACGATGTCCGGGCGAAGCTTCGCTCCTCCATCAAGCGGCTTCTTGTGCGATTCGGGTATCCGCCGGATAAGCAGCCGGAGGCCATCAAGCTGGTCACGGAGCAGATGGAATCGATGGCCCCGCGTTTCGCTGACGCCCGCCTTTAGCAACTAGATCTTCTGCCAATGGGCAGTAAGCAACACATAACGAAAATGGGAAAACTATGTCGTCTTACGATCCGCCTACAAGCTACAACAACCCGGCCGTTCCTTCGGCCCCGGAGAGCGCTCCGCATGTGAACGTCGGCAAAGGTAAGGGCCGGATTAGGAAATTTGCAGCGTCCGCAGGGCCAATCCAGCTCGCGCCTGTCATTTTGGGCGCAGTCCTCGGATTGTTGTTCATCTTGACCTGGGTTGGCACCGGGCCGGCTGCTGTCGACGCCGGCAGCCCTTCCAAGTGGAAGTCCGACCTCGCTGCTGCAAGCGTCAAGAACGATGTCAATAATGGGGAGACAAAGGGAGCCCCGCAACAGTCGGTGGTCAACGGTTGGTACGCCAACGATATTGCTGCTATCACAGCCACGCAGAACACCTATATCGCCGCCAGCTCCGCCCGGAACGGCACCCTCCTGACGCTGCTCGGCCTCGGAGTTGCTGGTGAGCTGATCCTTCGAGGAGTGGATCGTGCACGACTTTCGGCGGCGAACGCCGGGACGCCGCAAGGGACGCACATCCAGTGATCAAGCGTTTGGCAATGGTGCTAATTGGCGTGTTTGTTCTGGGGCTCGCTGGCTTCGGGGTGGCAAGTTTTGCTGGTTACATGCCCTTCCAAACACGGCATGTCGACCGCAGCCAGCCTGCACTACTGAAATCGATCAAGGACATTAGTCAGTACCATGCCGCAGTAGGAAACTTTGAGGTAGTACTCGACGTTGAAGACGGCGTCACGGGTATTCCGGCCATAATCGCAGGGCGGCGAACGCTTTTCGTCGCCGCTGGAACCGTCAACACTTATGTCGATCTGTCCGGTCTCGTAGATAAGGACCTTACCCTGTCCTCCGACGGCAAGTCGGCGACTGTGCGGCTGCCGGAGCCGCAGCTGGACAAGCCCAATCTGGACCATGACAGGTCTTACGTGTTCAGTCAGGACCGCGGAGTAATTGACGCGATTGCGGATGCGATCGAGCCACCACAACAGGCACAGTACTTCAAACTGGCCGAAACGAAGATGACCAGCGCGGCCGAGGAGTCGGAGCTTCGGAAGCAGGCTGGTGAAAACACTCAGGCCATGCTGGCCGGCATGTTTAGCTCGTTAGGAATCGAAGTCACCTTCCTGTGACAAGCAAATGACCCCGTTCGCCTAAGCGAGCGGGGTCATTTGGCTTCAACAGCTACTTGGCCAACTGGTTAAACAGTTGGCCAAGTACCGTGGATGCTGGACATCTAACTTGGAAAATGGCCAAGTTCTGTGGTACCTCACAGAAATAATGATTCCAAATAGTCCTGCTTAATTTCTCGACTCGCTGGCATCGCGTGGACAGGCTTCTTAAACTCGTCCTGCAGGAGAACTTTTAGCTTCTTAAGCACCGTCTTCCCGTGGCGGAACCGAATGGGATTAGCCATCATCTCGGACGAACATTGACGTGAAATGCTGCCGTAATTAACTTCGCCGCCACCTGTTTTGTTTCGATTCCGTTGAGCAGCAGCGACACGTGAATTATTGAACTTTTCAACCGACTTGTCATTCGTGAGCGTTGTGGCCTCATCGAGAAGCTCCTGAGCGCGTTCCACCGACAAATCCGGGATGATGGTGCTCCAGTAGGCCGCCACTAAAAAGTGACTCTCAGTATCCGTACCTGTTGTGACGAAAGACTGCAGTCCATGTGCTTGCAAGGAGGATGCGAACTCTTGAACCTCCGTGTCATCCAAATAGTCCCTGTCCCTGTGGACCAAAACCCGGGTCCCAGGAGCATGCTCACGTATAAAGTTGCCCAAGACCAGAGCCGCGTCAATTTTGGTGCAACCTTGGTATGACCAAATGTCATACTGGTCCGAAGGCAGCCCTGATGACTCGACGAGCGTTCTCAGCAACTCCGGATTTTTATCTTCTGTCAAAATAATCCACGGTGTTTGACCATTTCGCAAACGGTCCGTTGCATCCAAAGCACCAAGTCCCAGAAGTATGTCCACACGATCAAATGTTTCCACCTGAGAAATTCCGGCATCAATCCAACGAATTTCTGCGTCAAGCGTCTCGAGCTCATCCAGGAAGTGTCTCGAGTGTGTTGACACAAGGACCTGAAAATCATGCTCCACGGAGAGTTCACATAGTAGTTGCGCGAGCTTCCTCTGGTTGTCGGGATGCAGGTGAGAGTCCGGTTCATCCAATAGGAGGAGCCGCGGGCTGTACACGCCGATGTAGGCAAGGATCTGAATAGCTTGCAATACTCCGGTTCCGCAGGAGTCAATGGGAAGATACACGCCGTCACGGACGGCAAAAGCCGAGATTACCTCATCCGTAGCGCTGTCGAAACGCATCACTATGCTAAGTTTCGGGAAAAGCCGCTTAAGCCGGTTTGAAAACTGACTCCAAGCAATTGGGTCTTGGTTCAGAGTCCAGAGTATATTCCGAAACACACCGTTCGCATCACCCTTTGCTGCGGCACGACGAACAAGACCCTGGGACTTTAGTTCTTCAAAGGCGGGGATACCCGCCAGTCCTGGCGCAAGGACACTGAATGGCTCGGTGAGCGGCTCGAGCCTCCGTCCAAAAACCTTGCCCGTTATGGAAACATTGATGTTCTTGTTTTTTCCTCGCCGAACTTCCGTTACGGCGGTCCCCAACTCCTCCTCCGTTAAGCTGATGACAATGGCCGAGCTTGCCGTCTGCTTCAGCCGACCCCCTTGAGCCAACGCATGGACATCCCGCATTGGTGAATACACTAATTGCTCTGCTGCTAGGGTTCCGGAAATTGTCCCGTCATACTTCCATCTTGCAACGCCATCCAATTTGAGGCTTTGCGCAACTGAGGTACTGAATTGCAGTGCCTGAAGAATAGAACTCTTGCCTGCGTTATTGGAGCCGACGAGAGCAGTCACCCTCCCAAGGTCCAGTTTCAGCCCTGTGAGGTTCTTGAACCTCTGGATATGAACACTTTGGATCATGCTTTGCGGCTCGATTCTAAGGACGATACGTCGTAAGGCAACGCGTTGGGGTCACCCCGGCGTAGCAGCATGACGGACTGGTTGAGCATCAGGACACAAAACGTCCTAGGGCGATGAACGTCGGCACAAATCAGGGCTGCTCAAGCAGCCTGTGGACCCGCGGTCGCGCCCGTATACTCCTCCGGTGTTGTGCACCACGAATTGCGTAATGGACTGCACCTAGCCTCAAGCACGAACTGAGCAATGCTCGCATATGATGCCGCTTTTGCTCAGATACCGCGACATTGCTCAGTTACGTCGGAGTCTCACAAAGATTCTAGAAGTCCCAGTCCTCGTCCTCGGTGTTCACGGCCTTGCCGATCACGTAGGAGGAACCCGAGCCCGAGAAGAAGTCGTGGTTCTCGTCCGCGTTCGGGGACAGCGCCGAGAGGATGGCCGGGTTCACATCGGTGACGGAAGCCGGGAACATTGCCTCGTAGCCCAGGTTCATCAGGGCCTTGTTGGCGTTGTAGTGCAGGAACTTCTTGACGTCCTCGGCCAGGCCCACGCCGTCGTAGAGGTCGTGGGTGTACTGGACCTCGTTTTCGTACAGCTCGAAGAGCAGCTCGAACGTGTAGTCCTTGATTTCCTGGCGGCGCTCCTCGGATACGGTCTCCAGGGCGCGCTGGAACTTGTAGCCGATGTAGTAGCCGTGGACGGCCTCGTCGCGGATGATCAGGCGGATCAGGTCTGCCGTGTTCGTCAGCTTGGCGCGTGAGGACCAGTACATGGGCAGGTAGAAGCCCGAGTAGAACAGGAAGCTCTCCAGCAGCGTGGAGGCCACCTTGCGCTTCAGGGGATCGTCGCCCTGGTAGTAGTCCATGACGATCTGGGCCTTCTTCTGAAGGTTCTCGTTCTCGGTGGACCAGCGGAACGCCTCGTCGATCTCCTTGGTGGAGGCCAACGTGGAGAAGATCGAGGAGTAGCTCTTGGCGTGCACAGACTCCATGAACGCGATGTTCGTGTAGACGGCTTCCTCGTGCGGGGTGAGCGCGTCCGGGATCAGGGAGACGGCGCCGACGGTGCCCTGGATGGTGTCCAGCAGGGTGAGTCCGGTGAACACGCGCATGGTGAGCTGCTGCTCAACCGGGGTCAACGTGTTCCACGACTGGACGTCGTTGGACAGCGGCACCTTCTCCGGCAGCCAGAAGTTGTTCACCAGGCGGTTCCAGACATCCACGTCCTTGTCGTCCTGGATGCGGTTCCAGTTGATGGCCTCGACGT
>Ga0308169_10000503_pt1 | contig 57168 bp, 62 predicted proteins | sample PhyBR1_2_FD_202139 | JGI IMG/M metagenome (GOLD analysis project Ga0308169, IMG submission 202139) | Phyllosphere microbial communities from UC Gill Tract Community Farm, Albany, California, United States - DLSLSB.R1 | ecosystem: Host-associated > Plants > Phyllosphere > Unclassified | place... | reverse complement strand
GCCGCGAGGCCGTGTTGACGATGCCGCCCGGCGGGCGCGCGACGACGGTGCTCCTGCGGCGCGCAGTCGGGCCGGACGGCAGCAGCGGCGCAACGTGCGTCGCCGGCGCGGGCGGCGGCGGGCCGACGATCGAGGGCAGCGAGGCGCGCGAGCGCGGGACGGCAGAGCGGCGCGGCGCCGAGGGCTCGTGCGCCGGCGCGAGCGGCACCTCGTAGTCGCGCGAGCTCGACGTCGACGTCGGGATCGTCGGCCTGGACGAGAGCGTGCCCGTCGAGGTCGGCGCGCTCGTGCGGCGACTCGAGGGCGCGCTCGGCTTGGGCATCTGGAGACGGCTGAGCATGCTCTGCAGGTTGGCGAGCCGGCGCGCCGTCTCCTCCGAGCGGCTCGAGGTCGAAGACGTTGACGACGTTGACGAGGCGGTCGATGTGCTCGAAACGGTCGAGGCGTCGGCGGCCGAGCACATCGACACGTCGGCGTCCCCGTCGGCAGCGCACGGGCCGTCCTCGACGACCATCGACACGTCCTCGCTGACGGCTGGCGGCGGCGCCGCCGGCAGGTCGACGATTGGGTGCGGGCGAGGGTCGATAGGAACGGGCGCAGCGAGCGAGACGCGCTGCGGACGAGGGAGGCGGCTGCCGCTCGTGCCCACGCCCATGCTCGCGCTCGTGGCCGCCGCGGCCGGCGTCGCCGAGCTCGTGAGGCGGAGCGGTCGGAAGCCGCTCAAGCTCGTCGACGAGCTGGGGCTGCGGTCGTCCTGGTCGATGGCGAGAGCGGGCGCCCTCGCGCGCGGCATGACGAGCGGCGGGAGCATCGCCGAGGCCGCCGTCGACGACGATGCGCCGTTCGTCGAGCGCGGCGTCGGCATAGCCGACAAGTCGGGCGCCGTGAGGCTCGGCAGCGCGAACGTCCTGCCGCCGCGCGCCATCGGGACCGACGCCGCCTCGGGGAAGGTCGGGCGCTGCTGCGGCTCGACGTACCGGCGCGACGGGCTATGCGGCAGGACCGGCGCGTGGATGGTCACGTCGTCGTCCTCGAGCTGCTGCGGCTCGAGCGGGCGCGAGAGCGGCCGGGCGGGCGACGCCGGACCGGGAGCGACGGGCGACGACGCCGAGAGGTGGATGCGCTTGGCCGTCTTCTTGCGCGGGCTGAGGAAGTCGATGTCGTCCTCCTCCGAGTCCGACTCGACCTCGTCGAGCTTGCGCGTGAGCGGCGTGCGGCCCGTGAGCGAGCGCGGCGAGAGGGCGCCGCGCGTGGGCGACGAGCGCGGGACGGCAAGGCGCTGCGACGATGAGCCGGCCATGGGCGTCGAGTGGAGGGCGCTGTCGACGACGATCGAGGGCGAGGGGCCGCCGCCGAAGATGCCGGGCGGGCGCGCCGCCGGCGAGCGAACCATGGCGACAGACCCGACGACGCCGCGCTTGGCCGGCGAGACGAGGCCGCCGACGCTCGACGAGGCCATCATCTCGTCGAAGCTCTCCTGGATCGTCGGCTCCTCGGCGAGCGTGCGCAGGGCGGCCTCGGTCCCGCTCGCGACCCTCGGCGCTGCGCCGACCCTCGTCGCGCTCGCCGAGCGCGGCAGCGGCTTGACCTCGCGCTCGCGGTGGGCCTCGGCGCCGAACGATGGGCGGCCGAGCGCGGATGAAGGAGCGTCGTGGAGGGCGACGACGGCGTCGCGGGCGAGCGCGTTCGACGAGGTCGACTTGCGCGGGCTGTGGCGCTGGCCCTGGACAGGAGGGCCGGTTCGCACGACGCCCATGCCCGTCATCCTGCTCGCCTCGACGCGGCTGTAGCGGCGCGATGTCGGTGCCGTGCTCGTCGCCGCAGGAGCGCGCGAGCCCGTCGTGGCCGGGGCCGTCGAGCCGAACGAGGACGAGGTCGCAGTTGAGGAGGCGGTGCGGTTGGACGAACTGCCGGCCGCGTTCGACTCGGCGAGGACGCGCCGAGACCTGCTCGTCGCGAGCTGCGAGGTGGCGAGCTTGGCGGCGGGGACGGAGCTGCGCGCGGCGAGGCTCGTCGTAGAGCGTGCGCGGGGGAGCGTGGCGGTCGGGGCGAGGTCGGCGGCGATGCGCGAACGAGGGAGGCCGGCTCGAGGCGGGGTTTTTGCTGGCAGTCGAGGTCTGCTGGCCGGTACGGGCTGCTGGTCGGACGAGCTGGCGAGGCCGTCGGGACCAGGAGCGAGGGAGTGCCTCGACATGGAGCGTGTCACCGACTGCCGCGGGCCCGAGGCGGCGAGAGGACGCGCAGAGCTCGACGACGCCATCCTGCAGGAGCCTGAGTCAGCCTGTGCTACACTGGCAGGCTCACAGGGCAGGGGACGGACGCACAGGACTTGCGGGTTGAGTGAGTCGGGAGGGGGTCGTGTGCGAGGTGCGTCGACGGCTCGAAGCGTCGCAAGTCGGCTTGGTCGCTGCAGAGGGGTCCAGAGACCGTGTGGCGAGGTACAGACAGGCGGCTGGCGGGTGGTGTGAGGAGCGAGGACAGGGAAAGGGAGGAGGTGCGGCGGCGGCGGTGAGCGAGCGACCTCGCGCGCAAACAACGTCTCGTCTCGCTGTGTGGACGGCTGTGCTGCAGATCCGAGTGTATCAGGTTATCACAGACCCAGCGAACGAAGCACAGCCCTTCTACCGAGGTGCGCTTGCGCTCTCCTTCGCGCGCACCGGCCAATTGAGTTTGAATTCGCGCGCACGATTTCGCGCGCCCGCCCGTACCGAGATTCGCACGGCCGCCACGGAAAAAACGTGGCCAGCGCTGGCGATTTCGCGCATCAAGCTCGCTTAGCACCATTTTGGTATGCGAGCATACTGCAAGGCTGATCAGCTCTGCGCTAATCGACCATCACTTGGCTCTCGCTTGACTTGACTAGCTTTGCTCAATCACGGCGCTCTACTTGACCTTGGTAATGCCACCGCACGAGCTCGCCTCGACGACAGGCTCGTCCCGCACTGTTCCTGCTCGCCCTGCAGTCACACTGTCGAGGAGTAACGAACGTCACGTCGACGATGCGCAGGCAGTCCTGGCGGTGCAGCCGGTGCCGAGAGGACTCGAGGCCCGAGCGGATCCGGCGGCCGGCCAAAGCAGCTCGGCCGGCTCACGTCACGGCGGCGCTTAAGGCCTCAGAGTGCATGTACGAGCGCACATCGTCGCCTTCATGCTTATGAGCGAGGCGCAGCCGCAGAAAGGCTCGTGCACGACCGAAGCCGGGCTCGCCTCGGCCATCCGCAGCAGCGCTGGTACCTGACGCATCGATCACGGTCAGCGACGACGAGCTAGCCGGCCAGCATAGAGCAGCAGGCAGCGACCGAGCGTGTACACGCAGCGCGCGAGCAAGGCGTGCTGCGCCGGGTCGCGCTGAGAGGTGCGGCCGGACGAGGGCGAGAGGCGGCGCCTTCACTCGCAGGAGCAGAGCTGGACCGGAGCTCGACGCAGCAGCCTTGTAGCCGTGTAGTACAGAGCACTGCCTGCAGCTCAGCAAGGGCGGACGAGCGAGCCGGCGAGGAGGACGTCGGCGAGGAAGGACGGCTGGGCGAGGGTGGCCTCGTCGGCCCCAGCGGGAGCGGGACTCGCTGCCTGCAGGCGAGCCATCGAGGAGCCTGCTCGACAAGCTCGAGCAGTGTGCGCACAGCGAGAGGGGCGGCGAGAGAGCGAGAGCAACGGCCGGGTGCGTCCTCGTCTCGGCGCAGGGCGGCCTCTCCTCTTGCTCTCCTTCACTTCGTCGACCGTCTTCACGTCCACGTAGTCCTTCCTCTCCAACAGTGCGTCCTCGACCTCCTCCTCGTCCACCCAGCTCGGCCTTCCCTCCCCCTTCCGCGGCACAAGGCGCCGCAGCCCGCCCCTCTCGAGCTCGACAATCGGCGGCCAGGTTTTCCCAGCGGGGAAGCCTCGCGCGGTGCGGGCATGGACGCGGTGCAGCTGGGGCGGGTCTGGGAGCATGCAGGGCTAGCACGGAAGTGCAGCGCCGCAGGTGGGCGGAGGACTTGGCGCGAGTCGACTTTGTCGCCGTCCGCGCTCGTCTCGACGCCTCGGCCCTTCCCCTCGCCTTCCCTCCGCCTCTCCCTTCCAGCACACCTCACCAGTCCGCCGCCTTTTCCTCCTCGCCATCCCGCGCCTTTCCCCTCGCCGCCCGTCCGCCCCGCCGCCTGTCGCGCTCGAGCGCTCCCCCGCACCGCTCGCGCAGGCAAAAGCACCCCTCCAGCCGAGCACAGCGACAGTCGCTGACACCGAGCACCCCCTCCCGCAGTGACGAAGAAGAGAAGATCCGGCGGCCGCAACAAGAACGGCCGTGGCCACGTCGCCTCCATCCGCTGCTCGAACTGCTCGCGCATGTGCCCGAAGGTGCGTCGCGCTTTCCTCCCTCTCGTTCAGGCCAGCTGCAGTCGTGCACGATGCCCGGCATCTTCTAAAGAGCGGCAAGCTGACTCGCTCCCGCCCCTGCAGGACAAGGCCGTCCGTCGCTTCACCGTCCGCAACATGGTCGAGACTGCTGCGATCCGTGACCTTTCGGACGCGTCGGTGTACCCTGGTGCGTCCAGCAGTCCTCCCTGGAGCTCGTGCGTGCTCAGCCGAGCAGGCTGCAGCGGCAGCGGGTGCTCCTGCGACCCTTCTCGAGCGCCCTCGAGCTGACCCTCGTCTCGCTTCCCTCGCGCCCGCAGAGTACGCGCTTCCCAAGCTGTACATCAAGATCCACTACTGCATCTCGTGCGCCGTCCACGCCCACGTCGTCCGCGTCCGCTCGGTCAAGGACCGCCGCAACCGCGCGCCCCCGGTCCGCGTTCGCTTCAACAAGGACGGCAAGAAGATCTCGCCCACGGCCACCGCCGCCGTCGCTGCTGCCCGCAACTAAGCGTGTGCGCTGTGATGGAGATGGAGGAACCGAGACGAGGTTGGGAGGGCTGGTCCGTGTTGTGTAGCGAACGAGGGCAACTTCCTTCTCGCAGACTCTCGGTTCGGCTGCGTCGGTTCTGCGACGAGGACTATGTGCAGCGCTTCTTCTGCTCGAGCGGTGCTGCTCTTGGCTGCTTCGTGCGCTGCGCGAGTTCAAGCTGCTCGCGACGAACCGCCTCGAGGCCGCGCTCTCGACAGCTCTCGCGCTCGCTGCTAGATGTGCGTGGCTCGAAGAGAGACTGCAAGCTGCCTGAGAGCCCTAGACGAGCAGCCAGGTCGCACAGAGAGCCGCGAGAGCTTGGAAGCGGCCGACATCCTCTCCGCTTGGACGTCCGCCGAGCTTCATCGCTCCGCTTCCGCCTCTCACCGCCACGCTCGCCAGACCCCGCCATGGTCAAGTCGTACCAGCGGCACGGCCCAACAGAGGCCTTCGGCGTCATCTCCAGCGGCCCTGCCGTCTTTGACGGCCGCAAGGCCTACTGCCCGGCTCTCGAGGATGTGCTCGTCTGGGACGTCAAGAAGGGAGAGCAGGTGCGTCCCATCTGTCTGAGCCTCCTCCACTGCGCATGCAGAGCTGACTCTCGCCCGCGCAGGTCGCCATGTGGCACGAGACGGGCTTGCGAGCTCTCGTCACCGCCATCTCCCGCTCGCCCGCCGACTGGGATTCGTTCGCCGTCGGCTACGCAGACGGCTCGGTCCGTCTGTGGAACGCCAAGACGCAGACCGTCACCGTCACCTTCAACGGCCACAAGACGGCCGTGAGCTCGCTCGCGTGGGACCGCGACGGCACCCGCCTCGCGACCGGCGCAAAGGACACGGACATCATCGTGTGGGACGTCATCGGCGAGGTCGGCCTGTTCCGCCTGCGCGGGCACCGCGACCAGATCACGGCGCTCGCGTTCGTCGCCGCCCGGGACGGCTCGGACGTCGACAGCGAGGTCGTCCCGCTCGCCGACCCGTCCACCTCCAGCTCGGCCGCCGCCCCGTCCCGACCCTCGACGCACCTCATCTCGTCGTCCAAGGACACGTTCATCAAGCTGTGGGCCCTCGAGACGCAGCACTGCATCGAGACGGTCGTCGGGCACCGCTCCGAGGCGTGGTCGTTCGCGTACGACGCCGACAGCAACGTCCTCATCTCGGGCGGCGGCGAGGGCGAGGTCAAGTGCTGGAAGGTCGACAACGACGTCCTCCTGCGCGGCTTGTCGGCCCTCGGCGGCGGCGCCGACGCCGACGCCTCGTCGACCGACGGCGCGAGGAAGAAGCTCAAGCGCGCCATCTCGCCCATCGCCGCCCTGTCGCTCCCCAACACGTCGCACACGCACAACATCTCGCAGATCACCCTCCACCCGACCCTCCCCGTCCTCGCCATCCACTCGGGCGAGCGCGCCATCGACGTCTTCCGCCTTCGCACCGAGGACGAGCTGCGCAAGAAGCTCGCGCGGCGGCGCAAGCGCGAGCGCGAGAAGAAGGACAAGGCCAAGGCGGGCAAGGGCAAGGGCAAGGGCAAGGCGGTCGACGGCGACGAGGTAGACGAGGACGACGAGATGGACGGGCTCGAGGCGGCGGCCGACGGGCAGATCGAGTGGCGGGACCGGCTCGCCGTGTGGTCGACGGTGCGCACGAGCGGCAAGGTCCGCAACTTCTCGTTCGCGCCCGAGACGCTCAAGAACAAGGGCGAGGTGCAGGTGCGTCCTCTTCCTCCTTCTCGATCTCGTCGGTCCCTGTCGGCCGACTCTCGCTCTCGGGCTGCACGCTGACCCTGCCTCTCGCGCACAGCTCCTCGCCTCGCTCTCGAACAACGCCCTCGAGGTGTACAACCTGCCGCCGCCCGCCTCGTCCAAAGCGCCCGCCGTCGAGCCCGTCAAGATGCTCACGCTCGACCTCCCCGGGCACCGCTCAGACGTGCGCTGCCTCGCCGTCTCGTCCGACGACCAGCTCATCGCCTCGGCGAGTCATGGCTCGCTCAAGCTCTGGAACGTCAAGACGACCAAGTGCGTGAGGACGATGGACTGCGGCTACGCCATCTGCTGCTCGTTCCTCCCCGGCGACCGCCATGTGCGTCCTCCTTCTCTTCTCCTCTCACTTGAACTCCAACCTGCTTCACAACGACGAGCCTGACTCTCTGCCTTCCTGCAGATCGTCGTCGGCACCAAGTCGGGCGAGCTCCTCTTGTACGACCTGTCGTCGTCCTCCCTCCTCGAGACGTTCGCCGCGCACACGGCGCCGCTCTGGTCACTGCACGTCCGGCCCGACGGCCGCGGCCTCGTCACGGGCTCGGCCGACAAGGATATCAAGTTCTGGGACTTCGAGGTGCGCGAGGTGCCGGCCGAGGTCGAGGGCGGCGCCGTCACGAGGGTCCTCACGCTCGCGCACGTCAAGACGCTCAAGATGACCGACGACGTCCTCGCCGTCAAGTACAGCCCGGACGGCCGGCTCCTCGCCGTGTCGCTCCTCGACTCGACCGTCAAGGTCTTCTACGCCGACACGCTCAAGTTCTTCCTCTCGCTCTACGGCCACAAGGTGCGTCCTCGTCCTCGTTCCGGTCGGCTCTCTCCGCCCACAACTGCAGCAGACGCTGATGCCCTCGTCCTTGTTGTCGCGCAGCTCCCCGTCCTCTCGCTCGACATCTCGTCCGACTCGAAGCTCATCGTCACCTGCTCGGCCGACAAGAACATCAAGATCTGGGGCCTCGACTTTGGCGACTGCCACCGCTCGCTCTTTGCGCACGACGAGAGCGTCATGCAGGTCGCGTTCGAGCGCGGCAGCCACTTGTTCTGGTCCGTCGGCAAGGACCGCATGGTCAAGTACTGGGACGGCGACAAGGTGCGTCTCGACTCCTTCTTCCCTCTCCCTACTCTCCTACCGTCCTCGTTTTCGAGCGAGAAGCTGACGCTTTGCCTGCGGCAACAGTTCGAGTGCGTGCAGAAGCTCGCGGGCCACTCGGGCGAGGTTTGGGCGCTCGCCGTCAGCTACAAGGGCAACTTTGTCGTCTCGGGCTCGCACGACAAGTCGATCCGTATCTGGGAGAAGACCGAGGAGCCGGTGCGTCGTCGTCTCTCCCTCTCTGCTGCCCGTCCTGCTCGTCGACGGCGGAAGCTGACTCTTTACCTTCTCCACGCAGCTTTTCCTCGAGGAGGAGCGCGAGCGCGAGCTCGAGGAGATGTACGCCAACGCGTCGAACGCGCGCGGCGAGCGCGACGAGCTGCGCGTCCTGCCGTCGGGCGAGGAGGTCCCCGAGGCCGAGTCGACCGAGGTGACCAAGTCGACGACCGAGACGCTCATGGCCGGCGAGCGCATCCTCGAGGCGCTCGAGCTCGCCGAGATCGACCGCCTCGCCATGCGCGCGTACGAGGACGAGGTCGCGCTCGCGCCCAACGCCGAGGCGGCCAAGCGCGTGCCGTACCCGACTCGCAACGCCGTCTTCGCCATGTACAACAACGTGTCGGCCGACGAGTACGTGCTCAAGATCGTCAAGGGCATCCCGGCGGCGCAGCTGCAGGACGCGCTCCTCGTCCTGCCGTTCGGGCGCGTCACGCAGCTCATCGAGCACATCGACGTCTGGGCGCACAGGGTGCGTCTCCTCCTCTCCTCCTTCTCCTTCTCGCCTCTCGTGCCCCTCTCGTTGACGCTCTCGCTGACGCACAACATCGTACGCAGGGCTGGCAACTCGCCCTCACGTCGCGCGTCCTCTTCTTCCTCCTGCGCACGCACCACTCGCAGATCGTCGCGACGCGCGCCCTGCGCCCGACCATGGTCCAGCTCAAGGGTCACCTGCGCGAGTCGCTCAAGAAGCAGAAGGTGCGTCCTCTCTCCCTCCCTCCCTCCCTCTCCCTCGTCCAGCTCGAGCTCGCCGACTGACGCAGCGCACGCTCCCCCTCTCGCAGAACACGCTCGGGTACAACCTCGCCGCGCTCAAGTTCCTCGCGCGCCAGCACGAGGCCAACAAGGTGGCCGACTTTTACGAGCAGGACATGCTCGGCTCGGCGCCCGGCGCGGGCATGGCGAGCGAGGAGAGCGTGCGAGAGATGATCGAGCAGGGAGCGAAGAAGCGCAAGCGGGCCGTCATGAGGACGTAGACTTCTAGGACGAGCGCAAATTGCAGACGGTGTTGTACGCTCTCTCTTGGGTCGGCGACGAGAAAGGAGAGACTGAGAGCACGAGCGACTGATGGCAAAACAACAACAAGCGTACGGCCCGAGGACGACGACGATGGCGGCGACGACGAGCTCCCTCCTCTCGACACGTGCGTCACGCACCCTCGTGCGCACCGCCCTCGTCCGCCCTGCGCCTCTTGAGCCCCCTCTCGTCGTCCCCCTCGCCCGGACCTCCTCCACCTCCCGCGCGCGCGCCCGCTCCCGCCCGCTCGTCGTCGCCCGCCCTGACGACCCTCCTCAGCGCATCGAGCTCGCCGCGCATCGCCTCGCGCTCGCGGTCCCACGCGCGCTTCTCGGCCTCGAAGTGGGCGACGCGCGCAGAGAGGTGCTGCAGCTGCGAGTGGAGGAGCGGGATCTCGGACGCGCGCGTCTCGAGGTCCCTGTAGGGTGCGAAGGAGTGAGAGAGGAGAGTCAGCAAGTGGAAGGCGAGGAGGAGGAAGGGAGTGAGAGGGAGGAGAGGGCGAGAGACGCACTTGATCTGCTGCTGCTTGCGCTCGCGGAAAGCTCGCTGCGCCGCACGGTTCTGCGCCGCCCGTTCTGCGTGCGCTCGGTGCGTCAGTAAAGCTCTCTATGTCGACGAGGAGGAAGAGAGAGGGGACGCACTGGTCTGCTTGAGCTCCTTCTTGGCGCCCCCTGAGCCCCTGCCGCCCTCGTCCGTCCCGTTGCCGTCGCCCTCACCGACATCGCCGAACGTCCCGCCGCTCGGGCTCGCGCTCGACTCGGGCGGGCTCACCGCCGACGGCGCGGCCCCCTGCAGCGTCTCGTCGCTCGCGTTGCTCGCGAGGCGAGGACGAGCGGCGCCGCCGTGCTGCGAGTGGCGCGACTGCGGTGGCGGCGGCGGGGCTGGCGACATCTCGTCGGCCGGAGGCGGCGGCGGCGAGGGCGAGAGCGAGAAGGGCGGCGGGTCGTGCTGCGCGTGGCAGAGGGACGAGAGGGCCTCGGCGGCGTACGAGTCGTCCTCCTCGGCCGACGAGCGGCGGCGCGGGACGACCTTGGGCGCTGCGGCGGCGAGGGCGGGCGGGGTCGGGAGGTGCGAGAGGTCGTGGGCGGGCGAGAGGAGGTTGCCGAACGAGGGGAGGGGGCCCGAACGCTGCTGCGGTGGCGGAAGGCCCGGAGCCCGTCCTGTCGCCGAGGACGACGACGACGGGCCCGCAGTCGAGGGTGCGGGTGCGCCGAACGCCGGGATGCGCCTGCTCGTGGTAGGGAGGGCGCCGCTGTCGGAAAGGGAGGGCGGTGGCGCCAACGAGGGCGACGCCGAGGTGGTCGAGGCGGTGTAGGGCGACGGGGCGGGAGGGAAGGCGGCGAGGACCGAGGGAGGAGGGAGGGCGAGGGCGTGGGCCGCAGGGGACGACTGGGACGATGCTGCGGGCGCAAAGGCCGGGATGCGGGGCTTTGCCGAGAGCGAGGGCGGGAGGGCGGTCGTGCCGAGGCGCGATGAGGACGAGGGGGCGAAGGCGGCGGCGCCGTGGGGTGCCGAGTGCGTGAGGGCGTGGCCCGTGGTGTGGTGGGCGTACGAGCTGTACTGCTCCATCGTGTGCGAGCGTTGCCCGAGAGTGCGCGAGGTGCCGAGGTTGGTCAAGGTCGAGTGCGGGGAGGCGAGGTGGACCGGCGGGAGCTCGACACGCTCGGGCGGGTCGAGGGGTGGAGCTGAGTCGAGTGCTGGAGATGCTCGAGTAGCCACTCGAGGCTGGCTGAGGTGAGCAGAGGCGAGAGCGGCCAAGCGAGGTTCGACCCAGTCGTCGCGGCTCGGCGGGCGGGCTGCGACCGCTGAATAAGGTGAGCCCTCGCCTCTCGTGAGGGTTCGGCTGGACTGAACAGCTGTCTGTGACACTGTCGAGCTCCTAAACCGGCTGGACCGGACCCGCCCGGCAGAGGAGAGCGAGCGGCCGTCTCGCTGTCATCTTGCTCGCCGCCGATCGAGCAGCCGCTCTCCCTCGACACCGCCAACAGCTCGTGCTCCGCCCTAGAGCTTGTCGGCTCGCTTGGAGCCCACACTCGCCGCCTGCTGCCACCACCCACGCTCGTTCGACGCCCAGCAGTGCGTTCCCTTCCTCCTTCTCCTCCTCCTCCCTCTCCTTCCTCCGCTCCCCTTTCGGTCCATCGAGCTCGCCCATTGACGCCGTCCCTCCCGCACAGTGACAGTCACGGCCAACCAGGTCATCTACTACCTCAAGAAGGCGTTCAAGTTCTACCAGCGCTGGCAGAAGAAGCACAAGCAGAGCCAGGGCCAGCAGCAGCAGCAGCAACAGCACGGCCAGAGCTACTCGCAGCACGCCCAGCAGCAGCAGGGCTACCCTCAACAGGGTCAGTCGCCCTACCCGGCCCAGGCGCCGCACCAGCAGCCGTACCAGTCGTCGCCCTACCCTCAAGCCGGTCACGCCCCGCCCCAGCAGCAGCACCACCAGCAGGGCGGCTACGGCGCTCACGATGGCCGACCAACCGTGCGTCTCCTTCTCCCTGCGTCTCTCCCCCCCTCCCCTTTCTCCCCTCGCACGGACGAAGGAACAGCTCCCGACTCGTCCCCGTCCCCTCGCGACCCTGCGCCTGCTCAAGGCACACGCGCACGCACGACGGCACGACGAGCTTTTACGAGCGGTGGTGCAGCGGTGGAGCGCCGAGGTGGCGGACAAAGCGTTGCGGCGAGAGTCGAGGCTCACCCTGGCCGCTCGTTCCCCCCTCCACCTCGCCCCCTTCCCGCGCCTCTCGCTCCCTCTCGCCCTCTCCGCCTCGAATTTCGCCTCGCTCGTCCCGACAACTCGACATGCACGACCCGCCTGGCCGACCTCGACGCTCGCCACCCCGACCCTCGGCCTTCCTCCCTCACCTCTCCTCCTCGCCGTCCGACCCTTCTCGACCTCCCGACATTCCCGCTCTCGACCCTTCCGCCCTCCACCCTCCTTCTACGACCCCTCTTCGCCCAACTCGCACCCATCACACCGCGCCCCTCGCCCCGGCCGCCTCGCCTCGCTCCCCGACCTGCACATCTTCCACCTCCTGCCGTCGTACCTCCGCCCGTCGTACCACGTCCTCCTGCGCCTCCTCGGCTTGTCCGGCGACCAGAACGCCGACATGGCCAACGCGCAGAACTCCCAGTACGTCGAGCTGCGCAACCTCGCCATCCGCGAGGGCGACCTCATGGTGCGTCCCCTCTCCCTCTCCCTCTCCCCTCTCTCCTTCGAGCGCCGAGCTGACGTTGGCTTCCTCGACGACTCTCTTTCCGCGCGCGCGCAGGCTAAGGCGTTCAGCGCGTCCAAGCAGGCCTACACGGCGGGCGACGGCGCGTCGGCGCACGACCTGAGCGTCCAGGGCAAGGAGCACCAGCGCAACAAGGACCGCTACAACGACCAGGCCGCCGCGTGGATCTTCAACGGTGCGTTCGGTTTGCTCTCTCTCTCTCTCGTCCTTGAGCCTCTCGGAGGTCGAGCTCGTCGCGAGGAAGGGAGCGCTGACGGGCTCGTGCTCGGACCTCGTGCGCAGAGAACAACAAGGTGCAGCCGCCCGGGTCGATCGACCTGCACGGCCTGTACGTCCAGGAGGCGATCGAGTACACGGAGCGAGCCATCGCGGTGCGTTCCTCGTTCGGCTCGTCGTCTTCAGTCCTGCTCGTCGACTTGGCTCGTGCGCGCGCGCGAGCCGGTCACGAGCTGCCGACTTGAGGAAGACTCGCTGACCCTCCTCGATGCACTTCCTGTAGGACGGGCGCAACAAGGGCATGCCTGAGCTGCGCGTCATCGTCGGCAAGGGTGCGTCGGCATCTTTACCTCTCGCCCCTCCTCCCTTGCTCTCTTGCTGACCTCCTTGGCTTCCCTCTCCCCCATCCGACTCCTCCCTCGTCCTCCTCGCTCCTCGTCTACAACTCGCCGTCCCTCAACGCTCGAACCTCCTCCCTCTCGCTCTCCCTTCCCTCCTTCCCGCCTCGCCCTCTCGTCCTCTCCTCTCGCTTGCTCACAGGCAATCACTCGCCGTCGCACGTCGCCAAGATCAAGCCTGCCATCACCGACCTCATGCAGCGCGAGCACCTCACGGCGACGCTCGACCCGCACAACGGCGGCGTGCTCGTCGTCCAGCTCCAAGGCCAAGGCGGCGGCAAGGGCTCGGGCCAGTTCTTGCGCGAGCTCGAGGGCAGCAAGGACAACGACTGCGTCGTCATGTAGAGCGGCTCGCTGGTCGAGCTCTGTCGGACGAGGAGGAGCACGGGTAACTTATCATATCGAGCGCGCGCGAGGGAGAGAGGAGGGGTCAGTGCGTTGCTCGCTCGAGCACGACGTCGGTGCGGAGGGGTCGGCTCGCGCGCTTCTCGGACTACACGTGCGGACCGGAGAGTCCGCAAGCAGCTCGTCCGTCGCTCGACCCGCTTCTCGACTGCTGCCCGGCGTCCGTGCGGCCGCTCCTCTCGCCCTCCTCCTCGTCCTCGCTCTCGTCATCCTCGCGCGCTCTTCCAGCGCACGACATGGAGGCTGCCATGCTGTACACCGGCTTCGCACTGGCACCTGTGTCGGCCTACGCGCTCGCGCCCGGTGCTCCCGCCCTCGCCGTTGTCGTCCTCATCGCTCTCGCCTGGTCGCACGTCAGGGCCGCTCTCGAGGTGCGTACAGCAGCTCCCTAACCCTTCTGGTGAGATTTAGCTGACCTCGGTGACCCTCGCAGACCAGCATCGAGCCCACCAAGCGGGTCGTCGTCGCCTTCCTCCTACCCCTCTCTTCGCTCCTCGTCGGGTCCGCCTCCGCCCTCGTCCTCTCGAACCCGTCAGCCAGCGCGACGCTCTCCTCCGCCTTCGACACCTTCCTCGCCGTCTCGCTCTTCGCCCTCGTCACCTCGCTCGCCCCACTCGTCGCCCTCGTCCTCGGCGCAGCAGCCTTCCCCCGCCGCGCGCACGACGGCTACACCGCCGTCCTCGTCCCGGCGCTCCTCTTCGCGCTCGCGGGCATCGTGCAGGAGCGCGCCGAATCGGGCAGGGTCGGGTGGTGGGTCGCGCCGCTCGTCGACGCTGGCGTGGCACGGTGGGTCATGCGCCTCGCAGGGCAGGTCGGCGTCGACGTGATCGTGTGCATGGCCGGCATCGCGCTCGGCGAGGTCGTGCGCGGCTCGGCGAGCATGAACGTCGAGGGCGGCGTCGTCCTCGGGCAGCCGCAGCTCGATCAAGGCCCGAGCGACGGCGCAGGACGCTCGGGCCGCCCATCCCGCCGGCTGCTGCGACTGCTCGCCCTCGCCATCCTCCTCACTCTCCTCGGCCCTCTCGTCCCGCACTCGACGTTCGAGCCGTCGCACCCTGCGCCCGACAACCAGCACTGGTCCTACCCGCCGCTCAAGGTCGGCTGCGTCGTCCCGCCGTCGCTCGTCGCCCATCGCAACGACGAGCCCTCTCCGGCGGCGCTCGACGACTGGCTCGCCGAGACGAGGGTCGTCGCAGGGCGCGGCGCAAAGGTGCTCAGCTGGAGCGAGGGCGCGGTCCGGCTCGAGAGGGGCGCGAGGAGCGCTCCGGACGAGGAGGGCGACGACAAGGAGATGGGCGAGGACGAGGTGCGTTTGCTCGAGAGGGTCGGCGAGGTGTGCGACATGTACAAGGTGCGCCCAGACTCTCGCTCTCGATCGGGACGGGCAGGTCGAGGAGCGCACTGACCCCCCTTTTTTGCGCTGCCCGAGCAGGTCTACATCCTCGCGACGTACGTCGTCCCGCCCGCCTCCTCGTCCTCCCGCCACCGCGCGCACAAGTACCTCAACGTTGCGACGCTCGTCGGGCCCCGCGCCTCGTCGTCCAGCTCGTCGCCGAGCCTCGTCTGGTCGACGACCAAGCACCACCCGGTCCCGTTCGTCGAGTCGTTCTCGCACACGACGCGCCGCCTCATCGCCCTCAGCTCGACCACCGACGCCCTCCCGCTCGCCGAAGTCGCGCTGCACCACGCGCCGCACACACCGAGCCCGCACCGCACGCCGCGGCAGCAGGTCTCGCTCTCGGGCGCGATTTGCCAGGACATCGCCTTCCCCTCTCTTCTCTCCTCCTACTCGTCCCCTCATCCCTACGACGACGACGACCGCCCACCGCACCGCCAGCACCCGCGCCGCATCCCTCAGCTCCTCCTCAACCCGTCCCTCGTCCCGCCCTCGCTCTCGGGCCTGGCGCGCGCCTCCCTCGCCCAGGCGCGCGCACGCGCACTCGAGCACGGCGCTTTCGTCTTGCGCTGCGAGGGTGGCGGCGGAACGTCGGCGCTCGTCGGGCCCGAGGGGGACGTGCGCGTGCGTGTCGAGGGGGACGAGCGCGGCGGGAGCTGGGAGGCCGAGGTGGCGCTCGAGAGGGCGAGCGCGGGAAGGGGAGGGACTTGGTTCGATTGGGTCGGGGGGACGGCGGGACGAGGGTGGATCGGCGCTGAGGGTTGGTGGTGGCTCGTGCTCGCTGCCGGGGTTGCGCTCGTGCGCCTTCTCGAGGGCGGCGAGGCGGCGAGGTGGCTCGGCGGCGTCGAGTGGCGCGGGCTGAGCGGTCGTGTCGTTGATAGGGTGCGGCGAGTCGGCGGGAGGGTCGTGCGCGGCTCGAGGGCCCAGGTGGAAGGAGGAGCGAGAGCAGGTTCGGGCGAGGAGGAGCGGCTCATCGACGTTGAGTAGCCTCTCGAGGTGCCGCTTGCGCTTGAAGGTTGTACTCCTAGTTTGTCTCACGTTCGAGGCAAGGAACAGAGACAGCGAGAGCGAGAGCTACAGCGCTTTCGACGAGCTCGAGCCGGACAGCCGAGAAGGGGATCGGGTCGAGCGAGTCGCTCTATCGTTACAACATGCACCGCACCGCCGCCCGCTTCTACTTACCGAGTGCTGCTTCTCGTGCGAGGACGTCCGGGTCGACCTTGATGAGGATGACGGTGCGCCGAGGATGTTCGGGCGAGGGGACCGAGTGCGCCGTGACCCGAGAGGGCTGCGAGCGGGGCAAGAGCGTGAGTGAGCGTGCGGCCCTACGACTATCGCCTTGATGCGCTCTTTCAGAGAGCAGGACGGGCGCGTAGAGCGAGAGTCGAGACGCACGAAGCCTGCGCCGTCCATGACGGCCTCGACAATCCCTGCGACGAGCGCTCCACAGCTCAGGTCGCTCATCTCCTTGGGCACCTCGACGCCCCTCGTGATGACCATGTCGTCGTCGCCGATCATGTACTCGTCGCTGTTGTCGGTGCTGCGCTCGAGCGAGTCGGCGGGGCGGCCGAACAGGTACCGGTACAGGGTCGAGTGGACGTAGGTGAGGATGGGGAGGAGGCGGAGCGTGCGGCTTGGTGGCGGTGGAGAGCGCAGGGACGAGACCGGGTAGACGTAGTCGCGCAGGGGGAGGAGCTCGAGGAGGCGTGCGCCGACCCTGTAGCCGAGGATGCTGAGCCTGCGCGGTTGGGACAGTGAGCCAGGGTCAGCTCGCGCACAGTCAGGGGTGAGAGAGGCAAGGAGAGCTCTGGACGCACCGCTTCTCGAACTCGCTGATGCCGCTCACGCGCTTCTGCGTGTACTGAACCACCTCGGAGAAGAGGAAGGCCCACGCGCCGAGCGACACCTCTGCGCCGCGCGACTTGACGAGAGGCCGGTCGTAGATGGCTGCGGTGCGCTTCTGTCCGGCGGGCAGCGGCGGGAGGGACGGTGCCGCTTGCGGGAGGGGGAAGGTCGAGGTGTGCGAGGTCGAGTTGGCCGAGGGCGACAGGAGGGACGAGAAGCGCGAGGTCGACGACAGGACCGAGTCGCGCACAGAGCCAGAGTCGCGATTGGACATGGCTGCTGGCTGCGTCGGTGCGGCGTGAGTGCGTGCGAGCGAGCGAGTGCCTCATCTCCTCCTCGTCGTCCGCCGGCGAGCGCGAGGTGGGGTAGTTTGGCCGGCTCTCGCTACAGGCTCTCGCTCGAGCTCAGACTTGGTCAACTGCTTCATTACAGCATCAAAGGATTTATCCACGACCGACAAAGGGCATCGCGTTGGCCATGATCGTCTGCGCGCAGAGAAGGTCGACGACGAGGAGGAGGGGCACAGGGGGACCGTCAGCGACCAGGACTGACTCGCGGCGACGCTCGAGAAGCTCACCTGCGTCAGGATGTTGACGTGCAAGGGGAGGGACGCCATGTGGACGACGCTGTCGGCAACCGCCTCGACCGGCATGACATCCTCGTGCATGCGCGAGCCGTTGGGCTGCAGGCTGCCGGCCCCTCGCCGCAGCTCGTCGACCATGGCTGACTGTGCGTTCCCTGCGAGAGCGTGGCAGGATCAGAAACGGACAAGAGGCTCGTGCGAGGGAGGGAGAGAGCGAACGAACCAATGTCGATCTGCGAGCAGGCGATGTGATACGGCCGACCGTCAAGCGAGGTCGACTTGGTCAAGCCCGTGATTGCGTGCTTGGTGAGCGTGTAGGGCGCAGAGAGCGGGCGAGGAGCGTGGGCCGAGATCGAGCCGTTGTTGATGATTCGGCCACCCTGCGGCTGCTGGTCGCGCATGATGCGGAAAGCGTGCTGCGTGCAGAGAAACGGCTGCGGGCGACCGTGAATTCAGCGACGCTGTATGCTCGGGAACGAGAAGTGAGAGCGAGCGCACCGCGACGAGGTTGATGTTGACGATCGACTGGAAGTCGGCGAGCGGAACGTCCTCGAGCGGGACGGCAGGAAGGCCTCGGCCGGCGTTGTTGAAGAGGAGGTCGAGTCGGCCTGTATTCTCGACATGGGGGTCAGCTCGGAGAAGACCAGGTTCGGAGAGAGGAGAGAGGAGGACGCACCGAAGCGGTCGCGGATCGTGTCGAAGAGGGCGTCGACGTCCTCGGGCTTGCTGAGGTCGCCTGCGACGGCGAGGAGCGGGGCGTCTTTGGTGCGCTCCTGCGCGAGGCGGACCGTCTCATCGAGCTCTTGTTGCCGGCGGCCCGACACGACTACGGTCCAGCCAGCGGCGGCGAGGGCGAGGGCCGAGGCGCGGCCGATGCCGGACGAGGCACCGGTGACGCAGGCGATGCGCGAAGGTGGAGCAGCAGAAGCCATAGTCGACGTGCGCAGCAAGCGAGTAGCGGGGGAGGACAAGGAGCGAGCCGGGAACCGGGCCCTCGAGGAGGAGGTGGGGAGCGAGCCGGCATCTCTCCCTCACAGCTCAGACTCGCTGCTACACCGACCAGCACGAGCACACCCAGCACCTAACCCGACCATGCAGTCCACCGCGACCCGCCCTCGCCAGCGCCAGCGCCGGATCCCCTCGTCCTCGTCCTCCTCCTCCTCGCCTCGGCCGCCATCCCACCTCGACAACCCGCTCGGCTGAGCTCAGCAGCACGCCCAGCTCTCGTACAATCTCTCGAGATGGCCTCGAGCCGTCATCTTCATCGCCGGCAAGCCTAATCGTCGAGGAGTCGGCCAAGGATGATGAGGATGGCGGGGCTCGTCGAGCAACGTGCAGGCCTGCCGGCGAGCGACCGACAGCTGCATAGCTTCCTAAGGTGCGTCTGATGGTCCCCTCGAGTGTCGGCAAGTCTCTTCAGGCCGCCGTCGCTGACTCGCCCTGCCGCGCTTCGCAGGTCGAGCTGCCGGCCGAGGACGACCTCCGGCAGCTGCGTCAAAGCCCTCGGGCCCGCTCCGCCGGTCAATCGTCGCTCAAGTAGGCCTGCGACATCCTGCGCGGCGATCACGGCAGTGTCTTCGCGACAATTCTGCGCGGCCTCGTCGAACGGCGACGACCACCTCGTCGACACGCCCCGACCTCCTCTTCTTCTTCCTTGACTTTTCGCCTCGACACGCCTGTCAGCACCTGCGTCACCCTCGCCTGCGCTCGATCCGCCCACGCACCATGCACGCCCTCGAGCGCACCCTCTCGCACGGCGTCGTCCAGCACACCCTCTCGCCCGACGAGGAGCCGACCTTCCCCCAGCTCACCCAGGCCGGCTCGCACACCGACGCCTACCTCGAAGAATCCCCTTCCGGCCTCGTCCTCGCCCGCGAGGCAGAAGCGCCCGTCGTCGCGCACCGTCACGGCTCGCAGTCGACCCTCGTCTCGGCGCCGCATCACCACGGCGTCGCCGCCGACCCCGAGAAGGGCGGCACCGCACATGGTGACGACGACAAGCTCGTCACGTGGAAGGTCGGCGACTCGGAGAACCCGCGCAACTTCTCGAGGGCCAGGAAGTGGGTCCAGACGCTCCTGCCGACCCTCCTGTGCTTCCTGGCCGGCCTGTCGTCGTCGTTGATCACGGGCGGCCTGCCCGAGATGGCCGAGCACTACAGCGTGTCGGAGGAGGTCATTGTGCGTCCCTGTCTTCCTCCCCTGCCCGCTCGACCTTCCTGCGAGCGCCGGCTGACCCTCTCTCGCTCACAGACCCTCACCGTGTGCGTCTTCGTTGTCGGCTTCGGGCTCGGCCCTCTTCTCCTGTCGCCTCTCTCTGAGAGTGCGTCCCTTTCTTCCTTCTTTGACGGCTGCAGCGGCCGCTCGTCGAGCGGATTCTGAAGCACTGCTCGATCGACTCGCTGACCCGGCGCCTTCGCCCGCCGCGCAGTGTACGGCCGCCGCATCGTCTACATCGTCAGCGTCTTTCTCTACTTCATCTGGACCCTGCCCGAGTGCATCACGGACAGCGTCGCCGTGCTCGTCATCTTCCGCTTCCTCGCCGGTTGCTCGATCGCAGGCGTCATGTGCAACGCAGCGTACGTCCCTGCTCCCTCCTCGCTGTATATACTCGCAGTAGATGCTGACTCTCTTCTCTACCTGCGCGCAGAGGCTCGATCGGCGACGTCTGGCACGTCAACGAGCGCGGCGTGCCCATGGCCATCTTCTCGTCCATCCTCTTCGTCTGTGCGTCCTTCCTCCCCTCCACTACTGCTTGAGCCCGAACAGATGCTGAGCCTCCTGTACCGTCTCCTCTGCGTGCAGCACCTTGTCTCGGTCCTCTGCTCGGCGGGTACATCACTTTGCGAGCGGGTTGGCGCTGGATGTGGTGCGTCCCGCTCTTCGCCGCTCGCTCTACTTGAGCTGCGCTGACGTCCTTGACGCCTGCAGGTGGGTGCTCTTCATCTTCGGCGGCGCCGTCTGGGTCTTCACGTCGCTCACCCTCGTCGAGACGTGCGTGACCTTCCTCTCCAGATCGACCTTCTCAAACTCGCCTCGAGCGCCGCTTTGACGCCCCTCACGCACCTGCAGCTACGCCCCGACCCTCCTCAAGTGGCGCGCTCAAAAACTCCGCAAGGAGACGGGCGACTCGTCGATCGTGACGGAGCAGGAGCGCCAAGGTCGACCGCTCGCCGAGATTGCGCACGAGACGCTCCTGCGCCCGCTCGTCATGCTCGCGACCGAGCCCGTCATGCTGTGCATGTCGGGTTACTTGTGCCTTGTCTACGGCCTCCTCTACGCGTGCGTTCCTCTCCCTCTCTCCTCCTCGCTCCCCCTTCCTCGAGCGAGCTCGCCCTGATGCCTCGTCCCTCCCGCCGCAGGTTCTTCTTCGCCTACCCGATCGTCTTCATGGGTCACGGTTTCGACGCCGGCCAAGTCGGCCTGTGCTTCCTGTCGATCCTCGTCGGCATCGGCCTCACGTCGGTCACGGCCGTCCCGCTCCAGGAGCGCTACTACCAGCGCCAGGTCGTCAAGCACCAGGGGCACCCGCCGCCCGAGGCGCGCCTGCCGCTCATGATGGCGTGCGCCGTCGTCCTGCCCGTCTCGCTCTTCATCTTTGCGGCGACGAGCATCCCGTCGGTGCACTGGGCCGGCCCGCTCGTGTCGGGCATCCCGTTCGGGTTCGCCCTCGTCGGCATCTACTCGAGCGCCAACACGTACATCGCGGTGACGTTCTCGGAGTACAGTGCGTCGGCGATGGCGGCAAAGACCTTAGCAAGGTGCGTCGTCCTCCTCGTTCCTCTCCTCCATGAGTCGAGCTGATTCTCTCTCTCTCTCTCTCTCATCGGCGACAGGTCTCTGTGCGGCGCCGGCGTCACCATGTTCATCGTGCCGATGTATCGGTCGATCGGCAACCTCTGGGCGGGCATGACGTGGGCGTTCATCAGCCTCGCGATGCTTCCCAGTGCGTCTCGCTCCTCCTCGTCCTTCCTCGAGCTGTGCAGAGGCTGACTCTCCTCCTCGCAACAGTACCGTTCGTCTTCTTCTTCTACGGCGCACAGATCCGCAGCCGCAGCGCCATGGCGTCGGCGTCGTGAGCCCGCCCTCGTCCGCTAGCGCTCGGACCTCGTCTTCTCTCCCACCTCCTCCTCTTCGCCATCGAGCCCACGCATATCCGTAGAGCGCTCCTCGTCTAGTTCTGCATCTTCGAGTCCATCTCTCGCTCTTGCTCGGCAGCTCTCGCACCTCACTCGCTCGCTCGAGAAGAGAGTACGGCTCGAGCTGCATTGCGCCTCGCCGAGCTACCGCATCTGCTCCTCGACGTACTGGGCAAACAGGGCGACGATCCTATGCTCGTCAAACTCGCTCGCGCCGGCCGTGCGCGCGTGGAGCTGGACGAACTGGCGCTTGAGACGCTGCAGCTGCGGGAGCGCGACAGGGCGGTTGAGCGTGAGGGTGACGGTCGGGCGTGTTGCTGGTGCGGCCCCTCGTGAGGCGGAGGAGGAGGAAGGGAGGGTGAGGGTTGTCGGGCCCGAGAGCGGCGAGAGGGACTGGCGCGAGAGGAGGGCCGTGATGAGGGAGGACGAGGCCGAGTCGAGGAGGGTGAGGTAGGATGTCGACGACGTTTGAATCTACATGCGAGGGAGCGTCAGCGCCGACCTATCCGCGCTCTGAGATGGCGGCGCAGGTATCCGCTCCGCGTCGCACGAGGCCGAGAGAGCGAGACGCACCGACTGGGTCGCCAAGTTCGGCGGCTTGAGCTCGCCCTCGGTGATGGCCCTCCACACCTGCTGCGCCGCCTCGGTCCACTCTCCCTCGCCGTCGTCTGCTGCTCCTGCTTGTCGCGCGTCGAGTGACGGGTCGTCCATTGCGACCGTGACGAGCGGGGCGTCCCAGCGCGCGGCCGAGTTGGGCTCCTCGAAGCGCGAGATGAGGTTGTCGAGGCTGCGCGCGCGTAAGAGCAGGTCGAGGATCAGTACGTTCAGGTTGGACAGAGAGTAGAGAAGACGGCGCGCACGTTGCGGGAGCGTAGGCGGTCGGGCCTGTTCGAGCGGCGTTGCGCTCCTTGCACTGATCTGGCGGCGTCGCGACGAAGAGCTGCGGGCGGACCGTCGGGCGTCAGCAAGAGCACAAGGAGCAGGGTGGAGAGGGAGAAGGGACGCACGGTGCAGGTCCTGACGCCGACCTCTCGCGCCTCGCAGTACATCTGGTAGCGCGCGCCCTTGATGTAGTTCATGGCGTCGACGATGACGATGGCGTCGCGGGCGAGGTTGCGCTGGACTGCGCTGAAGAGGGTGGCGCGGGCGGGCTTCTCGGCGCGGGCGTCTACTCTGCGGCCACAGGCTCGAAGTCAGCTGTCGGTTCGAGGAGGGCGAGGCGAGGAGGAAGGGCGAGAGAGGGAGAGACGGACCGTCGTAGCTGCGCTTTGAGATGCCGAGCGACTCGTCGTTGAGGACGACGACCTTGCGGGCGCGGTGCTTTGGCGGGCAAGCCGGGTCGGCGAGCTTGGCGTCGAGGAAGTGGGCGAGTTGAGCTGCGCGGGTTGACTTGCCCGAGCAGGGGAAGCCGCAGACGGTGATCATGGCCATCTTGGCGAGGTACAGAGCTGGCCCGTGCGCAGCTTGAGCGCGTGAGCGGGCGTCGAGCGAGCGAGAGAGTCGCGCTGGCGGAGATGAAGTCGAGCGCGATGACAACACCGACGTCGCCCTCTGCTGGAGCGGGAGTGGTCTAGGTGTGCTGGATAGGCTGTAGCTAGGCTTTCGGTACGGTCAACCCTGCAGCTGAGGGCAGCGAGAGCGAGCCAGTCGCTCCCCACCCTCGTCGTCGGCTCGCCTCGTCTTCGCTCGCTCTTTCCACGCCGCACCGCCCACGAGCAGCACCAGCGACTTGCTCTGTAGCACCGCACAGCTACCCACTCAGCTCTCAGACCCCTATCGCGACCGCTCCTCCGCCTCGTCGCCTTCGCCCACCTCGCCTCGGCACCCCGTCCGCTCGACCTCGCCGACTCTCACCTCGCGTCCAGCCCGCCAGCCCGCCATGCTGCCCGCCCTGCGCTCGACCGCAGCCCGCACCGCCCTCCCGCGCTTCCCGCGCCAGGCCCTCGTCCGCTTCCAGTCCACCACCACCGACTTCACCTCGATCCTCGTCTCGAGTCCGGCTCCCGGCGTCAGCCAGATCACCCTCAACCGCCCCAAAGCCCTCAACGGTCCGTCCCCTGCCCTCTCCTAGTGCCGCCGAGACCATCACCGACTGACCCGCCGAACTGCTCGCAGCCCTCAACTCGACCCTGTTCCACGAGATCAACTCGGCCCTGCGCACCCTCTCGACCGACGACTCGGTCGGCGCCGTCGTCCTCACCGGCTCGGATCAGGCCTTTGCCGCCGGCGCCGACATCAAGGAGATGAAGGACAAGCAGTTCGCCGAGGTCTACTCGGGCGACTTCCTCGCTCACTGGACAGAGCTGAGCAACTTCCGCAAGCCCATCATCGCCGCCGTCAGCGGCTACGCCGTGCGTCAGCAAGCTCTCTCTGCGGTGGAGCGTCGACAAGATGGCGCCACGCCGTGTCCCTCGAGGTCGCTGACCCGCCCTTCTCAACTTGCCCTCGCAGCTCGGTGGAGGCTGTGAGCTCGCCATGATGTGCGTCGCCTTCCGCCTGACCTTCAGGAAGTCGCAGAGCTGACTCTCAACCTCTCCCGCAGGTGCGACGTCATCCTCGCCTCGCCGACGGCCGTCTTTGGCCAGCCCGAGATCAACGTGCGCACGCTCCTCCTCGCTCGTCTCGCCCGCTCGTCCCCTTCTGACTCTCCTCTCCCCTCTCGCGCGCAGCTCGGCGTCATCCCCGGCGCAGGCGGCACCCAGCGCCTCACGCACGCCCTCGGCAAGTCGCGCGCCATGGAGATCGTCCTCACGGGCCGCAACTTTTCGGCCGACGAGGCCTCGGCATGGGGCCTCGTGTCGCGCGTCGTGCCCGAGGGCGAGAGCGTCGTCGACGAGGCGGTCAAGGTCGCCGGCAAGATTGCGAGCAAGAGCAGGATCGCCGTGCAGGCGGCCAAGGAGGGCGTCAACTCGGGTGCGTCGCCGTCCACTTTCGTCGTATCGGCTCGTTGCGCATTCGGAAGGCGCGCAATTGCTGACTCGAGCTGGTTGATCCTGTCGCGCAGCCTACGAGCTCTCGCTCGCGCAGGGCCTTCACCTCGAGCGCCGCCTCTTCCACCAGCTCTTTGCGACCGTGCGTCCCTCTCTCTTTCTTTCTGCTCCTCCGCTGCGCTCGCTCGTCTCGAGCTGGAGCTCACACGTCTCTGTATGTGCACGCAGAACGACCAGAAGATCGGCATGAAGGCGTTCGCCGAGAAGCAGAAGCCCAAGTGGACCCACTCGTAGCTCCCTTCCCCGCCTCGACGCTCAGTCCTTCTCGTGCGACGTGCAAAGAAAGTGCAGTACCTTCCGAAGAAGCTAGGAATTGCGCGGCGAGCGAGCGCGAGAAAGCTGGACCTCCTCCTCGTGCTCGAGCGCAGTGTCGCCCGAGCACTTTCAGGAAGGGGTCGAGGTCATCGATTCAGCGACGAGTACCCGTCTCGACGAGCCTGCCGAGCTATGCAAAGCTTGAAAAGAGCGAGGTCTGCGAGCGAGAGAGTGCGCCTCGCCTCCTCCTCGTCGTGCTCTACCCACGCCACCGAGCAATGAGCGACGGAACAGCCTCGTTCTAGTGCACGTCGCCGAGAAGGAGGCCACCTGTGAGCGTGTAAGAGAGAGAGAGAGCCGAGTCAGTCGAGGAACTTGAGCGAGGGAGGAGGGCGGCAAGAGGGAGAGGGAAGAGAAGGGGACCGAGCGCGCGCACGCACCGAGGAGACCGCCGCCCATCGCCATGCCCATGCCAGGCCCGCGACCCATCATTCCTACGCCATTGCCATAGCCCATCGGGCCTGCAGGGTAGAGCGGCGGGGCGCTCGTCGCTCGACCCTGCGCTCGAGAAGGGAGGGCGAGGAGGAGCAGGTCATGCCTGAGCTCGCAGGTCCTTCGCTACCTGCCCCTGCAGGCCGTCTCGCAGCGTTTCGAAACGGTTACTTGAGAGTCAAGCCCTCACGGGACGTCCGCCGGCTCGACGAGAAGGCCAGACTGAGCGAGCGTGAGACGAGGAAGCGGCTCTCGACGAGCCGGAGAAAGGCACTGCTTTGGCTTGTCAATCGCAGGTACAGGAAGGAGAGTATCTACAGAGCACGATGAGGGATGTAGCAGGAGACGTGCGGAGGAAGGAAGGAAGAGGAAGGAGGGAGAGGTCGAGTCGACGAGAGGAAGGTCGCCGACGACGACGAACGACGAGATCGAGCGCATCTAGAAGAGCATGTCGCCGAGAAGCAGGCCACCTGTGAGCGTGCAAGAGAGAGAGAGAGCCGAGTCAGTCGAGGAACTTGAGCGAGGGAGGAGGGCGGCAAGAGGGAGAGGGAAGAGAAGGGGACCGAGCGCGCGCACGCACCGAGGAGACCGCCGCCCATCGCCATGCCCATGCCAGGCCCGCGACCCATCATTCCTACGCCATTGCCATAGCCCATCGGGCCTGCAGGATACATTCCGTAGCCCCGACCGCCGTAATAGCCCCGGCCGCCGTACATGCCGCCGCCATACATGCCGCCGCCGTAGCGCCCGCCGTACATGGGCTGGACCCGGTACGGGCCTTGTGGAGCGGAGTATGCGGTGCGGTACTGGCCCTGGTTGACGGCGCGCAGCATCTCGCCGCGGCGACGCAGGTACTCATCGTACTCCTTCTTCTCCTGCTCGGCGCGCGCCTTGCGCTCGGCCACGCGCTCGTCGTGCGTCTTGCCCGTGAGCTTGTCCTTCATCTTGCGCCCGAGGGTGCGGTCGTCCTTCTTGGCCGAGCTCGACGACGAGGCGTGGTCGTGGCCGCGGCGCTCCTCCTCGGCCGCCTTGTCGTCGCCGCCGCGGTGGAAGAGCGAGTGGTGGCCCTTCTTCTCGTCGACGGCCGGCGACGAGGTGGACGTCGTTTCGGCGGGCGGTGCGCCGGCGGGAGGAGCGAACTGCTTGGCGATCTCGGGGTGCGCGTCGAGGAAGTCGGGGTCGTCGAGCGGGTGCGACCAGATGCTGCGCGGCGGCGACGCCTTGGTGTCGACATAGAAGAAGTGCTGAGAGTTGGTCTGCAGGGGCGTACAGGAGCTGAATCAGCCGCTGCAGCGAAGAGGAGCGGCGAGAACGAGAGGTCGAGGACGGGGCGGAGGCGAGGAGGAGGAGAAGGGGACGCACGTCGAACTCGCGCCTCCAGCCTTCAGGGAGGGGACGCTCTGCATCGATGAGCTCGCGACGGCCCTCCTCGGGGATACCCGAGTCGTCGTGGTCCTCCTCGGAGGTGTAGTTGGACGAGGCGTTCGAGGGTGTGCGACGATGACGTTGACGAGGCTGCTGGACGCCCTGGGTCGAGTCGGCGGGGACGGCGAGGTGGCCGCTAGGGTCCTGCGAGTAGGGCGGAGGTGCGTCGGACGGGTTCATGTCGAGCTGGTGTGGTGGGAGAGCGAGAGCGGCGACGAGGCGACCGATGACGGTCCTCGCCAACCGCAGCACCGCCTCACGCTCCAAGTCTCACCAGAGATCCGCTTTGCACGGCTTGAACGACAGCAAGTTTCTTCGAGTGAGGAGAAAGTGTACAAGTGAGAGAGTGGTGCAACTATCGGGGGAGAACGAAAAAAAAGGGAGGGGACAGGGGAGAGGGGAGGACCGAGCGCGCGCCGTCGAGAGGGTGAGAATGAACAGCGACGGTGAAAGGGGAGAGAGGGGAGAGGGTTCTAGGTACAGCCCGCAAGAACGAGGGAAAAGGGAGAGCGACGTCGTCGTCGTCAAGCGGCGCACACGTCCTCCATCGGACCCGACAGGTTCCACGCACGCTCTTCCTCCACGAGCGGCAGCATGCCGTCGCCGCACGAGAGCATGTCGGCGAGGAGCCCTCGCGTCGGCGAGACGCAGCTCTGCGCGCCTGCCGCCTCGACGGGCGTCGCCGACGCCGACGCCGAGAAGGGCCCGGCGCCGTCGTCGAGCCCGGCGTGGACCGCGCTCGCGACGGCGCCGACGCCGCGCTCGTCGAACGCGCTCGAGGGCGCAGTCGACGTCGACCTCGCCGAGGCGCCGACCGACTCGGCCGCGCTCGCAGGCGTCCACAGGTCGTCGACGGGCGAGCCGATCTCGAACTCGAACACGTCGTCGAAGCCGCCGAACGCCGAGTCGTCCGTGTCGCGTCGGCTGACGATGGGCGCCTGCGAGTCGGCCATGTCGACCGAGTCGTCGTCCTCCTCAACGAGGGGGACGGGCGCGCCGAAGAACTGGGCGTCGGCGCGCTCGGCGGCGAGCGGCTTGAACGCCTTGACCGGGTCGACCTCGGCTGCGGCGGCGAGCGTGGCACGACGACGCTCGGCTTCGGCAGTCGCAGCGTCAAGATCGACGTTGTCGGCGCGGTGGGAGGTCGAGCGTGCCGAGGGAAGGGCCGAGGCCGAGGGGGCGGTGGTCGTCGAGGGCTTGACCGGCGAAGAGACGAGCGAGGCGGACGAGGACGACGACGACAGGCCGTGCTGCGTCGTGCCGAAGAGCGCGTCGATGGCTGCGCCGAAGCTGCTGCCGCCGCCGCCGTGTGCCGTCGCACTGCTGCCGCTGCTGCTCGACCCGTCTCGAGGCGCGACGGCGGCGCGCACGGCGTCGAGGAGCGCAAAGGCGAGCTTGGCGTCCGTCGGCGAACGGCCTCGCAGATCGTCGCCTGGTGCGGCGCTGGCAGGCGGAGCCGAGGCGGCAGGACGAGGCCGTGCCAACGATGAGGACGAGCTCGAGTTCGGGTAGTGCGCCTCGTACGGCGGCGGCTGCTCGTCCGGCGCTGCCCGTGCGAGCTCGACCTTCTTGTCCTGGTCGACGCTCGAGGCGGAAGGCTGCTCGGATGCCGAGCGCGAGCCCGCGGCGCCGAGCGGCCCAAGCGACTCGTCCGCCGCCGCCGAGAGCGACAGCGAAGGGACCGACGGCGAGACCGACTCGGCCTCGTCGACAACGATGGGCTCGGGCGTCGGCGCGTCGGACGTCTCGGTCTCGCCGGCGGCGACCGCTGCGACGGCCGCCGCCGCCATGGCCCGCCTGCGCCGCCGCTCGGGGCCCTCGATCCACTTGACCTTGGGCCTCGCGCTGAGCGACTCGGCCGACTCGAGGTTGAGCGCGAGGCCGAATTCGTCGAACGTGAGGCTCTCGCCGGCCGACCCGGCGCCGTCCTCGAGGTTCTTCTCGAGCCCGGCGAGGACGGGCAGGGGCTGCTCCTCGACGACCATGGGCACCGCGTCGAACAGGTCGTCGAACGTGCCGTCGTCGTCGGACGACAGCTCGTCGCAGCTCGAGGCGCTCGAGAGGCCCGAGTAGCGCCGAGGCGCTTTGCGCTTGAGCGACGCCGGCATCATCGCCGACGCCGCCCCGCTCTGCCGCCCGCTCTTCCTCGACGGCGGCGCCGGCTGCGCAACCTCGTACGAGGGCGAGTAGCGGTCGCCGAGCCCGGCCGCAGACGACGTCGCGCTGTCGAGCGCGTAGTCGTCGAACGCCGTGCTCGGGCGCTTGGTCCGCCGCGAGCGCGACGCAGCTGCGGTCGGCATGATCGGGCGCGAGTTGTAGGTCGGCGCGGGGAGCATACCGGATGCGGGAGGGGGAGGGGCGAAGACGGAGCCGTGCGCGGGCGCGGGCTTTGTCGGTGCGGGTGCAGGCGCGACGGCGGATGTCGGGGCGGCGGTGGACGAGGGGTTGGCGGCAGCCGCGAGCGCAGCCGCAGAGCGTGGGACGCGTGGGATGCGGGGAGGGCGAGGGACGGTCGGGCGTCGGCGGCCGGGCTTGTCGTAGGCGGGGGAGGATGTCGCTGCGAGAGTGGGCGCAGGTGCGATGGCGACGGGAGCGGGCGGTGCGGTCGAGTTGGTGGCGGAAGCGGATGTAGGGAGGGGGACGTAGATGGTCGGGTGGTCGTAGGCGCAGTCGAGCGAGCCGCGGCGCCGAGGCGGCTTGACCTTGAGCTTGTACGCCGGCGCGGCCGGCGCGGCGGCCGGCGCGATCTCGCGCGGCACCGCAGGCTTGACGTCCTCCATCGGCACCGGTCGCGCCGCACCTTGGCCGACTGCTCCTCGCAGCAGCCGCGACACGCTCGCCGCATCGCCCTCCGAGTCGCTCACCTCCATCTTGAGCGACGCGTCCGCCGACATCCTCGTGCGCCGCGGCTGCTCGACGGCCGGAGCGACGATCGCGACGTCGCTCGCCGTGCTCGTGCGCCGAGGCTTCTTCTTGGGCCTCGGCGCCGCCGGCTCGAGGTCCTTGACGACGGCGGGCGTGTCGACGCTGGTCGAGCGGCGGCCGATGGCGAGGCGTCTGCGCTTGCAGTTGCCGCAGAGGCAGACGTCGAGGCAGACGGGGCAGAGGAAGAGGGTCGCCGGCTCGAAGATGCCGTTGGGCGTGCAGGCGAGGTAGCTGCGCGCGAGGAGGACAACGTCAGCGTGCCGAGCTCGAGCAGGGGGAGGGGGGGGGGTGAGGGAACAGGGACGCACTGCTGAACGACACACTTGGTGCACCACACCGTACGACAGTCGGGAGCGTTCAGGCACGTCATGCGCGGCTGCGCCTTGTGGCTCTTGTGCATGTGGCACGTGCGGTCGAGCCCGTCGAAGCCGTCGAGCACCGGCTTCTGCGCCTTCTTGCTCGTGCCGTTCGGCATGTGCGACTTGTCGAGCGCATGAGGAGCGGCTGGAGGAGGTAGAGAGGCGGCAGACGTGCTGGCGGCGGCTGGAAGGTCGGCCGGCGTGGCGGTGCGGCTCGGCTCGGGCGGGGTCGAGGCGGACGGGTCGCGGACGAAGATCGGGGTGGCGGATGTCGTGCTGAGGGGTGATGCCGCGAGCTGGAAAAGGAGCAGGAGCGAGGGACAGGAGAGCGTCAGCTGTCGGGTCGAGAAGAGCTGCGAGGGTTCGGAGGCAAGGGGAGAGGCGCACCTCGGGACTTGCTGAACGTTGACCAGCGGTACCGAGGACGATCTTGAAGGCTGGCGGTGCGGTTGGTCCGGCCAACTGCGAGCACGAGAGCGAAGGACCGAGTCATGAAGGGGGGAGAGGAGGAAGGGGAGAGTCAGCACGAGGGCGATCTCGAGCGGCGGCGAGAGGAAGGGAGAGAGGGAGCGCACCTCTGTTGCTGGATCTGACTTCTTTGCGCGCACTCCCTTGCGGCCCTTGCCTTTGGGCTGAGAGGGTTCCGCGTGGGAAGCGCTAGGGCGCGGCGAGGGTCCGGGGAGGGCGGGACTCGTCACCTCGCTCGGCACGTCCTGCGCGGGTGGGGATGAATGGGCAGGGTCAGCTGTGGGCCTCTGTAGACTGGCTCCGAGCAGGACAGGACGCACCTGGCCAGTGAGGGCGGCGATGAGCGATTGCCCTCGGCGGGTCGCGCGGGGCATGCTCGAGCTCGCTTGCGGCGACGACAGCACCGGCGGGTGTGCGGCTGGCGGGAGGTCGTCCTTGAGGTCCTGCGAGGCTACCGGCGGGCCTTGTGCGCCGACGCGAGGTCGAGAGCGGGAGCGAGGGCGCGAGTCGGACTCGGGGCGGCGGGAGCTCGTCGAGGCGGAGGCGGACGGCCGCGGCGGCTGGGGCGTGGGCTGGGACGAGGGCTGCGAGCTCGAGGGCGGGAGCTGGAAGGGCAGGTCGTCGAACAGCAAGGCGTCGCTCATGCGCGCGCGCCCATAGCTGTCGGGTTGCGAGAGGCGAGGCGAGCGAGGCCTGGCGCCGTCTTGCCTCGTCCGAGGCCACCTGTCTCACCTTTCGAGCAACGCGCCGAACGGCCGGTCGTGCAGTATAGAAGCGGGCATTGACAACAGCGAGAGAGAGAGCAAGATAGAGGGGCAAAGACTACGGAGTAACAAGGAAGAAAGAGAAAAGGGGAGAGCAAGCACGCGACGACCACCACCACCTCGGACGACCATCTCACGCTCAGTCGTCGTCGCCATCGTCGTCGTCGTCGCCCTGGAAGTCGTCGTCGTCGTCCTCGTCGCCGTCGACCCGCATGCCGAGCGCCAACGCGATCGCCGCAGCCCGCCCGAGCCCGCGCTCGCGCCCCCTCCCGCGCACGCCGCTCGCCGCACTCCCCGCCGAGCCCGTCCTCGCCATGCCCTCGCCGCCGCCACCGCTCTTGGCCCTCTCGACGGCCGCGAGCTGCTCGAGGACGCCGGCGAGCAGGTCGCCGACCTTCCACACCTTGAGCTCGCGCAGCCTCCTCGCGCACACGCCGAGCACGCGCGCCGCGGCCCACGGGCCGTCGAGCCTCCTCTGCGACGCCGTGTCGCCGAGCGCACGCAGCGCGACGACCGCCTTGGCCGACGACGACGACGAGTGCTGCAGCCAGCCGCCGAGCGTCGAGTCGCTCCGAGCGCGCACGACGTCGAGCGCTAGCTCTGCGCCGGCTGGCTCGCCCGCCGAGGCCGAGGCCCCGCCCTCGCGCACGAACGCGACGAGCGCGAGCGCGGCGTAGAAGAGGGCGAACGGCTCGAGCGGGCCGTCGCTCGTGCCGCCCGAGCTGCCCGGCGCGGGCGTCCCGGCTCGCGAGGCCGACGACGCGCGCTGCGGCTGCTGGAGCGGTGCGGGCGTCGCCGAGGCGGGCCGGCACAAGGCGAGGAGCTGCGCGGCGTGGTAGGCCGTCGTGCGAGCGATCGAGCCGCCGTCGGCTTGAGCCCAGGCGCGCAGGGCCGAGGTCGTGTTGGGCTGCTCCGACGCCGAGGGCGAGCGCGCGAGAGGCTGCGAGCGAGAGGCGACGGCGTCAGCAAGGGCGCAGGGATGAGGAGGGAGAGCGACGAGGGCGCACCTGGAGGACACGGAGAGGGAGGCGCTGCGTGAGGGCGGTGAGGTGGACGAGGAGCGCGAGCGACGCGTTGGCCGTGCCGGGCTCCTCGAGGCGCGCGAGCATGTCGGGCGCGAGGATGCGGTCCTGCCAAAGACAGATCAGAGTCAGCTGCTGCGCTTGGACGAGGGGAGAGAGGCGAAGGAGAGACAGCGGCGGCGCACCTGGAAGTAGCTCACGCCGGCTGCGAGAGCGGCCTCGGCCTCGTCGGCGGGAGGTCCCTGCTTGCCCTTGCCCTTGTCGGCGCGCCCGAAGTCGAGAAACGTCGCCTCGACCGCCTTGGCCTGGCTGCGCTCGAAGCCGAGCGAGTGCAGCACGCTCAGGACCGTCTGGAGCGCGAACGCGTCGCGCGAGACGGCCATGAGGGTCGCCGACGCTTCTGGCGTGAGGAGCGACGACGAGGAGCAGGCGAGGTGGACGGCGTGCGAGAGGGTGGGCTGCGCAGGAGGAAGAGCCGAGTGCGGGAAGAGGGACGACCAGGCGGTGGCCGAGGGGGCGTCCTACAAGCGCGACCGAGCGAGTCAGTACAGCGTAGGGCAAGGAGGAGGCGGTAGGAGGAGAACGAGACGCACCCAGAGCGTGTCGTGACAGGGAAGAGGCGTGCTCGCGGCGTCGAGGTACAGCGACGAGCTGTCCATGTTCCACAACGCCGTCCCGCCGCAGTCGAAGACCTGCGCACGCCGAATCACCATCAGCAGCTAGTTGGCAAGGTCATGCTGAGAGAGGGAAGGAAGAGGACGCACAACTGCGCCGAAGCCGAGCCGCTTGACCTCCTCCCTGTCCCTCCAGCGCTTCCACCGCTCGTCGACCGAGAGGAGCTCCTCGGCCTGCTCGTCGAGGTGCGGCTCGTTGAGCCACCCCTGCCGGCGCGCAAACGTGATCGGCATGCTGGCGAAGGCTGCGAGCGAGGAAGCGAGAGGAGAGGAGGGTCAGCTCGACCTTCTCAAGACGAAGAGGAAGGCCAAAGCGAGGTGAGCGAGGACGCACCCTGCGTGCGCTCGAGGTCGCGCTTGTTGCCGCTCATCATGCCCGACTGGAGGACGAGGAGGAGCGTCTGCTGCCACGCAACCGTGCGCAGGAGCGTGTTGTCGAGGTCGCCCTGCGAGCGCGTGCACCGAGAGCGAGGGTCAGTCTCGAAGAACACCTGCAGAAGGTCGAGAAGGACAGAGAGGAAGAGAGGTGGACGCACCATGATCTGGGCCATGCGCCTCGAGCACTCGAGGAGAGCGTGAGCGTGCATGCTCGCGCCGACGACGCGCTCCCACGAGTACCTCGCGCCGACGCTCGCGACGGCGAGGACGAGGAAGCTCGGCGCCGTGTTGGGGTCCCATGTCGGCTTGTGCACGAGCGGGAACAGGCAGTGGTACTTGTCGAAGTAGAGCTGGATGAAGAGCTCGAGGAGCTCGAGGCGCGGCACGAACCGCTCCGACAGCGCCGGGTCGGCGACCGTCAGCTCGCGCACCTTGTACAGGATGCGCAGCCGCGTCGCCTCGGTGACCGAGGGGACGTGCGCGAGCGACAGGTGCGGGTGGTGCGGCGGCGGCGAGGCGGCGCGCGACAGGTACCCTGTCCCGCGCGCCGACGTCGGCAGGATGTCCTCGACGGGCTCGGTCGGGCGGTACGACAAAGGCCACGGGTCGCCCGGCTGGTGCGACATGTGCGACGAGCGCGGCTCCTCCTCGGCGTCGCCCGCGGCGCCCGAGCCTGCGACGGGTCGTCCCGCGGCGGCGGCGGCGGCGGCGGTCGCGCGCAGCTTCGAGGCCGCGAGGACCGACGCCGGGAGGTGCAAGCGCGCGTGCGGGTGCGCGATGGCGCTCGCGTGCGGCGCGCCGCTGCTGCTGCCGCCGCCGACGCCGTTGTTCTTGTGCGCCGACGAGCCGCTCGCGGTCGGCGGCTGGCCCGGCTCGGGCGAGACGCGCGGCGTGTGCGACGCGAGCTGGAGGAGCGAGACGGCGGCGTTGTCCGACTCGACGAGCGAGTCGTTGCGCAGGCCGGCGAACGTCGGCCGCTCGGGGCTCGGCATGCGCTCGTCGTCGTCCTCCTGCTTGGGCGCGGCGAGCGCGGCCGCTCGCGGCGGCGGAAGGATGCCGCCGTCGCCGTTGGCCGCTGCGGCGAGGACGAGGGCGGCGGCGCTCGCCGGGCTCGGCTCCTCGGGGACGCCGCCGTGCCGCAGGTTCGACATGGGCTGCTCGGCGTTGCCGCCGAGACCCGGCGGGAGGTTCATCTCGAGCTCACTATTGCTCGTCGTGAAGGCTGACGGCGCGGCGCTCGTCGATGTGCTGCTGTCGTGCTGCGCGTTGAAGCCGGCGCCGAGGACGGACCAGTCGATCTCGGGGTCGTTGCCCGCGCCGGCGAACAGGTCGAGGAACCCGAGCTGGTTCGTCGTGCTCGACGACGAGTGGTCGCCGATCTGGCGCCCGTACGCCGCGTTGTCCCACTGCGACGACGACGAGGTCGGAACGGTCGGAGGGTGGGGGAGGGCCGACGACGAGGCGAACGGGTTGAGCGGCGACGGGCCGTGGTGCGGGAGGCCGAGCGAGGGGAAGGCGCCCTGGTTGTAGTGCGGCTGCGGCGAGCGGTAGTAGGCCGACGGGTCGGCCGGGCGGCCCGAGTAGTAGTTGCCGGCGGGCATGCCGAAGGGGAAGCTGTTGGCGGGCATGCCGTGGTGGCCGGGCGACGCGCGCAGCGGGACGTGGTACGGCGACATGCCCGACATGGCGGCGACGGGCTGGCGGTTCCACGTGTCGGGCGGCGGCGGCGTCGGGAGCGACAGCCCGAACGCGTTCTCGGGCGACTCGGTCTCGCCGTCCGACTCCATCGACGGCGTGAGGCCGAGCTTGTTGTCGTCGACCATGAGCGAGACGGACCCGGAGCGGCTGCCCGACTTGGCGGGCCGCTCAAAGCTGCACTCGATGCCGGCCTTGCGGCAGCGCTCGCACGGATGCTGACCGTCGCACCGAAGCCTGCAGAGGGGGGGAGCAAGCGCTCGTCAGCAGGGTGCTCCAACACGACGGTGCGAGGGAGGAGAGGGAGAGGGAGACGCACTTGCTCTTGCTGCAGCGGCAGCAGGCGCGACCGACGCGAGCGATCTTGGCCGGGCCCGAGGCGTCGTCGATGTTGATGTCGCTCGTGCCCGAGGGCCGCTTCTTCTTGCCCTTGTTGCCCGACACGCTCGCGGGCGACTCGTAGCCGCGGTCGAGCGACTCGCCCCGGGCGAGAGCTTCTGCGGCGGCGGCGGCCTGCTTCTCGTGGCCCTGCTGATGACGCTTGAGGATGTCCTTGCGCGCGAAGCCCTTGTGGCAGACGGGGCAGACGAAATCCTTGGCGACGCGGTGCTTGGCTGCATCGTAGTGGGCGAGGCGGCGTCGAGGAAGACGAGGGCGAGCGAGGTTGACGATGTGGGGCGGGCGCGAGCGAGGCGGCGGCGAGGGTGGGTCGGCGGGTGCGGGGACGGAGAGGGGGGAGGGGAAGGAGAGAGGAGCGGGCGAGCGTCAGCTCTGGACGGGTTGCAGGGTGCGGCAGGCTCGACTGACCGGTCACATGGCGGTCCAGGTGCTCCTGCAAGGCGGGCACAAGGTCGGCGTCAGCGTGTGGACCAGCCGTGCCCCCCACAACTCGCGACCGTCGGGGGCGCCACAGCACCGGCGACGGCTCGGGGAGGAGCAGGACCAGGGCGACGCACCTGTCGCGTGTACTTGCTCTGGCATTCCTGCGAGGCCGGCGCGGCCCAGGGGGAGCAGAGGTCAGGGCCGTGGTGGGGAGCGGGGAGGAGACGAGCAACAGAGCTGGGACCCACCCCGCAGGTGAAGGGACGCGCCGGGTCGTGCGGGCTCGACATGGTGACAGGTCGAGCGACTCGTGCAGGCTCGGCGAGCTGGCCCTGGCGGTGGCAGCCGAGGATTGTGGGAGACAAGGTCGGCGCTCGACGAAAAGCTGTGGGGCGGCGGCCGCTCCTCTCCTCTCGCTACACCTCGCTGGCTCTCGAGTGCACAGAGCCTCTGCTCGCTCCATGCCGGCGTACACGCCTCGGTCCCCCGCGCAAGCTGCGCGAGAGAGCGCCCTCGTCGAGGCCACCGAGCTCGCCCAGGTGGGGGAGCTGGAGCTCGTCGACGGCTGCGGCGACGAGGGCTACGACGACGGCGAGTACGGGCCTGACCTCGTCTTCTACTCGTACGACGACGAGCCCGCCGACGAGCCGCCCGCGAGCGACCTCGCCGACCTCGCCTACCTCGATCCGCTCGCGCTCGTCAAGGCGTGGGAGTGCGCCCTCGACGACCTCAAGGTGCGTCCTTTCCTGCATCCTGCACGGTAGCGTCAGCTCACGCGGACCCTCTCGTGCACGCAGGAAGCGCACCCCGAGCGGTTCTTGCCGCTGACGCAGGCTCCTCTCTCGCTCGTTCAGAAGCAGGCAAAGGCGTCCTTGTGCGTCGCCCGTCCTCTCTAGCTCCTTCTCCATCTCGCTCGACTGACTCTCTGGCTCATCCTGCAGCTGGTACGGCCCGCCGCCGTCCGAGGCGTCGACCTCGCAGCTTCCCGCCGTCGCTCCTGCCGACGAGGCTCTTCCGCCGAGCACCACCGCCGCCTCGATCGAGCCAATCAACCATGTCGAGCACATCGAGTACGACGCACCGCCGGTCAAGAAGCGCAAGCGCCTGACGGGCTCGCAGAAGAAGGCGCGCAAGGTGGCCAAGCTCAACGGCGGCGAGCGGGCGCCCTCGTCTCGAGCGAGCAGTGCGCTTCAAGCCGAGGCGCACGAGGACGAGGACGAGCACAAGCACAAGCACGACGTCGGCGTCGAGCTGGGCTCGGCGGCGCGCGCACGAAGCGAGCCCGAGCCGTCGCACGAGGAGGCGGACCGTGCGCCGCCTCCTCGCCCCATCATCGGGCCCACTCAGCCCAGCCCAGCGCTTCCTCTCGACTCGCCCTCGTTCCCCGCCTTTCCCCCCGCACCTCCAGTCGGCGCGCGCCCTCCCACCACCGGCAGCACCTCCGCCTCGCCGTCCTTCCCCGCCATCCCGCCCGTCGCCTCTCTCCCCTCGTCGTTCCCTCCCCCGCCGACCATCCCTCCCTTGACCGGCACCGAGGCGCCGCTCGCGCCCGAGACGCCCGAGCAGCTTCTCGAGCAGGCCCTGTGGAGCTGGTTCACGGCCGGGTACCAGACGGCGCTCCTGCACGCCGCGGCGGGCGTCGCGAGGTTCGCGCCGAGCGAGGGAGGCGGGCAGCAGTAGCTCGCACAGTCGCACAGTAGCTTTCTCTTTCGCAACGCATAGCAGGTCTCTGAGTGCAGAATTAGGCCGAGCCGAGTTGCAGGGCGAGCGCTCGAGAGCGAGGAATACAAAGTACGACAGGGAGCACGGCTGCGCGAGTCTAGTGAGGGGTCGAGGAGGGGTCTACGCCGTCGCGCCGTACATCTTCTTGAAGTCGCTGACGAAGAGCGACTTGCTCTTGACGAACGAGGAGAACCAGTTCTGCGCGCACGAGCAATGAGCCGGGTCAGCTCTCTGTTCGTCCTCGCCGTCGAGGGAGAGAGTGAAAGAGAGAGAGAGACGCACGCCGACGGTGAAGCCGAAGAGCTGCCCTGCGCCGCCCTTGGTCCCGACGCTGACGATCATGAGCTGCGGGCCGGCCTTGTACGACTTGGGCGGCGTCGTCTGCGAGGCCGAGTCGCCGGCGCGGATGAGGGCGACGATGTTGGCGGCGGCGACGGCGCCGTGGTTCTGCACAAGCAGGCGAGTGCGAGAGTCAGCTGGAGAAGCTCGTGGAGGCCGAGGGGTGGGAGAGGGAGGGCGAGGGGAGGACGAGACGGACCTTGGCGTGCGCAAACAGCTTGGACTCGTCGACGGCCGTGATGTCGCCGATGGCAAACAGCGTCGGGTACTTGTCGAGCTGGAACGACGGCCTGACCTTGACCTGGCGCTTGTCGTTGAGCGTCGCCGGGTCGAACTCGCCGACGAAGGCCGTGTTGGGCGAGCTGCCGAACGCGACAAAGACAAAGTCGGCATCGACCGTCTCGCCGTTGTCGAGGTGGAACGTGCGCGAGCCGCCCTCGACCGGGCCCGACTCGCTCGGCCCGTCCGAGACCTTGGCGTTGAAGACGACCTTGGTCCCGAGCGCCTCGACCTGGCTCTTGAGCGACTTGTTGAACTTGTCGCTCCACCCTTGCTGGTGGATGAAGCGGTCGTGCGAGTGGACGAGCGTGACGCGCTTCTTGGCACGGCCATGCGCGCCGCTGTAGTGCTCGCCGATCTCGCCCGCGAGCTCGACGCCGACGGGCCCGCCGCCGATGATGAGGACCGACTCGGCGGCAGCGACGTCCTTCTGCGTCTGACGCAGGTCGGCGATGGCCTCCTCGACGGTAGCGCCGACGCGAGGGCGGCACGGGTAGGCGTACTTGGACCCCTGCGAGCGAGAGGGGAAGGAGGGTCAGCTCGTATGCACGTCAGGTTGCGCGCCGTCAGACTCGAGAGAGGGGACGTACCGTCGCAAGGACGCAGTAGTCGAAGGCGATCTCGCTGCCGAGCTCTGGGTGCGGCTTGTCGACGACGATGCTGTGCTCCCTCAGCTCGACGACCTGGGTCCCGGTGAGGAGGACATTGCCCTTGCTCTGCGGGAACGCCTGCTCGACCGAGGCGACGGGCTTGTCCTCCCACCCGGGCACGACCGCCGCCCGTAGTGCCGACACGGGCCAGTAGGCCGTGGTCGCGCTGACGACGACGAGGCGCCAGTCGGCGGGGAGCTGGGCGGCGAGGGTCTGGACGGCGGGGACGGCGGCAGGGCCGTAGCCGACGACGACGACGGTCTTGGTCGAGCTCGAACTGGAGGCGGGCATGCTGGAGTCGAGGAGCGAGGGCGAGTTGAAGGAGGAGGAGGAGGGAGCGGAGGTGGGCGAGGCTGGGGGCGAGGCGGGAGGCTGCTGGAGGTGTGCGAGGAGAAGAGAGAGTGTCGCGGCCAGCTTGTCGGGTGCAGGCGCCTGCTCGCAGTGTTGGCGGCGGCGAGAGATCCGCGTGGCTGAGAGAGCTGATCAGGACGACGACGATCGGGCTGGGAAAGGGAATTGCACCTTGGTCAGCTCGCTCACGCAGCTGACTCCGTCCCACGGCAGCTGCTGAGCTGACAGTAGCGGTGCACGACGAGCGAGCTGACCCACGAGAGCCGAGCCGAGGAGGGCCGGTGCACGGCTCGCGAGGTGAACCTCCCCTCGAGCGAACGCTGGTCAAGCAGGCGTCAATAGGAAGTCAAGCGTGGGTCTAGTATTGTCGGCGGCGAGCTAATCAAAGCTAAGTAACGCGGCAACGATTACAAAAAAGGCTAAGGAGGCGGTGGCTCGAGGCGGTGCAGCTCTCGCCAGCTCTCCGCTTCCGCTCACAACCCGGCGTGCTCCACCGAGCTCCAGCGTCAAGCTCGAGCTACACAGCAGCCCGGCGAGCAGAGTCGCGCCCTTGTCGTCCACGCCGCCCGCCTTCGCGACACTTCGCCCTCCCCGGCCTCATCGCGACCATCCTCCTCGACCACTCGGGGTCCGCGCCTGCGCCTCACCCGGCCTCGACACGTCCGGCATGTCACCTTCTGGCTCGGCGACGCAGTACTCGGCCCTGCCCGACTCGTCCTCGCTCTCGCTCCCCCTCAGGCACCTCGACACGAGCCACGCCCACCAGGACGACCCGACGGCCTCGAGCGCGCACGAGTCGACGGCCGAGGAGACCGAGTACGAGGACTACGGCGCGTCGAGCGGGCGGCAAGGCCTGTTGAGCGGCAAGGAGGAGGACCTCGAGGACGAGGACCTCGAGCGGGAACTCCGTCTCGCGACGACGCCGAGACGGAGGAGTTGTGCAGAGCGACTACCACTTGTGCGTCCTGTCCCTCACCTTAGGCTACATGCGACCACCGCTGATACCTCCCCCCTCCTTTGCAGCCCGTCTCGCCACGGACCCTCGCCTTCTCCGCCCTCTTCATCACGAGCCTCGTCCTCCTCACAGCGTTCTTCCGCCCTTCCACCTTCACCCGCACCTCCTCCTCCTCCTCCTCCTCCTCCTCCTCCTCGTGGTACTCGGGTGCCTCGCTCGTCCCCGGCGTCTACGACTCGTCCGCCGCAGACCTCGCGGCGAACCCGCTCCCCTCGGGCGCCAAGCTCGACGACATCCCCTTCGCGCGGGTCGGGTCGAGCAAGGACAAGAGCGGCAAGACGCCGGCCTGGGCGGGAGGAGACTGGGGCATGAAGGAGTACGAGAAGGGCCTCGTCGGCGGGGGAGGGCGGCGGTGGAACGGCAGTCATTTTTGGGAGCCGACGGTCCTGCTCGTCTCGCTCGACGGCGTCAGGTGCGTCGGTCTCGTCTCGCCTCGTTGTGTGCGGTTTGACTCGAGGCCGCTCGCTCAGGAGCTTCGAGGCTGACCCCCCTTGCTCTCGCGCTGCAGGGCCGACTACCTCGAGCGGGGCCTGACGCCTCACCTGCTCAATATCTCGCGCAAAGGCATGGTACGTGCTCTTCCTCACTTATTGTGAGCCCCTTCCTCGCTGACATTCCTCGTGCACTTCGTCCGCAGCGCGCCGAGTACCTCAAGCCGTCCTTCCCCTCTTTGACCTTCCCGAACCACTGGACGCTCCTGTGCGTCCCTTTCTTTGCTCCTACCTCTCCTGCTGCCGTTCAGAGAACTGACTCCTTATGCGCCACAGCACCGGCCTGTACCCGTCGGCGCACGGCATCGTCGCCAACGACTTCTGGGACCCGGCGCTCGAGCGCGAGTTCGACTACCGCGAGCCGAGCAAGAGCTGGGGCAAGGAGTGGTGGGGCGGCGAGCCGGTGCGTCTCCTCCTTCACAGCACGAATGCCGTCGCCGGCTGCACTCGCTCGAGGCCGACGAGCTGACGGGCTCGTGCTCGACCGCTCGCAGATCTGGGCGACGGCGGTCAAGAGCAAGCTGCGCTCGGCGGTGCTCATGTGGCCCGGGCCGCCCGAGCTCGCGAGCGGCGTATCGCCGACGCGCTTCTACCCGTTCATTAACGAGTCGTCGTACGAGGACAAGGTCGACCGTGTCGCCAAGTGGCTCGGTGCGTCCGTGCTTCTCCTCTTCCTACCCCTCCTCCTCGCTCGCCTCATGCCCCGGGCTGAATCTCCGCTCCTCGACGACGCAGACCTCGACTTCCAGCACCGCCCGCACTTCATGGCCGTCTACGCGCCCGAGGTCGACCAGGAGGGTCACCGTCACGGGCCCGAGAGCGCCGTCGTCTCGCAGACGCTCGCCGACGTCGACAACTTTGTGCGGCAGCTGTTCGACGAGGTCGATCGCCGCAACCTGAGCGACGTCGTCGACGTCGTCGTCGTGAGCGACCACGGCATGGCCGACACGAGCATGGACCGCCTCATCTTCCTCGACGACGTCCTCGGCGCCGAGGGCTTTGCCGCGATCGAGCGCAACGAGGGCTGGCCGTGCGCCGGGCTGCGGTTCGCGCCCGGGACGGACGAGAAGGCGCTTGTCGAGCGACTCAGGGACGCGGCGAGCAGGAGCGGGAGCGGGTTCGAGTGCTACACGAGCGAGACGATGCCGGAGCGGTGGCACTTTACCGGGCACGAGGTGCGTCGCTCGGCCTCTCTTCTTCTCCTTCTTGAGCGCGTGAGGAGGTCGCTCTCGAGGATCCGGCTGACGCTTGCCTTCCTCTCGCTCGCAGCGCATCGCGCCCGTCTACTGCGTGCCCGACGTCGGCTGGGCCCTCACGAGCCACCACGAGCTCGACGTCGTCATGCAGGGCGAGTACTCGGTCAAGGGGTGCGTTCTCGTCCTCCTTCGTCACGAGGACCGAGCGAGCGCACGAGCTGACACTCCTCTCTCTATCTCTATCTCTCTCTCTCTCTCTCTCTCGCCCTTCTGCCCGCTCGCAGCAACCACGGCTACGACAACGACGACCCGTCGATGCACGGCATCTTTGTCGCGCACGGCCCGTTCGCCTCGCAGCTCAAGTCGTCGTCGCGCTTTGCCCGGCGGCACGCCCGGCGCGGCGCCATCCCCTCGGACCCGGCGACGACCGTCATCCCCGGGTTCGCCAACACCGAGGTGTACGAGCTCGTCGCCGAGCTGCTGCACATCCCGGTCGAGAGGCGCGCGAGGACCAACGGGACGGAGCGGTTCTGGGACGAGTACCTCACGCCCTTCGACGGCGAGGACGGCTCCTCGTAGCATCCCTTTCCTCTCATCCTGCAGTGCTGTGTCGACGCATCTTCTCGCTGACCCTGTCGAGGTGCGCGAGAGCGAGAGAGCGAGAGGTGGCTGTGCTCCCGGACCTCGGCGTTGTGCAAGCTCTGAGGTGGGCAGTGCGAGAGGCGCTACGAAGAGATGCGCATGCATGTCTCGCTAATGCGGCTTGCAGATCAGGTGTGCAAAGGGCGACAAAGTCGAGGCCGTTGCTCCCCCACTTTGGAAGCGACGAAGGCTGCCGCTTCCCGGGCTCGCTGGCCTCGCGGTGCGTGCTCTTCGCCCTCTCGTCGCTCGCCAACCGCACGAGCTCGACGCGGTCCACCAGTCGTCCCACGCCGCCCAGCGGCTCTCTCGCCCACCCGCCGTCAAGCTCGTTCGTGCAGCGCGGGGCCCGACGCCGTCGTCGCCTTCGCCTCCCGCCTGGCTCCCGTGCGACTCGCCTCGCCCCAGAGCTCGACCTTCGACCACGCCCAGCGCTCGCATGGCCAGCAGGGTGCGTCTCTCTCGCTCGCTCAAGCTCACACGAGGACGAGCGAGGAGGAGCCACTGAGCCGGGGCGAGGCCCCGCGGGCAGCCGTCCCCCTCGTCCCCGAGGAGATCAAGCCCTCACGCTGACGCCGGCCCTCTGCGCGCAGGACTCGCTCGCTGGTGCAGCGTCCATCTGGACTAGGGTGCGTCGCGCTGTCCCGCTCGCCGCCCCTCGTTGTGGCCGAGTCGCCAAGCTGACGTCTCTCCTCTCCGCCTCCTCCTCCTCCTCCTCCTCCCCTCCTCCCCCTCGCCCTTCTCCCCTCGACTCTCCCACCGCCGTCGGTGCCACTGCTCGTCGGTGCACACCGCACAGCTCCCAAACGAGGAGAAGCCTCACCAGCGCACCCGCGTCTCGCCCTCGTCGCGCTCGCCTGCGTCCGACCGGCCTCCTTCCTCCGGCGGCCACCACCACCAGCACCAGCACCACCAGCACCACCTCGCCTCGTCCCCGAGCTCGACCTCGAGCTACAGCCACACCCCCGACTCGAGCAACTCGCCTCGCGACCGCCTCCAAGGCTCGCAGACGCTCCACCCGGCTCCACCCTCGTCGGCGTCGTCGAAAGCGCCGGCCACCCGCATCTCGCCCTCGCTCAACGCCCAGCTCGGCCTGTACCCGGACCCGCACAGCCCGGCGACCACCTACGCCAGCCTCGCGAGCGCCCACGACGACCGCCAGCACTACCTCGAGCCCAAGCCCAGCGGCGTGACTGCTCCAGGTGCGTCTCGCCGCGTCTGCGACGCCCCTCATTGTCTTCCCCCCCCCCACTCGGGTGCGAGGACGACCAGCTCACTCTGAACGCTCTTGCGCAACAGCCTCCACTGCGGCCCTCTCGCCCTCGCCGCACACCGCCCAGCTCGCCCCCTCGTCCCACTCGACCCCGGGCACCTCGTCGCAACCCCTCCTCGCCGAGATCTTCTCGGGCAACCCTCGCCCGCACTACCGCCCCTCCGTCTCGACCTCGGCCCTCGCGCCCCACCAGCAGTACCGCCCGCGCGCGACCTCGCCCTACTCGCCCAGCGACGGCCACCACCTGAGCCCGCCCGTCCAGGCCGTCGAGCGCCCGTCCTACTTCGCCCCGCCGCCTCCCGACTCGGCTCACGGTCGCGCTCGCAGCCAGTCGATCGCCGCCCTCGAGAAGCCCTCCCCGCCCGTGTCCATGAGCGGGTTCGGCAACTCGCGCGCGCCCGGCGGAGGCGGTGCTGACCAGCACGGATTCCGCCCGTCGTCGACCCTGCCCGGCGGCGGCGCACACTTCTCGGCGTCCCTCCCTACCACCTCGGTCGTCGGCTCGCCCACCTACGGCGGCCTCGAAGGCGGCGGCGGGCGCGACCTGAGCCCCGGCAGCGGCTTCTCGCGCTTCGGGCCCTCGTCGGCCTCGCTCGCGCCCGCCGGCGGCGGCGTCGACGTGCAGTCGGGCTGGCGCGCGAGCACGTCGGGCCTGTCGCACTCGTTCGGCGCCGGCTGGAACGACGACGACCTCATCTCGCCGACGCACGCTCACGCGCGCGACCGCGCCGCGAGCGCGGAGCGCGAGGGGCGCGCCCGCTTCCGCGACCAGTGGGGCGCGCCCACGACGACGGCGACGACGCAGCTGTCGAGCTCGGCGAGCTCGGCCGGCGGCGGCGGCATCGGCATGTCGAACATGAGCCCGTTCACGCGCGACGGGCAGCGCGCCGCGCTCGCGCCCGACTTCCCCGTCTCGGTGTCGGTCGGCGGCATCGGTGCGGGTGGAGGCCCGGGCGGGCTCGGCAGCGGCGCGGCCGCGGGCGCGTTCGGCGACGGCACGTGGGGGAGCCCGTCGGGCGGCGCGGCGGCGACGCTCGGGCCCGGCGGATACCGCAGCCGGCGCGAGTACTCGCTCGGCGCAGTCGGGAGCGGGAGGAAGCGCAGCGACTCGGCGGCGTGGAGCAGGTCGATGCTCAAGGAGATGGACAACGAGGACGCCGACGGCGACGAGGACGTGTTTGCGCCGACGAGGAGCGGCGCGACGAGCCGCAGGCACTCGTTCGCCGCGTTCGACCCGCCGAGCAGGAGCACGACGACGCACCTCGGCTTCCACCTCCCCTCGGACGTCGGCGGGCACTCGTCTTCGTCGGCCGCCGGCGGAGGAGGCGGCGGCGGGTTCGGCCCGCTCGTCAACCCGGGCGCGCCGGCGTCGAACGGCTGGAAGAGCGGCCTCGGCAGCTCGGCCATCAACGACGACGACCTCGCCGCCGACCTCAACTCGCTCCACCTCAACCTCGAGGCGCACGCCGCCGCGACCGCCAACGAGCCGTCGAGGGCGCCGCGCTACGCGCACGTCGGCAGTATGCCGGCCGACTTTCCGCCGGCGAGGTCGTCGCGCACACTCGAGCACTCGAGGTCGCCGCCGCCGGCTCCTGCGTCGTCGCTCGCACCGGCCGTCCCGACCGCCCCGACGACGTCGCTCCCCCTCGGTAGCTCGGCCTCGACGACGACGACGAGCGTCACGCCGACCGCCTACGGCCAGGCGCAGCCCTCGACCTCGCCGCGCGCGACCGCCGAGCCGTTCGTCCCGTCGCAGTCGCACTCGGCGGCGTCGCGCTTCCTCCAGTCGCTCCCGGCGCCCGCACCTCTTCCTCCTGCGACGACAAACGCCGTCGCGACTGCCTCGCCCGGCTCGCGCTTCGACTTTGGCGCCAGCTCGCAGGCGCAGCGCCTCGGCCAGCCGTACCAGCAGCAGCAGCAGCAGCAGCAGCAGCCTCCTCCGCATCAGAGCCGGTACGGCGGCTTCGGCGGCCTGCCGCCTCCCCTCCCGCCGCCGACAACGCAGCACCAGTACTACGCGCCGCTCCAGTCGGGCCAAGGCCCGCTCTCGCCGCGCGGCTTGTCCGGCCTCCCTCCTCCTCTCCCTCCGCCCCACATGTCGTCGCCCTTCCCCGCCTTCGGTCAGCAGCCCTCGCAGGGCCTCCCTCCTCCGCACATGCCGCACCAGCACCATCAGCAGCAGCAGCAGCAGCAGATGGTCCAGCCGCCGCCGGGCTACTTCAACGCGCCGCCGCCGCCGCCGCCCGCCCCGCACCTCCCTCCTCCACCCGGCGCGCCGGCGCTCACGGCCCAGGCGCAGAACGACATGAACCTCGGTCGCGGCGTGCCGCTGCACGCCATCCCGCCCGACGCGCCGCTGTGCATCGTCGGGTTCAAGGCCGGGCGCAAGGACCTCTTCTTCTGCGAGGACCCGTCGCTGCGCCTGTCCGAGGGCGACCTCGTCATCGTCGAGGCCGACCGCGGTCGCGACGTCGGCAAGTACATCAAGAGCTGCACCGTCGACGAGGTGCACAAGTTCCAGCAGCAGATGGTCGAGCTCGCGCTCGGGCAGCTCGCCAACCCGGCGACGGGCGCCAACGCCGGCGTCGAGGGCCTCGGCGCCGCGCTCGGGCAGCAGGGCCCGGGCGCGCAGGCCAACCCGGCGCAGCTCGCGCGCATGACCAAGGAGTGCCAGCCCAAGCGCATCTACGCCAAGGCGGGCCCGGCCGACACGCACGCGCTCCTCGCCAAGGCGCAGGACGAGATCAAGGCGCTCCAGCTCGTGCGCTCCAAGGTCGCTCAGAAGGGTGCGTCGACTCTCTCTTTCTCTCTCTCTTTCTCTCTCTCTCTCTCTCTGTGCGTCGTCGTCGTCGAGCGAGCGAGTCCTGACCCCTCTTTCTCGTTCGCCCGCAGGCCTCCCGATGGAGATCCTCGACGCCGAGTGGCAGTGGGACCGCCGCAAGCTCACGTTCTACTACACGGCCGACCAGCGTGTCGACTTCCGCGAGCTCGTGCGCGAGCTGTTCCGCATCTGGAAGACGCGCGTGTGGCTGTGCGTCCTCTCTCTCTCCTCGCCCTCTCTCCTCTCTCCCTGCGCCGCACAGATGCTCATGCTCTTCTTTCTACGTGCGCAGGTGCTGCCTCGACCAGCAACAGCCGTCGTTCGACCTGCAGTAGCGCCTCGACTCAGCGCCCGGACCTCCTCTCGTCGTCCCTCCCTCTTCCCTCTCTCTCTTTCCATCTCTCCCTTCCCCTGTGCTGTACCATCTATCGCCGTCCCTCGCTCGGTTCTCCAAGATTTGTTCCGTCCCTCGCAGCCTACACTTCCTCCCTAAACGGCCGCCGCTTGCCGACTCGGCGAGCGAGACGCGCTCAAGCCTCCGTCGTCGTCTCTCCGTCTCTCTCCCTCCTTTTTTGTTCTCACTACTGCGTAGACGCCCCCTTCTTCCGACCCTCGGCCTCTACACAGAGATCTCCCCGTGTGCAGTCAATACAGAGTTTCGCTTGCCCTTCCTGCTCTGCCTCGTCTCGCCTCGTCAGCTGTGGCTCGCTCTAGCTTTCCCTCTCGCTCTCGCTTCTGGCTCGGCAGCCGGCTTCGACAAAGCGTGCACGAGAGGAACGACTTGTATATCAGGCCGTCTCGCCCGCCGACGCCGCCGCCGCCACGTCCTCCTCGCTGAGCCCGAGCGCTCTCCTAGCCTCGACGAGCTCCTTGCACTCGTGCGGCCCGGGGCACAGGTGCCACTCGGCCTGCGAGTAGCCGACGATGGTGAGCTTGCGCCCTCCTTCGCTGTCGCTCAACGACGAGGGCGGGAGGGGCTGGGCGACGACGGAGGAGGGGGAGAAGGAGCCGTGCTGGAAGTGGATGCTGTGGAACGCGTCCAGCGCGTCGTAGAGCTTGCGCCTGTAGGGACAAGAGAGTCAGCTGCTGCTCGGTGAAGATGAGGAGAGGAAGCTGGACGCACCTCTCGTCCTTGGAGAGCGACTCGAACCCTCCCTCGATCGGCTCGCCGCAGTCCTCGAGCACCATGACGAGGCTCTTGGGCTGATCCGGCTCAACGCTGCCCTCGAAGATGCCCCAAAAGGTCGGGATCGGGAGCCCGCCGCCGCCGGGGAGGTTGACGAAGACCTCGTCCGCCTCTCGCGCGGCGGCGAGCAGGTCGTGGCCGTACTTGACGACGACCTTGGCGCCCGAGGGCGTCGTCGCGCGGTACACGGTCGACGCGCGACCTTTGACTGGCGGTGTCGGGGCGAGCGAGAGGACCGGAGGGGCTGAGCCGGGCGGCGTAGGCGGTGCGGGGTGGAGGTAGTAGAGGGGAGCGGGCGGGAGGGTGCGCTGCAAGAGCGAGGAGGGTGTCGGTGGTCGGTCCGCCGTGTCGGGGTGCTCGAGGGTGAGGAATGGCGCGTGCAGCAGGTACGCTGGGACGGTCGGGCCAGTCGACATGTTGGCGACGGCGGTGGGGCGAACCGGGAGGAGGGCGGCGGGGCGAGGTTGGCGACGGGCGAGGTGGAGCGCGCGTGTGAGCATGCGCCGGGGTGGCCGGAGTGCCCTCGGCGAGTACAGCAGAGCTCCTGCGCGAGAGGGAGGTCGCGGTCGAGACGAGAGGAGGAGCGACTCCCCGTCGCAGCTCTCCCTCTCGTTCACCGCCGAGCACTCGCTCTATCGGCCTTGCAGCTGTGCCAGTGCGCTTAGATCCATTGTTGCTCCTACCGACAACCCGCCCGACGAGCCTCATGCGCTCGCTGACGGCTGAGGCTTGCTCGCCCTCCTCATCAGCTCCAGCGCTGCTCTTTCCCCTGCTCGCGACCGGGCGAGCGTGGAGCCACGAGAGGCACTGGGAACGTGCTCTCGAGGCTTGCACCGCATCTGTGCGTGGTTGCTGGCGCTCAGCTACAACACCGGCCTGCTCTCGCGCTCGGCGCTCTCTGCGGCTGGCTCGGTCTCGCTTCTCGCTTCGAGACGTGCAGAACTACATGCAGGTTACAATCCCAGCTCTGCCCAGAGCGACTTGAGCCTCGCCTCGGTGAATATTGTGTCGGCCTCGGCCTCGTACCGCCGTCGCTCGGCACCCATCCCGTCGCCCTCGACCTCGTCCCGCTCGCCCCGCTCGCCCAGCTCGCCTCGCTCGCCTCGCGCTCGGGACGCCGACGCTCCTCGTCCTCGAGACGACGGCGCGCCGACCAATCGGCTGCGCGCGTGCCGCAGCTCGCCGCTCTTCGCCCCCTTCACCCCCTCGACGAGCAGGAGCGGCCTCGGCCAGCCCGTACTCGTCGTCGCGCTCCATCCAGGCTGCACCGGCGACCGCCCCGACGTCGATATCGCGCTCGTCGACGCTCGCGGCGGCGGCGTGACGCCGTGAGCGGGCGCCGGGACCGGGATCCCCTTGGCGAGGAGCGACGCGCTCACTCGCGGCCCGCCGAGCTGCGGCCGGATCGTGATCGGCTTGCGTGTCGTCGTCGCGAGCGAGCTGCCCTGCGGCGACGAAGGGGGCTTGTCGGCATCGGCGTGCGTGGAGGAGGGCCGGCGCTGCTGGACGGCTCGAGGGCGGCTCGGCTCGCTGCGGTCGGACGGGGACGCTGGTGCGAGCTTGTCGGTCGGGCCGATACGGCGCGGCGAGGAGCTCGGCGTCGATGCTACCGAGCTGTCGGGCGAGCTGTGGTAGCGCAGAGGCGGGGTGGGGAACCTCCACACGACGAGGTCGACGCTCGAGTGCGACGAGTGCGACGAAGCTGCTGAGAGCTGCGGCCGAGGCGGGCCCGAGAACGATGGGCTGCGCTCCTGCTTGAAGTTACCGGGCGCTGCGAGTTCCGGCGCGAGCGGCGCTGCTGGCTTTGGCCTCGAGGGGAAGGGGAGGGCCGTGCGCGCAGGAAGGTCGCCGTCGGCTGGACGAGCCATAACGGGCGGCGCGGGCGAGTAGGTCGATGAGGCAGCCTGTAGGATGTCGAGCTCGACGACGAGAGGAGCTGCAGGAGGAGAGGAGCCGTCAGTACGATGCCGACAGCGCCGAGGCGAGGAGGAGGGCGAGGAGGACGCACGAGCTGGCAAGCTCCGCCGTTGCTCGGCTCGCTTTTTGGGCTGAGAGACCTCCATCCGGATCGTTTCGTGCGAAGTCGTGCGCTCCGTCGTGTGCGACGTCGGCATAGGCGGAAGAGGGTGGCCCGACGTACGCTTCGCCCAGTCGACCGTCGACTTGGGCGCCGACGCCTCGCCGACCTGCTCGCCTTTCGTCACGCTCGGCTTGGAGAGCTTGACGATATTGCTCAGACTGCGCCGACGGAGCTTCTTGGGCGCAGTCGACGACGCCGTGGTCGAGGTGCGTTGCAAAGGCGACGCACTGACCGCCTCGTTGGCGCGGAACTCGCTCGAGGACGGCTGAGCGGTGCGGGCGACGTCGGCCGAGGTGTCGGGTGTCCGGCGGAAAGGGTTGGCGAGGATCTTGAGCGAGAGGCGACGCCGGTGAGTCGGGATCGGTGAGGTCGTCGACGGCTCGACGAGCGTCATGGCGGCTCAAGTGCGGTTGGAGGTGTCGAGGAGGTGCTGCAGGTGCGGCGAGTAGCTCTCGGGCACCGTGAAGCGTCGTCGGCGAGGTTAGAGGGAGCAGGAGAGCAAGCGTCGGGACGAGCGCTGCGGCCGACGAGCGAGAGACGTCGGCGAGGACGAGCGGCGTGCCCGACCGCTCGCGCGACGTTCAAGATCGCTCATGTCTGTTCCTGACGGGCAATGAAGCAAGATGAAAGCGGGCCGAGTCGGAACGCAGAGCCTGTCAGCGAGCGACGAGAGCGGAAGGTGCTCGTGCGCAAGAGCAGATCCGCGCCTCGAGTCGGCTGTGGGCAGCCAGCCTGGACCTCGTCCTCGGCTGAGGACGTACACACGGCGAGCGCGAGATTCCAAGAGTACGGTCCGTCGAGCGGGACGGGCGCGCGAGAGCTGCAGCCCCATCGATGAGCCGCGGGAAGATGCAGCTCGAGCCTCGAACCGTGCACGGGCCCTCGCCCGGTGGCCGCGACGAGGAAGCTTTTCGAGGGGGAGCTCTCTTCGGGACGCTCGCTAAGACCTGCAGGCTCGTTCGACGTCGTAGCTCGAGGGAGAAAGCCAGACGGCGAAGCACGAGGGGGCTGCAGCAGGCGCAGGCGGTCGCCGTTCTCGAGGAGAGGAGGAACGACAAGTTACTGCATGTACGTCTACTTATCCTCCTCGCCGATGTCCTCGTTCCACACTTCAGGGTAGCGCTCGATGAATTCGCTCATGAGCTTCTTGCACGAGTCCAAGTTGAGGTTGATGACCTCGACGCCTGCATCGGCAAACGGGCGTCAGCTCTGCAACTAGCTTGCGTCTTCTGCGAGGCAGGGGAGACGCACCGTGATCCCGAAGAATGCTCTCGCCGCCTGCGCACAAAGAAGAGCGAGAAGAGCGTCAGCAATGCGTGCTCGAGAGTGCGAGCGAGCCGGTCTGCGAGGAGAGGGAGAGGGGACGCACCGAGGAACGTCTCGTTCTCGCCGATGACGCAGCGCTTGATGCCGAAGAGGACCATGGTACCAGAGCACATCGAGCAAGGCGAGAGAGTCCTGCGAGCGGGCGTCGGGGTCAGCCCTGCGTCCTTCTCGACAACTCGAACCGGCACCGCCTCGAGCCACGCGGCAGGAAGCCGTCGTCGAGGCGCTCGAGAAGAACACGAGACTCACGTGTACATCCTGCAGGGAGGAGGCGAGTCAGCACCGGTTCGTCGAGTCGCTCTCGAGGCGGGGGGCAGACTGGCTCACGTGCAGTCCTTGTAGACGGACGCCGGCAGGCGACCGATGTTGTTCAAGCAGTCTGTCTGCATAGCACAGGGTCAGCTCTGTCCACCACCGAGCCTGCGAGAGGAGGGGAGAGACGAGACGCACCTCGCCGTGGAGGATCGCGCTGTTCTTCTGGACGCGGCGGTTGCGGCCAACGCCGATGACGACGCCGTCCTTGCGCACGAGGGCTGCGCCGATGGGCACGCCCTGCTCGCGCAGGCCTTGCTCGGCCTGGAAGACGGCATGGCGGACGTTGGCGAGGTCGAACTGGGACGGGTTCTCGGTCGGGGCCGTCTTGCAGGGCGACTTGGGGCTGAGCATGCTGGTGATCGAGTGCGTGTGCGGGTGCAGCGGGCGAAGGCGGGTATCGGACGGCCGCGGCGGGGTGTGGATGCGGGAGCGTTCGAGGCGAAGGTGGGAGGAGGGGGACGAGGAGCGACGGGCCGGAGAGCGGCGGCGGCGGAGTTTTTTTGGAAACCGGCTCGGGCGAAGCTGCTCGCACGACGGGGCCGAGACTCACTTCTCCACACTCGTAGCAGCGATAGGCTCGTTCGGCGGCTGGCCGAGTCCGCAGCTTCGGACACGCTCGCACGGACCACGACGGAGATCGAAAGCGCCGCGGACGGGCAAGCCGGCGAGCACCCCAGCTTCCAAGGCACGCTTGCTGCAGATCTGGCAAAGACAATCTGGGGCAGGCGCAGCGCCGCACGGCTCGAGCGTGCAGCTGCACCTCGCTCGTCGCTCGAGCCTGCAGGAGCGGGGCTGTCGACGCAGGAAGGGAGGCGGGGACAATCGTTGTGCGCTATGTAGCTCGCAGCCACGCGAGGGCGAGATCCGCGCTGTGCTCCGCCCCTTCGTGCGGGATGCGAGCGTGAGCGCAAGGCGAAAACTCTCGCTCGCCGTCGCCCGGACCCTCCGCGTGCTCGCTTGCCCCGCACTCCGGACTGTATTCTCGGACTCGTCGCCGCGCCACTTGGGCTTATCTGCAAGCGTTCTTTTTGCAGACCGGACCCACCTCCGTCGGAGTCCGCGTCTCGAAAACTCGTCCGTCGCCCTCCGCCGCACAGCTCTCTCTCCTCCTTTCTCACCGCAACCTCGGCTATCCAGGCAATCTCGCGCGCTCCTCCTGCTCGACGCGCACCGTCTGCAGCTCTCTCTTCCCTCCCCTCCACCACTCGACCGCTCGGCGTCCTTCGCCGCCTCCACCTCCTCCTTCCCCCCAGCGACCACCTCGCCCACCCTCGACCATGTCCACCTCGAGCCACTCCGACCAGGTCAAGGACCTCGACCTCGAGAAGGGCAGCACCCAGGCGCCGCAGGAAGGCGACGTCGTCAGCGCCGACGACGGCGTCAAGCGCAAGAGCGGTCCTCTCGCGCCGCTGTGGAAGGTCGCCGAGAAGCTCGACTCGTACGGCGTCGAGGTGCGCGGTGTCGAGCGGGTTGAGGAGCACGAGCGGGCCGAGAAGTCGTACGTCTGCCTTTCCCTGCGGCGGCGGCGACGAGGAGAACGAGGCTGCGCGCGTCGCGACTCGCGCGCTGACTCCCTCGCCCTCCTGCAGGACTTGGCTCGAGCCCGGCTTCTTGTGGATGAGCGCCAACATGACGATCTCGACGTTCTCGCTCGGCACGCTCGGCAACTCGATCTGGTTCATGCAGCCGGCGGACGCCTGCCTCACGATCCTCTTCTTCAGTACACTCTTCGCTCCTCGCTCTCCCTCCCACGCTCGCGCCGTGCGCCGTGCTGACGGACTCGCCCTCGCGCAGACCTCTTCACGACGCTCCCCGTCGCGCTCTTCTCGACCTGGGGCAAGCAGACCGGCCTGCGCCAGATGATGATCGGCCGCTTCTCGTTCGGCCCGTGGACCATCCTCTTCCCCATCCTGTGCGTCCCGCTGCTCCTCTCTCTCTAGCTCGAGCACCTCACACGCATCGTCGAGACTGACTCGAGAATCGTGCACAGCCTCAACTGCCTCGCCTGCATCGGCTGGTCGACCATCAACACCATCGTCGGCGCGTCCGCCCTGCACGCCGTCACCGACACGCACCAGCTCCCCGAGCCGGCGGGCATCGTCATCATCGCCCTCATCACGCTCTTTGTGGCCCTTTTCGGCTACAAGTACGTGCACGCCATCGAGCGCTACTCGTCGATCCCGGTCTTCGTCATCTTCCTCATCATGCTCGGCCAGGCCGGCCGCTACATGCACGGCGGGTACGGCGGCGTCGGCGAGGCCGAGGCAGCGAGCGTCCTCTCGGTGCGTCCCCCTTTCGCACGGCCTTGCTCTCGGGTCGTCGGGCGCGACTGACTTGGACCTTCTCCTTCCCGCAGTTCGGCGGCACGATCGCTGGCTTCTCCCTCGGCTGGACCTCCCTCGCCGCCGACTACACCGTCTACCAGCGCGCCAACACGGCCAACTGGAAGATCTTCCTCTCCACCTACGTCGGCCTCAACGTCCCGCTCGTCTTCGTCGAGTCGCTCGGCGCCCTCATGATGTCGACCCTCGACGTCAAGGAGACCTGGGCTGCCGTCGCCAAGAACGAGGACGGCTCGACCAACCTCGGCGGTCTCCTCGGCGCTCCCCTCATCGGCCGTGCGTCCTCTGTTCGCCCCGTCGCCCATGGAGAGCCGCGCACTGACCTCCTCCCTCCCCTTCTCGCAGCCATGGGCGGCTTTGGTCGCTTCCTCCTCGTCGTCCTCGCGCTCTCGATCGTCGCCAACAACATCCCGGTGCGTCTCTCCGCGTTCGGGCGCCCCTCGTGAGAGCTCGGCTGACATGTGCCTCCCCTCGCTTCGCAGAACGTCTACTCGTTCGCCCTCACGTTCCAGGCGTTCGGCAAGTACGCGCAGCGCATCCCGCGCTTCTTCCTGTGCATCGTCTGCACCATCATCTGTGCGTCCCCCTCGTGCTCGTCGCCGTCGCCGTTGCGCTCGCACCTCGCTGACGCTCTCGTGCGCCTCCCCTTGCAGACATCGTCCTCGCCGAGGCCGGGTACACCTCGTTCGAGTCGGCGTTCGACACGCTCCTCGTCCTCCTGTCGTACTGGCTCGCCATCTACACGTGCATCCTCCTCGAGGAGCACTTCATCTTCCGCGGCGGCAAGTTCGCCAACTACAACCTGCACCGCTACAACGACCGCTCCAACCTCCCCGTCGGCCTCGCCGCCGCCTTCTCGCTGTGCTGCGGCATCGCCGGTGCCGTCGTCGGCATGTCCCAGACGTGCGTCTCGGTCCTCTCGCGCCTCGCCCTCGCTTCTCGAGCGCCTCGTGCTGACGTCGCCCTCTCTCCCTACAGGTGGTACGTCGGCCCCATCGGCCGCATGATCGGCGACCCCAAGTACGGTGCCGGTGCGTCCTCCCCCGCTTGCTCTCCCGCTCTCCTCGCTCGACCCAGAGCTGACCTCGTCCTCGTCCTCGCTCGCAGACCTCGGCTTCGAGCTCGCCTTTGGCTTCACCGCCGTCACCTACCCTGTGTGCCGCTACCTCGAGCGCAAGTACACGGGCCGGTAAAAGGAGCGCCAACCGCTCTGCGTCTCTCTATAGACTCGTCGGAGGAGGAATGAGAAGAAGGAGAAGGTGTGGGCGAGGAGAAGCTCTGTCTGTCGTTCGTTTATGTTGATACCGTCTTAGGCTTGCATTGCCAGGTTATGTGCACCCTCTCTTGTGTCCTGGTCGTCGCTGCCGAGAGCGGAGAACGCTCGAGCAAGAGGAGCAGGTCGAGGTCCGAGCGAGTGTGCGCAGGCGCACCTCGCCGCTCTTTGCGGGCAACTCTCGCACCGGCGCTCTTCTGTCGCTGCCCGCATGCTGCCTGCGCAGCTCATGCAGAGGCCGCAGCGGACGAGAGCCCTCGCGCCGAGGGCGACGAGGTCGAAGGCCTGGACCGTGGTTGGCGAGCGGCGCGGCCGAGCGGGGGACGCTCCGTTCTCACCTCGCCATCCGCCTCGACAGAGCCCAAGCGCCGCCTGTCGCCCTCCAGCACAGTCGCACCCGACCACGGCACCTCGACGCGAGCAGGCCAAGCACCGCGACGTCGCCAGGGACGAGCTACCCCGCTCCCCGCCGCTAGCCCTCATCTCGACGGACCTCAGCCCTCCTCGCGCCCGCACCGTCACCCAGGACCGCACCGTGCAGCGCAGCAGCTCCCTCGACCACTCGGCACTCCCTCGACCAACGCGCGCACGTCCTCCAGCCGCCGCATCTCCCCTTCGCCTCCTCGTCGGCACCCACGCCCATGCCCCTCGCCGCCACCGCGCTAGCCTCGCCCGTCAAGCGCACCTACCACGCCAGCCCGACCTCGAGCCCCAACCCCAGCCACGACCCGACTCGCGAGCTGGCTAGCCCGCGCGTCCTGCGCCCCAAGCTGTCGGGCGAGCAGGTCACCCTCGAGTGCCCACTCGTCGCCTCGAGGCACGAGGCGCCGCTCCAGACGGAGCGCTCGACGCGGCAGGGCGACGACGCGACGCCGAGCACGCCGCCCGAGGTCCCGCTCGAGCCGCTGGTCGGCCTGGGCGTCGGCGTCAAGGCGGACGGCGCGGGCGAGGCGGTGCCGGTCGACGTCGGCGGCGACGAGGTGGGCCTCTGCAGCGAGCGCGCACCGACGCCGCAAGTGCTCGCTGCAGAGAGGCAGATCCGCGACCTCGAGAGCATGCCGCAGGACGTCCAGGCCACCCTCGCCAAGCTGTGCAGCCAGCACTGGTGCGTCCTGCTCTCTCTCCTCGCTGCAGTCCGTGCTCCCCTCTGTCTCGTCGCTGACTCACAGCCACGTACAACAGGCTGAGCCAGTACAACGCGCTCAAGCGCTCGCTCGCGGCGGCCGCCGCAGGGCCGCAGGCCGGCCTCGCACGCTCGGTCGTCGCACCTCCCCCGCCCGCTCCCCCGACCTACACCCTCCCTTCGTTCACGCCGCCAGCTACCCGCTCGACAACTCCGCACCTCCCTCCTCCGCCTCTCGCACCCTCTACTCGACCAACCTCTCGCGCATCGACGCCCGCCCCGACCATCTCTGCGGCACCGGCGACGCCCATCTCGATCCCTCCCCGCACGAGCACACCGACCGGCCTTACGCCTTCCCTATCGAGCTTTGGATTCAACCTGTCGGCCGACGCACCGGCGAGCGCGCCGCCGTCGACGTCAGCCGCGCCTGCCACCGCCGCGCGCGGCCTCTTCGCCAACCTCGTTCAGGGCGAGCCCGTCGCGGTGCAGCAGCGCGGCTTCTCGGTCGTCGTCAGTGGGGCGCTGCTCAAGCTCGACGACGCGCCGGCGGTGCCCGAGATGCCCGAGCTGAGCCAGGCGCCGAGCGCCGAGCCGCCGACCGAGGTCTTCCCGGGCTTGCTGCCCGGGATGCAAGTCGTCAACGGCGTTGCGGTCAAGACGAGCGCGAGCCACCCGATCAAGTGCGTGCTGTCTCTCTCCTCGTCCGCCTTTCGTGCCGCTGCTGACGCTCTCGCACCACCTGCAGCATCTCGCCGCTCGTTCCGCCCGAGCTCCTCGACTACCTCGCCTCGAACCTCTCCGACCCTTTCCCTCCACCCTCACCTTCTCCTCCTCTCGTTCTCGACGACGCGCCCTTCATCCTCCGTCCGACGGTCGCGACCGACCTGATCTCGGTCGCCGCGGCCTACTACGCCGACCCGTCGGCGCTCCCCGTCTCGGACGTCGCCGCGCCGCCGCTCGGCAACTTCGTCTTATCATCGTGCCCGGGCAAGAAGGTGCGCATGAACGGCGAGCCCAAGCAGGGCGGGCGAGGCGCCATCTGCCGCGACGTCGCGACCGACCTGCGCCGCGCGCGCGACGACTACAACGTGCGCCTCGTCGTGTGCTGCCTCGACGACGACGAGCTCACGTACCTCGGCGTCCCGTGGGACGAGTACGCCGCCGCGCTCGACGCTCTCGAGATGGACGTCGTGCGCCTGCCCATGGTCGAGGGGTTCGCGCCCTCGGGCGCCGACGAGCTCGACGGCGTCCTGTCGCGCATCGTGCGGC
>Ga0308169_10000501_pt1 | contig 57559 bp, 56 predicted proteins | sample PhyBR1_2_FD_202139 | JGI IMG/M metagenome (GOLD analysis project Ga0308169, IMG submission 202139) | Phyllosphere microbial communities from UC Gill Tract Community Farm, Albany, California, United States - DLSLSB.R1 | ecosystem: Host-associated > Plants > Phyllosphere > Unclassified | place... | reverse complement strand
TCTGGCTTGCGGTCGCCTATGGGGGCAAGCACTTGATAGAACTTGTCAGTCATTTTTTCGATTCACTAAGAGCCATCAAGTAGTCTAGCTGCAACAGTCGCCTGCGTGTTGTAGGCAGCATGAAACTCCTCAGTTATCAATCAAATATTCTTCATATTTGAAGATGCCTGAAAGAATTTCTTCTGCGACCTTATCAAGTTTTTCCAAACGAATCTGATCCACTGGAACATTCGATAAATGCTGCGCAACGATCGTGTCGGCGGCTTCTGGATAATAGGAAGCCATTATGCCACCGGCGCGGAACCCAGGATAACCAAACCCCTTTCCATTCTCTATGTCGATCCCGAAATATGCGATTTCGCGCAATAACAGAGCCAAACCCTGATCGCTAGTTGCGATGTAAGGAACACGGAATAGTACCGGATTGTTCAAAACAGGATAGGCTGTGGTTTGGGTGAATATCGCTAAGTCAGAAGCTAGGTTGTCAGCTTCTTTTCTATTCCTGATAGGATCTTCATGCACATGCATTGCTTCTTGTATCTTTGCAAAGCTAGATTTGAAAAGGTCTCTCCGCTCTTTTGCAAAGAAATATAGACATGCTACATATAAGACGATTCTAAAAAAAGGTAAATGGCCTTTGATAAATTTTGCAAATGTTTCAAAACGCCTTTTAAACGACCAGTCTTTTTTTGCAAAAAAATACTTTATAACAATCATAAAGTCGGAGAGCGATTTAACATACTTTCGATCATTATCAACATAAAGAGTCAGTTGCGTTGATTGCCGTGTTACAGCCAACATGTCAAATTCAAAACCGTAGACCTGTTCCATACGAGGTACTCTATTTAGCATTATATCCATAGCCGTCATAGGATCGTGACCACGGTTGTATTCAGCCAATGCTAGTATTGGATTCATGCCAAAACCATTTGCCAACGCAGCGTTGACGAGTGAAGCGATATTCGGATCTGGTTGCACCGCTGGGATTTGAGACAAAATGTTGGCGTCTAACCAAACCTCATGATAGGTCGGAATCTGCATTGGACGATGTGGGAAGGTCGACATGCATGTAACAGGCTGGTTTCCTAGCTGGTCAAAATGAAAGATCGGATTTTGGATACCGTTAAATTTAAGATGCATATCTCCCTCAACTAATGCGAATTTTTTTGCTGAAAACTAGCTACATTGTTTCCCAAGCTAGTTTGAAGATCTAATAATTTAAGGATGGTGTGACTTTCTGAAATAGATGCGACCCACTCCGTCCCTGACCTTACAGCGTCGTAACATCACCAACAGAGGCAGGGACCGGGACCGGCTGCTTCCGACCCAAAGCAGACATGACAGGAGTCGGATGTCAATTAACGCCCTTGCTGCGAGCTACCCTCGAGGTTTTGTTGCAACCGGCAGAAATGCAAAGATTACGTACAAAGCATAGACGGCGGCATCTGTGCCTAGTACGCCCAGCTGAAGGCCTGTGGATACCACTAGACCACCTGGACCAAATAATCTTGCAAAATTCTGAGTTGTAAACACAGTAACTGCTAAGAGCACGGTAGCCACAACTACATGCTGTCGCCTGACCCCAAATGTATCGACCATCTTTAACGAGAATTTGGCATAAGCCCAATTCATTAGCCCAAGAATAAGAAAGACGAAGGGCCACATTCCACCGTCCGGCCGAACTTGTGAAAACCAATAAATTGAGATGCCGGACTGCAAAAACAGTATAAAGAGTGCAAAACGAAATCCAGTAGTTCGCTTGTTTAGCTCCGGCGTCAAGTCAAATCTCCTAAGTTTTACGGGAGGCCAAGGTATCAGAGCGGCCTTGCTGAACGTCTCCTATTGGCCGAAAGCAGCCTTTGCGAAAGTCTGGTCGTTCCCACTATTTGGGTCAAACTTTATTAGTTTGTGTCCAACTTCATTGTTTTGTGTCCGACTTTATTGTTCGTCCACACTTGCATGGATGTTCCCGCCACCATGTCGGGCGCGAGTTTTCCCAGCATTGCATGCAGCGCAGCGCGATTACCCTGTTCCGGCCATCCCTGTACTTCACCGACCGCCCGTCCGCCCTGCAGCAGGTAGAACGTCGGGACAGTCTGCGTGTCGACACTGGCCCACTCTGCCCGATTGAACGGAATGCGCATCGGGACAGCCGGATTGGCCGCGTTCCAGTCGGCCACGAACGCGAACGGAATCGCCGCCGCCGGCGGGACGATGATTGTCAGGTTGGCTTGCTGCAGGCGCTTGCGCAGCGCGGCGTCGCTGCGAATCGCGTCCAGTGCGCGGCGCGACGGCTGGCAACCGGCATTCACGACCAGCACCAGCTCGATGGCGCCGGCGGCCGGCAATGCCGTGCGCGTGAGCGTGTGCCTGGTGCGGTCGTAGTCGAACACGCTGCGGCCGACGAAACCAGCGCCCAGTGTGTCGACGATGTCCGGCGCCGCTCGATGCGCCAGGTGCGGCCGGGTGGCGCTGAAGGCGCGCGCCTGCGCGAATTCACGCGCCGCGAGCATCGCGTTCAATACTGTTTCGTCAAGCGTGCGGCGCGTATCGATGCCGCGCCTTGTCAGTTCGCGGTGCACGCGCAGCAGGTGCGCGAAGGCCAGCGTCCCGGGGCTGACGGTGTTGGTGAATGCCGCCGCGTCGAACAGGAGCAGCAGGTCGCCCGGCGGCTGCGCGCGCAAGGCCTGCTCGCGCATTCTCGCCTCGAACAGCGCAAAGTAGGTGCGCACCGGCGCGTCAGAGCTCAATGGCGTGGTGCTTGCCACATCGGGTGATGCATCGCGTAACGAGTCGGCAGCCCGATACGCACCTTGCAGGCGCTGCCAGTCACGTTCGACATCGTCGGAAGGCGGCGGCAGCCGCAGCGACGCGCCATGCAACTGCGCCGCCAGCATCGGCAGATATTTTTCGCTGCCCAGAAACGCCAGGACGGCGCGCAGCTGTTCCCGGTTCAGCTCACGCACCAGGTGGCTGGCCGGCAGGCTGGTGAGCCCGCGCTCAGTCCAGGCCTCGGTCAGCATCGCGCTGACCGCTTGTTTGCCATACGGCGTCAGCGCGTCGAGCGGCGTCTTTTGTCCTGACGCGATCACCGCCTGCCACTGCGCTTGCTTGCGCACCACGGTGGAATCAAGCGCGCGATCGGCAGCCGCCCCCGGCGCGCCCATGGACCCGAACGCCAGCAACAAGGCGCAACAGCGCATCGTCTTGCCCACACATGCTCCCGATCGACAATGATGCGGCAGCGTAGCAGACGACGCTCACGACTTATGCGCGGATTGTCACGGCACTATCGTCCCAACCCCGGATCAATGCGCCTCGTCCCAGTTCTTGCCCACCCCGGTCTCGGCCAGCAGCGGCACATTCAGCCTGGCCACGCCCGCCGTCAGTTCCGGCAGCTTGACGTGCACCAGTTCCAGCTCGGCTTCCGGCACCTCGAGCACCAGTTCATCGTGCACCTACATGATCATGCGCGTGGCCAGCCCGTCGCCTTCAATCCAACCTTGCACCGCGATCATGGCCAGCTTGATAAGGTCCGCCGCCGTGCCCTGCATCGGCGCATTGATCGCCGCACGTTCGGCGCCGGCGCGGCGTCTTATTTCGCGCCCAACCCGGCGCCGATCGTGACGCCAGAAGACCTGCAGGCGCACCGCTGCATCGGTTACCGGGCCAGCGGCAGCCGCACCTTGTACAAGTGGGAGTTCGAGCGTGACACGCGCATGGTAAACATGGCGACCACCGGGCTGCTGGTGCTCGACAATCACACGCTGCCGAACATGGCTGCGCTGTCCGGCGCCGGCCTGGCTTATGCGATCGAGGAAGCGGTGCCAGACACCTGAAGGCCGGGCCTGGACGACTGGTGCGCGCCGATCGACGGCTTCTTTCTGTACTACCCCAGCGCACGCCAGATGTCTTCGGCGTAGCGCGCGCTGATCGACTTCGTGCGCAGGCAAGCAGTTTAGACAGTACCGCGCGCCCTGTGCTGCACGCCCTCAGCCGCCCGCAACACCGGCTTTTTGGCGTGGCAGCGGCAAGCCTGCGGCAGCGCTCCTGACTATGTCGCGCAAGGCCGGCGATATACGCTCGGCGTAGGTCGCGGTGATGTGATTACTGTCGCGGTAAATGACAACATTGTCTTTAACCGCCCAGCACTGCTCGGCGTCACAGAAGTGCGCGCTCATGTCGGCCACGTGGACGTGTTGCGGAATCTTGCGCCGCGCCTCGCCGTAGGTCAGATCATCGAGCACCTCGTCGCGCTCATCGCCGCATTGGTTCTTGTTATCGACGATTGGCGAATAGACGCACACCGGCACATCTTTGGTCATCCAGGGATTGTCGCGCAGGGCCAGCACGCGAATGCCGTGTGCGCCCAGTTGATCGAAACGGGCGGTGTAACCGGCTGGGACAAATTCGATGCGCTCGTCGTCCACATCCGTCTGGCGCGTGGCCAGCGTGATTACCAGGTCCGGGGCAAGCGCCACAATCTGTTCGATGGCGTCTTTGTTCCATGATGCGCAAGATGGGTGCATGGTCGCGAACAGTTCCTGGTCGACCGGATCGGCGAACAGGCATCCTGATTTCGTCATCGAGACGATCTTCCAACCCTCTTTTTCGGCATGCAGCAGCAGCGCCGGCAGCCATTGCACCGAATGCGATCCACCCACGACCACGATGGTCTTGTCCGGATCGGATTTGCCGAAGCTGCACGACTTGACCTTGCTGGCAACGCCATTCTGATGGCAGCCGCTTTCGTACACCGGTGCGTTATCGTCGCGCACGCTGAAGGGACCGGGCGCGATGAAGTTGGCCTTGCGCAGATCCCGGGCATCCCAAGTCTCGCCTTTGGCCACGATCTCGCGGCGCGCAAATTCGCTGGTCGAGGCAATCGCCACCAGCAGCGACAGGAAACCAGTGGCCACCAGCATCCGGTGCGAGGAAACACGCCGAAGGGAGAAGAACCAGTCGACGATCTGCTTGCTCAGCAAGGCGCAAGCCAGCGTCGCCAACAGCAGCGCCAGCCCGGCCAGCAAAGACACCTGATCGTCGCCGCTGGCGCTGTCATACACGACAAACAGGGGCCAGTGCCATAGATACACGCTGAAGGAAATCGCGCCGAACCCAGCCAACCACGGCCGCGACAGCAGCCAGCTCGCATTCCAGCGGTCTTGCGGACGGCCATAATGAATCAGGAGCAAGGCCGCCGAAACTGGCCACAGCGCAGCATAACCAGGAAACGCCTGCGTCGAGCCGATCAGGAAACCGCAGCCGATCAACAGGCCCAGTCCCAGCCAGGACAGCAAGGCCTGGCGAGTGCGGCCAATGGCAGATGGTATCGCATGCAATCCGAGCAGCACGCCGCTGCCAAATTCCCAGAAACGCGAGAAAAAGTCGAAATACGCGGTTGTCGGCGCAACGTTGGTGAAGTACAGCGACCAACTCAGGGAAGCCAGCGACAAGAGCGCTACCAGCGTCATGAGCGCCTGGCGCGGCTCGGCGCCCAGGCGACGCGCGCCGAACCGCGCCAGACGCAGGACGAAGGGCCAGGCAAAATAAGTCTGGCCGATCAGGGCAACTGCCCAGAAGTGTTGTACCAGGGTCAGCGCTTCGCTACGGGCAAGGTAATCCTGGCCGCGGCTGATCAGACGCAAATTTTCCATGTACACCGCACTGGCGACGATATCGCGCAGATTGACCTGCCACACCATGGGCGAAGTGAACAGCAGCAGCAGGAACAGGATGCCGATCAGGGCCACCGCTGCCTGCGGCGCAACCCGCAGCAAGAAATCGCGATAAAAAGCAACCAGAGACGCTGGTGCTGCGATTTCATTTCTCTTGACCGCGTTCGAGGCTAAGAAATAACCGGAAATAACGAAGAAGACGTCGACGCCGCCTGATACACCCGTGAAGAAGACGTGAAAGGAAAAGACCAGCAAGGCGCCGATAACCCGCACGCCTTGAATATCTTCGCGCCGCTCGCGCCGGACAGAACCTTCGTATACCGACATGGAAATACCGCCCAGAATGGAAAACTGCGATTTATGATGTCGTTATTATATTTCAAAATGACATCATATTTCGCAGTCAAGCCATCCCGTACACTACGTTCAGTGCGCCTCGTCCCAGTTCTTGCCCACCCCGGTCTCGGCCAGCAGCGGCACATTCAGCTGGGCCACGCCCGCCATCAGTTCCGGCAGCTTGACGCGCACCAGTTCCAGCTCGGCTTCCGGCACCTCGAGCACCAGTTCATCGTGCACCTGCATGATCATGCGCGTGGCCAACCCGTCGGCTTCCAGCCAGTTTTGCACCGCGATCATGGCCAGCTTGATCAGGTCCGCCGCCGTGCCCTGCATCGGCGCATTGATCGCCGCACGTTCGGCGCCGGCGCGGCGTGGGCCATTCGGCGAATTGATCTCGGGCAGCCACAGGCGGCGGCCGAACACGGTCTCGACGTAACCACGCGCCTTCGCTTCCAGACGCGTGCTGTCCATGTACTGCTTCACGCCCACGAAGCGTGCAAAATAACGCTCGATGTAGCTGGCGGCGGCGCCGCGCTCGATGCCGAGGTTGGCGGCCAAGCCAAAGGCGCTCATGCCGTAGATCAAGCCGAAGTTGATGACCTTGGCGTAGCGGCGCTGTTCGCTCTGCACTTCGTCGAGCCCAATGCCGAAGATCTCGGCGGCGGTGGCGCGGTGGATGTCCTCGCCGTCGGCGAACGCCTTGAGCATCGCGGCGTCGCCCGAGATGTGCGCCATGATGCGCAGCTCGATCTGCGAATAGTCGGCCGAGACGATCACGTTGCCGGGTGCGGCGATGAAGGCTTCGCGGATGCGGCGGCCTTCGGCATTACGCACCGGGATATTCTGCAGGTTCGGCTCGTTCGACGACAGGCGGCCGGTGATCGCCACCGCTTGCGCATAATTGGTGTGCACGCGGCCGGTGTTCGGGTTGACCATCTTCGGCAGCTTGTCGGTGTAGGTCGACTTCAGCTTCGACATGCCGCGGTGTTCCAGCAAAATCTTCGGCAGCGGATAATCCTCGGCCAGCTTTTGCAGCACTTCCTCGTCGGTCGACGGCGCCCCGGTGGCGGTCTTCTTGATCACCGGGAGACCGAGCTTGGTGAAGAAGATCTCGCCGATCTGCTTTGGCGAGCCGAGGTTGAACGGGCCGCCGGCCAGCTCATACGCCTGCTGCTCGAGTTCCAGCATGCGTTTGCCGAGTTCGCCCGATTGCACGTTGAGCAGTTCGCTGTCGATCAAGACGCCGTTGCGCTCGATCTTGTGCAGCACTTCCATGGTCGGCATCTCGATGTCGCGGTAGATGCGCGTGAGGCCTTTGTTTTCTTCGACGTGCGGCAGCATCGTTTGATGCAGGCGCAGCGTGATGTCGGAATCCTCGCCCGCGTACTCGGTGGCGCGCGCCAGTTCGACCTGGTCGAAGCAGATCTGATTGACGCCTTTGCCGCACACATCGACATACGGAATCGTGGTGTAGCCCAGGTGGCGCATCGCCATCGTGTCCATGTCGTGCGGTTTGTGCGACTCGAACACGTACGACTGCAGCAGCGTGTCGTGCACGATGCCCTTTAACGCAATGCCGTGGTTGGCGAAGATGTGCATGTCGTACTTCAGGTTCTGGCCCAGCTTCGGCTTGGCAGGATTCTCCAGCCACGGGCGCATTTTCTCCAGCACCGCTTCGCGCGAGAGCTGGTCCGGGGCGCCGGCGTAGCGGTGCGCCAGCGGGATGTAGGCGCCCTTGCCCACTTCGACTGACAGCGAGATGCCGACCATCTGCGCCGTCATCGGGTCGAGCGAAGTGGTTTCGGTGTCGACCGAGGTCAGGGCCGCGGCGTCGATCAGCGCCAGCCATTTGTCGAGCTGCTCTTCGGTGAGGATGGTTTCGTACTCGCCCTTGATGACCGGCATGCCGTCGACGGTGCCGTGCGGGCCTTCCGGCGAATTCAGGGGGCCACCGCCGGGCGCACTGCCGGCGGCAGGACGCACGCTGCCGTCGCCGGGACGCGCGCCGCCCAGGTCGCGCAGCATGGTCTTGAAGCCGTAGCGGTTGAAGAATTCGCGCAGCGCTTCGGCGTCTTCGGGACGGCCGACCAGCGACTCGTCGAACGAGACCACATGCTTGACCAGGTCGCAATCGGTCTTGACGGTGATGAGCTCGCGGCCCTTCGGCAGCCACTCGAGGGCATTGCGCAGGTTTTCGCCCACCGCGCCGCCGATGCTGCTTGCGTTGGCGATCACACCATCGAGCGAGTCGTGCAGCGCCAGCCACTTGATCGCCGTTTTCGGGCCGCACTTGGGCACGCCCGGGACGTTGTCGACGGTGTCGCCGATCAGGGTCAGGTAATCGATGATGCGCTCTGGCGGCACGCCGAACTTGGCGAGAACGCCCGCTTCGTCGAGCTTTTCGTTGCTCATCGTATTGATCAGCATAACCTTGTCGTTGACCAGTTGCGCCAGGTCCTTGTCGCCGGTAGAGATCACGGTGTTCATGCCGCGCTTGGTGGCCTGCACCGACAGGGTGCCGATCACGTCATCGGCTTCGACGCCTTCGACGGTCAGGATCGGCCAGCCCATGTGGCGCACCACTTCGTGGATCGGACCGATCTGCTTGCCCAGGTCTTCCGGCATCGAGGCGCGCGTCGCCTTGTACTCGGGGTACAGGTCGTCGCGGAAGGTCTTGCCCTTGGCGTCGAACACGCAGGCGATGTACGCCGCCGGGAAGTCGGCGCGCAGGCGGCGCAGCATATTGACCATGCCGTGCATGGCGCCGGTGGGGAAGCCGTCCGGGCTGCGCAGATCGGGCAGCGCGTGGAAGGCGCGATAAAGATAACTGGAACCGTCAACGAGCAGCAGGGTATTGTCCATAGGGGCGACGTAGGGTCAAAACAGGGTCGGAATGCGGGGGCGCGCAAGCGAAGCAATGGTGCGCCGGGAGTAGTCATCATTATCGCAGAATCCGCATGACGGGAAGCACGCCAGCCCTGCCCCGCCGCTGCCGTCAGCGAGGCCGGCGCGCGCCGGGAAATGCCGCACACATTTCACAGGGAGGCGGCGCTGTTTGCTACAATGGACTAAACGACATTAGGTGACCAACATGCTGCGCACGACTCCCCGCCTCGCCCTCCTGACCCTGTGCCTGTTGGCCCATGCCGGTTTTGCCGGCGCCCAGACGACGTCGCAAACTCAGCAGCAAGCCAAGCCGGCGCAGCAAACGCGTCCGGCGACCCAGCCGGCCCAGCAGGGGCGTCCGTTGCAAGAGCCGCCACAGCTCGAGCGCATCGAGCCCGGCAGCGACGTGCCGGCCACCACCATCGAGCCGCGTCCGCGCACCCGCATCACCGAAAAGCGTGGCAACGACGGCAATGTCACCGAAGCCGAAGTCGAAAGCGGCGGCAGCCGTTACACGCTGAAGCCGAACGTTCCAGCTGGCAACGCACAGCCGGGCGACGCCCAGAGCACCGCCGGCCGCGCGCCGCAGTGGAAAGTGGTGGAGTTCGATTTCGGCAATCCAAAGAAGCAGGACACCACGGCCGAACCGGTCACCCCGGCGCAACCGCGTCCCGGCCTGCCGGCGCGCGCCGACGCACCGCCGCCACCGGCGCTGGAACCGACCACCAAACAATGACCGCGCGCCCCGTACGCGGGGCATCTACTTGACTCCTCCACCTTTTTTGCTAGCACATGGCAGTTTTTACCGCGGTCTCGCTGGATGACCTTCACCAGTGGATCAAGCAGTTCCCGCTCGGCCAGGCCATCGGGCTCGACGGCATTTCCTCCGGCATCGACAACAGCAATTTCTTCCTGACGACCGAGCGTGGCCAGTATGTACTGACCATCTTCGAGAACCTGCGCTTCGAGCAATTGCCATTCTATGTAGGCTTGATGGCGCACCTGGCCGCGCGCGGCATTCCGGTGCCGGCGCCGGTGGCCAGCGATGCCGGCGCCATGGTGGTGCCGCTGCACGATAAACCGGCCATCATCGTCAGCCGCCTGAGCGGCGCTTCCCAGCTCGATCCGCAGCCGGTGCATTGCGCCGAAGTGGGCCGGATGCTGGCGCGCATGCACCTGGCGGCGCAGGATTTCGCGCTGCAGCAGCCGAACCTGCGCGGCCTGGCGTGGTGGGTGCAGACCGCCCCGGCCGTGCTGCCGTACCTGAGCGAGGGCGAGGCCGAACTGCTGAGCGCAGAAGTGGCGTACCAGCGCGATTTCGCCGCCGGCGCCACCTATGCGCAGCTGGCGCACGGGCCCGTGCATGCCGACCTGTTCCGCAATAACGTCATGTTCGAAGGCGAGCGCCTGAGCGGCTGCTTCGACTTTTATTTTGCCGGCGTCGACACCTGGCTGTACGACGTCGCCGTCACCGTCAACGACTGGTGCATCGACCTGGCCAGCGGCGCGCTCGACCCGGAGCGCGTGCGCGCCCTGGTGGGCGCCTACCACGCGGTGCGGCCGTTCACGCCAAGCGAAGCCGAAGCCTGGCAGCCGCTGCTGCGCGCCGGCGCACTGCGCTTCTGGCTGTCGCGCCTGTACGACCTGCACCTGCCGCGCGCCGCCGAGCTGTTGACGCCGCACGATCCGACCCACTTCGAACGTATTCTGCGCGAACGTATCGCGCATCCTGCGCCTGCCCTGCCTACCGCTTTGCCTACCATCCCGCCCGTATGAACAATTTACCTGCAATCACCGGCTGGACCTGGCTCAAGCGCGGCGCCAGTCTGTTTCGCCAACAACCGGCGGCACTGACCACGCTGCTGTTCGCCAATATCCTGTTCAGCATCCTGATCAGCTCGGTGCCATTCCTGGGAGCGATGATCGCGGTGGTGCTGATCCCGTCGTTCTCGATGGCCTTCATGCAGGCGTGCCTGATGATCGACAGCGGCCAGCGCGTGACGCCGGCGGTGGCCCTGACCGGGTTTCGCAAGCCACTGGTCGGCCAGCTGTGCAAGATCGGCGTGATCTACCTGGGCGTGTCGCTGCTGTTGACGGTGATCGCGCGCTTCGCGATCAGCGATGCATTCTGGGAGCAAGTCGCGGCCCAGAGCCGCAGCGGTACGCCGGCGCAGGTGCAGGGCTCGGACATCCTGGCCCTGTTCGTGTTCATCGGGCTGAACGTGGCGACCCTGATCGCGCTGTGCTTCGCGCCGCCACTCACCCACTGGCAGAAAATGCCGCCGTTCAAGGCCGTGTTCTACAGCTTTTTTGCCGTGGTGCGCAGCGCGCGCGTGTTCATCGTGCTGCTGCTGGCGTGGTTCGGGCTGTTCTTCGCGATCTGCTTCGTGCTGACCATGATCCTGGGCGGCAGCGGCGTGGCAAGGGTGGCGATCATGTGGCTGATCTTCCTGTTCATGCTGCTGCTGCAGTGCTCGATGTATATCGGGTATCGGGAGATTTTCGGCAAGCCGCTGGATGCGACTTCGGCTGAAGGCAAGGTTAGTCTCGACAAGTAGATGCGTCGAATTGCAGGGTGGACGGCCGAGCCGTCCACCCTGCATGCCAGGCTTATCGCCCAACCCGCTCCAGCTTCGCGATCGACAGATCCAGCACCTTCATCCCCGCCGAACCGAAATTGATCTGCGCGCGCGCCGCGCCGGCCCCGCCTTCGATATTCACGATCACGCCTTCGCCAAACTTGGCGTGCGACACCGATTCGCCCACGCGCCAGCCACTGCCGCCGCCTGACTTCTGGGTGATCTGCTGCGCGATCTTGTTGTCGCTGCCGCCTTCGCGGAACTTGGTATCGTCCCACGCCGTGGTCGACTTGCGGCCGGCGAACCAGTTGCCCTGCACCCGCGGCGACAGCCACTTGAGCGACTCTTCCGGCAGCTCATCGAAAAAGCGCGACTTCATGTTGAAGCGGGTCTGGCCGTGCAGCATGCGCTGCTGGGTAAAGCTCATGTACAAGCGACGCCGCGCGCGCGTGATCGCCACGTACATCAAACGCCGTTCTTCATCGACGCCATCGAGTTCGCGCGAGCTGCTTTCGTGCGGGAACAAGCCTTCTTCCAGACCCGTAATGAACACGGCATCGAACTCCAGCCCCTTGGCCGAGTGCACCGTCATCAGCTGCAGCGCTTCTTGCCCGGCCTGGGCCTGGGCGTCGCCCGCTTCCAATGATGCATGCGACAGGAACGCCGACAGCGGCGACATCACCGACGGCAGCGGCGCGCCACCATCGAGCACCTCGATACCATCGGCGTTGATCAGCGCGTCACCCGCCTGGGCCTGGGCCGGCGGCCCGAGATGGGCCGGGGCCTGGGTGCCGAATCCTTCTTCCTGCACGAACTGGGTGGCGGCATTGACCATCTGCTCCAGGTTCTCGACCCGGTCGCTGCCATCCTTCTCGGCGCCATAATGCGCCAGCAGCGTGCTGCGCTCGAGCACCACGCGCACCAGTTCGGGCAATGGCAACTGCTGCGTCTCGAAACGCGCGCCTTCGATCAGTTTCACGAAGCCGCCGAGCGAGGTGCCGGCCTTGCCCGACATGTACGGCACCGCCGCGTACAACGAGATGCCGTACGAATCGGCGGCCATCTGCAGCTGCTCGATGGTGCGCGCGCCGATGCCGCGCGTCGGGAAATTCACCACGCGCAAGAAAGCCGAATCGTTGTGCGGGTTGTCCATCAATTGCAGGTAAGCGATGACGTGCTTGACCTCGGCGCGCTGGAAGTAGCGCAGGCCGCCATACACGGTGTACGGCAAGCCCGCCGCGAACAGCGCATGCTCGATCACCCGGCTCTGGGCATTCGAGCGGTACAGGATCGCGATCTCGTTGCGCTTGTGGCCATCCTTGATCAGGCTCTTGGCCTCTTCGATGATCCACTGCGCTTCTTCGAGATCGGATGAGGCCTCGTACACCCGCACCTGTTCGCCCTGGCCTTCGTCGGTGCGCAGGTTCTTGCCCAGGCGCTTGGTGTTGTTCGAAATAAGGATGTTGGCGCTGTCGAGGATGTGACCATGCGAGCGGTAATTCTGCTCGAGCTTGATCAGGTTCTTGACCTGGTAGTCGCGCTCGAAGGCCGACATATTGCCGACGTTGGCGCCGCGGAACGCGTAGATGCTCTGGTCATCGTCGCCCACCGCGAACATGGCGCCGCCACCCGATTCGCCCTGCCCCGCCAACAGCTTCAGCAGGTTGTATTGCAGGTCATTGGTATCCTGGAACTCGTCGACCAGGATGTGGCGGAAACGCATCTGGTAGTGGTGGCGCAGCGGCGTATTGCGCGCCAGCAGTTCATACGAGCGCAGCAGCAGCTCGGCGAAATCGACCACGCCTTCGCGCTGGCATTGCTGGTCGTACAGTTCGTACAGCTCGACCATGCGGCGCTCGATCGGATCGTGCGCCTCGAGCTGCGACGCGCGCATGCCCTGGTCCTTGGCGTTGTTGATGAAGTACATCAGCGCCTTGGCCGGATACTTTTCATCGTCGACGTTGTGCGCCTTGAGCATGCGCTTGATCATCGAGATCTGGTCTTGCGAATCGAGAATCTGGAACGTCTGCGGCAGCGCGGCGTCGCGGTAGTGCGTGCGCAGCAGGCGGTTGCACAGGCCGTGGAAAGTGCCGATCCACATGCCGCGCGTGTTCACCGGCAGCATCGCCGACAAACGGGTCAGCATCTCCTTGGCCGCCTTGTTCGTGAACGTCACCGCCATGATGCCGGCGGGCGAGACCTGGTTGGTCTGGATCAGCCAGGCGATGCGCGTGGTCAGCACGCGCGTCTTGCCGGAGCCGGCGCCGGCCAGGATCAGGGCGCTCTGTGCCGGCAGGGTGACGGCGGCGAGCTGTTCGGGATTGAGGTTATGGAGGAGATTCTGCATCCGGCCATTATACCGAGGCCGATACTGTATGCCCATCCAGTTTCCGTGATCCGTGCCGGTCCGCCACAGGCGGCCCTTGTGCGCATCAGGCGAAGTCGGCGTTGCAGGCGACGTCGCGCTGGGCTTCCAGCGCATCCAAGCGCGACTGCAGCGCGCTGCGGATCGAGGCGTAGGCGCCCGCACCCAGGGTCAGGCGGCGCGGTGGCGATTCTTGTTCCGCGCAGTCGAGCATGGCGTCGGTCATCCGGTCCGGGTCGCCGTTGAGCTCGAATTCAGCGCTGGCCAGCGCCCTGCGCATGGCGCCGGATGGCGTGTCGGCATACACCGGCAGTGGCTCGGCGCCGTCGAGGCCGGCGGCGAAGTTGGTGCGGGTCGGGCCCGGTTCGACCAGCGTAAAGTCGATCCCGAACGGCGCCACTTCTTGCGCCACCGATTCGACGAAGCCCTCGATGCCCCACTTGGTGGCGTGGTAGATGCTGAAGTTGGGATACGCGATCTGGCCGCCTTCGGACGCCACCTGCAGCACCCGGCCGCCGCCCTGCGCACGCAGGTGCGGCAACACGGCCCGGATCAGGTGGATCGAGCCGAGCAGGTTGGTGTCGATCTGGCGTCGGATCTGTTCTTGGCTCACTTCCTCGGCGGCGCCGAACAAGCCGTAGCCGGCATTGCTCACCACCACATCGATGCGGCCCAGCGCCGCAAAGGCGTTAGCGACCACCTCGTACACGGCATTGGTGTCGGCCACATCCAGCGTACCGACCCAGAGTTGCGCGCCGAAACGCGCCTTGAGTTCGGCCAGCGCCTGCGCATTGCGCACCGTCGCCGCCACCCGGTCGCCGCGTGCCAGCAGCTTTTCGGTCAGGATGCGGCCCAGGCCGCTGGAAGTACCGGTGATCAGCCAATTGCGTTGCATGATGTGTCCTTTGAGTAGTGCCGCGCCGGAGTGCGCTGCCATGGAATGACTATAAGACGCTTCGACTGCTGTTACTATCCATCGAATCTTGCATGCACTAGTGAAGGATCGCCAGCAATGCCGCTACCTGCCCTGTCCGACCTGAACGCGTTCGTCGCTATCGCCACGCAGCGCAGCTTTCGCAAGGCGGCAGATGAGCTGGGCGTGTCGCCGTCGACCTTGAGCCACGTAATGCGCGGCCTGGAACGCGACATGGATGTGCGGCTGTTGCACCGGACCACACGCAGCGTGTCGCTGACCGAAGCGGGCGAGCGCTTGCTGACGCGGCTGCAGCCGGTATTGCACGAGCTGGCGGTGGTGCTGGACGGCGTCAACGATTTCCGCGCCCGCCCCACCGGCACGCTACGCCTGAATGCCAGCGAGCCGGCGGCGCGCTTGCTGCTGCAGGCAGTGGTGCCGGCCTACCTGGCGCGCTATCCCGACGTCGCGCTCGACCTGGTCACCGAGAACCGGCTGGTCGACATCGTGGCGGACGGGTTCGATGCCGGCATTCGCCTGGCCGAAACGCTGCCGCAGGATATGCAGGCAGTGAGCTTCGGCGGGCGCATGCGTTTTCTTGCCGTCGCCTCGCCGGCCTACCTGGCCGAGCATCCGGCGCCGCGCACGCCGGATGAGTTGACGCATCACCGCTGCATTCGCGGGCGCATGCCGAGCGGCAAACTGTACCGCTGGGATTTCGAGAAGCAGGGGCAGTCGCTGGCGATCGATCCGCCCGGTTTTTTGACGCTGGATCACCTCGGCTTGATGGTCGAAGCTGCGGCGGCGGGCATGGGCATCGCCTATGTGTTCGAGCTGTCGGCGCGGCCATGGCTGGAGGCCGGCACGCTGGTGCCGGTGCTGGCGGATTGGGCGCCGACGACGGGCGGGCTATCGCTGTATTACCCGGGCCACAGGCACATGCCGCTAACGTTGCGCGCCTTTATCGATGTGCTGAACGACGTGTTCGCGTAGGGTCGGCGGCTCTGCCGCCAACCCTACCCTTGCGTTCGCGTGCGCTGGTATTCCGGCAAGCCATCGTGCAGGTCCATCCAGCGCAAGCGACTGCGGACAAAGGTATGGTCACGCGGCGGCACCAGTTCCGGCTCATCCAGGCTGGCCGTGGTTATGTCGATTTCGTTCGGCCATTCCTCATCCTCGAACACCAGGCTGGCGCCGCACGACGGACAAAACCCGCGCAGCGCGTGAACGCTCGAACGAAACATGAACGGCGGCTGCGTAGTCCAGCGCAGCTCGGCACGCCGCACGCTGAACCAGGCCAGCGCCGGCGCGCCCGAACTCTTGCGACAGTCGCTGCAATGGCACAGCGTGCTGTTGAACGGTTCGCCATCCGCCTCATACCGCACGGCGCCGCAAAAACATCCTCCCTGCAATTTCATCGCATTCTCCTGGCCAAGCGATCGTCGTTGATTGCGCTAAGGAATCACCCGTAACGTCGCGCAACGTTGCGCTGAGTCCGCTAATGCTGCGGCCGGGAAAGCCCTTCCATTCGCGCGCCGTACCATTGTCTTTTCGCTTATTTTAATATCAGATTCGCGACAAATCGCGGGGCCCGTCCTATCGAGCACCACCCTTGCCGCCTGTATCGCATGCAACCCGACGGGCCAGTGGCTTTTACGCATGCGGGGCGGCCATTTACCAAGGAGAACGAATATGCTGAGTCGAATCATCACCGTGGCCGCACTGGCCTATGGCGGCGTGCTGCTGTCGAAAAAACTCAAAGGAAACCGTGGCTTTGGCGCCAGCTCGTCGATCGTCGAAACGATCGAAGTCAACGTGCCGGTGCGCACCGCGTACAACCAGTTCACCCAGTTCGAAGACTTCCCGCAGTTCATGAAGAGCGTGAAGGAAATCCGTCAGATCGACGACACGCACCTGCACTGGAAGGCCAACGTGGCCGGCGAAGACAAGGAATGGGATGCCGAGATCACCGAACAGATCCCGGACAACCGCATCGCATGGCGCAGCGTCACCGGCGTCAAGAACGGCGGCGTCGTCACCTTCCACAAGATCTCGGACACCGTCACCCGCATCGCCTTGCAGATGGACTACGAGCCGGAAGGCGCGCTGGAGTCGATCGGCGACGCGCTGGGCGCAGTGCGCATGGAAACGCGCTCGAACCTGTCGAACTTCAAGGAACTGCTTGAAAAACGCGGCAACGAAACCGGCGCCTGGCGCGGCAAGGTCGATCAGCACTGATCGCCTGACCAACGTTGAACGAAAACGCCAACCCTTGCAGGTTGGCGTTTTTGTTTGGCGAGCCCGGCTTCGATGGGCGCCGGGTCAGTCCTCGTTCGCCGCCGGTTGCGGCCGCCGGCTGGTCACCATCAGCGCCGTCGCCGGCAGCGCCACCCGCTCCACCGGCTTGGCCTGCGCCGCGATGAAGCCATCCATTGCTGCCGACAGGTCGGTCACCAATTGCTTGCCATAAGCCTGCTCGATCAGCACGTACTGGCGCTCGATCAGGGGCGCGATCTCATCGATCAAGCGGTCGCCCCTGGCGGCCAGGCGCACCAGTACGCGGCGCTGGTCGGCCTGCACGCGCTCGCGCTCGATCAGGCCCAGGTCTTCCATGCGCGACAGCACGCCGGTCATGCTGGGGCTGAGGATCTGGCACAGGTCGCACATCACGCGCGGCTCGAGCTGGCCGTGCTCGTCGAGCACGCGCAGGATGCGCCACTGCTGTTCGGTGACGCCAAAATGGTTGAGGATGGGGCGAAAATGCGACATCAGCGCGTCGCGCGCCTTCAGGAATACCTGGGGCAAATTGTGGTGGGTGATGCGGCGGGCCAAGACTACTCCGTGAAAAGTGGGCGGGACGATGAACTCGGCCGTCGTCAACGACGGCTTGACTAGCTAATATATTAGTGATTTACTGACGCCATATTAGCGAGTCGTGTCAGGCTCGGTCCATTATTTTGCAAATGCGCATTCAGCGTCATACTCTAGCGTGATTATCCGAGAGCGGCCTTCCGGGCTCAAGCTGTTCCTTCTATTGCGCGGCTCGGTGCTGCCGCGCATCCTGCCTACCCTGCTGGTGAATATCGCGGTCGCCACCTTCGTTACCTGGTCGCACGGCGATTTGTGGGATCTCAAGATCACGCTCACCACCATCCCGTTCACGCTGATCGGGCTGCCGCTGGCGATCTTCCTCGGCTTTCGCAACAACTCGGCCTACGACCGTTTCTGGGAAGGCCGCAAGCTGTGGGGCGAGCTGGTGCTGCGCTGCCGTAACCTGGCGCGCCAGTGCGCCAGCCTGATCGATTATCCGCAAGCCGCGCGCGACGCCAACGGATTGCAGGATGTACGCGTGCGCATGGTGCGGCGCGCCATCGCTTTCACCCACGTGCTGCGCGACCGCCTGCGCCATCGATCCAGCGATGCCTTGTCGGCCTCGCTCTTGCTGCCTGGCGAGTACGAAGAACTGCAGCGCGCCGCCAACAAACCCGATTTTCTCATGATGGAGATGGGCGCCGACCTGCAGCGCTGCCTGCGCGAAGGGCGCATCGAACCGTGCCTGGCCGCCAATCTGGACGCCACCCTGTCGGCCATGACCGCGGCTGCCGCCTCGTGCGAGCGCATCAAGAATACGCCGATTCCGTTTTCGTACACGCTGCTGCTGCACCGCACCGCCTACCTGTATTGCTTCCTGCTGCCGTTCGGGCTGGTCGATTCGATCGGCTTCATGACGCCGTTCGTGGTGGCGATCGTGGCGTACACCTTCTTCGGGCTCGACGCACTGGGCGACGAGCTGGAGGAACCGTTCGGCCTGGAGCCGAACGACCTGCCGCTGGACGCGATCTGCCGCGCCATCGAGATCGACCTGCTCGGCGCCCTGCGCGCCGAACACGTGCCGCCACCGCTGGCGCCGGTCGACTATTGCCTGACCTAGGCTGTGTATTCGGAGACTATGGAAAACATGCACCACGACCACGAGATTGCGTACGACCGCATCCGCCTGCCGCGCCTGCGCGAGAAAATCACCACGCCCGCCGCGGCCGCCGAATGGATCCAGGACGGCATGACCGTCGGCATGAGCGGCTTTACCCGCGCCGGCGACGCCAAGGCGGTGCCGCTGGCGCTGGCCGAACGCGTACGGCGCGACCCGCTGCAGATCACCTTGATCACCGGCGCCTCGCTCGGCAGCGACATCGACGCCACCTTGGCCGAGTCGGGCGTGCTGGCGCGGCGCATGCCGTTCCAGGCCGATCCCAAATTGCGCCGCGCCATTAACGCCGGTGAAGTCATGTTCATCGACCAGCACCTGTCCGAAACGGTCGAGCTGCTGCGCACGCGCCAGATCGCGCCGGTCGACGTCGCCATCGTGGAAGCGATCGCGATCACCGAGGACGGCGCGATTGTGCCGACGACGTCGGTCGGCAACAGCGCCAGCTTCGCGATCCTGGCCGACAAGGTGATCGTCGAGATCAACCTGAGCCAGTCGCCGGCGCTGGAAGGCTTGCACGACATCTTCATCCCGAAGCACCGGCCGGCGCGCGAGCCGATGCCGTTGATGAACGTGAGTGACCGTATCGGCACTACTACGATCAATATCCCGCCAGAAAAGATCGTCGCCATCGTGCTGACCGAAAAGAACGACAGTGCCTCGACCATCCTGCCACCGGACGCCGAGACGGCGGCGATCGCCGGTCACCTGATCGACTTCTTCAACGGCGAGATCGCGGCCGGGCGCCTGAGCGAGCGCCTGATGCCGATCCAGGCCGGCATCGGCACCATCGCCAACGCCGTGGTAAGCGGCCTGATCGATGGGCCGTTCAGCGGCCTGAGCATGTATTCGGAAGTGCTGCAGGATTCGACCTTCGACCTGTTCGACGCAGGCAAGCTCGACTTCGCTTCAGGCTCGTCGATCACCTTGTCCGAGGCCAAAGGCAAGCAGGTGTTCGCCGAACTGGAACGCTACAAGGACCGCCTGGTGCTGCGCCCGCAAGAGGTGAGCAACCATCCGGAAGTAATCCGCCGCCTGGGGATCATCGCCATCAACACCGCACTCGAGTTCGACATCTACGGCAACGTGAATTCGACCCATGTGCTCGGCACGCACATGATGAACGGCATCGGCGGCTCGGGCGACTTCGCGCGCAATGCGTACCTGTCGGTGTTCGCCACCAAGTCGACCGCCAAGGACGGCAAGATCTCGAGCATCGTGCCGATGGTGTCGCACGTCGACCATACCGAGCACGACGTCGACATCGTGGTCACCGACATCGGCCTGGCCGACCTGCGCGGCCTGGCGCCGCGCGAACGCGCCGAGCGCATCATGGCCAATTGCGTGGCCGAGCCGTATCAAAGCATGCTGCGCGACTATGTCGAGGAAGCACAACGCGGCGGCGGCCAGACCCCGCATGTGCTCGAGAAAGCGTATTCGTGGCACGTGCGCTACCGCGATACCGGCTCGATGCTGCTGCCGGACGCGGCGTAACAATCAGATAGCGCTCGGCGCCGGGCGCGCCAGCCCTTTGGCATGGGCATCGCGGATCAGGGCGCGCACCGTGCGGTCGGCCGCCTTGCTCTCGCGCTCCATCTCCTTGCCGAGCGTACCCATTTTCTTGCCGAGCGCATCCATCGGCTGGCCGGCCTGCTCCATCTGGCGGCCGACGTCCTTCATCGACGCCTGGGCCTGACGCACCTGCGGCGAATCATGGGCCTGCTCGAGACGCTGCCCGGCCGCTTCCATGCGCGCGCCGACCGCTTCCATTTCGCGCCCCAGGCGCTCGCGTTCGGCGTCGTCGCGGGTGACCGCCATCTTGCGCCCCAGCGCTTCCATCTGGCCGCCGAGCGCTTCCATGCCTTGGTTGACGCCTTGCATGTCGCGCCCTTTCGGCAGGTGCTCCATGCCGGCCGCGGCGCGGTCCATGTCGCGGCCGAGCGCGTCCATCTTCTTGCCGTGGCCGTCCATTTCCTTGCCATAGCCATCCATTTGCGCGCTCAGGCGATCCAGCGGCGCCCAGGCGGCGCGCGCTTTCGCCATCACGGCCGCATCCTGGATCACGTAGGAACGGCCGCCTTCGCGGAACCAGATGAATTCGCCTTTGACACTTTTCTGCGCGGCGCGCACATCGCCCCAATCGTCGCTGCTGCCGCTGACGTTGAAGCCCTCGCCGTCGGCGCGCACCAGCGCATAGGGCTCGCCCGCCGCCGCGACCCGCGTCACGCGCGCGCCTTCGCCGGCGGCTTCGGCGGGGATGGATAGCGCGCCGAATGCGGCGCAACAGGCGATGCCGAGCATCGGCAGGGCCAGTTTCAAGTAGGACGAACGCGTGCCCGGGTGGGCAGATTGCAGGGTGCGGGACATGGGCTTTCCTCCGTGCGCCATTGCGGCGGCTGGTTGGGCAGGCGGGCTGCCGATGAAAGCACTGTAGTTAAAGCGGTGGAACGCGACCAGCGGGGTGCGATGGACGGTTGAAAATGGGGGGTAGACGGAAAGAATGCCGTAAAGCGCTGCCGGTACGGCGATTATCCAGTTGCCTTGATCCGTCATCCCCGCCTTCGCGGGGATGACGGATCAAGCTCAATCCAATCAATCAAGCTGATCCATCCACGATCAATACACCACCACCGACCGGATCGACTCACCCGACTTCATCAGATCAAACCCTTCATTGATCCGGTCCAGCGGCAGATGGTGCGTGATCAGATCGTCGATGTTGATCTTGTTTTCCATGTACCAGTCGACGATCTTCGGCACGTCGGTACGGCCGCGCGCGCCGCCGAACGCCGAACCCTTCCACTCGCGCCCGGTCACCAGCTGGAACGGACGGGTCGAGATTTCCTGCCCCGCCGCCGCCACGCCGATGATGATCGACTGGCCCCAGCCCTTGTGGCAGCACTCGAGCGCCTGGCGCATGGTGTTGACGTTGCCGACGCACTCGAACGAGTAATCGGCGCCGCCATCGGTCAGTTGCACGATCGCGTCGACCACGTTCTCGGTCTTGGTCGGGTTGATGAAATGGGTCATGCCGAACTTGCGCGCCATGGCTTCGCGTTCCGGGTTCAGGTCGACGCCGATGATCTTGTCGGCGCCCACCATTTTCGCCGCCTGGATCACGTTCAGGCCGATGCCGCCCAGACCGAACACGACCACGTTGGCGCCCGCTTCGACCTTGGCGGTGAAGATCACGGCGCCGATGCCGGTGGTCACGCCGCAACCGATGTAGCAGATCTTGTCGAACGGGGCGTCGTTACGCACTTTCGCCAGCGCGATCTCGGGCACCACGATGTAGTTCGAGAAGGTCGACGTGCCCATGTAGTGGTAGATCGGCTGGCCGTCGAGCGAAAAGCGCGACGTCGCATCGGGCATCAGGCCGCGGCCCTGGGTCGAACGGATCGCCTGGCACAGATTGGTTTTTTGCGACAGGCAGAATTTGCATTGGCGGCATTCCGGCGTGTACAGCGGAATCACGTGGTCATCGCGGCGCAAACTGGTCACGCCCGGACCGACATCGACCACCACGCCGGCGCCTTCGTGGCCCAGGATGGCCGGGAAGATGCCTTCAGGATCGGCGCCCGACAAGGTGTAGTAGTCGGTGTGGCAGATGCCGGTGGCCTTGACTTCGACCAGCACTTCGCCGGCCTTCGGGCCTTCCAGCTCGACTTCTTCGATCGTGAGCGGATGGCCCGCCTTCCATGCAATTGCTGCCTTGGTTTTCATGTCGTAATCCTATTGCTTGATGATAATTCGCGCTGCCGGGCTGATCCACGCCGAGCGCGCCGCAAGGGTGACATGATAGCAAGCTCAGAAAATCACGTGCGCCCGCGCCCCCGGATGCGCTCGCCAATCACGCCATGCATTGCGTTCAGGGTTTCTTCCGCCGCCAGGATGCTCTCGGCCACCTCGCCCAACTTGCGCCGCTGCGCCCGCGCCTGGTCGCGCATCGCTTCGAACGCCAGGTTGCGGTCGATGTGGAAGCGCGCCATCAGGATGCCGACCGCGATGCTGGTCTCGCGTCCGGCGGCCAGCGCCGACGTCAGGCTCGCTTCGCTGCGCTGCAGGCGCCGGATGTCGTCGCCGCGCGCCAGCGCCGCCTGGAACGCCGGCAACAGGCGCGCCGCATCGACCGGTTTCACGACGTAGCCGACCGCGCCGGCATCGGCCGCGGCGCGCGCGCTGGCGCTGTCGTCGCTGGCGGACAGGAACATGAACGGCAGCGTGGTTTCTGCGCGCAGCAGGCCGGCCAGCTCGAGGCCGGACATGCCGGGCATTTCGATGTCGAGCAGCACCAGCGCGATATCCGCGCCGCGCTCCTCGATCACGCGCAGGGCCTGGGCCGAGCTGCCGGCCTCCAGCGTATCGTGGCCGGCGTGGCGCAATACTTCGCCCAGGTATTCGCGCAGCAGCGCGTCGTCGTCGACGATCAGGACCAGGCGGCGTGGGGTCGATGGCGGATTCATGCTGCCTCCTGTGCAGACGGGGTGAACGCCGGCGCGCCGGCGATGTTGCCGGACACGTGCGGAACACGCGAAAAATATAGCATGCGCCGCGTGTGCGGCGCCAATCGGGAATGGGCCGCTGTCAGATGGCGCGCCAGGGCTGGCGCCGTCGCGCCGGATGCGATAGGATCGATCCCTGCACCTTTGCAGGGCCTACTGGAGAAACACCATGCCCGATTGCGCGAAGGTGCTTGTTGCACCGACTCCGCTCGACCTTTCCCTTGCCTTTCCCGCCGCGCTGCGCCCCACTGTTTCCGCCTTGACCGCTGGCTGGGATAGCGGCGCCCACAGACATTACACGTACACGGTGACTCTTGCGGGCGAGACCCTGACGATTCCCTCACGCGTGTATTACTGCCAGAGTGTGCTGTGGCATATCGGCGGCGAGCGCACGCCATTGGAACATGATATCGCCTGGTGCCTCGGCACCCGCCATCACAGTGGCTATGTGCGCGAAGAATGCCTGCGCCGCATGCTGGCCGCGCCGCAATCGTGGATGGCGCCGTTCATCGTGCAACTGATCGGCGAATACGTGGTCGAGATCGTCGACCCGATCGCGGTGGCGCTGCCGACATTGGCGCCGCATATGCAAGCCGCGCTGGCCGCTTTCGTACGCGACAATCCGCGCTACCTGAACACGATTGACAGCCGCACGGTCAGCTACTGGATGTACTACCAACGCGAATATCCGCAGCGCGCCAGTTATCCCGGCACCGTTGCGATGGCCTACCTGCGCAGGCTGGCAAAGCAAGCGCCAGGCTGAACAAGGGGCAGGCTCAGGCAGCCAGCGCCAGCCGCATGCGCTGCTCCATCAAGGGCGAGTCGGGACGAAACGGTTCGCGCAGCCCGGTTTCGACGAAACCGGTGCGTTCGTACAGGCGGATGGCAGGCAGGTTGTCGCAGTTCACGCCCAGCTGCAGCGCCTGTGCCTGGCGCGCGTTGGCCCAGCGGATCGCTTCATCCAGCAACGCCGCCGCCACGCCTTGCGCGCGCGCCTCTGGTGCGACCCACATCTGGAACAGGTTAACGATCGTGGGGTCGTCGGCATCGACCTTGGCCCAGGCCATGCCGACCGGTTCCCCCTGCAGCTCGGCCAGCAGCGGATAGTCCTTTCCGGATGCAGTAGCAGCGCTCAGGCGCGCGGCCCAGGCCTCGGGCGGCAGCACCTGTTGCGTGCCGAGCGTGACGCTGAAAGCGTGCGGCGCGTCGCTCAAGGCACGAAGCCGGATGTCGCGGTAGGCCGGCCACTCATCGGCGCGGAAGGGGCGGATCGAAAACGCGGGCAGCTGTAGAACCATGACAACTCCTGTATGAGTGAGTGATGATTCTAGCAAGCAATTTCACAGCTCTCGCTAATCCTGTTCCCACTCCTCGCGCTCGCGCCGCCGTGCACGGCCCACCGCGATCCGGTTGCGCGTGGTGAATGCGATCAGGCGCGCCACCACCACCGCCAGGTACATCAACCCGATCAGCATCTCGACGCTGGCCAGTGCGCGCGCGTGCACGGTGAGCGGGATCACGTCGCCGATGCCGGTGCTCGACAGCAGCGCGAAGCTCAGGTAGTTCAGTTCGGTCCAGGTGCGCGGATCGGCGGCGTTGATGGCGGCGCCGAAGGTGTTGGGATGGACTTCCTGCAGCAGCACATACAGGTGGGTAAAGCCCCAGGCCAGCAGGGTGAACGTGGCGCCGGCGGCGAACAGCTCGTCGGTGGTGGCCAGTTCGTCGTCCATCATGTAGGCGATCAGGCTGCCGGCGGCGTAGAAATAGAACAGTGCTTCCAGGCCCGACGACCAGGCCAGCAGCTCGTACTTGCCGTACACGATCTGGGTCAGCAGCAGGCCGATGATCGGCACCGCCAGCGCCCAGCTGACGCGCACCTCGCCCGGCGTGCGCCGCACCATGCGAATGGTGAAGGCCAGCACCACGATGCCGAACACATTGAAGGCCACGCGGCCGGCCGGCGTGCCCTCGATGAAAGGATAGGCAAGCATGCCGATCAGTTGCACCAGTAGCAGGATGGCGGACGGGTGGCGGCGGGTATGGATGAAGAAGCGCAGTGGCGACATGGGCGCAAGACAAAAGTGGCGATGCGCCCATTGTAGGATCAAGGACGACCGAACAGCGCCGCGAATGCGCGCGCGCCCGCCCCGGCATCGAGCCCCGCAGCCGCATCCGATCCATACACGCTGGTAATGGCCGCCACCATGTCGGCGCCGCGCGCCACCAGCGGCGCAGCGTTGGTGGGCGTCATACCGCCAATCACCACGATCGGCAGCGTGATTTCCGCGCGCGCCCGGTCGAGCAGTTCGGGCTGCGTGACGAAGCTGTACTTCTTGACCGGCGACGGATAGAAGCCGCCGAAGGCGACATAGCTGGCCCCGGCCGCCTGCGCCGCGCGCGCCAGATCGAGTTCGCCGTAGCACGAGGCGCCGACGATCTTGTCCGCGCCCAGCAGCGCGCGCGCCGCGGCGATGTCGTCGTCGGACTGCCCCAGGTGCACGCCGTCGGCATCGAGCTGCACGCACAAATCGAGATGGTCGTTGATGACCAGCGGCCGGCCGTAGCGGCGGCACAGCGCCAGCAGGGCCGCGGCCTGCTCGGCGCGCAGGTCGGCATTGGCGTCCTTGTGGCGGTACTGCACCAGCACCGCGCCGCCCGCCAGCGCGGCGTCGGTGGCGGCAATCAGCCGTTCGGTGTCGTTCCAGTTCGGGGTGACCAGGTACAAGCCTCGCATGGCGGCTCCTTTCATGTCGATTGCAACAAGCGGCGCGGGATGCGCTGCCCGGGGGCGAGCGCGAACGACTCGACCAGCGTGCGGTAGGTGTACGCTTGGGCGCCGTCGAGCGCCTGCTCGAGTTCCTGGCCCAGCGCCAGGCGCGCCACCACGCTCGCCGCCAGCGTGCAGCCGCTGCCGTGGTAGGTCGCCTGCAGCTTGGGCCAGCGCCAGGTGCGGATCGTTTCGCCGTGGCGCAGCCAGGTGTTGTGGATCACCTCACCTTCGGCGTCGCCGCCGGTCACCAGGACGTGCTCGCACGCCAGCTGGCCCAATTGCGCCGCCTCGTGCAGGTTCGGCAGCGCGATCGTCGCCAGCGGCAGCAGCTGGCGCACGGCGGCGATGGCGTCGCCCTGCCCCAGCGCGTAACCGTGGCCGCTGAACAGCACCGGGTCGAGCACCACCGGCAAGTCGGGCCGGCGCGCACGCAACGCGCGCACGATCTGCGCCACGGCGGCGGCGTTGTCGCCATTGCCGGGGATGCCGATCTTGACCGCGGCGATCTCGAACGCGTCCAGCAAGGGCGCGGCCTGCTCGGCGATCAGGTGGGGCGCCACCGGCATCGCGCCGAACACGCGGTTGTTGTCCTGCGCGGTGAGCGCGGTGGCCACCGGCAGCGCGTGCGCGCCCTGCGCCGCGATGGCCAGGATGTCGGCCGCCAGGCCGGCGCCGCCGGCCGGATCGAGCCCGGCAAAGACCAATACGGTCGGCGGCGTCATGGGGTGATTTTTCCGGCGGTTGGCGACGACGGCGAGGCCGCGAAGCGCTTCGGCATGCGCCCGGCCAGGTAAGCGTCGCGCCCGGCTAGCACCGCATGCTTCATGGCGCGCGCCATGCGCACCGGGTCGCGCGCGCCGGCGATCGCGGTGTTCATCAAGACGCCGTCGCAGCCCAGTTCCATCGCGATCGCCGCGTCTGATGCAGTGCCAACGCCGGCGTCGACCAGCACCGGCACGGTGGCCTGCTCGATGATGAGCGACAGGTTCCATGGATTGAGGATGCCCATGCCCGAGCCGATCAGGGACGCCAGCGGCATCACCGCCACGCAGCCGATTTCCTGCAGGATGCGGGCCTGGATCGGATCGTCGCTGCAATAGACCATCACGTCGAAGCCGTCGCGCACCAGGGTTTCCAATGCCTTGATCGTTTCCGGCATGTGCGGGAACAGCGTGGCCTGGTCGCCCAACACCTCGAGCTTGACCAGCTTGTGCCCGCCGAGCAGTTCGCGCGCCATCTGCAGCGTGTACACCGCGTCCTGCGCCGTGTAGCAGCCGGCGGTATTGGGCAGGATGGTGAATTCGGACGGCGGCAGCACGTCCAGCAGGCTTGGCGTGTTCGGGTCCTGGCCGATGTTGACGCGCCGGATCGCCACCGTGATGATCTCGGCGCCGGCGGCCAGCGTCGCTTCGCGGGTCTGCTCCAGGTCGCGGTACTTGCCGCTGCCGACCAGCAGGCGCGCGTTGTAGGCGCGGCCGGCGATGGTCAAAGGTGCGTCCGTCTTCAGTTCATTCATTGCGTTCATATTGTTGTCTCCCTTTCAGCCGCCACCGATGGCGCGCACGATATCCACTCTGTCGCTCTGCTGCAGGCGCCGCTCCGGCCATTGCTGGCGCGGCACCACTTCGCGGTTCACGGCCAGCGCAATCCCTTGTCCGCTCAGGCCCAGTTGCTCAAGTAATCCAGTCAAGGTCTGCCCCGGCGGCACGCTGCACGGCGCGCCGTTGACGTCGATCTGCGTCATTCAGACCTCGCGGTACAGTTGGGCGCCGTTTTTCACGAACTCGATCGCCTTTTCCTGCATGCCCTGCTGCAGTGCCACGCCTTCGTGCATGCCGTTGGCGGCGGCGTACTCGCGCACCTCTTGCGTGATCTTCATCGAGCAGAAATGCGGGCCGCACATCGAACAGAAGTGGGCCACCTTGGCCGAGTCTTTCGGCAGCGTCTCGTCGTGGAATTCGCGCGCCTTGTCCGGGTCGAGGCCCAGGTTGAACTGGTCTTCCCAGCGGAACTCGAAGCGCGCTTTCGACAGCGCGTTGTCGCGCAGCTGGGTGCCCGGGTGGCCCTTGGCCAGGTCGGCGGCGTGGGCGGCGATTTTATACGTGATGATGCCGTCCTTGACGTCGTTCTTGTCAGGCAGGCCGAGGTGTTCCTTGGGCGTCACGTAGCACAGCATGGCGGTGCCGTACCAGCCGATAGTGGCCGCGCCGATGCCCGAGGTGATGTGGTCATACCCGGGCGCGATGTCGGTGGTCAGGGGCCCGAGCGTGTAGAACGGCGCCTCGTGGCACTGTTCCAGTTGCAGATCCATGTTCTCCTTGATCAGGTGCAGCGGCACGTGGCCCGGGCCTTCGATGATGGTCTGGACGTCGTGCTTCCACGCGACTTGCGTCAGTTCGCCCAGCGTTTTCAGTTCGGCCAGTTGCGCTTCGTCGTTGGCGTCGTAGATCGAGCCGGGACGCAGGCCGTCGCCCAGGCTGAACGAGACGTCGTACGCTTTCATGATGGCGCAGATGTCTTCGAAGTGGGTGTACAGGAACGACTCGCGGTGGTGCGCCAGGCACCACTTGGCCATGATCGAGCCGCCGCGCGAGACGATGCCGGTCAGGCGTTTGGCGGTCATCGGCACATACGCCAGGCGCACGCCGGCGTGGATGGTGAAGTAGTCGACGCCTTGCTCGGCCTGCTCGATCAGGGTGTCGCGGAAGATGTCCCAGGTCAGGTCTTCGGCCTTGCCGTTGACCTTTTCCAGCGCCTGGTAGATCGGCACCGTGCCGATCGGGACCGGGCTGTTACGGATGATCCATTCGCGCGTCTCGTGGATATGCTTGCCGGTGGACAGGTCCATCACCGTGTCGGCGCCCCAGCGGATCGCCCAGGTCATCTTTTCCACCTCTTCGCCGATCGACGAGGTCACCGCCGAATTGCCGATGTTGGCGTTGACCTTGACCAGGAAGTTGCGGCCGATGATCATCGGCTCGAGCTCGGGATGGTTGATGTTGGCGGGGATGACGGCGCGTCCGCGCGCCACCTCCGAACGCACGAATTCAGGTGTGATCTCGGGCGGGATGCTGGCGCCGAACGACTGGCCCGGATGCTGGCGGCCGAGCAGGTCGGCCACGCGCTGGCCCATCGGCCCCGAGGCTACGAGTTGCTCGATGTATTGCTTGCGCTGCATGTTTTCGCGCACGGCGATGAATTCCATCTCGGGCGTGATGATTCCCCTGCGCGCGTAGTGCATCTGGGTGACGTTGGCGCCGCCTTTCGCCTGGCGCGGCGCGCGCTGCAGGTTGAAGCGCAGCGCGGCCAAGGCCGGATCGATCAGGCGCGCCTGGCCGTAGTGCGAGCTGGGGCCGTCGAGCTGCCCGGTGTCGCCGCGCTCTGCGATCCAGGGCGCGCGCGGCGAGCCGAGGCCGCTGCGGATGTCGATCGCGACCGCCGGATCGGTGTACGGCCCGGACGTGTCGTACACATACAGCGGCGGATTGGCTTCGCCGCCGAAGCTGTCCGGCGTGGGCGACTGCGCAATTTCGCGCATCGGCACGCGGATGTCGGGCCGGCTGCCTTCGATGTAGATCTTGCGTGAATTGGGTAGCGGCTTGACGGCCGCATCGTCCACCGTGGCGGTGGCCGAATCGAATTTGGGGGGGACGTTCAGTGGTGCGTTCATGTGGCTCCCTTGCTTGCGGAGCCAGCAAAGGAGGTGCCGGGCTAGCGACGCGAGGGGCGCAGGCGCGAACGCGCACGGCCACCGGTCGTTGAAGATCGGCTGCTTCCCTTCGCTGGCATTATCCAGATCAGGTTCGGAGGGTATTTCTCACCCGCGCCGCATCGATTGATGCATGCTGCGCAGGACCCCTAGCGTTTGCTGCCAAGACTGACAGCTGCCCGATTATAGCCCATCTTTTTTCGGCAAGGTCATCGTGGATGCATTTACAACATAGGCAATTCCTCGCTCAGTGCGCGTAATTGCAACGCGCCATTGCGCAGGTGCACCTGGACAAACGGCGTTTGCGCTGGCTGTATCGAGCTTACCGCCCGCGGACCGCCTTGCACCGACACCTCTAGCTGCACGCTCTGCGCATTGGTCGGGATATCGACCGCATCCGCATATGAAATCGTGAGATCGGTGCTGACACCGGATTTCCCGTACACCTGCTTGCCATCGACCAGTACGGTCACGGTATCGCCCTGAAAACCTTCGCCCAGTCGGACACGTAAGCTCATTTTCGCCCTCGTATTTTCGGATGTGGAAAGATCAGCCGCGGACAGGTTGCGATGGTCGCAAGCCTGTCCGCCGAGGATCAGGAGTGATGCCAGTACCAGCCTCGGTACCATCAGCGGTAGCGCCGAAGCCAGCACCGGCGTCGGTGCCAGCTTCACCTTACCTCCACCGGCTGCTTGATGCCCATGCCAGGGTCAAGCTTTCTTGCCACGCTGCGCTGGCGCTTTCCTCAAGGTGCTTTTTGCCCCCTCATCGTCGCCAAATGCAGTCTGAACACAGGCCAGACTTGCCAGCACTTCCGACTGGGACACAGGATCGAGCGTATCGGCTGCCGTTACAGTCGATAACAGGGCGATACTCTCCTCGGGTTTCGCCGCACGCACCGTTACCAGCTTGCCGTCATCGGTGCCAACGCACTTGAACGTGCGGCCGGCATTGATCCCCTTGACCATGCGGGCGTAGGTTGCCAGCGGACTCGCCTGGAACCGGTCGAGAACCTCATCGAAAGCGTCGTTGCCGGATTTCAGCAGCTCGTTGTCCGAGCCCTGCAGATAGAGCAGCGCGCCCTGGTCGTCGCCCATGAAAAGTTCGGCTAGCTTGTCTTCATCGGCGCTGACCGGGTAACGCACCCGGATGGTGAGGATATCGGACATCACTTGCGAGCCGTCGAGCGCGGCATAGGCCGCCCGCACCCGGTACTGTCCGGGCTGCTCGAAGTAGAAGCCGTCCTTGCCATAGCCAATATAGGCGCTATCCTTGATCTCGTTGCCCATGGCAAGCATGGTCTGACTTGCACCGACCAGATGGTCGATCATCGGCTCATAGGCAACGACTTCGCCGCCCGGCTTGCTGATCACGATCTTCACCAAGCCATAGTTCGGATGCAGCCAGGTGTGAGCGCGCCGTCCGCGGGTATCGGTGGCCTTGAGCTTGAGTTCAAGCACCACCGGCTCACCGAGCGCGAAGCTCTTCTGATGGGTCGAGATCGCAAGCAAAAGCCCGGACTCGTCTTCAATTGGATCGGCCATCACATCGCGTCCAAGCGATGAGCCGACGGCGAAGTTTTTGCCACCCATGATGACGTCATTCCGGAAACCATGACGCAGATGAATCAGCTCCTCGTCGTCGAAGCGGAAGTCGAAACCGCTCCAATAGCCAGCAGCACCGCCTTTCGGATAATTCCAGGGATAATTCATCCAAGACAATGAGTCGGGGCGATCTGGTTTGGGCGGCGTGGCAAGCGACTTTTGCCACGAATGCAGCAGGTTGAAACAATGGCCGAGTTCATGAACATACGTATACAGCTGCAGCCGCTGTTGCTCCGCGGTCGCGCCGCCGATGCCGGCATGGAACACCGCGCAGCCCTGGCGCTGCTTCCCCTGCTGGTCGAACATGATGCCGTAAAGACCGGTGCCCAGATCGTGCTGGCGTGCGACCAGCTGCCACACGCACCATTGCTGCAGGTCGCTCCATTGAGAGAAATGGTTTTGCATCGATGCATGCAGCTCGGCGTTGCTCCAGGTCGCATTGGCACCTGCGCCGGCAATGTCGATGACATTGTTGCCGGCTGTCGGCGACATGCCGACGCCGGCTTCGGCAAACGCTGAAACCACACTCAGCACCCGTGGGTTGCCTCCCGAGGGCAGGGTCGCCGTGTTGTAGCTGGCAAACGGTGCAGACCCCACGTCCGACACCTGGTCGGTTTCGATGCGCACGGAGCGGAAATGGCGCGACGAGAACGGACAGTAATACGAGGCGCCCGGTGAATTGGTGAGCGTGAAGAACTGCAGCGTGGCGGCAGCTTGCGGCTGGAACAGGTTGACCCGCGAAATCGTGACTTGTACTACCGGCGCGCCCGCCGTGAACGTGAAGCGGGCCAGCCCTCGGACGACGATCTTCGAGGCGGTGACGGTGACCGCAGCGCTGTCGACAGTAAACGAGCCAAAATACGAAGTGGTGCGGCCGACCGTTTGGTAGAAGTCGCCGCTCACGCGCTTCATGGGCCGGACCCGGTCGACATCGACCCGCAGCTGGATCTGGAAGGTTCCCAGCGTGCCTGCATAGCAACCGCTCACGGCCTTCTTGGCGAGAGGGATTTGCGGTAATGGAATTGTGGGAATCGGGATCGGCGGTACGTGCGGCACCGGTATGATCGGTAGCGCTTCAACGAGCGCGCTGGTCGGTTCGGTTCCATAGGCCTCGCCAATACCCAGTTCGCTATTGGACAGGCCGGTGACCTCCTCGTACGTCATTTGCTCATGGTTGTCTCCAGAAACTTCATCGCTGGCTTCCACGACCCCGGTTGGATCAAGTTGTGACATGGTTATCTCCTTGGACTGCACTGGTCGGAGGCGCGTCGATGCACTACGGCCACCGCAGCGCTCCCCTCTTTGCAACAGCTTGCTTCGCCCACAATCGTATGGGCGCCCTACTTCGATCGTTTGGGAACTCTTCGATTCGTCGGGCCGGATCTGCTTCACCGAAGTACCGACTCGTCTAGAGATGGATCAAGAGGAAATGGTGGGGAGTGCAAGGCTCATTCATGAACACGACCAGGCCAGGCCATGCCATGGGAATGCCAAGATGCGATGAATACAATATAGGCAAGATATGCGCACTATTCAAGGTGACCTATAATGGTTACTTTCGCAAAATTCATACGCCACCACATCATGGAATTAGCCAAGTCTTTCGAGCCAGCCGACATTGAACAATTCTGGCGCGCCGAGTGGGAACAGCGCGGTTACTACACCGCCACCACCGACGAGGGCAAGCCATCGTTCAGCATCCAGCTGCCGCCGCCGAACGTGACCGGCACCCTGCACATGGGCCACGCGTTCAACCAGACCGTCATGGATGGCCTGACCCGCTACTACCGCATGCGCGGCCACAACACGGCCTGGGTCCCGGGCACCGACCACGCCGGCATCGCGACCCAGATCGTGGTCGAGCGCCAGCTCGACGCCCAGAAGATCTCGCGCCACGACCTCGGCCGCGAAAAATTCCTGGAAAAAGTCTGGGAGTGGAAGGAACAGTCGGGCAACACCATCACCGGCCAGATGCGCCGCCTGGGCACGTCCCCGGACTGGAAGCGCGAATACTTCACGATGGACGAGCCGCGCAGCAAGACCGTGGTCGAGGTCTTCGTGCGCCTGTTCGAGCAGGGCCTGATCTACCGCGGCAAGCGCCTGGTGAACTGGGATCCGAAGCTGGGCACGGCCGTGTCGGACCTGGAAGTCGATTCGCAGGAAGAAGACGGCTCGATGTGGTATATCCAGTACCCGCTCACTGACGGCAGCGGACGCCTGACGGTGGCCACCACCCGTCCTGAAACCATGCTCGGCGACGTCGCCGTGGCGGTCGACCCGACCGACGAGCGCTACATCCACTTGGTCGGCAAGACCCTGACCCTGCCGCTGACCGGCCGTGAAGTGCCGATCATCGCCGACAGCTATGTCGACAAGGAATTCGGCACCGGCTGCGTCAAGATCACCCCGGCGCACGACTTCAACGACTACGCGGTCGGCCAGCGCGCCGGCCTCGAGCCGATCAATATCTTCACGCTGGACGCCAAGATCAACGAGAACGCGCCCGAGCAGTACCAGGGCCTGGACCGTTTCGCCGCGCGCAAGCAGATCGTGGCCGACCTGGAAGCGCAAGGCTTCCTGGAGCAAGTCAAGCCGCACAAGCTGATGGTGCCGCGCGGCGACCGTACCGGTGTCGTCATCGAGCCGATGCTGACCGACCAGTGGTTCGTCGCCATGACCAAGCCGGCCCCGGAAGGCACCTTCAATCCGGGCAAGTCGATCACCGAAGTGGCGCTGGAAAAAGTGGCCAGCGGCGAGATCAAGTTCGTGCCAGAAAACTGGAGCACCACCTACAACCAGTGGCTGGGCAATATCCAGGACTGGTGCATCTCGCGTCAATTGTGGTGGGGTCACCAGATTCCGGCCTGGTTCGCCGAAGACGGCCGCATCGTGGTCGCGCGCAGCGAAGAAGAAGCCAAGGCCAAGGCGGCCGAGCAAGGCATCACCGGCACGCTCACGCGCGACAACGACGTATTGGACACCTGGTTCTCGTCGGCGCTGGTGCCATTCTCGACCATGGGCTGGCCGGAACAAACGCGTGATATGTCGATGTTCATGCCGTCGTCGGTGCTGGTCACTGGCTTCGACATCATCTTCTTCTGGGTGGCGCGCATGGTCATGATGACCGCCCACTTCACCGGCAAGGTGCCGTTCGAGACCGTGTACGTGCACGGCCTGGTGCGCGATTCGCAGGGCCAGAAGATGTCGAAGTCGAAGGGCAACACGCTCGACCCGATCGACCTGATCGACGGCATCGACCTCGACACCCTGGTGGCCAAGCGCACCACCGGCCTGATGGACCCGCGCGCGGCCGAGAAGATCGCCAAGGCCACCCGCAAGGAATTCCCGGACGGCATTCCCGCGTTCGGCGCCGACGCGGTGCGCTTCACCATGGCCAGCTACGCCTCGCTGGGCCGCAACATCAACTTCGACCTGGGCCGCGCCGAAGGCTATCGCAACTTCTGCAACAAGCTGTGGAACGCGACCCGCTTCGTGATGATGAACACCGAAGGCAAGGATTGCGGCCAGCCGGCGCCCGAGGATTTGTCCCCGGCCGACCGCTGGATCATCTCGCTGATGAACCGCGTCGAGCAAGACATCGCCAAGGGCTTCGCCGACTACCGCTTCGACAACATCGCCTCGAGCATCTACAAGTTCGTGTGGGACGAGTATTGCGACTGGTACCTGGAAGTGGCCAAGGTCAGCGTCCAGCAAGGCACTGAGGCGCAGCAGCGCGCCACCCGCCATACCCTGGTGCGCGTGCTGGAAGTGATCCTGCGCCTGGCGCATCCGATCATCCCGTTCGTGACCGAAGCGCTGTGGCAGAGCATCGCGCCGCTGGCAGGCAAAACGGGCGACACCATCATGCTGCAGCCGTATCCGATCGCGGACGTGTCGCTGATCGACGAGAAGGCCGAAGCCTGGATGGACCAGTTCAAGGCCCTGACCGACGCGACGCGCAACCTGCGCGGCGAGATGTCGCTGTCGCCATCGGTGCGCGTGCCGCTGATCGTCGAGCCGGGCAACGAAGCGGACCGCGCCAATATGGCCGTGTTCGCGCCGTATATCCAGCTGCTGGGCAAGCTGGCCGAAGTGCAGATCGTCGACGCGCTGCCGGAGTCGCCGGCCGCAGTGTCGATCGTCGGCACCACCAAGCTGATGCTCAAGGTCGAGATCGACGTCGCCGCCGAGCGCGAGCGCCTGTCGAAAGAGATCGCGCGCGTTGCTGGCGAGATCGCCAAGGCCAACGGCAAGCTGTCGAACGAGAGTTTTGTCGCACGGGCACCGGCGGCCGTGGTGGCGCAAGAGCAGGAACGCGTGGCCAACTTCTCGGCGACGCTGGAGAAGATGCAGGAGCAGCTGGCGAAGCTGGCGGCAGCTTGATGTAAAGGGCGGCGCGCACCGCGCCGGCTTGAGAGATGCCGCCCAGCGCCAGCGGGGCGGCATTTTTATTGGCGCTGTCATCGTTCGCTATGGATGAGTACTGAACTGCCGAGCTGTTTCGCTGTCGAATCCGTATCCGCATCGATACGGAGCGATCATGAAAGCCCCCGGCTTCAAACGCTGGTTCGCACGCCCGCCAGCACTGAACGGGCCGCAACGCCTGCTGGTACTGCACGCACTACGCCCAGCCGCAGGGCTGGCACAAATCATCGCCCTCATCGAGCAGGCCAGGTCCGCCGATCGCCGTTGAAATGTTCATGCGCGAATCGCAAAAGGGATCGCGCCAGCTCGACCGGCCGGCACGCAAGCGGGGTGGCGCGCCAGTCTGCTATATTTGTTTTATCTTGACAGACGAACCGGCCTCGAACGATGCAAGCAGCCCCTCTTCCCCCCAACGAAGCCGAGCGCCTGGCCGCGCTGTACGAATTACTGATCCTCGACACCCCGCCCGAAGAGCGCTACGACAAGATCGCCCGGTTTGCCGCCAGCGAATTCGACGTGCCGATCGTGCTGGTCAGCCTGCTCGACACCAACCGCCAGTGGTTCAAGGCCAGCGTCGGCACCGACCTGTGCGAGACCGGCCGCGAGCACTCCTTCTGCTCGCATGTGATCCTGCGCGACGACATCCTGGTGATTCCCGATGCGCGCGACGACCCGCGCTTCGCCGACAATCCGATGGTGGTCGGTGCGCCGCACATCCGCTTCTATGCCGGCGCGCCCTTGACGACCGCGCCCGGCATCCGCCTGGGCACGCTGTGCCTGATCGACCGCCGGCCACGCACGCTCGATGCACTGGAGCTGGCCATCCTCGCCACCCTGCGCGACCTGGTTTTGATGGAGATGCGGCGCGCGAACGAGGCCGCCGATGGCTGAACAATCGAAGAGCAGCACGCAGATCCTGCTGGTCGAACCGGAAGCGCTGCTGCGGCGCACGGTGGTGATGACCGCGCGCAGCATGAACCTGGGCCAGGTGCACGAGGCGGCCAGTACCGACGCCGCGCTGCGCATGCTGCGCTCGCGCACTTACCACGGCGCCGTGATCGCGGTCGAATGCCTGGGCAGCGGCGGTGGCCGGCGCTACGATCTGAGCCTGGTCGACCAGCTGCGCTTCGGGGACGCCGGCAAGCAGGACATTCCGATCGCGATCATGGCCGACCAGGCCACACCCGAACTGCTGAACGAACTACGCGACCGCAAGATCAGCCGCGTGATCCTGAAACCGTTCCGCGCCAAGGTGCTGCTGGAAACCATCGCCAGCTTCGGCGCGGCCAGGAGCGCCTGACCGGCCTCATTCCACGGCGCGCCACCATGGCTGGCCGGCATGCGGACGCTTGAGGTCGAGCGCTTCGCCCATCTCGGGCGTGGTCAGCTTGATGCTTTTTTCTTGCGCCAGCTTGTCGATGCGATCGAACGGATCCTGCCAGCGGTGCAGGCCCAGGTCGAAGGTGCCGTTGTGCACCGGCAGCAGCCAGCCGGCGTTCAGATCCTGGAACGCTTGCAGGGTTTGTTCCGGCTGCATATGCACATCGGGCCACAGCTTGTCGTAGGCGCCGGTTTCGAGCAGCGCGACGTCGAACGGACCGTACTTGGCGCCGATCTCCTTGAAGCCCTTGAAGTAACCGGTGTCGCCGCTGAAGAACAGGCGCAGGTCGTCGTGCAGGATCACCCACGATGCCCACAGCGTCGAGTTGCGATCAAGCGGCGTGCGGCCCGAGAAGTGCTGCGCGGGCGTCGCCACCAGGCGCACCGGGCCGACTCTGGTCTCTTGCCACCAATCGAACTGGCGCACCTTGGCGGCGTCAACGCCCCACTCCACCAGCCGGTCGCCCACGCCCAGCGGGGTCAGGAATACCTCGGTCTTGCCAGCCAGCGCCTTGATCGCCGCGTGATCGAGGTGGTCGTAATGGTCGTGCGACAGGATCACGGCCTTGATCGGCGGCAGCTCGTCGATCAAGATCGGCGGCGCATGAAAGCGCGCCGGGCCGGCCCACTGCACCGGCGAAGCGCGTTCGGAAAACACCGGATCGGTCAGATAGAACTCGCCGGCCAGTTTGATCAGCATCGTCGAGTGACCAAGGCGATACAGCGTGTTGTCAGGTGCGGCCAGCAATGCCGCGCGGCTGAGCGTATGCACCGGGACCGTCCCCTTGGGAATGGTGCCGGCCGGCTTGTCGAACATGAAGGTCCACCACAATTTGGCCATTTCGCCGAAGCTGTGCTCGTGCATGGCGACCGGATTGCGGAACGAGCCGTCGTGGTATTGCGGCGAGGTTTGTGCGGCAGGTGTAGTGGAAACCGAGGTGCAGGCGGCCATGGTAGTGAAGACTCCCAGAATGAGTGTGCCGAGTAATAAGCGCATAAGAATGATATGTGGTCGTTAAAATTACACTACACAGTGTAGTTTCAGTTTATGAGAAAGTAAACCACTGAGTGTAAAATTCAGGCATGACCGCTTCTACCCGCCTCACCGACCGCAAACGCAGCGCGATCCTGGCCGCCGCTGCCGAACAGTTCCGCACCCACGGCTACGCTGCCGCCAGCGTGGACGGCATCGCCGCCCTGGCCGAGGTGTCGAAACGCACCGTCTACAACCACTTCGCGAGCAAGGACGTGCTGTTCGCGGAAACCATCATGCACATGTTCGAAAGCAGCGCCGGCCTGCTCGAGCTGGTGTATCGGCCCGAGCGCAGCCTGCGCGGGCAACTGGAAGAATTGATGCGGCTAAAAATGCGCAGTCTGGCCGAGCGCGATTTCCTCGACCTGGCGCGGGTGGCGATCGGCGAAGCGATCCACGCGCCCGAGCGCACGCTGCCGATCCTGGCGCGTCTCGGCGAACTGGAAGAAGGGGTGACGCGCTGGATCCGCGCGGCGCAGCAAGATGGCCGTCTCAAGCCGGGCGACCCGGCGTTTGCCGCGGCCGCGCTGCAGGGCCAGATCAAGACCTTTGCGTTCTGGCCCCAGATCGCGATGGGGGCGCCGCCGCTGGCGGCGCCGCAACAGGAACAGGTGCTCGATGTTGCGGTGACCATGTTCCTGGCGTACTTCGCGGTCGATCCGGCTGCATAAAAAAACGAGGCCGCGCGGCCTCGTTTCAACTCGATTCAGGCCGCCTTGTCGGCAACCTTGGCCTTGGCTGCGCGCAAGGCCGCCGCGCGCCGTTCCCAGTAGTGCGCGTTGGTGATGCCCAGCGCCAGCGGATCGAATTGCGGGTCCTTGCCGGCCGCCTTTTGCGCCTCGTAATCGCGCAGGCATTTGAAGGCGACCTTGTGCAGCAAAAGGATCGCAATCAAATTCAGCCAGGCCATGATCCCCACGCCCATGTCACCCAGGCCCCATGCGACGTCGGCGGTTTTTACCGCGCCGTAGATGGTGGCCACGACCATGCACAGCTTGAGCACCAGGCCCAGCCACGGGTGGCGGCCTTCGCGGTCCATCCAGGCGATATTCGTTTCGGCGATGTAGTAATACGCGACGATGGTGGTGAAGGCGAAGAACAGCAGCGCGATGGCGACGAACAGCGCGCCAAAGCCCGGCATCACGTTCTCGAGCGCGGTCTGCACATAGCCGGGGCCGGAAGCGACACCCTGCACGCCGACGAACATCGGGGCGCCATCCGGCCCCTCGACGTTGTACTGGCCGGTGATCAACAGCATGAAGGCAGTGGCCGAGCACACGAACAGGGTGTCGATATACACCGAGAAGCCCTGCACCAGGCCCTGCTTGGCCGGATGGCTGACTTCGGCCGCCGACGACGCATGCGGACCGGTGCCCTGCCCCGCTTCGTTCGAATACACGCCGCGCTTGACGCCCCACATGATGGCCAAGCCGAGGATGGCGCCGAAGCCGGCGTCCAGGCCGAAGGCCGAGCTGACGATCAGATTCAACACGCCCGGCAGCGCTTCGATGTTCATGCCGATGATGACCACGGCCACCAGGATATAGGCGATCGCCATGAACGGCACCACGATCTCGGCGAAACTGGCGATGCGCTTGACGCCGCCGAAGATGATGAAGGCCAGCACCAGCGCCAGGCCGATGCCGGTATAGGTCGGGTCGATGCCGGCTGCGGTCTTGAGGCCTTCGGCGATCGAGTTCGACTGCACGCCCGGCAACAGCAGGCCGGTGGCGACCAGGGTGGCGATGGCGAAGGTCCAGGCATACCATTTCATGCCCAGGCCCTTCTCGATATAGAAGGCCGGGCCGCCGCGGTATTGCTTGCCGACCTGTTCTTTGTAGACCTGGCCGAGGGTCGACTCGACATACGCCGAGCTGGCGCCGAGGAAGGCCATCGTCCACATCCAGAACACGGCGCCCGGTCCGCCGAAAGTAATTGCGGTGGCGACGCCGGCGATATTGCCGGTGCCGACACGGCCGGCCAGGGTCATGGCCAGCGCCTGGAACGAGGACACGCCCTGCTCCGAGCTTTTACCCTCGCGCATCAGGCGCGTCATTTCCACCACGTGGCGCACTTGCATGAAGCGCGAACGCACCGAAAAGTACAGGCCAACACCGAGGCACAGGGCAATCAACGCCGGACTCCAGACCACAGCGTTGATGGCATTCACCAGATCAATCATTTCCACCTTTCGTTATGACAGTGGCGCCGGGCCGTCTGCCTAGTTACTACGTTGAAAAACATTGCGACATCTGCATTGCAAAGATACAGCAAGTCAGATGACCGTTCAGCAATTTTCATGCCGCCCCGGCCCCATGGTAGGATCGCGGCATGGACCGCAGAACCGACTACAAGACCGCCCTCATCATCGACGCCGTGATGCACGACGTTGCCGACCAATTGCGCCCTGCCGCGCACCAGCTGGCCCAGCAGGGCGTGCCGCTCGAAGTAAGCCTGCGCGTGCTGACCCGGCCGGCCGAACGGCGCCATCAGGTGACCGACGAAGACGTGCGCAACGCGCCTTGATGCCCGGCGGCGCTGTGGAAGGAATTCTCGGATTTCCACTTCGCCGGTGAGCTGCAGGGTTTGCTACACTCGGTCTACCAACAACAACACCGGAGACTCACCATGCGTCAATTCACCAAGGCCGGCCTGGCCGCCACCCTGTTCGCCCTGTCCGCCGCCGCCCTGGCCCAGAACGCCTCGCCGGTCGGCGCCTGGAAGACCATCGACGACGAAACCGGCAAGCCAAAAGCGCTGGTGCGCATCACCGAAGACGCGGGCATCCTGACCGGCAAGATCGAAAAGCTGTACCGCCCGGCCGACCAGGACCAGAACCCGAGATGCGTCAAATGCAGCGACACGCGCAAGGACCAGCCGATCATCGGCATGACGATCCTGTCAGGCTTGAAAAAGGACGGCAATGACTACACCGGTGGCGAGATCCTCGATCCGGCGGCCGGCAAGACCTACAAGAGCAAGGCCATGCTGAAAGACAATGGCGCCAAGCTCGAAGTGCGCGGCTATGTCGGCGCGCCCATGTTCGGCCGCAGCCAGACCTGGGTGCGCGAACAGTAATTTTTCAATCCAGCAGCGGCAGCCCGGCAACGGGCCGCGTTTTACTTTATGACCCTGAACCAGGCGTATGTTTACCTCGGGCTGGCGATCGTGTCCGAAGTGATCGGCACCACCGCCCTGAAGGCCTCCGACAGTTTTACCCGTCCCCTGCCGAGCCTGATCACGGTGGGCTGTTACGCGCTGTCGTTCTACCTGCTCACCTTCAGCCTGCGCGTGCTGCCGACCGGTATCGCCTATGCGATCTGGTCCGGCGTGGGCATCGTGCTCATTTCGCTGGTGAGCTGGCTGTGGTTCAAGCAGACGCTCGACCTGGCCGCGATCGCCGGGCTGGCGATGATCGTGGGCGGCGTCATGGTCATCAATCTGTTTTCGAAAAGCACCGGGCACTGACCTGCCATGAAGCCGACCATTCTCACCCGTACCGCGCGGCCGCTGTTTCGCAGCCGCGAGTTGCGCATATTGCGACTGTTGAGCCTGGTCGGCGGTGTGTTTGGCATCCTGCTGCCTGCAGCGCTGCTGGCGTCCACCGCACATGGCGTGCCGGACTGGATGGAACCGTACATCGTGCTGGTCGGCCTGGCGCTGGCGTCGAGCGGCTTTTTCCTGATCGCGATGACCGGCCACCGTATGCGCCGCGACCCGCTGCTGCGCTCGTTCACAGCCTTGCTGCTCATGATGCCGTTCAGCGCAAGCGCGGTCGTGATCTGGCATGCCAGCAATATGTTGATGGTGTATCTGTGCACCTTCTTGCTGGTACTGACGATCGCGCTCTACTTCAGTTTCATTTATCCACTGATGCACGTGCCGCCGCCAAAGGTGTTGCCGCCGAAGCGGGGGCCGCGCCCGATCACCTGGACCGTGCTGCGCCGCAAAGGCGCGCCGGTGTCGTTTACCTCGGCGGCGCCTGCCGCAGCAAACTCGGTCGAAGCGCCATCGCGCGCTGCGCGCTAGATTACTGCAACGCGACAATTCAACGACAGAATCACACCGACATCCAGACAACGCAGGGCGCCGTATTCCGGTCAAGCCGGCGGCAGGCTGTCCCACAAATCGCCCGTCGGGCTGATGCGCGGCGCGGTGACGCCGAAGTGCTGGTACGCCAGCGGCGTGGCGATGCGTCCGCGCGGGGTGCGCTGCAGGTAGCCCTGCTGGATCAGGAACGGTTCGAGCACGTCTTCGATGGTGTCGGCCGCTTCGCCGATCGCGGCCGCCAGGTTGCCGATGCCCACTGGGCCGCCGGCAAACTTGAACAGCACTGCTTCCAATAATTTACGGTCCATCACGTCGAAGCCGACGCTGTCGACGTCGAGCATTTTCAAAGCGCGGTCGGCCATGTCGCGCGTGATCTCGCCATTGCCCTTCACTTCGGCGTAATCGCGCACGCGGCGCAGCAGGCGGTTGGCGATACGCGGCGTGCCGCGCGCACGCTTGGCCACTTCGCGCGCGCCATCTTCGTCGATCGGCGCGCCCAGCAGCGCGGCGCTGCGCGCCACGATCTTGGTCAGCTCGGGCACGTTATAGAACTCCAGGCGCGCCACGATGCCGAAGCGGTCGCGCAGCGGATTGGTCAGCATGCCGGCGCGGGTGGTGGCGCCGACCAGGGTGAACGGCTGCAGATCGAGCTTGACCGAGCGCGCAGCCGGGCCTTCGCCGATCATGATGTCGATCTGGTAATCCTCGAGTGCCGGGTACAGGATTTCTTCGACCACCGGCGACAGGCGGTGGATTTCGTCGATGAACAGCACGTCGTTCGGCTCGAGATTGGTCAACAGCGCGGCCAGGTCGCCGGGACGCTCGAGCACCGGGCCCGAGGTCTGACGCAAATTAACACCCATCTCGCGCGCGATGATGTGGGCCAGCGTGGTTTTACCCAGGCCCGGCGGGCCGAACAGCAAAGTATGGTCCAGCGCTTCATTGCGCTTGCGCGCAGCGGTGATGAAAATTTCGAGCTGGTCGCGGATCTTTTCCTGGCCGACGTATTCGTCGAGCTGCTTCGGCCGCAAGGCGCGTTCAATCGCTTCCTCGTTGGGCGAAGCCGGCGCGGCATCGATCACGCGTTGTTCGGTGAAATTGTCGGTCTGGATACTCATTGCGGTGATTCTCTGTTATGCCTTGGACAGTGCTTTGAGGGCGAACTTGATGCCGTCCGACACAGTCGCGCCAGCGGGCATGTTCTTGGTCGCCAGCAGCGCCTCTTTGTCAGAATACCCCAGCGCGGCCAGCGCGTTGAGCACGTCCGTTTGGGTATCGTCGCGCGTGCTACCTGCGGTCATGCCGATGTCCGCGCCGAGTTTGCCTTTCAGCTCGAGCAGCAGGCGCTCGGCCGTTTTCTTGCCGATGCCCGGCACCTTGACCAGGCGCCCGGTCTCTTGCAACGTGACTGCCTGCGACAGTTCAGCCACCGTCATGCCCGACAGGATCGCCAGCGCCATGCGCGCGCCGATGCCGGTGATCTTGATCAGCTGGCGAAACAGCGCGCGCTCGGAGGCCGCGCCGAAACCAAACAGCAGATGCGCATCTTCGCGCACCACCAGGTGGGTGAACAGCACCACTTTTTCGCCGGTGTGCGGCAGGTTGTAGAAGGTGCTCATCGGCACGTCGACTTCATAGCCGACGCCATTGCAATCGACCACCACTTGTGGCGGCGTTTTTTCAAGCAGGGTTCCGGAAAGGCGACCGATCATCGTAAGTCCTGTGTTCTTGTTTATGAGACGAGGCGGCTGTTCTTCATGCGCAGCGCCGCGTTCGCCGGCGACAGTGCGCCGAGCAGCGCCAGGGTGTCAATGCTGTGCGCGTGGCAGATCGCCACGCCGAGGGCGTCGGCGGCGTCACTGCCCGGCAAGCCCGGGAGTTTCAGCAGGCGCGACACCATGTCCTGCACCTGCGGCTTGGCCGCCTTGCCGGTGCCGACCACGGCTTGCTTGACCTGTACCGCGGTGTATTCGGCGACGTCGAGATCGGCCCCGACCAGCGCCGTGATCGCCGCGCCGCGCGCCTGGCCCAGCAATAACGTGGATTGCGGATTGACGTTGACGAACACTTTTTCGATGGCCGCGCAGCCTGGCTGGTAGGTGGCGATGACTTCGCTGACACCATGCAGGATGATCTTCAGGCGCGGCGGCAGTGCGCCCTCGAGCCCGGTCTTGATGGTGCCCGATGCGATGTAGCGCAGCTTGGCGCCGTGTTTTTCAATGACGCCGAACCCCGTCGTGCGCAGGCCCGGGTCGATGCCGAGAATAATCATTATGGAATGTTACCCCGGCTGGGGGTGTTCGTGGGAAAAATACTGTGCAAAAACACAGGTGCATGGTGGGTTCGTACCACCATCAGGCAGATCATACGTGATTTGAACGCGTGGACGGCAAACCCGTCCGCGTTACATTCATGTCGGTTGAACGCGTCGGCGGGAGACCCGCCAACCCCACGTAGGGTTGGCGGCGATGCCGCCGACGCGTTCAACCGGTCGTCGAATCAATGACGGAAGTGACGGGTACCGGTGTACAACATCACCACGCCGCGCTCGTCAGCCGCATCGATCACTTCCTGATCGCGCATCGAGCCACCCGGGTGAATCACGCAGGTCGCGCCCGCATCAACGACCACATCCAGGCCATCGCGAAACGGGAAGAACGCATCCGACGCCACTGCCGAGCCGGCCAGGGACAGACCGGCATTCTGTGCCTTGATCGATGCAATGCGCGCCGAGTCGATACGGCTCATCTGGCCGGCGCCGACGCCCAGCGTCATGCCGTTACCGCAGAACACGATCGCGTTCGACTTGACGTACTTGGCCACGCGCCAGGCGAACATCAGGTCTTGCAGTTGCTGCTGGGTCGGCTGCTTCTTGCTGACCACGCGTACATCCGCCAGTTCCACATTCTTCGCGTCCGGCGACTGCACCAGCAGGCCGCCGCCGACGCGCTTGACGTCGTAGGCGTTCTGGCCGTTGCCCAGTGCGATTTCGAGCAGGCGCACGTTCTGCTTGGCGGCCATGATCTGGCGCGCTTCCGGCGTGAACGATGGCGCGATCAAGACTTCGACGAACAGCTTGGCCAGCGCTTCGGCTGCCTTGCCGTCGACTTCGACGTTGAAGGCGATGATGCCGCCGAAGGCCGAGGTCGGGTCGGTCTGCAGCGCGCGCGAATACGCGTCCAGCGCGTCGACGCCGATCGCCACGCCACATGGGTTGGCGTGCTTGACGATCACGCAGCCGGCCGACTGGCCGAGGCCGCCGAGCGACTTGACGCATTCCCAGGCCGCATCGGCATCGGCGATATTGTTGTACGACAGTTCCTTGCCCTGCAGCTGGGTGTAGTTGGCCAGCGCGCCGTCGATCGTGATCAGGTCGCGGTAGAACGCGGCGCCCTGGTGCGGGTTTTCGCCGTAGCGCATGTCCTGGACTTTCTCGAAGCCCATGTTCAGGGTTTGCGGGAAGTTCGAGCGGGTCGCGTGCGCGCGGTCGTCGCCCAAGCTGGTCAGGTAGTTGGTGATGGCGCCGTCGTATTGCGCGGTGTGCGCGAACACTTTCTTGGCCAGGCGGAACTTGGTTTCATAGCTGACCGGGCCGGTCGCTTCGCCGGCGCCCTTCATTTCAGCCAGCACCACGCCGTAGTCGCTTGGGTCGACGATGACGACCACGTCGCGGTGGTTCTTGGCCGCCGAGCGCAGCATGGTCGGGCCGCCAATGTCGATGTTCTCGATCGCGTCTTCCAGCGAGCACTGTTCTTTGGCCACGGTCTGCTGGAACGGGTACAGGTTGACCACCACCATGTCGATTTGCGGAATGCCATGCTCTTCCAGCTTGGCGACGTGCTCGGGGAAATCGCGGCGCGCCAGGATGCCGCCGTGCACTTTCGGGTGCAGGGTCTTGACGCGGCCATCCAGCATTTCCGGGAAACCGGTGTAATCGGCGACTTCCGTGACTGGCACACCATTTTCTTGCAGCAGCTTGGCGGTACCGCCGGTGGACAGGATATTGACGCCCAGCGCGCTCAGCGCACGTGCGAAATCGAGCACGCCGGTCTTGTCGGAAACGGAAATCAGAGCTTGTTTGATCATGGTGTGGCCTGTGGTTGGTAATTTGTGCGCCGGACGCGGACCTGACAGGGCCGCGCGCGTGGGCGCGGCCACGGCGTCAGATCAGAGCAGCCCGTGCTCCTGCAGTTTCTTGCGCAAAGTGTTGCGGTTGATGCCGAGCATCTGGGCCGCGTGCGACTGGTTGCCGTCGGCGCGCGACATCACGACCTCGAGGACCGGCTTTTCGACGGTCAGCACCATCATGTCGTAGATGTTGGACGGCTTTTGCTCGCCCAAATCATTGAAATAGTCTTCGAGACTTTTTTGGACGACTTCCTGGATACTTTCTTTGCTCATGTCTTCTGCTGCTTCATCCTGGTGTTGATAAGTGCTCCGCTCTCGCGCAGCGCGTCCCCGATTGTTCTTCTTATGGTGATTGCTATGCCGCGATCGCGTCGATGGCATCGAGCGCGGGGCGGTATTGTAACCGCTCGCCAAGCTGCCGTTGCGAATCGAAGAAGGCATCGACGGCGGCAAGTTGCTCGCTCGTCGTTTCCAGCAGGTTCATGCGCTGGCGGAACTCTTCACCGCCAGGCAAGTCTTGCACGTACCAGCCAATGTGCTTGCGCGCGCTGCGCACGCCGATGAAGTCGCCGTAGAAGGCGTAATGCGCCGGCAAATGCTCGTTCATCAATTCACGCACTTCTTCCACCAGCGGCGCCGGCAAGTGTTCGCCCGTGCGCAGATAGTGGTCGATCTCGCGGCAGATCCAGGGACGGCCCTGAGCGGCGCGGCCGATCATGACTGCGTCGGCGCCGGTATAGTCGAGTACGAACTTCGCCTTTTCGGGCGTGGTGATGTCGCCGTTGGCAACCAGCGGAATACGCACCGATGCCTTGACGGCGCGGATGGTGTCGTACTCGGCCTCGCCCTTGTAGCCGTCGGCGCGGGTGCGGCCGTGCAGGGTCAGCATCTGGATGCCGGCCTGTTCGGCCAGGCGCGCGATACGCAGGGCGTTCTTGTTTTGGCGGTCCCAGCCGGTGCGGAACTTCAGCGTCACCGGCACATCGACCGCCTCGACCACCGCGTGCAGGATGCGCTCGACCAGGTCTTCGTGCTGCAGCAAGGCCGAACCGCACCAGCTGTTGCACACCTTCTTGACCGGGCAACCCATATTGATGTCGATGATCTGGGCGCCGCGCTCGACGTTGAACTTCGCGCAATCGGCCAGGTCTTTCGGATCGGCGCCGGCGATCTGCACCGCCTTCGGCTCCATCTCGCCGGTGTGATCGGTGCGGCGCGACGTCTTTTCGCTGGCCCACAGGCGCGGATTGGACGCCGCCATTTCGGACACCGCGTAGCCAGCGCCAAGCTGCTTGCACAGCTGGCGGAACGGCCGGTCCGTCACCCCGGCCATGGGAGCGACAAAGACGTTATTTCGCAGATGATAAGGACCGATTTGCACAGAAGAAAATCACAAAAGTTTCTCGGGAACCTGCTATTTTACCCCAAGCGCTGCTCAAATTATCAGCACAATTTTTTTGATTGTTGCGCGTGCGATATTGGCAACGTGCCAAAAAAAGGATTTGGGTGGTGGGGGGTGCTGCAATTGCGGGTGAAACGATGTTTTATATTTACGCGACGAACTTGGGTTCCCGCCTGCGCGGGAATAACGGTCTTAGGGATAAAGGCTTTAAAAGTGCCAACAGTTTGCTTGGCCATTTTGGCCACTTGACTGCAAACCGTCACCCCCGCCAAAAGGCGGGTGCCCGTGTTCCTGAAACGAAACCACGCACATCGAGCAACCGAAAAACCGATCACGACAAATCGTCCAGCACCTTCTGCTGCAAATGCGCCACCTCGCCCCAGCTCACCAGCGTCAATTTGCCCTCTTGCGCCACGAACCGGTTCACGCTCGCGTTATGCACCTTGAAGTCGCGCGGCGTTTCCAGCGGCAAGCCGAGCGCCGCCCGATACGCGCACTCGAGCACGCCACCGTGCGCCACCAGCGCCAGCGTCTTGCCCGGATGCCCGGCCGCATGCTCCAAAATCGCCGTCAGCGCCCGGTCGAAGAACTGGCGAAAGGTCTCGCCCTGATTCTCCCCTGACGGCAACTCGGCATCCACATTACGCGCCTGCCAGGCCGCGAACTGGAGCGGGAAGCGCGCCGCGATCTCGCTGTAGAGCAAACCTTCGAAGCCGCCATAGCAGCGCTCGCGCAGTTGCGGATCATGCCGCACACTGTTCAACGGCTCGCCGCGCGCCAATGCGATCGCCTCGGCCGTCTGCCGTGCCCGCCCCAGGTCGCTTGAAATGACCAGGTCGATCTGTTCGCCGGCCAGCGCCCGCCCCAACGCCGCCGCCTGGCGCTCGCCTTCGGCGTTAAGCGCGATATCAAGATGCCCTTGCAGCCGACGCTCGGCATTCCAGGCGGTTTCGCCGTGGCGGATCAACAGGATGGTGGTTGCGTCCGGCGGCGCGTGTTCTACAGTCGACGACATGAGGTTCCAGTGCCCGAACCTCGGGGCTTGTTAATAACGATAAAAAACCAGCCGCTTACTTGAGGTCGGCCGTGCCATTGGCTTCCAGCTCGGGATTGAGCGAATACACCCCGAAGATACATGCTTCATCCAGGATATGGCCCTGGATCGCCATACGCGCCATCTGGCCCGTAAAGCGGCCGTCGAGCGGCAGGCGCGGGATGTCCAGCGCGTACAGCGTAAAGATATAGGTGTGCACCCGCTCATCGTTCCACGGCGGACACGGGCCGTCGTAGCCGTGGAATTCGCCGGCCATGTCGGGGTCGTGCGCGAACCAGCCGCTGTAGTCGTTGACGCCGTGGCGCAGCTGGTGCTCGGTGCCGTTCTTGATGGTGAACGGCACCAAGGGCCCCGGCTTGCCGTGCGGCGTGACCATGTCCGAGAACATACCTTCGGCCAGCGACTTGAGGCAGACCGGGATGTCGACCAGCGTCCAGTGGAAGAAGTCGACGCGCGGCGTTGAGGCCGGCACCACTCGCCCTTCTTGATTGACGTCGCCGCCGTCGGACGGCACGTCCGGGTCGTGGCAGATCAGCACCAGCGACTGGGTGCCGGCCGGCACGTCGTCCCAGGCGATGTGGGGGTTGCGGTTGCTCGACAGCTTGACGTGGGTGTCCGGGTCGCTGACCGCGAACGCGCAGGCGGCGGGGATTTCCGCGCCGTCATTGAATGAATCGCTCCAGATTCGCATGTATCCTCCCTGGCTGCTAATTTTGACCGTGGCGGCCGGCGCGGGTTTCAGCGCGGAGCCCCGACCGGATCAAACCGCAGCCAGAACGTGACCGGTCCATCGTTGACCAGGGACACTTGCATGTCGGCGCCGAATACGCCGGTCTCGACCGTGCCATGCCGTTCGCGCGCCTGGCGCACCAGGTAATCGAACAGGCGCCGCCCGTCTTCCGGTGCGGCCGCTGGCGAGAACGATGGGCGGGTGCCCGAGCGGGTGTCGGCCGCCAGCGTGAACTGCGGCACCAGCAGCAGGCCGCCGCTGGTGTCGGTGACGCTGCGGTTCATCTTGCCGGCCTGGTCCGAGAAGACCCGGTAGCCGAGCAGCTTGGTGAGCAATTGATCGGCTTCGCGCTCGGTGTCGCCCTTTTCGGCGCACACCAGTACCATCAGGCCGGGCCCTATCGCGCCGACGGTCTCGCCGCCGACGCGCACCGCCGCTTCGCTCACGCGTTGCAGCAGACCGATCATGCGGCCGGCGCCCCGGCCAGGGTGACGCGCGCAAACTTGCGCTTTCCGACCTGCACCACGAAGTTGCCGGCCTCGACCTGCAGACCCTTGTCGCTGACCACGGCGCCGTCGATACGCACGCCGCCCTGGTCGACCATGCGCATCGCTTCCGAAGTCGACGCGCACAGGCCGGCTGCTTTGAGCAATTGCGGCAGGCCGAGCGGTGCGCCCGCCAGCGTTACTTCAGGCACGTCGTCCGGAATCCCGCCTTTCGAGCGGTTGACGAAGTCGGCCAGCGCGTCGTCGGCCGCTTGCGCCGAGTGGAAGCGGGTGACGATCTCTTTACCCAGCGCCACTTTGGCGTCGCGCGGGTTGGCGCCGCCTTCGACCTGCGCTTTCAATCCGGCCAGCTCCTCGATCGAACGGAACGACAGCAGATCGAAATACTTCCACATCATGGTGTCCGAGATGCTCATCAGCTTGGCGAACATGGTGTTCGGCGCTTCGGTGATGCCGATGTAGTTGTGCTTCGACTTGGACATCTTGTCGACGCCGTCCAGGCCTTCCAGCAGCGGCATGGTCAGGATGCACTGCGGCTCTTGCCCGTAATCCTTCTGCAATTCACGGCCAACCAGCAGGTTAAATTTCTGATCGGTTCCACCCAGCTCAAGATCCGACTGCAAAGCGACCGAATCATAGCCCTGCATCAAAGGATAAAGGAACTCATGCACCGCAATCGGGGTCCCACTCTTGTAGCGTTTGGTGAAGTCGTCGCGTTCCATCATGCGCGCCACGGTGTAGCGCGAGGCCAGTTGAATCATGCCGCGCGCGCCGAGCGGGTCGCACCATTCCGAGTTGTAACGAATCTCGGTGCGGGCCGCGTCGAGCACCAGCGAGGCCTGACGGAAGTACGTCATCGCGTTTTCTTCGACCTGCTCTTTGGTCAGCGGTGGACGCGTGGCGTTGCGGCCCGACGGGTCACCGATCATCGACGTAAAATCGCCGATCAGGAAAATCACCTGATGGCCCAGGTCTTGCAGCTGGCGCAGCTTGTTCAAGACCACGGTGTGGCCAAGGTGCAGGTCCGGTGCGGTCGGGTCCAGGCCCAGCTTGATGCGCAATGGCTTGCCGGTTTGCTCGGAGCGCGCCAGCTTTTGGGCGAATTCGCTCTCGATCAGCAGTTCGTCGGCGCCACGCTTGGCGATTGCGAGCGATTCACGTACATTGTCGGTAATTGGCAGGAGAATCGACGATTTTGCCGGGGCGTCAGTCGCTGGCGCGGGGGTGGAGGTCATAAAATCTTGTAGGAAATTGGCTAAAACGGTTGTAGGACCACTTCTTTTGGTATAATTCACGATCCTGTTTTCGTTTCCTAAAGAAAACTTTTCGAATCGATAAGAACACGGCCCTTGAAAGTTCAGCCGCAAATTTTAACTGATTGCATGAACCCTATACAGAAAATCACCCAAAACGGCCTGCAGTTGCTGGTGCCGAAGACCCGCAAGGCCCGCATGCTCGGCGCCGGCGCTGTCTTCCTCAGCATGTGCGCCTTTGGCGCGGTGGCAGTTGCCCCGATCGCCAACGATCCTTCCGACCTGCCTGTCCAATCGGTTGCGCAAAACCTGGAACTGCCAAACCTGGCCGACCAGATCGCCGCGCTCCAGCAAGACGAGCAGCAATTCATCCACGAAGAACGCATCCGCCGCGGCGATTCGCTCGGCTCGATCTTCACCCGCCTCGGCATCGAAGACGCGCAAGCCCAGAAGTTCGTTCGTACCGACAAGGTCGCACGTCGCCTGCTGTCGCTGCCAAACGGCAAGCGCATCCAGGCCGAGACCGACGAGAACGGCATGCTGCTGTCGCTGAGCGCCACCGTCGCCGACGGCAAGAACAGCGATGCACGCACCATCACGGTCGAGCGCAAGGGCGAGAACTTCGTCGTCCTGAATACCCCTGCCAAGCTCGAGCGTCGCGTCGAAATGCGTTCGCGCGAAATCGCCTCGTCGCTGTACGCGGCGACCGACGACGTCAATATGGACGGCGGCAGCATCCCTGATTCGGTCGTTGGCCAGATCATCGAGATGTTCTCGACCAGCATCGACTTCCGTGCCGACGTCAAGCGCGGCGACCGCTTCAACGTGGTGTACGAAACCTTCTGGCTCGATGGCGAACTGGTGAAAACCGGCCGCATCCTGGCCGGTGAATTCGTCAACCGCGGCACCAGCTACCAGTCGGTGTGGTACGAAGACCCGATCAGCAAGCAAGGCGGTTACTACAGCCTGGACGGCAAGGCGCTGAAAAAGGCCTTCCTCAAGTCGCCACTGCAATACTCGCGTATTTCGTCGGGCTTCTCGATGCGCACCCACCCGATCTCGGGCAAGTGGAAAGCGCACAAGGGCGTCGACTACGCAGCCGTCACCGGCACCCCGATCCGCGCCGTCGCCGACGCTACCGTCGACTTCGCCGGTAACGGCAATGGCTACGGCAATATGGTCGTGCTCAAGCACTGGTCGAACTACAGCAGCGCCTACGCCCACATGAGCCGCATCGCGCCAGGCTTGAAAAAAGGCGCCAAGATCAGCCAGGGCCAGTTGATCGGCTACGTCGGCTCGACCGGCTGGTCGACCGGCGCCCACCTGCACTATGAATTCCGTGTTGCAGGCGTGGCCCAGGATCCAAACAAGTTCAAGTCGCTGGTGCAGCAACCGCTGAACCAGGCTGAACTGGCACGCTTCCGCATGGCCGCCGCTGAAATGAACCACCGTTTCTCGCTGCTCGACCCGAGCGGCAACGGCATGGCGGCACGCTGATTCAGCGCTAGCGCAGTTCTCCCGACGCCCTCCGTCGCATGCAAATGCCGGAGGGCGTTTTGTTTTATACGATGACTGGCACGCGATGGCCGGCTGTCACGTAGGGTTGGCGGCTACGCCGCCGACGCGTCGATTGTTATCGGCTTCGATGTCGTACCGGATGCTCTCGCTGCTACCTACCACCGCGTCGGCGGCAAAGCCGCCAACCCCAAACAACGTCTATCCATATGACCACTCCCTCCCTCTTTATCGGCCTGATGTCCGGCACCAGCCTCGACGGTGTCGACGGCGTGCTGGCCGACTTCTCCAACGGCGCGATCCAGACCCTGGCCGCCGTCTTCACGCCCTTCCCGCCCGCACTGCGCGCCGAGCTGATGGCGCTGCAGGCTGCCAGCCCGAACGAACTCGAGCGCGAAGCGCTGGCCGCCAACGCCCTGGCCCTGGTGTATGCCGAATGCGTGCGCGCGTTGCTGCCGTCGAGCCCGGGCCCGGTCACGGCAGTCGCCGCCCATGGCCAGACCATCCGCCACCGCCCCGAACTCGGCTTTACGCGCCAGACCAACAACCCGGCGCTGCTGGCCGAACTGACCGGGCTGGACGTGGTCGCCGACTTCCGCAGCCGCGACGTCGCCGCCGGCGGCCAGGGCGCGCCGCTGGTGCCGGCATTTCACCACGCCGCCTTCGGCACGCCGGGCACGACCCGGGTGGTGGTCAATATCGGCGGCATCGGCAATATCAGCGTACTGCATGCCGACGGCCGCGTGACCGGCTTCGATACCGGTCCCGGCAATGTGTTGATGGATCTGTGGATCGGGCGCCACCAGGGGCATGCGTACGACGAGGACGGCGCCTGGGCCGCAACCGGCACCGCGGACGCGGCATTGTTGGCCACCCTGCTCGATGAGCCGTATTTCCGCCAGCCGGCGCCCAAGAGCACCGGCCGCGACCTGTTCCACCAAGAGTGGCTGAACGACAAGCTGGCGCGCCACCCGGGCCTGGCGCCGGCCGACGTGCAAGCCACCCTGCTGCAACTGACGGCGACCACGATCGCACGAGCAATCCAGGGCGAAGGCGCAAAACCGGACGCGGTATATGTGTGCGGCGGCGGCGCCTACAACGGCGCCCTGCTGCGCGTCATCGGCGCCGCGCTTGGTGGCGTGAAGGTAGCGTCGACGGCGGCGCTGGGCGTGGCGCCGAACCGGGTCGAGGCATTGGCCTTCGCCTGGCTCGGCTGGCGTTGCCTGAACCGTGAACCGGGCAATCTGCCTGCGGTGACCGGGGCACGGGGCCTACGCGTGCTGGGCGCGCTGTATCCGGCCTGAGCCATGCAGACGTAAACGCAAACGGCCCGCCAGTGGCGGGCCGTCGACTACCCGGAACGGTCCGGGTGGCCTGGGGACAAACTTACGCCGAGAACGACGAACCGCAACCGCAGGTCGAGGTTGCGTTCGGATTCTTGATCACGAACTGCGCGCCTTCGAGGTCATCCTTGTAGTCGATTTCGGCGCCGACCAGGTACTGGTAGCTCATCGAATCGATCAACAGCTGGACGCCGTTCTTTTCCATCGTCGTGTCGTCTTCGTTGACGATTTCGTCGAAGGTGAAGCCATACTGGAAGCCCGAGCAGCCGCCGCCTTGCACGAAGACGCGCAGTTTCAGGTCGGGATTGCCTTCTTCTTCGATCAGCTGAGCAACCTTGTCTGCGGCGCTGTCGGTGAAGTTGATTGGTACGGGAATGGTGTCGTGCTCAAGCACTTCTGCGACTGCGTTCATGGGAAAGCTCCTGAAAGATCAAACTCCGCTCATTATAGACGGTTGGAGGAAGTCATGCTGCCGACCGATCAACCGCTGTCGGCCAGATGAAACAGCAGCGCCGCAGGTAGCGCGGCGCCATGTCCTGTTCCCTATATGGCGCTGTCGAACGTGAATTCAAGCGCCAGCGCCTGCCCTTACGGCAACAGTGCGATCTGCTGGAGGGCAGTGGCTTCTTCCAGGCCGAACATCAGGTTCATGCACTGTACTGCCTGGCCGGCCGCGCCCTTGACCAGATTGTCCTGCACCACCAGGATCACCACGGTGTCGCCGCCATCCGGGCGGTGCAGCGCCAGGCGCAGCATGTTCGAGCCGCGCGTCGAGCGCGTTTCCGGGTGCGAGCCGAACGGCATCACGTCGACGAATTCGCTGTCCTTATATTGCTCTTCGAACAGCGCCTGCAGTGCGGCATCGTCGATCTCTTTGGTAAGGCGCGCGTACAGCGTCGCGTGCATGCCACGGATCATCGGCACCAGGTGCGGAGTGAAGATCAGGCCGATCTTGTCTTCGGTAAAACGCGCCAGTTGGGCGGTGGTTTCCGGGGTGTGGCGGTGACCCGACACGCCATAGGCCTTGAAATTGTCGCTCGACTCGGAGAACAGCGTCGCGATCTCGGCCTTGCGGCCGGCGCCGGACACCCCCGACTTGCAGTCGGCGATCAGGTTGCCCGCATCGACAATGCCGGCCTTGAGCAGCGGGTAAAAGCCCAGCTGCATCGTGGTCGGGTAGCAGCCCGGGTTGGCGATCAGGCGCGCCGCCTTGATGTCGTCGCGGTTCAGTTCCGGCAAGCCGTACACCGCTTCCTCGATCAGCTCGGGCGCGCTGTGCTCGATCTTGTACCATTTCTCGAAGGTGGCGCGGTCTTTCAGGCGGAAGTCGGCCGCCAGGTCGATCACCTTGACGCCAGCCGCCAGCAGCTCGGGCGCCTGAGCCATCGCCACGCCGTGCGGGGTGGCGAAAAACACCACATCGCACGATTTCAGGTCGGCTTTGTCGGGGCTCGAGAACGCGATATCGACGCGGCCGCGCAGCGAAGGGAACATGTCGGCCACCGGCATGCCGTCTTCCTTGCGCGAAGTGATCGCGGTCAGTTGCACATCTGGATGAACGGCCAGCAGCCGCAGCAATTCCACGCCCGTGTAGCCGGTGCCGCCAACGATGCCAACTTTGATCATGTCCATTCCTTCAAAATAATAGATGTCCGCAAGACGCTGCAGGACGAAAACGCAATTTTAACAGCCTGGCCAGATGGCCGCGCACCGGCCGCCGCTGCCCTGCCCCCCGTACTGGATTCAGGCCGCCGCGTTGACCATGGTTTCCGCATAAAACAGGGGGCGCGTATCGAGCGTCGAATGCAGGCCGACCTGGTCGGCATGCGCCGCCAGCCAGTCATCGGCGGCCTGGCGTCCGAGCGCCTGCAAATGCTGCAGGAACGGTAATTCGTTGTTGAACTTGCTCGAGATGTCGAGGTTCTGCAATTCGCCATTGCCGGTGATCATGTGCAGGCGTACTGCCGCCGCATGGGTCTGCTCGGCCTGCTGTTCGTCGAGCAAGACGCCCATGTGCCGGATGGCGCTGACTTCGCGCACGAAGGCGGTGTTGAAGGCGATCTCACTGGCGCGGTTGGCGATGTCGGCCACGCTCAGCGGCAAGCGGTCACGTGCGATCGGGTTGTTCTGCACGATCAGGATGTCGCCCGCTCCGCCGGCGGTGGCCAATGGCGCCAGCGACGGGTTGCCGACGAAACCGCCATCCCAATAGGTTTCGCCGTCGACTTCGACGCCCGAGAAAACCTGCGGCAGGCAAGCGGAAGCGGCCAGGCGGCTGGCGTCCATCTCGGCGCGCGTGAAGATCTTGCCCTTGCCGGTGCGCACATTGGTGGCGGTAATGAACAGGCGGATCTCTTCGCAGCTGCGCACGCGCTCGAAGTCGATCAGCGAACCGAGCATCGTGGACAGGGGATTGATGCTGACCTGGGTCATCGGCGGCGGCAGGATTGCGCTCATCACCTGCATCAGGTGGTACGCAGGCGAGGTCTGCATCGAGCCCGACCCCGTCAGGTAATCGGCCGGCGTGCGACGAATCGGGCTGAACAGGCTCATGGTGCCGAGCGCCTGCCAGAATCGCGCCAGCGCCTGGCGCGCGCCGGCGCGGCCGCCACCGTGGGCGAAACCGTCGGCCAGCACCACCGCATTGACGGCGCCGCCGCTGGTGCCCGAAATGGCCGTGATGTCGAATCGCTCGTCCTCCAGCAGACGATCGAGGACGCCCCAGCCGAAGGCGCCGTACGAACCGCCGCCCTGCAGGCCGAGACTGAGCTTTTTCGCGGGAGTGTTCACTTGAAGATCCGGATAAGTTAATTTGCTACCAGTCTACGCAAGCGTCGCCGATGCTCCCGTTCCCTGCCGCACATACGCAGGCGTCTATAAAGCGCAGGACGAAAAAAAACCGCCGGCACATGGCCGGCGGTTTCTTGTACTGCAGCCCAAGGCTGCAGAGAAACGAATTAACGCTTCGAGAATTGCTTTGCGCGACGTGCTTTACGCAGGCCGACTTTCTTACGCTCGACTTCACGTGCGTCACGGGTGACGAAGCCGGCACGTGCCAGATCGCCCTTCAGTGCTGCGTCGTAGTCGATCAGAGCGCGGGTGATGCCGTGACGGACGGCGCCAGCCTGGCCCGATTCGCCACCGCCGTGCACGTTGACTTTGATGTCAAAACGTTCGACGTTGCCGGTCAGTTCCAGCGGCTGACGGATCACCATCAGGCCGGTTTCACGCGAGAAGTATTCCGATGCAGGCTTACCATTCACGATGATCTGGCCGGTGCCAGCTTTGATGAACACGCGAGCGACTGCACTCTTGCGACGGCCGGTGCCGTAGTTGTAGTTACCGATCATGTCAGTTCCTTAGAGGGTCAGTGCTTGTGGTTGCTGAGCAGCGTGTGGGTGCGAACCTTC
>Ga0308169_10000499_pt1 | contig 57696 bp, 57 predicted proteins | sample PhyBR1_2_FD_202139 | JGI IMG/M metagenome (GOLD analysis project Ga0308169, IMG submission 202139) | Phyllosphere microbial communities from UC Gill Tract Community Farm, Albany, California, United States - DLSLSB.R1 | ecosystem: Host-associated > Plants > Phyllosphere > Unclassified | place... | reverse complement strand
GGGCCCGGCGGATGGGTACACGGTCAATGGATACGCGCTCTTGCTGCGTGAAGCTCACAAATGTCTCCGTCTTATCTCGCGGACCAGGGCCGCGGTTGGTGGGGATAGGGCCAGTTTATCGCGAAGGCGCGCGTGCCCCGTGTGTCCGCCGGAGTGTGAACGCGTGGGGGCGGGCTAAAGTTTTCAGCAGGAGGCGGCGATGAATACTTACACCACTGTGCCCAGTGGCGAACAGGTGGTCCAGGAACTGCCCTGGCGATGGAAAGTCCAGGGCAGGATCTTCCTGGTCGGGGGCCTCGGCTTCATGTTCGATGCCTGGGACGTGACGTTGAACGGCATCCTCATTCCACTGCTGTCCAAGCATTGGTCCCTTTCCGCGCGTGAGGCTGCCTGGGTGGGCACGTCGAACCTGATCGGCATGGCCCTGGGCGCCTTTATCTGGGGAACCATCGCGGACACCATGGGACGCAAGAAAGCGTTCACCGCCACCCTGCTGCTGTTCTCGGTGTTCACCGTGCTGGGCGCGTTCGCCCCCGACTTCACCTGGTTCTGCATCTTCCGGTTCATGGCCGGCTTCGGCCTGGGCGGCTGCATCCCGGTGGACTATGCACTGGTGGGTGAGTTCACGCCGCGGAAACAGCGCGGAAAGGTCCTCACCGCCATGGATGGCTGGTGGCCTGTGGGTGCCGCGCTGGCCGGTTTCGTCTCGGCCGGGCTGGTGGCCCTCTCCGGGGACTGGCGCCTGACCCTGCTGGTGATGGTCCTGCCTGCACTGCTGGTGTTCTGGGTCCGGCGCAGCGTCCCCGAGTCCCCGCTGTTCCTTATCCGCAAGGGCCGGCGGGAAGAAGCGGCGCGGATCATTGACAACCTGGTGGCGGCCACCGGGGCAGAACCCCGCGCCTACAGCCTCCCCGATGCCAGGGACGTGCCGCGGCTTTCGGCGGGCAGCGCCTGGACCCAGCTGCGCTCTGTCTGGCAGTTCAACTGGAAGATCACCGCTGCTGCGTGGGCCCTGTTCTTCAGCATCCTGCTGGTCTACTACCTGTCCCTGACCTGGATGCCGAGGATCCTGATCGGCGCCGGGTTCGCCGAGTACAAGGCGTTCGTCACCACGGCCTCCATGGCCGCCGTCGGCTTCCTCGGCGTAGTGGTAGCAGCCCTCCTGGTGGAGCGCGTGGGCAGGAAATGGATCCTCGCCATCACCGGCCCGCTGTCCGCGCTGACCCTGGTGATTGTGGCGTTCGTGGTGGATATCCCCACGGCCGCAGTGTTCTGGCTGCTGGTGTTCGGGTTCGTGGTGCAGGTGGCCATTCCCGTGCTCTACGCGTACGTCTCCGAGCTCTATCCCACCGAGCTGCGGGGCACAGGATTCGGGTGGGCGTCAACGTTCTCGCGCCTCGGTGCAGGTTTCGGCCCGCTGATCTTTGCCAACTACTTCTGGCCCGAGCTCGGGCTGGCCACCTCGTTTGCCCTGGCGGGCGCCCTGGTCCTGGTCTCCGTGCTGTGGATGGCGTTCTTCTCCCCCGAGACCCGCCAGCGCCGCCTGCAGTAGTCCGCTACGCGGGCGCGGAGAACGCGGGGTCTGCGGCGAGGGCGGCCAGCGTGGACACCAGGAGGCGGCGTTCCACCACCTTGATGCGCTCGTGCAGGGTTTCCTCGGTGTCGTTAGCCTCGATCACGACGGCTTCCTGGGCGATGATGGGCCCCGTGTCCACACCGGCGTCGGCCCAATGCACCGTGCAGCCCGTGACCTTTACCCCGTACGCCATCGCGTCCCGTACACCATGGGCTCCGGGGAATGCCGGAAGCAGGGCCGGGTGGGTGTTGAGGTACCGGCCGTTGAAGGCATCGATGAAGCCTGGGCTGACGATCCGCATGAATCCGGAGGAGACCACCACGTCCGGCTTGTAGGCTGCCACGGCCTGTGTGAGCGCTGCGTTCCAGTCCGCGCGGTCCGGGTAGGCCTTGAAGTCCACCACGAAGGTGGGGATGCCCGCCGCAGCAGAGCGTTCGACGCCGTAGGTTCCCTCGCGGTCGGCCCCCACCGCTGCGATCTCCACGTCGAGCTCCCCCTGCTTGACGGCGTCGATGACGGCCTGAAGATTGGACCCGGTTCCGGAAACGAGGACGACGATACGCATTGGTCCAGCTTAGGTGCAGGCTCGCGTACGCTGGAAAACATGAACAGCGAACCGGGCGGGAGCAGGCAGCAGCAGCTCAAGCCCCCGCTCAACGAGGGGGCAAAGGCTTCCCTCGCCAAGACCCATACCCTGTTCCGGATGTTTGTTGTCTCGGTGGTTGGTGCGTTCTTTGTGTACCAGCTCGACGTCGGCTACCTCTGGCTCACCACGCTGCTTACCGCGATCAGCCTGGTCCTGGGTGTGGTGCTGCTGGTCCGGGCTGTCAGGCTGAAGGAATCCAAGCTGGTCCTCTTCGGCACCATCTCCGGCCTGGTCGTTGCCGCCGTCATGGTGCTGCTGATTGTCACCACCATGGTCCTGTTCGATCAGGTGCGCGAGTACCAGGCCTGCCTGGGCCGGGCGCTGACGGACCGCGCCACCCATGCGTGCATGGTGCAGTTCCAGGACGTCCTGCCCACCAAGGTCCGCTAGCCCGCGGGCTGGCCCTAGTGGACCAGTTCCGCGTCCTGTTCCGGGGCGCCCGCCTTCTCCCGTTCCAGCCATGGTCCGGCTGCATAACCAATGACGACGCCGATGCCTACCTCGGCGGCCACCCACAGTCCGGTCCACAACGGGTCGGGTCCAATTGCCGTCAGGCGGCCCAGGCCGGCCGACCCTCGGGCCATCCAGGCCAGGCACATGGTCAGCAGGCCGGCAGCAAGCCCAGTCAGCACTCCGAGCACCAGTGTGGAGACGGTTGCGGTGAACCAGCGGGTGTGGACCTTGATGGCCAGCCACTCGTCAAAGTGGTTTTCGCCCTCCCGGAGGAACCACCACCCGGCCATGACTCCAGCCAGTACCGGAACGATCAGGGCCACGGGAGCGTAGTCCAGTGGCCCCGACGGGATGGCCGCCAGGACAGGTACGGACGGGAGCGGCCCAACGCCTGTGCCCAAGGGACCCGCCTGGGAACCTATCCCCATGGCGAAACCCGCCCCGGACGTCCAGGCCAGGGCAAAGACCACAAGGTTGGGCAGGAAACCGAGCTGCGCGATGGTGAGGGCAGCACCGCCCACCGGGCCGGCGTCGAGCGCCTCGTAAACGGACACTACGAGGTTCCAGTGGATGAACAGGTCAACGGCCAGCAGCGCAGCGGCCAGCGTGAGGGCGGACATCACGGCCACGAATCCCGCCTTCGCCGCTGATGCCAGGTATGAACCGGCCCAACGCGAATGCTGGCTGGTCCGGGAGATCCAGTCCACGGCGTCGACGCCGATGAGCCGGCTCCAGGAGCCTGCCTCGCGCCGAGCGCCCACCACCATGCCCAGCCCGTAAGGAATCAGGGGAACCAGCATGGCGTACCAAAGGTTGATGGACACGTCGGCCGTGCGGCAAACAAAGCCGGTGGCCGCGCCGAAGGCGGCGTAGACCGCCCATGAACCCAGCAACGCCTGCCACAACTGGTCCGTGTAGGAGGCGCGGGCCAGCCGGCGGCCCGCACGCCAGGCGAGGAGGAACGGGATCAGGGTCAGGCCGAGGGGAATCAGGCTCAGCACGTCGGAGCCGCCGTGTGTGGCTGGCTCGGGTCCGGCGCCTGCAAGCTCAAGCGGCACGCCGTGGACCAGGAGCCAGGACTGGCCGGCCAGCCTGGCAAGGACCTCAAACTGCCCGTTCTGGAAGCCTGCGGTGGCCCAAACCGCAACGATGGGCGCCACCACCACCAATGCCGAAATAACGGCTGCCTGGGCCGTTTCGAGGGCCCCTTGCAGCCACAACGGCATAGGAAGGCCACGGTCTCCGGTCTGATCAGCGCGCAGTTTCATCGTGTTCCATGGTGTCACGGAGGGTGCGCCGCGCCCGCGAACGACAGGCTCCGCGGCAGCACTGATCATCGATCATGTACCCGGCCGTCCGGCGCTTTTTCCCGGGTCCGGCCGTAAAATTGGTAGAAACCAACACCTGCCGCCCCGCCGAGGGGGTACTGCGATTTCTGCTGGCCGCCAAAAGGACCGCGCCGGCGAAGGCCCGGATTGCCGTAACCCGGGAAAACAGGAGCCGCGAATGAGAGATGAACCGTAAGTTCTGAAGATATTCGTCCTACTGGCTGGTGCAGTCGCCGCTTCACGCGCGGCTGCACCAGCATTTTTTAAACGCGACGGCGCCGGGAGCCCTCCAAGTAGGCTCCCGGCGCCGTTCACCGTGTCAGGGCAGCCGCTCCAATCAAGCTGCCCGCGGAACAGGGGCCGCAGCCCCTACCCCGTTAGCGGCGGGTGTCGCCGTCCGTGTCAATGTTCTCCTTGCGGACTTCCTCATTGACTGTGACTTCATCGCGGACAACGTCCTTGTCCAGCCGGACCCGCTCCACGGGGACGGCTTCCTTCTCCACCACCGGGCGCTCCTCGTGGAGAACCACCTCGTGCTCTTCCTCGCTGATGGCAGGCCCGTCAAGGGCAGCGCCGCGGTTGGTGTCTGTGATCGGCTCACGCTCGATGCGGACTTCCTCACGCTCCACGGGGATGGTCTTGGTGACGTTTTCCGTGGTGACGTACTTGCGCAGCCGGGCCCGGCCGGTGGCTTCGCGCTCCTTGCCAACGTGCAGCTGCTCCTCCGACCGCGTCATGGCGTCATCCGTGGTGGGGCCGGAAGTGTCGTGACCAACAGCCCCGCGGGTGTCACGGTCCCGTTCGGCGGCGATGCCGGCGGTAGGGGTGCCGGCGTTCAGGTCCGCGTCACCCTGAAGGTCCACATTGCTCCTGGTGCCGGAGCTTGCAACGTCGGATGCGTTGTACCCGGAGCTCGCCTCGGTGTAGGTCCGTGCGCCATTGCGCTCGTAGTAGGTGTACAGCCGGTCCTCTTCCTCGGGGCTGAGGTGGCCGTCAGCGTCCACTCGGGGCGCGTCCTTGACGTGTTCCTTGCTGTAGGGAACCACGAGGTCGTCGCCCTGGTTGTGGGCACCCTCTACGGGGACAAAGGACTCGGAGGTGCCGAAGAGGCCCGTCTTGACGGTGACCCACGTGGGCTCACCCGTGTCGTCATCTGCGTACAGCTGGCCAATCGAACCAATCTTTGTGCCGTCGGAACCGACGACGTTGCCGCCCTTGGTGAGCAGGTTTTCAAGGTTTTCCCTGTTAAGCATGACGTCTCCTTGGATTGTCTTTGCACTGGGTCTGACAGCGATGGATTTCCCGACCGGGGCTTACTCCCGACGTCCGGTTCCTGCCCCGTTGCTTGAGGCTCTGCGCTGACTGCCCCACTACCGTAAGCATGCTTAGCATCAAATGCCAAGCCTACTTAGTAATTTTTTTGGTTGGCCGGGACAGTTGTTCACCCGCCCTTTTCCTCCGGGTAACGCTTCCTCCCCCGCCATTTCAGGGAAGGCGCCCACGGTTGAGGGGTGAGGATCGCAATCGTTGCCGAGTCATTTTTGCCGTTGATGAACGGCGTCACCCACTCAATCCTGCGGGTCCTGGACCACCTCCAGGAGCGGGGGGACGACGTACTGGTCATCGCTCCTTCCGCTCACGACGGGGAGCCTGCCGTGCAGGTTAAGGGTGCCGATGTGCACAGGTTACCTGCGGTCCCCCTGGCCGGCTACACGAACGTGCGGGTGGCACTGGGAGGTGTGTACCGGGTCAAGCGAATCCTTGCCGAGTACGCGCCTGACGTAGTCCACCTTGCCTCGCCGTTCGTCCTGGGGTGGCGGGCAGCCCAGGCCGCAAGTCAGTTGGGTATTCCCACCGTGGCCGTCTACCAGACCGAGGTCCCCGGCTACGCTGCCCGGTATGGCGTGCCCTTCCTGGAAAACTGGGCCTGGACGCGGGTGGAGAACATCCACCTGCTGGCCACGCGCACCCTGGTGCCCTCAATGTTCGCGCTGAACCAGTTGCGCGGCCGGGGTATCCCGCGGGTGCGGATGTGGCGCCGCGGTGTGGACACCGCACGGTTCTCGCCCGAAAAGCGCGACGACGGCTGGCGGGCAGCGGTGGCCCCCAACGGCGAGCGGATCGTCGGCTACGCGGGCAGGCTTGCCGTGGAGAAGCAGGTGGAAGACCTTGCGGCCCTCACCGCGATCCCCAACACGAGGCTGGTGATCGTGGGGGACGGACCCCAGCGTCCGGCGCTGGAGGAGGCGCTTCCACACGCCGTGTTCACCGGGTTCCTGGGTGGCGAGGAGCTGGCCCGGACAATGGCGTCCTTCGACCTGTTCGTCCATCCCGGCGAGTTTGAAACCTTTTGCCAGACCATCCAGGAGGCCATGGCATCGGGCGTGCCGGTGGTGGCCACGGGCCGGGGCGGCCCCCTGGACCTGGTGGAGAATTCGCGGACCGGGTGGCTCTATGAACCAGGCGACCTCTCGGCGATGGCGGCCCGGGTGCAGGACCTGGTGGGCGACGACGCCAAGCGGCGGGCATTCGCCGCTACGGCACACGCCTCGGTCCAGGGCAGAACCTGGCCGGCGCTGTGCGCAGAACTGGTGCAGCACTACAACGAGGCCATAGCAGCCTTCGACTTTCCGGTCCGCCCCATTAACTCCAAGGGAGCGAAACTGTGAAGATTTCCGTGATCGGCTGCGGCTACCTGGGCGCGGTGCACGCAGCAACCCTGGCATCCATGGGCCACACGGTGGTGGGCATCGACGTCGACCCCGGCAAGGTGCGGCAGTTGGCCCGGGCAGCGCGCCATTCCACGAGCCCGGGCTGGACGAACTCCTCGAGGACGGGCGTGCCAACGGGAGGCTGCGGTTTTCCGCCGACCCTGCGGACGCCAGGGATGCACAGGTGCACTTCCTCTGCGTCGGGACGCCGCAGGAAAAGACGTCCGACGCCGCCGACCTCACCTTCCTGGTCTCCGCGGTGGAAAGCCTGCTGCCGCACCTGGCCGCGGGCGCCGTCGTTGTGGGCAAATCCACCGTGCCCGTTGGCACGGTGGAGCTGCTTCGCCGCATCCTGGCATCCCGGCCCGACGTACTGCTGGGCTGGAACCCCGAGTTCCTCCGGCAGGGCACCGCCGTCAAGGATTCCCTGGTGCCGGACCGGCTGGTTTACGGAGCGGACGGCGGCAAGCAGACCGCCTTCCACCCGGCTACAGGGGCGCCGCTGGGAGTGACGGCAGCGCTGGACGACGTATATGAACCCCTTTTGGCGGCGGGGATCCCCCGGCTGGTGTGCAACTTCGCCACCGCGGAGCTCATCAAGTCGGCAGCCAACGCGTACCTTGCCACCAAGGTCAGCTTCATCAATGCCGTGGCGGAACTGTGCGAGGCTTCCGGGGCCGACGTCAGGGAACTCAGCGAGGCAATGGGACTGGACCCCAGGATCGGGAGCCGGTATCTGCACGCGGGGCTGGGCTTCGGCGGGGCTGCCTGCCCAAGGACATCCGCAGCTTCCGCACGCAGGCGGCAACCCTGCGCGTCCCCGCCGTGGAGGACTGGATGCGCCTGGTGGATGCGGTGAACCTCGGCCAGCGGGAGCGCACGGTCAGCCTCGCGGCGGAGCTGTGCGGCGGGACGCCGGCCGGACGTTCCGTCACCGTCCTGGGCGCCTCCTTCAAGCCCGACACGGATGATATCCGGGACTCCCCCGCGCTGGACGTGGCGGACCGGCTGGCGGCGGCCGGAGCCCACGTCACCGTCACGGACCCCAAGGCGGTGAACCTTGCATGGCGCCGCTATCCGCGCCTCCGCTTCGAGGCATCCACGGACAAGGCGATCCAGGACACAGAGCTGGTGCTGCTGCTGACTGAATGGGACGAGTACCGGCAGCTGTGCCCCGCCGCGGCCGGACAACGGGTGCGACGGCGGGTGGTGCTGGATGCGCGGAACGTGCTGGATGCAGCGGCATGGCAGAAGGAAGGCTGGGTAGTGCGCGGCCTGGGAACCTACCCCGGACCGAGCAGCCCCAGCTCGGCGAAGGCAAGCGCGACGCCATTGCCGGCAGGCGGCGCAGTAACCCTGTCGGCCACCGCCAGAACGGCCGGGTGACCGCCCTCAACGGCGATGCCCACGCCGGCATACTCAAGCATCTCGATGTCGTTGGCGCTGTCGCCGATGGCTACGATGTCAGCCCTGTCCAGGCCGAGGCGGGCTTCGACCATCTGGATACCCACTGCTTTATGAGTACCGGCCATGAAGATCTCCCCCGCACGCTCGCCCAGGGCGGACAGCGAGCTGGGGATCAGGCCCACCTCCGGACCGAAGGTTTCCAATACACGGCTTAGCGGGATAGGTGAATCGAAGCATGAGATTTTGGCGTAGGACGTCGCCCGGAGGTCATCGCTGTACTGCATGGGTCCCAGGATGTCCTCAAGCGGATCCACGTCGGTGCTGAGGATTCCGTCGTGCTGCGGACGCCCGGCGAAGATGGGTCCGAGGACCTCCCTCAGCCGCCGGTCCACGCCGGTGCGGCCGTGAAGGGCCTCCGGGGCTTCGAGAATATAGGCAGCGCCATGGGCATCCAGTGCTTCCACGATTCGTGCTGCCAGCTGCGGCTCGAAGCGCGCGTCCTTGAGGATCTCGCCCTTGACCTCCACCCTGGCACCCGCCCCTGTAATGGTGCCGTCGAATCCTGCGTCCAGGATGTGGTCCGGCACCATGGACAGCGGCCGCCCCGTGCAGACGAAGACCAGGTGGCCGAGCTTCCGGGCTGTCCGCACGGCATCCACGTGCGCCTCCGGAGCAAGCCCGTGATCGGCATATGTGCCATCGATATCCAGGAAAATGGCACGGGGCCTCGTCTGGGGCATGACTGCGCTCCTTGCTGTTCTGCCGGGCTGCCATCCTATCGGCACCGGTACAGGTTTCCTGTTGGAAAAAAGACAGTCATCCTGTGATCTAACAAGCCTTGCAGAATAGTAAGCCTGCTGATTGAATAATGGCACCGGAAATGGGGACCCGGCACAACTTACTGACAAGGAGTGGCAACATGGGCATTATCGGATTTCTCATTTTGGGCCTGATTGCTGGAGCCATTGCAAAGGCCATTCTGCCGGGACGCCAGGGGGGCGGCTGGCTGGTGACCATGGTCCTGGGCGTCGTCGGGGCCATCCTGGGCGGCTGGATCGGCTCCCTGATCTTTGGCGGCGGCCTGGCCGAATTCTTCGATCTCAGGACCTGGCTGCTGGCGATCCTCGGTTCGATCATCGTGCTGCTGATCTACGGCGCAGTGACCAACCGCAGCGGCCGCCGCGTGTAGCCGCTTTTCCATAATTCATTAGTAGGAAGCGCCGGACTCCGAATGGAGGACGGCGCTTCTTACGTCTGCAACCGTAAACTGCGGAGCTCCGATTTGCGGTGGCGGTATTCGCGCCCAATATCCGCCTCCGGCCTTTATGATGGCGAAGGGGTGGTGTAATGACCGAATTTATCGGCCGTGGCAACAATGTGGCATTACAAACTTTCGGTGCCGTTATGGACGCAAGTCCGGACGCCCTCCTGGCCCTGACCGGTGATGGCACCGTGGTGGCAGCCAACGCTGCAGCAGCAAGGCTGTTTGAGTTGCAGCAGGACGCTTTCATCGGCCTGGACCACCGCTTGCTCATTGCCGAGGGCTTCCAGGACGAGGTAGCCCGGCTCTTTCACCAGGTCCTCACCCTTCCCGGGGAACATCCAGCACCCAGGGAAATCGCGGGACGCCGGGGAGACGGCAGCGAGTTCCCCCTGGAAGTGGCCGCTGCGCTCCTCCCCCGCCCGGAAATGCCCGATGCGCCAGTGACCGGCAGGGGCCAGGCGGCGCGGCTGCTGCTCTCCGCACGCGGAACAGCCCACCGCAGGGCAGTCGACGCCAACCTGCGCGAGGCCATGTCACTGCTCACCGCCACCCTCGAATCCACCGCCGACGGCATCCTGGTCATCAGTAACCACGGCCGGGTGGCCGGCTTTAACGAACAGTTCCTCTCCATGTGGAACATTCCACCCGAGATTATGGAAGCTGACAGTGATGAGCCTGCGGTGCGGTTGGTCATTGCGCAGGTGGCAGAACCCGAAGCCTTCACCGCCCGGTTGGGTGAACTGCAGGAGGACCCGGCCGCCGAGAGCCACGACGTGGTGGAGCTTCTCGATGGGCGCACCTTTGAACGGTATTCCCGGCCGCAGCGGGTGGGCGACAGGATTGTGGGCCGGGTGTGGAGCTTCCGTGACGTGACGCCTCGTCGCAAAGCACAGGAACAGGCGAACCGGGCCATGATGGATCTTGCAGTCCAGGCGGAAAAGCTGCGTGCCATGGCGTTCCAGGACCCGCTGACCGGGCTCGCGAACAGGACCGTGTTCAATGATGCCTTGACCGAGGCCCTGCAGGAGCCGCGGTTGAAGACCGTGGATGTCCTGCTCCTTGACCTGGACGATTTCAAGGAAGTCAACGACATCCTTGGCCACCAGGCGGGCGACGACATGCTCATTGAAGTGGCGCGCCGACTCCGCGGCTGCGTCCCCACCGCGGACGTTGTGGCCCGGTTGGGCGGCGACGAGTTCGTGGTCCTTCTGACCGCCTGCCCCGACGCGGATGCGATCGCCGCCTGCATCGTGCGCTACCTGCACGTCCCCGTGACCATCAGCGGCACTGTCCTCCGTCCGAGCCTGAGCCTGGGCCTTGCCTCGCTGGGCCAGGACAGCGTGGGCCCCTCCGAACTGCTGCGGCACGCGGACATCGCCATGTACGCCGCCAAGGCTGCCGGCAAGAACCGGTTCCTGCGCTTCCACCCGGACATGATGCAGGCGCTGGTGCAGCGCACGCACATGGAGAGCGGACTCCAGCTGGCCGTACCGCGCGGCGAGATCACCGTGGACTTCCAGCCGATCGTCTCCCACCGCATGGGGCAGGTGGTCCAGCTGGAGGCGCTGGCAAGGTGGGACCGCGGCGGGGAACAAGTGCCGCCGTCGATCTTCATCCCGCTCGCGGAGCGCACGGGGCTGATCGGTGAGATCGGGGCCGAAGTGATGGCCACCGGCATGGTACAGCTTTCCGGGTGGCTCAGCGAAGATCCGTCACGGTCCCTCGCCGTCAACGTCTCCGGCGTCCAGCTGCAGGAACCGGATTTCGCCGAAACGGTCCTGCGGCTGGCGGAGGCGAGCGGGGTGGCGCCTTACCAGCTGGTCCTTGAGGTCACCGAAAGCGTCTTTTTCGACGCCGACTGCAGCCTGATCCGGCAGCTGAGTACCCTGCGGGATGCCGGCGCTCGCGTTGCGCTGGATGACTTTGGCACCGGCTATTCCTCCTTGGGCCGGCTGCAGGACCTGCCCGTGGATACGGTCAAGATCGACAAGACGTTCGTGTCCATGGTGCGGACCGGCAACGAGCGGCTGCCCATCCTCAGCTCCATGATCAACATGGCCCACAGCCTGGGCCTGACCGTTACCGCGGAAGGAATCGAGACCGCGGCGCAGGCCGACTACCTCACGGCGCTGGAGTGCGATTCGCTGCAGGGCTACCTGTTTTCACTGCCGGAGCCTGGCAGCCGGATTGGGCAGGCGCTCCATCATGCCGAAGAGGCCCTCAACGCGTTAAAGGACAGGTAAGCAGGAACGTTGACGATACCTGCGGCGGAGCTAGGCGGCTTCCTGGCGGCCGGGGCCCTGCGGCTTGGTGGACGCGGGGGCGGGTGCTTTGGGCTGTGACGGCTCGGCCGGTGCGGAGGCAGCGGGAGTGTCGGCGTCCGACGGCGCCGCACCACCAACGGGGGCAGCGGCAGTTTCGTTGCCGGCAGGCGGAACAGTGTTGGCAGCGGAGACAGAAGCGGCGGCGCGGTTTCGACGCCAGCGGCGGACCAGGTCGACGGCCGCCAGCAGCCCTGCGAGCGGGGTCAGCACAGCGGCCGCATAGACGAACAGCATCCAGGTCAGGGTGGTCAACGGCGGCTGGTTGTTGTTGAGCAGGGACAGTCCGCCCAGCATGCCCACGATCCAGAACAGCAGCACGGCCGCCAGCACGGCGCCGGCGGGGAAATACTGGTTGGTCACGACTTTTTTCAGGGTTTCCATGCACTTCCTCCTGCCTGGCCGGGGGGACGGCGAAAGCCGTTCAAAGACAAGTATGGGGCCCTGCCGGCACGAAACCGCGCAAGACAACACGGCGAGTGATGAAGCTAACGCAAGCGCCGCCGTCGTACGAAGACCCAGGTGGAAAAGGCGTGCCGGGAACCCTTCCCCGAAACGTTCCCGGCGCATACCGTAAAGCCTGTCCGCTCGATTTCTGGAGGCTCCAATGCGCAAAGTCACTGCCGGCCTGTTCCACTCCGTGGACGGGGTGGTATCCGAACCGTTCAAGTTCCAGTTCGACAGTTTCGACGACGAGCTTGGCGAGGGGCTGACCAGGATGATGAACACCGTGGACACCGTTGTGCTGGGCCGCGTCAGCTACCAGGAATGGGCCGGCTACTGGCCCAATGCCTCCGCGGACCAGGACTTTGCCGCGTTCATCAACCCGGTGGAAAAGTATGTTGCCTCCCGAACCCTGACGGGGCCGCTGGAATGGCTGAACTCCCGGCTGATGGACGCGCCGCTTGAAGAGTTCGTGGCCGGCCTGAAGGAGCGCGACGGCGGCGAGATCGCCGTCTGCGGAAGCATCTCCGTGGTCCGGCAGCTGCTGTTCGCCGGGCTGCTGGACTCGCTGCAGCTGATGACCCACCCGGTGATCGCGGGCAGCGGCCGCCGGCTGTTTGAGGATGGCGACCCGCTCACGCGGCTGGTGCTGCAGGACGAAAAGACCACCAGCAAAGGCAATGTCCTGAGCACTTACGGGGTCCGCGTGCAGGATTAGCCGGCCAGGATGTGTAGCTAGGCGGCCAGCGGCGATCCGAACAGCTCCTCCGCGAGGCGTGCCAGGTGTTCCGGGATGTCCGCTTCGGCGCCGTGTTCCCCGCGGCCCAGGAAGACGGCGGTGCCGCGGATTCCGTCCAGGTCCAGCCCGCATTCGTGCATAAGCTGCCCGGCGCGGTAGTTGACCGGCAGGAGCAGGGTGAGGCTTTCGACATTCAGGTAGACGTGCCAGTCGCCGCGGATGACCGATTCCAGCGGACCACCCACCAGGGCTTCCAGGGCATGCAGGTCCGCCGTGACCTGCTCAGTGCGCATGGGCTCGGAGTTGCTGGCCGGTACTACAAGTGCTGTGTAAGTTCTGTTGTCCATCGTTCTGTCTCCACTGGGTTTAACACCTGAAGAGACGGCGGTGTTCCCTGGAAGCTAGGCGCGGGCCGCCAGGCGGGCGATGTCCCTGGGGGTGGTCCGGCAGCAGCCACCGATGACGCGGGCACCCAGCTTCCACCAGCCCGCGGCACCGGCATCAAGGCTTGCAGGGGCACCGCTATTCCCGTCCACGTTCCACGTCTTGGTTGCAGCGTCGTACGTTTCCCCTGAATTGGGGTAGGCCACCAGCGGTTTGTCGGTATGGCCGGCCATCACAGCGAGCGCCGGGCCAACCAGGCCAAGCGGCACGCAGTTCACGCCCACCGCTGCGACGCGCGGTTCACCGCTGAAAAGTTGCGCCACGTCGGCGAGGGGCGTTCCGTCGCTGATGTGGGCGCCGTCGCGCAATGAAAAGGAAAACCAGGAGTCGACGCCGTGTTCCCGGGCAAGTGCCAGCAGGGACTTCGCTTCGGCAAAGGAGGGAAGCGTCTCGAAGGCAAGGAAGTCCACACCGGCCTCCACCAGCGCGGCGATCCGGGCAGCATGGAAGTCCTTGAACTCCGCCGGAGTCAGGGAATAGTCCCCCCGGTACTCGGAACCGTCTGCAAGGTAGGCGCCGTACGGGCCCACCGAGCCGGCAACCAGCAGCGGCCCGGCGTCCGGGTGGTCCGCTTGGTACTCCTGCCGCGCCTCATCCGCAAGCCGGACGGACAGCGCAACCAGCTTGAGGGCTTCCTCCCTGCCCATCCCCCGCGCCGCAAAGCCTTGGGGCGTCGCCTGGTAGCTGGCCGTGGTGGCTATGTTGGCGCCGGCTGCAAAGTAGTCCCGGTGGACATCCCGTATGAGCGCGGGTTGTTCGAGGAGAACCCTGGCGGACCACAGGGGGTCGTTCAGGTCGCAGCCCCGGGCCTCCAGTTCGGTGGCGAGGGCACCATCGGAGATCAGCGTCGATGAGGGTTCCAGGGCAGCGGAAAGAGCAGAAGCGGGAGGCATGTGATCACTATAGGCATCTACTCATGCTTTTACTGAGTGTTACCCACTCCTGGCGATCCGGCTCACCACGGGTGCCGCCCCGGATCGCTAGACTCGCATCCATGTCGAAGACCTCCAGCATGGGCCGCGGAATCGAGGCCCTCCTTGCTGTGGGGGCCCGCCAGGCAGGCCGGTCCATCGGTGTCACGGCAGCCGGCATCGCCGGCGACCTGGGCCGGGACCGCAGCCAGGTATCCCGCAGCCTGCGTACCGCTGAGCAGGAAGGCTTCCTTGGCCGTACCGCGAAGCGCACCTACGCGCTGGACTGGTCACTTTTCACTGACGCCCAGCTCCTCACGGAACGTCGGCTCCAGCAAGACGGAGGTACCGCACTGGATGTGCTGGCCGCCGAAACGGATGAGGCCTGTTTCCTTGGAGTGCTGCGCGGGGACAGCACGGTAACCATCGGTGAGAGCGTGCCGCCCAGCAGCAACCTGGTGGGGTCCTGGCTGGGACGCCCCTACCCTGCTTACTGCAGCGACGCCGGCCAGGCGGTCCTGTGGGAAGCTCCGGACGCAGAAGTCCACCGCGTGTTTTCAAGGGTGGAGTTCACGCGCCACGGCCCCAATACGCCGGCAAGCGTGGAAGAGTTCCTTGAGCGGCGGCAGGCAGCCCGCGGCCGGGGCTACTCGATCGTGGATGAAGAGGCAGAGCCCGGGCTGTACTCGCTGGCGGTGCCCGTCCGGGACTTCAAGGGTGATGTGGTGGCCGCCCTCCAGATCGTCGGGATCAAGGACCGGCTGGAACCACGGCAGGAGCAGTGCGCTGCCGCACTCATGGCCCGGGGCTCGTGGCTTGAATCGAGGCTCGGTTACCGAGGCTAAGCCTCAGCCTTCGAGGGCACCGAGGCTTTGGGCGGCGGGCGCAAGCACCGCTGCCGCCGCGCCGAAGTCCGCTCCCACCTCTGCCCGGGTTCCCAGGACGCTGAGCGCGCCAATGATGGACCCGCCCGCATCCCGCACAGGGACGGCAAGCTCCACCACCCCGTGTTCGTACTCCTCCTCAGCGGCGATGAAGCCCGCACCCCGGTCGCGCACGAGGAGATCCCAGATGCCGTCCGCGGTGTGGGCAGCCCCGGGGCCGCCGATGCCGATGTAATTCACGTGTGCAAGCAGTTCGCCCAGGGCATTCCGGTCGAAATCCCACAGCAGGGCCCTGCCCGCACCGGTGCACCACACCGGTGTGACCATCCCCGGCACCACAAAGCTGCCGGGCACTGCCTCGTTGCTGGAAGCGCGCAGCAGGATGACGCGGTACCCGTCGCGGACCGAGAGCCGCGCGCGGAGTCCCAGATCAGCAGCCAGCGCCTCGAGCCGGGGTTTTGCTTCCCGGACCCAGCCGGAGTTCAGGGACGCTGCCAGGCTGAAGAAGCGCGGACCGGTGCGGAACGCCCCGCGCTCCGGGCGCTCCAGCAGTTCCAGGCCACACAGCTCCTGCGCCAGCCGCGACACCCGGCTCTGCTCCATGCCAAGCTCCGCGGCGAGCTGCGAAACCCCCAGCGGTGGCTGTCCGCGCTTTTCCCGGTCCACCACCAGCCGCAGGATCCGCAATCCCTGTGCCATCGAGGACGCCTCGGCGGTTGATTCCACGCTTTCCGTCCCTCCCGGCCGCTGACAACGGCCCTATTGTTCCACGCTTAGTGGAACGGCCCCTGCCGGCAAAGGCAGGATACCGACGACGGCGCCCGGCGATGCAGGCGGGCAGGGGCACCTGCCGTGCTGGCGGCGTCGTCCGTTCCCGGCTTAGCTTTCCGCCCGCACGGCGGCCCGGCGCGCATGCCGGAAGTGGAAGTACACGTAGCAGGCGGCGACGAACGGGACGCCGAAGTAGAGGGCCGCGGCTTGGGCCGGGTCGAGTGCGATGCCAACCAGGGAGACAACGCAGAGGGAAAACGCGAGGATGGGGACCAGCGGAAACAGCGGCGCACGGTAGGGCAGGGCGGCGACGTCCCCGCCGTCCCGGATGAACGCACGGCGGTGGAAGTAGTGCGAGGCCGTAATGGACATCCAGACGCCCACCACGGCGAAGCCCGCCACGGAAACCAGGACCAGGTAAACCGTCTCCGGGGCCACCACGCTGCTGAGCAGTGAGGCCAGGCCGCCCACCATGCTGACGCAGAGCGCAACGAGGGGGATGCCGCGGCGGCTCAGCTTCTTGAGGGCGCGGGGTGCATGCCCTTCATCGGCAAGTGAATACAGCATCCGGGCGCAGGAGTAGAGGCCGCTGTTTCCTGCCGAGAGCAGGGCCGTGATGATGACGAAGTTCATGATGTCCGCCGCGAAGGGCAGGCCGATGGCGGAAAAGACGGTAACGAACGGACTTTCGTCCAGGCCCACCTCGGTGTACGGGATGGTGGCGGCGATGACGGTGATGGCGCCTACGAAGAAGATCAGCAGCCGGATCACGGTGGTGCGCAGGGCCTTGGGAATGGCCGTAGCGGGGTCCTTGGTTTCGCCGGCGGCGACGCCGATCAGTTCCGACCCGGAGAAAGCGTAGAAGACGGCCAGCACCGTGACCAGGATGCCGGTGAATCCGTGGGGGAAGAGGCCCGATTCCGTGGCGAAATTCTGGAGCAGGAAGGGATGGTTCCCGCCGCTGCTGAGCGGGTGGAGGCCGAACAGCGCCGCCCCGCCCAGAACGATCAGGCCGATGATGGCGGCCACCTTTACGATGGCGAACCAGAACTCAGCCTCGCCGAAGAACCGGGAGGAGACGGCGTTGAAGCCAAAGAGGATGGCGGCGAAGACCAGGCACCAGACCCACACGTCAACATCCGGGAACCACCGCTGCATGAGGAGCCCGGACGCCGTGAACTCCGAGCCGATGGCCACGGCCCAGCAGAGCCAGTACAGCCAGGCGGTGGCAAACCCCGTAGCCGGCCCGATGGAACGCGCCGCGTAGATGTGGAAAGCACCGGAGACCGGGTATGCGATGGCGAGTTCGCCCAGGCACGCCATGACCAGGTACACCACAAAGGCGCCAACCAGATAGGCGATGACGGCGCCAAGCGGGCCGGCCTGCGAGATGGTGTACCCCGAGCTGACGAACAGGCCGGAACCGATCACGCCGCCCATGGCGATCATCACCAGGTGCCGGGCGCCCATGGAACGGCGAAGGGCGGACTCCGCCGGCTGCGGCGCCGCAGGCCGTGGATCGAGGGTGAGCGGGGGTGTGGGTTCCACGGGTCTCCAAACGAAGGAATGCACGGTATCAGTGCCGAAAGTAGCACGGTTGCCGAATTTGGCGGCATCAAAAGCATGGAACTATGCCCATGTTGCACGGCGTTACGCTCAGCCACCACTGATGGAAGGTATGACGACGGCACTCCCGGGGTGCCGTCGTCGTACCTTTGTATCCAGGCCGGGTAGGCGACCGGGTAAACTTGACCAGTCATGCACTGTTCCTACTTTGATGCCGGCACCTGCCGCTCCTGCACGCAGATGGGCCGGCCCTACGGCGAACAGCTGGCCGGCAAACAGGCGCACTGCCAGACTCTCCTCTCCGAACACGCGGACCTCGAGTGGCTGCCGCCCGTGGCCAGCGAAGAGTCCGGCTTCCGCAACAAGGCCAAGATGGTGATCGGCGGGACGGCGCAGAACCCTACGATCGGGATCCTGGACGCCGACGGCCATGGCGTGGACCTGCGCAAGTGCGGGGTCTGCTCCCCCGGCCTGCGGGCAGTTTTCCCGGTACTGGCCAACTTCATCCGCCGCGTCCGCCTTACTCCGTACGACGTGCCGAAGCGCACCGGCGAACTCAAGCACGTCATCATCACTGAGTCCCCGGACGGCGAGGTCATGCTCCGCCTGGTCCTGCGCTCCGAACAGGTGGTGCCGCGCATCCGGAAGCACCTCCCTGAGCTCCTGTCGGCCCTGCCGCAGGTCAAAGTGGTTTCCGTCAATTTGCTCCCGGAGCACAAGGCCGTCCTGGAGGGTGAGCGCGAGATCCTGCTGACGGAGCAGTCCACCCTGGAGATGCGGGTCAATGACATCAACCTGCACCTCCGCCCGCAAAGCTTCTTCCAGACCAACACGGAGATGGCCGCCGCGCTGTACCGGCAGGGCCGCGAGTGGGTCAACGAACTGGCACCGGCCTCCGTGTGGGACCTGTACTGCGGCGTGGGCGGGTTCGCCCTGCACAGTGCGGCGCCGTCCCGCACGGTCACCGGCATCGAAACCAGCAGCGAGGCGATCGTCTCGGCCCGGCTCAGCAGCGGCGAAGCAGGCCTGGCGGGGATGGAGTTCCAGGCCGGGGACGCCACTGCGTTTGCCCTTGCGGCGGAGCAGTCGCCGGAGCTGGTGATCGTGAACCCGCCCCGGCGCGGCATCGGCAAGGAACTGTGCGGCTGGCTGGAGTCGTCGGATGTGCAGCATGTGGTGTACTCCAGCTGCAACGCGCAGTCGCTGGCCCGTGACCTGGCCGCCCTGCCCTCCTTCACCGCCCGGCGCGCCCGGGTGCTGGACATGTTCCCGCAGACCACGCACTACGAGGTGATGGTGCTGCTGGAGCGCGCGGCGTAGGCAGCAGCCGTCCGCCCGGCTGCCGGGTCAGGCGCGGACGCGTTCGACGGCGGCCGCGCCGGCTTTCCGGCCGGCGGCCCGGAGCCCGGCCGCCACCCCTTGAGCGTCGGCGGCGGAGCGGTTCTGGCTCAGTTTCTCCTTCGCCTCGATCCTGGAGATCACCAGTTCCACGCCCACGATGGCCCGCAGCTGCCCGGCGATGAATTTCTCCGGGGCATCGTCAACAGCCCACGGCTCCTCCCGGCCGCTCTCGTGCAGCCCGGTCAGGTGCCGGACGTGCCGTGCCAGCCACCCGGCGTCGTCATGGACCACCAGCTCGCCGTACACGTGGGCGGTGCTGTAGTTCCAGGTGGGGACCACCCGGCCGTGCTCGGCTTTGGAGGCGTACCACGACGGCGAGATGTAGTCGTCGGGTCCCTGGATGATGGCGAGTGCCTCACCGGTCGGTGCGCTCGCCCATTGGGGGTTGTTCCGCGCCATGTGCGCCTGCAGAGCTCCGTGCTCCCCTACCGCGGGGTCGTAGGCGAAGGGCAGCAGCGTTGCCAGCAGCCCCTGGTCCGTCATGGTGACCAGGTTGGCGGCACCAGGGAAAGACAAAAGGTCCTGGACGGCCTCGGGGCCTGCGGCGAAGTGGGACGGGATGTACATGGGAGGTTCCTTTCGGCAGGTCAGGAGACCGGCTTGAGGCGGACGCGGACAGCCGCGCCGGCGAGGAGGATGACGGTGACGGCGCCGATGGCGGTGGTCCAGGTAATGGCTTCGCCGACCAGGAGCGCCGCCCGGCAGATGCTCATCACGGGCTGGAGCAGGGTGACGGCGAGGGCTGCGGCGGCGAGGATGGCGGCCACGACGGCCCGCCCCGAGCCGATGAACACCGGCGGGATGCCGGCCAGTATCGCTGGGCGATTCAGGGCGATAGCGCTACTATGTTCTCTCATGAATAACGATAGCAGTTCGCGGATCGTTGCGGCACTGCGGCAATGGATGGCGGGCGCCGCCCCGGGCAACCGCCTGCCGTCCACCCGTCAGCTGGTGAGCGAGTACCAGGCCAGCCCGGTGACGGTGCAGAAGGCGCTGCAGACCCTCACCATGCAGGGACTCATCGAGAGCAGGCCCGGCGTGGGAACGTTCGTGCGTGCGGTCCGGACGGCGCGCCCATCGGACTATGGCTGGCAAACGGCTGCGCTGCGGTCGCCGTCGTCCCCGCTCCCGGCCTCGTCGAGCACCATGCGCAACGTTCCCGGCGACGCCATCTGGTTCCACTCCGGCTACCCGGACCGCGAGCTGCTGCCGGAACGGCTGGTCCGCTCCGCCCTTGCCCGCGCTGCCCGCGGTGATGCGGCCCTGTCCCGGCCGCCGGCGGCCGGTATGCCGGAACTGCAGCAATGGTTTGCCCAGGAGCTGGGATCGGCCACCCCGGTGGGAATCACTCCCCCCACACGGAACGACGTCATTGTGCTGCCGGGAAGCCAAAGCGGGCTGAGTTCCATCTTCCGTGCGCTGGTGGGCTCGGGGCAGCCGCTGCTCATTGAGTCCCCGTCTTACTGGGGTGCCATCCTGGCTGCGGCGCAGACAGGGGTCCGGCTGGTCCCGGTGCCCACCGGACCGGAGGGACCGGACCCGGCGGAGGTTGAGCGTGCATTTGCCGAGACAGGGGCGCGGGCGTTTTATGTCCAGCCCAATTATTCGAACCCTACCGGAGCACAGTGGACCGCGGACCGCGGCGACGAGATCCTGGACGTGGCCCGACGGCACGGCGCCTTCCTGGTGGAGGACGACTGGGCCCATGACTTCGGCATCACCTCGGACCCGATGCCCCTGGCAACGCGCGATGACTCCGGCCACGTGGTGTACATCAGGTCCCTCACCAAGAGCGTGTCCACCGCCGTCCGCATTGCCGCCGTGATCGTCCCGGGGCCGGCCCGGGAGCGCATCCTTGGCCACCGCGCCGCAGAGTCAATGTACGTGAGCGGACTCCTGCAGGCCGCGGCTTTGGATGTGGTGACCCAACCCGGCTGGCAGACGCACCTGCGCAGCCTGCGCCAGCAGCTCCAGTCGCGCAGGGACCTGCTGGCCGCCAGCGTCCGGGAGCACGTGCCGCAAGCCCACATCGACAACCTGCCCAAGGGCGGACTCAACCTGTGGGTGCGCCTGCCGGACACCACCGATCTTCCCCGGCTGGTGCGGGACTGCGGAGACGCCGGGGTGATCATCGCCGCCGGCACGGAGTGGTTCCCGGCCGAGCCCGCCGGCACCTTCATCCGGCTCAACTATTCGGGGCCAAACCCGGGCGCTTACCCGGAAGGAGCCCGGATCATCGGCGAGGCCCTGGCACGCCAGGAGTAAGAGCCTGGTGCCCAAGAATTAGGTCAAGATTGGCGCTTAACCCGCCCTGCCCCAGAACGGCGGCGCTACGCTGGCCGTGCCATTCGCATCCGGTATACGTAATTGGGGGACCCATGCCTGCCATCCGCAGCTTTTCCATGCCTCGAGCACAGCACAAGGAAGACACCCGCACGGAAGCAACTGCCCGGCCGAAGGGCCGGAACAAGGCGTTGGGCGCCGGGGCCGCCGCCGTCGTCGTGCTTCTGCTGGCCGGGTGCGGCAGCCCGCAGGCGTCGCTGACCTCCGCCGCCGGGACCACGAGCGCAACTGCCACCGCAACTCCCCCGGCAAAACCCATTGCCAACACCCCGTGCAGTACGGTGAACGCGCAGCAGGTAACCGCAGGCGTCAGCTATGTGTGCACCAAGGACGAGTCCGGCAGGCTGGTGTGGCTCGACGCCGCCCAATCCAAGCTCGTAACCGACAAAATCGCCGCAGCAGCCACAGCGAATGCCGCGGCCGACAAGGCAGCAGCGGAAAAGGCCGCGGCAGACAAGGCAGCAGCTGATAAAGCCGCGGCCGATAAGGCATCAGCGGACAAGGCAGCCGCCGATGCCGCAGCTGCCCAGCAGGCCACCGCAGCGAAAGCGGCCCAGGATGCCGCGGCCGCAAAGGCAGCCGCAGACGCCGCCAAAGCCGCAACGCCTCCGGCCCCGGGGGCGCAACCCGTACCGGGAACGAATCCCGGCTGCGACCCCAACTATTCAGGCTGCGTCCCGATTGCCTCCGACGTCGATTGTGCCGGCGGAAGCGGCAATGGACCTGCCTACGTCCGTGGCCCCCTAGAGGTTATTGGCCGCGACATCTACGGACTGGACGCAGATCACGACGGCGTGGGCTGCGAGTAGCCAGTGATCAGGCGAAGGCCTTGACCAGCTCTTCGCTCTTCTCCCACAGCTCGCGCGCCAGAACGGCGTCATACGCCTGGGCGGTCGCCTTTGCCAAGGCCCGCTTGGCGTAGAAGGCACCCGAAATCCAGTCCGTGCCCGGGGTGCCGTTAATCAGCCAGAGCATGGTGTCGGCACCCTGGTCCGGGCTGAGCATGAAGCGGTTCAGCAGGGTTGTGTAGGCGTGGCGGAACGGACTGGTGGAGTCCGCCGCGAAGTTGGTGCGAACCACGCCCGGGTGGAACGCCGCCGCCGTAATTCCCTGTTCGTGAAAGCGGCGGTGCAGCTCCGAGGTGAACAGGATGTTGGCCAGTTTGCCCGTGCCGTAGGCGCGGTTGGTGCTGTAGCCGTGCTCTGCCGTGAGGTCGAAGAGGTCCAGCTTCCCGAAGTTGTTGGCGGCGCTGGAGGTGTTGACCACCTTGGCATTGCTGGCCGTGAGCGTTTCCATCAGGAGTGTGGTGAGCAGGAACGGCGCCAGGTGGTTGACCTGGAACGTGGATTCGTTGCCGTCCACGGTAATGGTCCGCTTGCCCATGATCCCGCCGGCATTGTTGGCCAGGACATCGATGCGCGGATAGTTGGCCTTCAGCTTCTCCGCGAGGTCGCGGACCTGTGCCAGATCCGCAAAGTCGGCCAGGTAGGAGTCAGCGCCAATCTCCCCGGCCAGGGCGCGGGTCTTTTCAGGGGAACGGCCGACGACGACCACCTGCTCCCCTGCCTTGGCCAGAGTCCGTGCGGCTGCCGCTCCGATGCCGTCGCTGGCGCCGGTGATCACGATGGTGCGAGGAGTCAAGGGGTGTCCTTTATTGGGGGCCGGTTCCGCGCAGATAGCACGTACAGGAAACAACGACGGCGCGGCCCCCGCTGTTCCCCGGCCGAGCACAGGGTGGAACGCGTCCCGCTTCCCGGCATTAGGTGCAGACATCCAAAGTGATTTAAGTCCTACTTATTCACTATCGTGGTGTCATACGTCATACTTATTTACAGCCCGCCACCAGCACCGTTGGCGGTTGCACTCCAACCGAGGAAGCCTCATGCAATCCCTTCTCCTTCCCGCCGCCGCCGAGCCTTGGAACGGACACGACACGCAACTGGTCGTAGTCGCCGCCATCGGCATCGCGCTGATCGTTCTCCTGATCGTCAAACTCAAGCTCCACCCGTTCCTGTCACTGGTCCTCGGATCAGCGTTCGTAGGCCTCGCCTCCGGGGTTGAACTTGGGAAGGTCATCAGCAACTTCGAAGATGGCGTCGGTGGCACCCTGAAAGAAGTCGGCCTGCTGATCGCGCTCGGCGCCATGCTGGGCAAGCTCCTGGCTGATTCCGGCGGCGCAAACCGGGTGGTGGACACCTTGCTGGGCAAGGTCTCCCCGAAGGTCCTGCCGTGGGCCATGGCGCTGGTCGCCGTCATCATCGGGTTGCCGATGTTCTTTGAGATCGGCCTCGTTCTGCTGCTGCCCGTCATCGTCCTGGTGTCCCAGCGGTCGGGCCGGAAGCTGATGCGGGTAGCCATTCCGGCCCTGGCAGGCCTCTCAGTCCTGCACGGCCTGGTACCGCCGCACCCTGGACCGTTGGTCGCCATCGCCAGCCTCAACGCCCCGCTGGGCATCACCCTTGCCCTTGGACTCCTGATCGCCATTCCCACCGTCATCATCTGCGGCCCGCTGTTCGCCGTCTATGCCGCGCGCTGGGTCCCCGTGGACGCACCCAAGGTAGCGGGCGGCATCGACACCGAACACACCCAGGCCGATCCTGACGTCAAGCGCCAGCCCACCTTCCTGGTGACCCTGCTGACCATCGTCTTCCCTGTGGTGCTGATGCTCCTCAAGGCCGTGGTGGACATCGTTGACCCGAACTCCAAGAACCCGAGCGCGGCGCGCGTCTTCTTTGACTTCATCGGTGAACCGCTGGTGGCCATGACCCTGGCAGTCCTGCTGGCCCTCGTGACCTTCGGCTACGCCGTCGGCTTCACCGGCACCAAAATCGGCGCCAAGATCGGTGCATCCGTAGGACCCATCGCGGCCGTGATCCTGATTGTGGGCGCAGGCGGCGGCTTCAAGCAGACCCTCATCGGAGCCGGGGTCGGTGATGCCGTTGCCAAGTGGGCCACCGGAGCCAACATCTCCGTCCTGGTCCTGGGCTTCCTCATCGCGGTCGCCATCCGGCTCGCAACCGGTTCAGCCACCGTGGCAACGGTGACGGCGGCAGGCATCGTCGCCCCGCTGGCGGCCAGCCTCTCCCCCGGCCACGCCGGCCTGCTGGTGCTCGCCGTGGGCGCCGGTTCACTCTTCCTCTCCCACGTGAACGACGCCGGCTTCTGGCTGGTCAAGGAACTCTTTGGCCTGACCGTCGGCCAAACGTTCAAAACCTGGTCCGTGATGGAGACCCTCATCTCCGTGGTCGGCTTCGCGCTGGTGATGGTCCTCTCGGTGGTGATTCCATGAGCGAGACCGCACCCACCCCCGAGTCCGTCCAGCAGCCGGTCCTGGTCATCATGGGGGTGTCCGGATCGGGCAAGTCCACGGTGGCAGGGATCCTTGCGGGCCAACTCGGCTGGGATCTGGAGGAAGGCGACGACCTGCACCCGGCCGAAAACGTGGCGAAGATGGCGGCCGGGATCCCCCTGACCGATGAAGACCGCTGGCCCTGGCTGGACACCATTGCCTCGTGGATCATTGAGCACACGATGGCTGGAATACCGGGCATCATCACCTGCTCTGCGCTGAAGAAGATCTACCGGGACCGGCTCCGCGAGAAGAACGTCGTCTTCGTGCATTTGTCCGGATCCAAGGAGCAGATCGGCCGCCGACTGACGGCGCGCATGGACCATTACATGCCCGCGTCCTTGCTGGATTCGCAGATCGCCACACTCGAAGCGCCCGGGCCGGACGAGAACACCATCGTGGTGGACGTCGGACGCACCCCCGCGGAGGAAGCCGCCGAGGTGGTCAGCCGCCTCGGTCTCTCTCCTGCATCAGGCTCCACTGCACTCGGCCATCCCCACCCGGGTCGGTCCTCCGCGGCGGGCCAGCTTGAGGACGCTTCCGGCGCCTAGGCCTGTCCCCCGGAAGGCGGCAGCGCCACCGTGCCCGGCTAGGGCAAACGCTCCAGCCGGGCACGGAACCTGATTTGTTAATCGACGACGTGCACCTCGCCCACCATGCCCATGTAGTCATGGAGTGCGCAGATGTACTTGAAGGTTCCGGTTTCCTGGAACTTCACCGTGAAGGTGTTGCCGGGAAGGAGGATTCCCGAGTTGAGGTCCCCGCCCGAGAAATGCCACGGGTCGCCTGACGGGGCGAAAATATTCGCCGGTTCCTTGCCGAAGGTCACGGTGTGTGGAGCACCCATACCGTTGTTGACGAACGACACCTTTTCACCAACATGCACCGTCACGCTTGGCTGCACGAAGCGCATGACCATCGCCACGCCGTCGTCACCGCCCGCCATGACCTTGTGGTTGCTTGCTTGTTCGGCCAGCGAGGCGTCGAGTTGCTGCCCGTCACGGATGATGGACCGCGCCTGTTCCCGCGATGCCCTGTTGTAGTCACCCTGGTTGTAGGGATAATCCGTGCCCTGCTCGCGCACGTGGACGGTTCCCTTCATCATCTTGCCGTGGACCAGGCAGTAGTAGGTGAAGTCGCCTTCGCGCGGGAACGAGAGGCTGTAGCTCCGCTCGCTCGGGAATCCGGGGACGTCCACATTGGCCAGGATGCCCGAGTTGTAGTACGACTTCCCGTCGTAGTAATCCTTTCCGCGCTGCTGCAGTTCATTGGGATCGAAGGGATTGAAATCCTGCAGTGGCTGGCCCGCCGCCAGGAAGGTGACCGTGTGGATCTCAGCGGAGTTTGCGTGCCACATGATGGTGTCCCGCTCGTTGATGAAAATTTCCGAGGGAAGGAACGCCATCCCCTGGATTTCCTGGTCGTGGGATTCAGAACCCACCTGCACGTGCCAGGTCCGGTGCCCCCAGTCACCGGCCGCGGCCGGGCCGGCAAACCCCAGTGAAGCGAGCAGTGCAACAGCCACGGCCACAATGAACGCGAATTTGTTGGATCTTGGAGTGATTCCCCGATTGTGCTTCATAGCGATGCTTTCTGAACGGCAATCGGCCCCATGGCCGATATGCATCTGCAGCCGATTCAACGCATGGCATGACGGGCCGAACCGGCCACTGTTTTTGGGAGTGAAGATGCCGGCTGCCATTGCCGGGGAGCGCGGGCAGCCAGTGCCGGCCGAACATGCGTGCCGGACATGCACCACCCCAACTGGTGCCGCGCTGGTTGAATTTTTTACCGCCGCCGCCGACGTGGATTGGCACGCTGCAGACGTACGCACCTAATAGATTGCTCCTTCAACTGAATTTTGTCGAGACATCAATAATTCGGCCGGAGGAACGCCGTTGGGGCAACTGCCGGGTTAACCAAAAAAGCAGGGCCTGCCGATGAACGGCAAGCCCTGCTTGGAAACCTAACGGTCCCGGATCCCTAGGAAATTAGAGAGCCTGGATGTTGGTGGCCTGGGGACCCTTGGGGCCCTGCTCGGTGTCGAAGGAAACCTTCTGGTTCTCTTCGAGGGAGCGGAAGCCGGAGGAGTTGATCGCGGAGTAGTGCGCGAAAACGTCCTGCGAGGAGTCGTCCGGGGAGATGAAGCCGAAGCCCTTTTCAGCGTTAAACCATTTGACGGTACCAGTAGCCATTATTTTGTCCTTCGTGAAGGTGGAGGGGATGTCCCGACTTTCGGGCCCTCCGGCGTGGGGTGTTCAAAAACCGCTACTTCAGAAGAACACGGACTTGCGACCGCGCGTACTGCCTGAACTACCAACTGCATAAACACAACAACGGGTTTAACACTACAGGAGATTGCGCACATCCCTAATTGCGCACCTGTTCAGGCCCGGATTAGGCCTTTTCGTCGTTGTCGAGGGCCGCGCTGTAACGGGTGAATCCGGGACGGAGCCGCACAGAGTGGGCGCCCACCAGGGCAATGTCCTCCCATAGGACCAGGAAGGACCCCCGGTGCCGCCACTGGAGGAACCGGGCAATCAGGTGCGGCCGGGTGAGGCCGTTCCGTTCGTACCCCAGGAAGGACGCCGCGCTGTGCGGGCCCACGATCAGTCCCAGCAGCCGCGGCTCGGCCATCAGCTGGTGCGGCGTCCCGGCCAGCACGAACCGGACGTCGGCAACGCGTCCCAGCCGTCCGCCGTCGTCATCGAACACAGGGGTGCCCAGCAGGTCACCGAGGATCATGGCGGCCTCCCGGGATGCGCGCAATGATCTTGTCCCGGACCCACCGCTCCACCCAGCTAGCATCCAGCGGCTCGCCTTTGATGCCAAGTCGCACCACCACGCCCACGTCCGCCACGTCCTTCCAGGGGATGCGGATCAGCCGGGACGACGGCGGCCTGCCGCCAAAGATGCGCGTCCCCAGCACGGACCCGGTCAGCAGTGCGGTGAGGACCGGAGGGGGAGATCCCGGCTCTATCTCCATGTCCAAGGCAGGGCCGCCCACCTCCAAATCGTCCACGGTGGTGACCGGGACGCCGTCGTGATCCAAGACCTGCCGGTCCATCAGGTGCAGCTGGGCGTCCAGGATACGCCCGGCCGCACGCGGGGCTTCGGGCAGCGGGGCGGACGCGGAGGTCATGAGCCGGCTCCTGTCACGATCATGAGGGGAATGGCGGCGATAGAGGCCACCAGGATGATCACCAGATAGACCATGCCGAGCACGTTCACTGCCCGCCCGTTCACGTGCTCGCGCATGTACTGGGGATCGTTGGCCACGATGAGGATGGGCAGGTAGGTCAGCGGCAGGGCGATCGCGGAGAACACCACGGAGTATTCGGTCACCAGGACCGGGTCGACGCCGGTGGCCAGCACCGCGATGCCGACCAGCAGGCACACAATCATGGACAGGTGGAACCGGGCAGCCTCGGCGGGGCGGCGGAACTTGCCCCAGGACCAACCGAAGAACTGGGCCAGGGTGTACCCGCTGGAGAGGGTGGTTTCCAGGGCTGCACCGAAGGTTGCGGCCACAATGCCCACCAGCACGAATGCCAGCCCGAGCTTTCCGGCGCCCTCGGCCACGGGCAGGATCACCTGGGACAGCGAGGTCACCGAGATCCCTGCCGGAAGGAGGACCACGGCGGCGCACGCTGCGATTGATATGGACAGCAGGCCGCCCAGCGGGAACCCGACCAGGACGTTTATCCGGGATTGGGCGAGGTCCTTCACGCTCCACCCCTCTTCCACAGCGCCGGAGGAGAAGAAGAAGACCTCATAGGGGGTCATGGCCGCGCCGAACAGGGCGATCGCGTAGTAGCTGTAGGTCCACACCGTTTCCTGCTCCGGGATGGCAGGTGCAAGCTGCCCGGCGAGAGAGCCCCAGTCCGGTTTCATCAGGAACAGCGCCACCGCGAAGATGACCAGGGTCAGCCCCAGCAGACCGGTGACGTTCTCCATAATGGAGAACCGGACCCGCCAGATCACCAGCCACACAGCCACCGCTGCTACCGGGATCCACAGCAGGTAGTACACGCTGCTGGCCAGCTGAAGGGCCAGGGCCACGCCGCCGATCTCGGCAGTCACTGTCATCAGGTTGATCAGGAATGACGCCGTGAGGTTGGCCAGCCCGGCCCGCGGCCCCAGTCGCTCACGGATCACCTCGAACGTGGCCCGGCCGGACACCGCCGCCACCCGGCCGGACATGTTGGCGAACAGGATGATCCCCACCACGCCAACCACCACCACCCACACCAGGGACAGGCCAAAGCGGGAACCGACGACGGCGTTGGTCACCAGGTCCCCGATATCCACGAACCCGCCGATGGCGGTGAGGATCCCAAGCGCGACGCCGAGGAGCCGCTTCACTTTGACCCCACCTTGTCTTCGAGCTGCTTGAGGGCGTCCTGCGCGCCGGCGAGCGCCTTGTCACCGTCCGAGAGCGAGGGGGTGCCGCCGTCGTTGGTTGCCAAGGCGGCCCGCGCCGTGGCGAAACCGGCGGCGCACTGATCCAGCACGTCCAATGCCTGTTTTTGCAGATCGCGGTCCTCCTGGGAGGCGGGCGAGAGCTTCAGGACGGTGCTCCGGCTGGTCTGCACCTCCTTGAGTTCGTCGTCAAGGGTGGTGGAGGCGGCAGCGCGGGTCAGCTTGCCGTCCATGTCCTGGCGGAGGGCGATCCGGGCGGTGGCGACCGCGGAGGAACTGTCCTTCACGGCGGTGGACACGGACTGGCTGGTGCCGCCGCTGCAGCCGGTGAGGAAGGCGAGCGCGGCAAGCGCCAGGATCGCGAAGCCGGGGGCCCCGTGGGTCCGTGCCTTGGCAGCAGGGGCCAGGGCTGGCGTGATCAGCACCGTTGCCTCCAGCCCCCGGGAAATCCCCGGATCCTCGGAATTCGCCCTGCCCAGGCAGCCAAAGGATTTAGTTGCCTATGGTCAGGTATAGCACCCGTTCGGGAAGTTTGACCTGCTCAGACGGGCATGAATTACGGCAGCGCTGCCGACGGGCCGTCCCTCGACCTCACCGCCAAACGGGCATATCCTGCATCCAGATCCTGCCGAAAACCCTGCCACCGGGAGATGAAGCCATGGAGATGCCCAAGGCAACCGAGGAAGAAAAAGAGCGGTTCCGGCGCGTGGTCCCGGACCATCCGGGCGTGGTGGTGAAACCGATGTTCGGAAACCTCGGCGCATTCGTCAACGGCAACATGTTCGCCGGCTTGTTCGGTTCCACCATTGGGGTGAAGCTCTCCCGGGAGGACAAGGAACTGCTGGAGTCATCGGAGCGGACCGTGCCGTTCGGGCCGGCCGACCGGCCGATGGGCGGGTACACCGGGTTGCCGGAAGTTTGGAATGAAGAGGGCGACGGCGACGACACCCGGGCACGGGCGTGGGCGGAGAAGGCGCTGGCGTACGTCGCCTCCCTGCCGCCTAAGGAGCCCAAGGCGCGCAAGGTTTCACGGTGAAACCGTTCCCGGTGGTCCTGCTGCCGGGCAGCGTCCTCCCTGCCGGGCCTGCATACGGCAGGCTGCTGGAGGTTCTCGCGCCGGATGTGGACGCCGTTGCCAAGGACCTGGAGCTCTATGCCACGGACGCCCCGCCGCCGGACTGGAGCCTGGACACCGAGGCGGACGGCGTGCTCCGCGAGGCCGATGCCCGCGGCTGGGACACCTTCCATCTGCTCGGGTACTCCGGCGGGGGCGCCGCTGCGCTGGCGCTCACCGCCAGGCACTCGGAGCGGCTCCGGAGCCTGGCCCTGCTGGAGCCGGCGTGGGCCGGAAACTGGGACTGGAGCCCGGCGCACACCGCGCTGTGGCAGCGTTACGGGGAACTGCAGGGCCTCCCGCGGGACGAATTCATGCGGGCCTTCACCAGGCTGCAGGTGAAGCCCGACGCCGTCCTGCCGCCTTCGCCGCCCGGCCCGCCGCCGTCGTGGATGGCCAAGCGCCCGGCAGGGATCAGCGCCTTCCTGCAGGCCTTCAACACGTATGACCTGGCCCGGGGAAACCTCGCAGCCTTCGCGAAACCCGTGCTGTTTGTGCTGGGCGGCATGAGCAGCCCGGATGAGCAGGGCGACAACGCGGCCCGGCTCTCCCGCGTCTTCCCCGACTTCCGGCTTGAAGTCTTCCCGGACCGCCACCACTTCGATCCCCCGCACCGGGCGGAACCGGAGCGGGTCGCCGCGCTGCTGAGGGAGCACTGGGCCCGGGCGGAAAGGACCTCCTGACCGCTGGGACCTTGTCCTCTGGTTCCGCGTCCGTCCGCGGACTGCACTGGAACTACCGGCGCGGGAACCGCGCGCGGCGGAAAGGAGAGACAAACATGACCAGGAACATCCTTCAAAGCACCGTGATCAAAGCCCCCGTGGACACCGTATTCACCTTCCTTAGCGACCCCACGAACTGGATGAAGGCTTTCCCGGGAGACAGCGACGTCACCCAGCTGGACATCAAACCCGACGGCGTGGGCACGTCCGCACGCTGGTCCGCCAAAGTCTGGGCCGTCCCCATGCATGTCACCCACGAATATCGAGACGTAGTGCCGAACAAGCGCATCGTCTCCAAAGCATCCGTGGGGCCGGTCATCACGTTCTCCCTGGAGCCGCTCAACGGCAGCAGCACGGAGCTGACCGTTGAGTCCGCCCTGGAGATCGAAGCGCCCCTGGTGCGGGTTCCCGCACAGGCCCTGTTCGTGCGGTTGACCGAGGACGACATTCAGGGCATGGTGGCCAACGTCAAAAGCCTGGTGGAGGCCGGGAAGAAGACGGTCCCGGAGGCAAGTGAGGCAAAGTTCAGCCAGACGTTGACGTGGCGGGACAGCATCCTGATCGCCGCTCCCGTGGACGTGGTGTTTGACGTCGTGAAGGATCCGCGCGTCTGGCTGGGTCCGAATGTGCAGATTTCGGAGCTCAGGACCACTCCCGAGGGCGTGGGGACCACTTTCCAGGCGGCGTGGAAAGTCCTTGGCATACCGCTGAAGACCACCCACGAGTACACCGAGTACGTACCGAATAAGCACTTCACGTCCAAAGCGGCGCTGGGTCCCGTCTTCAAGATTGAGGTGACGCCGGAGGACGGGGGCACCCGGCTCAGCATGCGCTCCGATGTGGTTCCCCGGAATATTGCCGATGCCGCCGTCGACGCGCTGGTCATCAAGCTGTCGGAGCGCAGCCAGGCCGAAGAGCTGGCGGGCATTAAGGCGAAGGCGGAAGCCCGGGCCGGGGCACAGTGAACGGCCCTCGGCACCGGAGGATGTGCCGGTCCTAAGCTTGGTGCATGGATACCGCCACTGACGCCCGGAACTCCTTCGGATCCCGCGCGCTCCAGGCGGTACGCACCCTGACTCCGGGCTACTTCGCCCTCACCATGGCCAGCGGCATCATCTCCGTGGGGCTTGAGCTCGAAGGGTTCCACGCCCTGTCACTGGCCCTGCTGGCGGTGTGCGTGCTCTCCTACCTGGTGATCTTCGCGCTTAGCCTTGTCCGCCTGGCCCGGTTCCCCGCGGACATGCGCGGCGATTTCCTCGACCCCGGCCGGGCCTTCGGCTTCTTCACGTTCATCGCCGGGACCAATGTGCTGGGGACGCGGCTGGGCATGGCGGGATGGCAGGGCACGACGGCGGTCCTCCTGGTGGTTGCCGTGCTCGCCTGGGTGGTGCTCGGCTACGTCGTGCCCTGGACGGCGGTACTTGGCAGGTCCGAGCGGCCGGTGGTCAAGGATGCCAACGGCTCCTGGTTCATCTGGTGCGTGGCCAGCCAATCCGTCGCGGTGGCGGCCGCATCCATCGAACCCGTCGCTGCGCCGGACTGGCGCGCCGCCCTGGCCCTCGTTGCCGTCGTTGCCTGGTCTGTGGGGCTGATTCTGTACGCCGCCGTCGGCATCTTCGTGTCGCTGCGGCTGATGACCTACCCCATCCGGCCGCAGGACCTGCGGCCGCCGTACTTCGTGGCCATGGGCGCCATGGCCATCAGCGTCCTGGCAGGGGCCCGGATCGTGGAGATGGCCGGCGCGCCCATGGTGGACGCAACGCGGGGGCTGGTGGGCGGCGCCTCGGTGGTGTTCTGGTCCTTCGCCTCGTGGCTCTTCCCGGTGCTTCTCGCCGCCGGCTGGTGGCGGCATGTGGTGCACAAAGTGCCGTTGTCCTATGAGCCAGGCTTGTGGAGTGTCATCTTTCCCTTGGGCATGTACGCCGTTGCGGGAATCTACCTGGGCCGCGCAGACCAGTTGCCGTTGGTGGCAAGCATTGGCAGGGCGGAGCTGTGGCTGGCCGTTGCCGCGTTCCTGGCTACGCTCGGCGGAATGCTGTGGCACCTGTGGGGCACGCTGCTTGCACCATCCACGCGCATGCGAACTGGCACCTAAGGGCAACGACTCCGCCCCGCGCTGCTTCCTCGATCTGCCATTTCGCGGGATTAGCCCAGTTCAGCTCGGCCGCGGCCCAGGGCCGTGAGACTTCTGCCGCCCGTCGCGGTGGGCGAGGTAGGCGTACACCACCAGAGCGGCTCCAGCCAAGATCATGACCGCCGGGAAGGCAAAGTCCGCAGGAATCAGCAGAGCCGTGGCCTGGAGGACAAAAATCAGCCCCATCACCGTGAGGATCCCGGCCGGGATCAACGGCCATTTCATCCGTTCGGGATGATCGCTGGCCTCATCGACGCGCACGGGAACCAGCGAAAGCACCCCGAAGGTGGCCGCGAGGCCCAGGAAGAGGATGGCGGCAGTAGGCGTGCCCTGCAGTTCCTGCGGGAGGGCCACAATGCCCGCAAGTGTGAACATCACGCCCGACGGGATCAGTGCCCACCAGTTACCCGGTTCCCGCAGGAACACGGCGGCGAACCCGGCCCCCATGAAAAGGAACAGGAAGGCCGCGCCCCAGGCGCCGCCCGTGAGCTGCGTGGTGATGATGACGGCGGCCAGGCCCAGGAACACGGATCCGGGGATAGCCGCCCACCAGTTCTCGCGGCGGCGGACGAACAGGGACAGGAACAAAACCCCGACGGCCGCGAAGATCAGCGGGGCCACAAAGGCGGCGGTGTCCATGACGCCCAGCCTGTCCAGCAGCAGCAGGACGCCCAGTGCAATGAGGACGACGCCTGCGATGATGCTCGCGTTTGCCGATTTCACCGTGTGCCTCCCGTGTCCGGCACGCGGCCGTCTGCCGCGCTTCCTTGATTCAGGCTAGGACAGCCGGGAAACGCGGAAACAGGGCACAAAGCCCCGCCAAGCGGCAAGCGGAAGTCCCATCCGGGGAGGACAGGACTTTCAGCCCTATAGCAGGAGTAGGGGTCCTTGGCATGCTTGTAAAAGCGCCATCCGGGTCCTCACGCAGCGAGGCCGGAACGGCATCCCCCAGAAAACCCCCAGCGACAATCCATTCGGTGGCAGCGAAGCGGCTGCCAGCGAATACAGGTAGATCCTGCACGCTGGCTGGATTTTGAAAGGACCGGCATGTCCGCTGACATCCTCACGTTCCGTTCCGTTCCCCTGCCGCAAGCCGAAGCCGCGCGCCGCAGGGCGATGCTCCTTCACCCTTCCAACTTCAAATCCACAGCGGCTGCCGGAAGCGAAGCGGGCAGGAGGGCCCAAGGCCTTCGCTGCCGGTTCGAATGCCTCTGTGAGGACCTTATGGACCGGGGATGGTCGGAACAGGAGGCCCGCACCGAGGTAGCGCGCATCGCCGCCCGGGAAGTGTGGGACGGGTACGCCAGCGAACTGCGGGAGCACCGAACCAGTGGCCGGCAGATGGATGCCAACATCCTTGCTGTCGCCTTGACCTCCATCCAGTGCGTGACCAAGGCATTGCCGCGCCATCCGGGAGACCTCGAGTATGCCGGCCGTGCAGTAAGCACGGCGCGGCGCCGCCTGCAATACAACGGCGGCCTGCTGCACCGCCTTCACCCGCACCGGAACCCCGCATTCGAGGACGGAGTGGCCACCTTGGAGGCGCTGGAAGACTTCCTCCGCCCCCGGACGAAGGCCGCCTGATCCTGGATCGGAATGCACCATGGCAAGCTCGGAAGAGTACAAGGCAGTACACGGCGACGAACCGGCGGACGGCTACGACAGCGACAGCGAGCTCGGCGACGGCGGCTGCAACGTCATCTCCAAGGACAACGGCGCGGTGGTGGGGCGCTGGAGTTCGTGGGAAGCTGCCAGCGTTGCACTGAATCAGCTCCAACAGCTTGGCGGAAAGTACGAGTACCGGCTGGAAGAGTCCCACCAGTGGGTGAAGGGACCGGACCACAGCACCACGTGCCCGGTCTGCGGCACCACACAGGAGATTCCGGCTTCCGCGGGAACGGCACTGGGAATTGAGTGGCCCTAAGTGCCGGATGATTTGATTTACTGGAGTTCCTTTCGAACGGGGCGGCAGCACAAAGAGGCAGCCGGGGAGGGCATCGATTCGATGAGAGCGTCTTCATGGATACATCAGCAGCACCCCCCGATGGGACCAGATCCCCTGCCCTTCCCATCCGCGTCTTCATCCTGAATGACCATAAAATGGTCCGGCAGGGACTCAGCGATCTGCTTGAGCATCATGGGTTTGAAATGGTGGGAGACAGCGGATCGGCAGCGGAAGCCATCCACCTCATCCACATACTGCAGCCGGACATCGCCGTGCTGGACGACAGGCTGCCCGACGGTACAGGTATCGAGGTGTGCCGTGAGCTGCGCTCCGCCGCCCCTGACGTGAAGTGCCTGATCCTGACCAGCTGGGATGAGCAGCATGCCGTGCGGGCAGCCGTATTGGCCGGTGCCTCAGGGTACGTGATCAAGCGGGTGGGCGACCACAACGATCTGCTCCATTGCATACGCAGCACAGCGGCAGGAATCCCGCCGATCGGGCCTGCCATCAGGGAAAGGGTCGCCGGCAATCTGTATGCGACAGCTTCGGCTCCCTGGCTAAAAGTCATGACGCAGACGGAGCGCACGGTGCTGGCCCTCATGGCGCGCGGTATGACCAACCGGGAGATTGCCCAGGAACTCATGCTGGGTGACGCCGCGGTTACAGCCTGCGTATCCTCTGTGCTCCAGAAGCTGGGCTTCCGTCGGCGGGGGCAGCTCATTCCCGTCCCTATCCCCCGGGCTTGGGAGCTGCTGCACTGACATTGGGGCTAGGCACTGCTCAACAGTGAGCGGAGAGCCGCGGCTCAACTTGCAGTCGGCGCCGTCCAGGTCACGCTGGTGCCTTTGCCGGGGGCGCTGTCGATGGTGCAGCTGCCGCCAAGGCGCTCGGCGCGGTTCTTCATGTTGTTCAACCCGCTCACCCGTGAGGGGTCCTTGAAGCCGCAACCGTTGTCGCGGACGGTAAGGACCACTTCACCTTCCTGGGCCCCAAGTAGGATGGAAATGTCCTCCGACCCCGAGTGCCTGACCGCATTGCTGACGCTTTCATGCAGGACCCGTAGCAATTGTTCGGCAACGTCGTCGCCCACAGCATCATCCACCGGTCCGGAGAGCTGGATCCTGGGGAGGAAGCCGGCAGCGTTGGCTGCTTCCTGGACGGCGCGCAGCACGCGCCCGCTGAGGAGCTCCTTGTCCGGCTCCCGGGCCTGCAGCGAGTAGATGGTGTCCCGGAGTTGATGGATGCAGTCGTCCAGTTCCGCGGTGATCCCCGCGATTCGGCGCTCATGTGCAGACGGGTCCGACGTGTAGCGGCGCAGGCCCTGGATGCTCAGTCCTGCCGCGAAGAGCCGCTGGATCACCAGGTCGTGCAGATCCGCGGCGATCCGTTCCCGGTCGATGAACAACGCGTGCTCTTCCCGCAACTGGTTCGCTTTGAGGAGGTCCAGCGTCAGGCCAATGCGCGACGCAAACACAGCGCTTTGTTCAACATCCACGTCGGTGTAGCGCGTCGCACCGGCAGACCTGGCCAGGATCAACACATTTTGCCGTTGGCCGTCGCTGTCGCCGCCCAAGGCCGCCACCAGCACAGGCCCCAGCTTCTCAGCGGACTCTTCATCGAACAACTGCAGCGCATCGGTAAGGGCCGCCGACTCGCCGGTTGCGAGCACTCGGGCCAACGCTTCACCAGCCGGAAGTTCCTGTCCCGCGGGAATTGATTGAACCCCTAGGGAAGTCCGGCACCGCAAGCTTCCGTCCTCCGCCACCGAGGCAATCAGGGACAAGGCCGATGCGGAAGCATGCAATGCCCGTTCCGCGATCATGTCCAGGTTTTCGGTGTCCGAACCGGGACGTGCTTTCAGCCGGTCGCTGACTTCCATTCCCGCTTCCAGCCACCGCTGGCGGCTGTTGCTGTCCTCATATAAGCGCGCGTTCTGGATGGCCACGCCTGCGGCGGAGGCCAGGGCAACTGCGAGGTCCTCGTCCTCAGCGGTGAAATCCTGGCCGTCGGTCTTCTCCGTCAGGTACAGGTTTCCAAAGACCTCTTCCCGGACCCTTACGGGGACTCCCAGGAATGTGCCCATGGGTGGGTGATTCGGGGGAAACCCCACTGCTATGGGCTGTTCACCCAAATCATGGAGCCGCAACGGCTTGGGCTCGCGGATAAGCTCGCCCAGCACTCCGTGGCCAGTGGGAAGGTCACCTATGACGCGGGCACCGTTTTCATCGATGCCAACAGTGATGAAATGGCTGAGCTGCTTGTCGTCACCAATGACGCCCAAAGCCCCGTACCGCGCCCCCACAAGCTCGCAGGCAGACTGCACCACTCGGTCAAGCACAGCCTCCAGGCTCAGGTCCTCGGTGAGGGAAACGACCGCCCCGAGCAGGCCTTCAACATGTTCCTGGGTCCGGACAAGTTCATCTGCCCGGTCTACAAATTCCCGCAGAAGCTCGCGGGTCCGCCGTCTAATTGGTTCTCGCCACATTGTAAAAACGCTCCAAACTGAACGCATTCACGGCGGACTGCATCACCTTCGAATACATAAAGACGAGCCCCAGCGTCTCTCCCACCATGCTAACAACCTGCACCGCTGCGTGGGCTAAAGATTACGAGTGGAACGTTTCCGCCGGTTCCTCCGCCCCGCAACAGGTGCCCTCAACGGGGATACCCTGACCGGAATGCTGAACCGGAAGGCCCGCCGGGAGATGTGGTGCGTGGCGTGGCGACGCTGGACTGGCGGCGGCTGTGCCGGCAGCTGCTGCGCGCCGCGGGTGAAGAACCACTGCTTGGCGAGCTCCACCAGCACCAGGTACACCACCACCATGCCCAGCAGTGCCAGGAAGAACGGCACCGGCAGGGGGTCGAAGCCCAGCACGCCGGCCAGCGGTGAGAGCGGCAGGAACACCCCCAACGCCACCACCCCGAGGGATGCGGCGAGCAGACCGGGGGACGGGCGGCTGCGCAGGAACGGCACGCGCCGGGTGCGGATGGCGAAGATGATCAGCGTCTGCGTGGCGATGGATTCGATGAACCAGCCGGCCCGGAACTCCCCCGGCGCCGCGGTGAACACGAACAGCATCAGGGCGAACGTGGCAAAGTCGAACAGCGAACTGATGGGCCCGAAGAGCAGCATGAACCGCCGGATGAACGCGATGTTCCAGTGCGACGGTGCCCGGAGCTGTTCCTTGTCCACGCGGTCGCCCGGGATGGCCAGCTGCCCGGAGTCGTACAGCAGGTTGTTCAGCAGGATCTGGCCCGGCAGCATGGGCAGGAAGCTCAGCACCACCGATGCAACGGCGGCACTGAACATGTTGCCGAAATTGCTGGAGGTGCCCATCAGCACGTACTTAATGGTGTTGGCGAAGATCCGCCGCCCCTCCATCACACCGTCCGCCAGCACGCCGAGGTCCTTGTCCAGGAGGACGACGTCGGCCGCGTCCTTGGCAACGTCCGTGGCCGTATCGACGGAAATCCCGATGTCCGCCTTGTGCAGTGCCAGGGCATCATTGACGCCGTCGCCCATGAAGCCCACCGCGCCGCCGCTTTGCCGCAACAGGGTGATGATACGTGCCTTTTGTTCCGGGGAGACGCGGGCGAAGATGGTGGCCTTGCGCGCGGCGGCGGCGAGGTCGGCGTCGGACATCGCCTCAACTTCGGCGCCCGTCAGTGTGCCGCCGGAGACGACGTCGATGTCCGCGCAGACTTTCTCGGCCACCTTGGCGTTGTCCCCCGTGGCGAGTTTCACCGAGATGCCCAGGGCCTCCAGCCGGTCCAGTGACTGGCGGGCGTTGGCCTTGGGCCGGTCCAGGAAGACCAGGAAGCCTGCCAGAGTGAGGCCGCGCTCGTCGGCGGCGGTGAGCCGGCTCAGCCCGGGGGCAGGGCGGGTGGCCACGGCAACCACCCGGGCGCCGGCGTCGAACTGCTCGTCCAGCATGTCCTGCGCGGCGGGCAGCGTGGGCCCGCACAGGGCCAGCACATCTTCCGGCGCGCCCTTAGTAATAAGCTGCGAAGCGCCGTCCGCATCGCGGACCAGGACGGTGGTTCGGCGCCGCTGGTGGTCGAAACGGATCAGGTCCAGCTGCTGGAACCGCCGCGGTTCGAATCCTGCCGCTCCCGGGCTCTCCCACAGGGCCGCATCAAGGGGGTTCTGGCCCGCCGTGGAAACCTTCCCGCTGGCATAGTCTGCTTCGGTGGCCAGCAGGCCCAAGGTGAGCAGGCCGTCGTCGGATGTTCCATCGCTGGCCGGAAGCGCGCGGGTGAAGCTGATCTTTCCCTCGGTGAGGGTACCGGTTTTATCCGTGACCAGGATGTCCATGTCCCCCAGGTCCTCGATGCACACCAGCCGCTTGACCAGCACCTTCCGCTTGGCCAGCTGGCGGGTACCGGTGGCCAGGCTGGTGCTGACGACGGCGGGCAGCAGCTGGGGCGTGATGCCCACCGCGATGGCCAGGGAGAACAGGAGCGATTCCAGCAGCGGGCGCTGCAGCAACAGGTTGGCCACGAAGATCAGTGACGTGAGCACCACGGCCACCTGCAACAGCAGGAATGAGAACCGTTTGAGGCCAAGCTGGAACTCGGTCTGCGGCTGCCGTTCCCCCAGGCCCAGCGCGATCCTGCCGAACTCCGCGCGGCCGCCGGTGGCAACCACCACGCCGGTGCAGCCGCCGGACTGGATCACGGTCCCCATGAACACGCAGGAAGCCAGATCGGCAAGGGACGCGCCCGCGGCCACCGGGGCAGGGTCCTTGGCGGCCGGCTGGGATTCCCCCGTGAGGATGCTTTCGTCACAGAGGAGGCTGTTGGTGGTGAGGAGGCGGATGTCTGCCGGGACGATGGCACCGAGGGAGAGATGGACCACGTCGCCGGGCACCAGGGCGGTGACGTCAACTTCCCTTGTGGCGCCCCCGCGCTGGACGGCGGCCTTGTGCGTGACCCGCGAGTGCAGGGCCTCTGAGGCCAGCTCGGCGCGGTATTCGTTGGCGAAACCCAGGCCCACGCTGACCAGCAGGATCACGCCGATGACTATCGAATTGGTGGCGTCCCCCAAGAACAGGGACAAACCTGCTGTGATGATCAGGAGAATGAGGATGGGGCTGGCGAACTGCCGGCCCAGCACGGCCCAGGCGTTGGCGTGGTGGGTCCGGACGGCGTTGGGGCCCAGTTGCTCCAGGCGGCTGCGTGCTTCGTCCTCGGTCAATCCGCCGGAACCGGAGGCCAGGCGCGCCAGCGTCTGCTCCGCCGTCAGGCTGGCGGCGTCCGTGATGGGCAGCTGCAGGGAGCTCCGCTCCCGGACATTCAGGTCTGTCATGCCGGATCCGTTCGGACACCTTGGATTGGGATATTCCTTTTATCGCACTAGGGTACGACGCGCGTCTGTCAGCCGGGCGGCCCGGGGCTGGTGGCCGTTCCGAGGATGTGGGCAAGTGACGGGTTCAGCCGCTGCACGGCGAAACCGAAGCGCTGGTTGTCCTGGACGGTGAATCCTGCCGAAGTGATCGCAGCCAGGGTGTCCCGGTTGAGGTGGCATCCTCCCATGAACCGCCCCCAGACAGGGGTCAGGACGTCCTCCGCCTTGGCCACAACCGGGTGCGTGGACCGGACGTGCTCGTAGTAGGCCAGGGTCCCGCCGGGCTTGAGGACGCGGCGGATCTCGGCGAGCACTGCCGCCTGGTCCTTGACGCTGCAGAGGACCAGGCTGGCCACCACGGCGTCGGCGCTGCCGGTTTCGGCGGGGATGGCTTCAGCGGCCGCGGCAACAACGGTGACCGGGACGGCGGCGTTTGCGGCCGCTTCCTGTACCACGTTCCTCAGGTAGTCGTCGGGTTCCAGGGCCAGGACGTGGGTCACCGTGGAGGGGTAGAGGGGAAAGGAGGAGCCGGCCCCCGCTCCGATTTCAATAACCGTCCCCCGTAGCCCGGCCAGGATGCTGCGGCGGTGCTCAGTGGCACCGCGGCGGTCGATACTCCCCACGGCACGCGCAAACGCCCGGGCGAACAGCGGGTGCTGCAGGTTGTCCATGGGTCCTCTCCTTATCGCGTTAGGGCTTCAATGATGGCACCCCATTTCGGACGGTGTTATGCGCTGGTTAGGGCGTAGTCTGCCTTCTGACCCAAGAGAACCTTAATGACCTGCGTTACAGCCTTTCGCTGCGATTCCTGAAGAGCCTCCTCGGAGTAGTAGGCCGCGTGCGGACTCACCAGTAGGTTCGGGATGCCGTTGAGCAGTTCAGGATCGACAGGCTCTAGCGGGAAGGTGTCCAAGCCGGCACCGCCGAGCCGACCATCACGGAGGGCTGCAAGCAGGTCTTCCAGGACAACAAGGGGGCCGCGCGCCACATTGATGATGATGGCTTTGGAGGGCATGCGGCTTAGTGCATCAGCGTTGATGATGCCGCGGGTGTCTGCTGTCAGCGGTGCGTGGAGGAATAGGAGGTCGGACTGTTCGAGGAGTTCGTCCAGGCTGACAGCGGCAACCGAAGACGGCAGCTCCCTGGCGTAGGGGTCGTGGGTGATGATGCGGCAGCCGAAGGTGGCCATAGTGGTGGCCACGCTCCGTCCGATCCTGCCATAGCCAAGGAACCCAGCGGTCAACGTAGAAAGCCGGTGAATGGGGCGAACGCAGTCGACTCCCCAGTCGCCCCTGCGGGTAGCAGCATCAGCGTCCTGCAGACGTCGATGGAGTGCCAATGCCATTGCCACTGCATGTTCGGCCACTTCCTCCACGCAGTAGTCAGGAACGTTGGTGACCGTGATCCCCCGCGATTCGGCGGCGGCCAGGTCAATGTTGTCAACGCCGATGCCGTAGCGTGCGACGATTTTTGCGCGCTGCATCGTGGCCAGCACCTCGGCTGGGAGCGGATGGTAGGTTGTCAGCACCGCATCGGCGTCCACAAGATGCCGTCGTACCTCACTATCCGTGGACGCGATGACCAGCTCGTGGCCTGCTTCTTTCAGGAGTGCCCGTTCGATGTCTACGGTCGGGAAGACTTGGTCGGTGAGCAGGACCTTCATGATTCCTCTACTTCGCTCTCGGCTGCGGGTTGAAAGTGTGTTTCGGCAGCTCCCTTTTCATAGGCGTTCAGCAGCCTGTCCCGGGAATTCTCAATATGCCGTTTCATGAGGGCTGCGGCGTCCTCTGCGTTGCGCTCCTTGATCGCAGCAAGAATTTGCTCGTGCTCCCGCAGCGCCTCAGAGGTTCCCTGCGTGTTGAAGTGCAGGCGGAAAAGGTGAAGGTGGCCGTGTAGGGCGGAGAGGCTGTCATGCACTAGGGAGTTCCCTCCGCACGAAGCAATGAATTCGTGGAATTCCGCGTCCTGTTGGGCAAACGAGGCATACGACCCGTGGCCGGACTGCTGCCTCATCTCCTTGGTCATGCGCTCCAGTTTCCCGAGCTGTGTTTCGGTAGCAAGCCGGGCACAACCGCTGACCGCGAACGGTTCGAGCAGGAGACGCATTTCATACAACTCCTCGAACTGGCGCCGGCTCATGCGCTCAGCAGCGCGGTAGCCGACCAAGTGCGTCTTGGTCACCAGGCCCTGGGCTTCCAGCCGCAGCAGCGCCTCCCTGATGGGGCTCTGGGACACTCCCAGACTGCGTGAAAGCCGGTCGATCATGATTCGGGATCCTGGTTCGATGGCCCCGGAAAGGAGCTCATTGAGCAGCGTGTCGTAGATGCTGTCCCCCAAGCGGCCGGGCCTTCGGCTTGCTCCCCCGGTCCCTGGATCCTGCCAGGACCGGAGATGACCCGGATCACTTTTTTCTCTTGACATGGTCTGACCTTTCCTGAATTATCTTCACATTGGATCGTATCGGATCTGATTTTTCAAGAGGCTAGGGCATGCAGCAGAGCGGCCTGGGCAAAAGAACTCCGCGCAATGGCCGCCTTCCGGCATCAAGCGCACCAACGCCTAATTCGAAGAGGAATACATGGACCAGTCCGCCCTGGGTTTGCTCCGGCAGCCCGCCACAATTCTCGTCGGGAGGGGACAGCGGCACGCCCTCCCCCATCACCTGCCGCCCGGCGCGCAACAAGCCCTTATCGTCACTGACGCCCGCATGGCTCAGGAAACTGCCTTCACCGCAATGATGCGGCAGCTGAAGGACGCCGGCATCGGGTGCACCATCATTGGCGACGTCCGGCCGGAACTGCCCGTGGCGGACATCCTGGCCGCAAAGGAGAGCCTTTCCGGTGAACGGGTCGACGTCGTCGTGGGCATCGGCGGCGGAACCTGCATGGATTTCGCGAAGGTCATCGCCATCCTGCTCACGCACGGCGGCAAGCCGCAGGACTACTACGGGGAGTTTGCCGTCCCGGGGCCGACGGTCCCCGTGATTGCCATCCCCACCACGGCCGGAACGGGCTCGGAAGCGACACCGGTAGCCGTAGTGAGTGATCCTGACAGGGAGATGAAGGTCGGCATCTCCAGCCCCCACATCGTTCCAGTCACCGCCATCTGCGATCCCGAACTGAGCGACGGCGCACCGCCGGCCTTGACGGCAGCCGTGGGAACCGATGCACTCTCACACGCCATCGAGTCGTTCACTGCCATACAGCGACCCGCCACACCACTCCTTGCTTCCGAGCGGGTATTCGTCGGCAAGTCCCTGCTGACTGACCAGTATGCCTTGGCGGCAACAGCTGCGATCGGCAGAAGCCTCAAGACCGCCGTCAAGGGCGACGCAGACCCGGCACGCCTTGCGGCGGCACGGGACGACATGGTGTTCGCCGCTATGGCAGGCGGCCTGGCGCTCGGCACCGGCGGCACGGCAGCCGCTCACGCCCTGCAGTACCCGGTCGGTGCAGCAACTCATACACCGCATGGTGTCGGTGTTGGCGTCCTGCTCCCCTACGTCATGGAGTTCAACCGTCCGGCACGCGTGGTGGAGTTCGCCGCCCTCGCCCGGGCCATGAACGTGGGCAACGCGCACGAGGACGACGAGCAGCTCTCCCACCTGTTCATCGACCACATTACGGGGCTCCTTACCGATATCGGCATTCCCGCCACCCTCACTGGGCTTGGCATGCCACAGGGCAAGGAACGCTGGCTGGCGACCCAGGCGATAAAGGCAACGCGGCTGGTCGAAAACAATCCCCGCACCTTGGACCTCGACGCCCTGGAAACCATCGCAGCCGCCGCCTACCGCGGCGACCGGCAGCTCGTCCACGCTGCCGCCGCAACCCGATAACCCCTCACACTCCAAGGAAGACAATACGAATGACCGCAATCGCAACATCACTTCAGAACACTGACCTGTGGATCGGCGGACACTGCGTTCCTGGCGCCAACGACCAGATACCTGTCCTCAACCCCTCCACCGGCGAAACCATCGCCACCGTGGCAAACGCCGACGAAAACCAGGCCACCGGCGCCGTTGATGCCGCTGCCGCAGCCCTGCCCGTCTGGAAGGCCCTGGCCCCGAGAGAGCGGGCCGAAATTCTTCGGCGCTGCTTCGAACAGATGACCAACCGCGCAGAAGAAATCGCCCAGCTGATCTCAACCGAAAACGGCAAAACCCTGGCCGACGCGCGCGGCGAGACAGCCTACGCCGCAGAATTCTTCCGCTGGTACTCGGAGGAAGCGGTCCGGGCCCGCGGACACATCAGCCTCTCCCCCTCCGGCAAGAACCGTATCCTCTCCCAGTACGAACCGATCGGTGTGGCCGTCCTGGTCACCCCGTGGAATTTCCCCGCAGCCATGGCGACCCGGAAAATCGCACCAGCCCTGGCCGCTGGCTGCACCGTGGTGCTCAAACCTGCCACTGAAACTCCCCTGACTGCTTACCTCATTGCTGAATGCTGCCGGGACGCAGGGGTACCCGAGGGCGTCGTGAACGTAGTAACCACCCGAAAGTCGGGCCCCGTCGTATCCACGATGCTTCACGACGACCGGGTCCGCGCCCTGTCCTTCACGGGCTCCACCGAAGTCGGTCGCACCCTGCTGCACGAGTCGGCTGACAACGTACTGAAGACATCCATGGAGCTCGGCGGCAACGCGCCGTTCCTGGTCTTCGATGACGCGAACCTCGACGAAGCAGTAGACGGCCTCATGGTGGCCAAGATGCGCAATGGCGGCCAGGCCTGCACAGCGGCGAACCGGATCTACGCGCACCGCAGCATTGCCGACGAACTCGGGCGCCGGCTTGCGGCACGCATGGGGGAACTGGCCATGGGGGCTGGAACCGATCCGTCATCGGGATGCGGACCCCTGATCAATGCAGCCGCCGTGTCCAAGGTTGATTCCCTTGTCTCCGAAGCGGTTGCGGACGGCGCGGAAATCCTGCTCGGTGCCGCCCGCCCGGAAGGTCCGGGGTATTTCTACCCACCGACGGTCCTGGCAGGCGTTCCAGCGAATTCCCGGATCGTCAAGGAGGAGATCTTCGGACCCGTGGCCAGCATCATCACTTTCGACTCCGACGCCGAAGCCATCGATGCCGCCAACTCGACCGTTTTGGGCCTTTCGGCCTACATCTACACAGCGGACCTGCAGCGCGGTCTCGCCATCGCCGAGCGGATCGAATCGGGAATGATCGCGATCAACCAAGGGCTTTTGTCCGACCCTGCGGCACCCTTCGGAGGGGTTAAGCAAAGCGGCCTTGGCCGCGAAGGCTCGCAGGACGGAATGCTCGAATTCATGGAAACCAAGTACATCGCCACCAAGTGGTGATCACTCCGTAAATACCAACGTGCTTCGGGACGGCCTGAAGCACATTGGCCACCTAGCTAGACGACGAAATCAAAGGAGATAGTAGTTGTGAAACCAACCAACAAGCGGTGGATCGTTGTCATCCTCATATTCCTTGCAACATCCATCAACTACCTGGACCGTTCAGTCCTCGGGGTCGCCGGCCCCTCCATGATGAAGGACCTGAACATGGACAAGATCCAGTTCGGCGTGCTCGGCTCGGCCTTCTTCTGGACCTACGCCCTCATGCAAATCCCCGTCGGAGTCCTGGTCGATAAGATCGGCGCCCGCGCCATCTATGCGATCGCCATCGTCTGGTGGTCCATCTGTTCCATGCTCACGGGCATGGTGCGCTCCTTCGCGCTCCTCATCGGCGTCCGTGCACTCATGGGCATCGGTGAATCCCCTGCCTTCCCCACCAACGTCCGGGTCATTTCCGACTGGCTGCCCTCCCGGGAACGCGGCATCGCCAACGGGCTGTTCACCATGGGAATCGCCGTGGGCGCCGGCCTCACCACCCCGGCCGTAGCCTGGGTGGTCACCACTCTCGGATGGGAGACCGCGTTCCTTCTGACCGGGGCGATTGGTGTCATCTGGGCTGGCCTGTGGCTCTTCCACTTCACCAACAAGCCAAAGGACAACAAGAAGGTCAACGCAGCCGAACTGGCGCACATCACATCCGGTGAGGCCGCAGCCCAGGCTGCCGGCCCCGTCGTGAAAATCCGCTGGGGTCAGATGCTCCGGTCGAAGAACGTCTGGGCCATCCTCTACGGCCTCTTCGCCCAGGACTACCTGCTCTACCTCATGCTGACCTGGTTGCCTGTGTACCTCGTCACCGAGCGGAAGATGACCCTGATCACTGCAGGCTTCTACGCCATCCTGCCCTGGGTCTGCGCCTCCATCGGAGCCCTGCTCGGCGGCTACCTGTCAGACCGCATGATCAAGAACGGGCTCTCCGCGGTCCGCGCCCGGCGCCGCGTCATGGCCACCGGCATGATCATCTCCCTGGCCATCATTCCGGCAGCCTTCGTAAGCGACCAGCTCTCCGCCGTGCTCCTGATCGCAGCGTCACTCGGAGGCATGATGTTCGCCAACGGCGCATCCTGGGCCATCGTCTCTGAGATCGCACCCAACGGCGCCTCCGGAACCCTCGCGGGAATGCAGAATTTTATCGGCAACATCGCCGGATGGATCGCCCCCATCCTCACCGGATTCATTGCCACCGTCACCGGCAGCTTCATCTCAGCCCTCGTGATCGCAGGCCTCATCGGCGGAGCAGCTGCCCTTATCTACCTGGTGCTGCTCAAAGAACGCAACGAATTCACCCCCGAACCGACAACCGCCTCCAGTACTGAAGGAGCCCTCCAGTGACCGAAACCCACACCATCCAGGCCCCCGACCTCCTGGAACTGACGGCCGCTATCCTCCATAAGAATGGCCTCCCGGAACCGGACGCCCGAATCGTCGCCGACTCCCTCGTCGACGCAGACCTGCGCGGCGTCAGCAGCCACGGCGTCCTCCGCATGGAGACATACCTCCAACGCCTCAACAACCGCGTCATGAATCCAACACCGCAGCTGAAGACAATCAGCGAAACGGCCGCGACGGCAGTCCTCGACGGCGACAACGGCTTCGGACAAGTCGTATCGCAGCACGCCGTGGATATCCTGCTCACCAAAACGAAGGACACGCCTCTTGCCGCTGTCAGCGTCCGCAACAGCAACCATTTCGGCGCGGCAGCCTACTGGGCCGCGCAGCTGGCAGAGCATGACCTGATCGGCATCACCGTGAGCAACGTTGAACCGCTCATGCCCGCGCCGGGCGGAGCGGAAGCCAGGATCGGCAACAACCCGCTCTCCGTGGTGGTCCCCGCCCTGACCCATCAACCAATTGTCGTGGACATGGCAACCAGCGTGGTCCCGCTCGGAAAGATCCTCAACGCCAAGAGCAAAGGCGAAGCCATTCCCGAGGGCTGGGGCGTGGACAGCAGCGGCCAGCCGACCACGGTACCCGACGATGTCATCAACGGCGGCTCCCTGTTCCCCCTTGGCGGACCAAAGGGCTACGGCCTGGCGATCATCGTTGAGGTTCTTTCCGCGCTCCTGAGCGGCGGGGAGTTCGGCACGGACATCCACTCCATGTACCAGGAGCTGGAAAGCCCTAACCGGATCAGCCACTTCTTCATGGCGATCAAGGTCTCCGCTTTCCTCGACCCGCAAGTCTTCAAAGCCTCCGTCGACCGCTACATCGATCAGATCAAGAGCTCAGCCCTCGCTCCCGGCAGCGACGCGATCCGCATGCCGGGCGAAATCGAACTCCGCGCCAAGGACAAGAACATCCAGGACGGAATCAGCCTGCCTTCATCGGTGGCGGAGGGCCTCGTGGCACTGGCACGGAACGTCGGCGTCAGCGAGGACCTGATCCGCAACCTCCCCACAACCTGATAGGACACACCATGCATTTGCTCCATTTCTATGAAGACGACCGCCCGGCCCTGGGACTGAAGACGGAACGAGGAATCTTCAGCCTTCCCCGTGCAGCAGCAAAGCTGAGCGAACAGGTCCCCGGAGACGTCCAGGAACTCATTGCTCAGGGAGACTCCGGCCTCGAACGGATCAAGAACCTTTACGAAAAGACGAGTGGCCTGGATGAACTCTTCACTCCCGAAGAGGAAGTACGTTTTGCCCCTGCCGTCCTCCAGCCTCAGAAGATCATCTGCGTCGGCCTGAACTACATCAACCACGCGGCAGAATCAAAGATGGAAATTCCTAAGTCGCCGATCCTCTTCAACAAGTTCAACAACGCGCTGGCGGGGCACAACGAGCCGGTACGCCTTCCTGAAGGAGCAACACAGTTCGACTACGAAGCCGAACTCGTTGCAGTCATCGGCAAACGGGCCAGCAACGTCAGTGAGCACGAGGCCTTGGACTATGTCTTCGGGTACACGGCAGGAAACGATCTTTCAGCCCGGGACCTGCAGTTCCGCACCGGACAGTGGATGCTCGGCAAGTCCTCCGACGGTTTCGCCCCGATCGGTCCCGCCCTTGTAACCAGGGACGAAGTCGACCCAGGAAACCTGGCAATCTCTTGCAAAGTCAACGGTGAGGTGCGCCAGTCCGCCAACACTAAAGACATGATCTTCAACTGCGCCTACCTGGTCAGCTACATCTCCAAATACATGACCCTGGAACCAGGGGACGTGATATTCACAGGCACTTCCGACGGCGTCATCCTCGGCTACCCCCAGGAAAGCCAGCAGTGGCTGGTACCCGGCGACGAGGTCCAGGTCGAAATCGAAGGAATCGGCACGCTTGTGAACAGATTGGTCTAAGCACCGCTGAATCATGAAGCAGCGCCACCTGGTCGCTGATGAAGGATTCGCGAAGAGTCCCGGCCGCCCTGGGGGGTGCCGGGACTCTTACTTTCCTCCCGGTCGCCGGTGGGTCTCACTTGAGGCTGAGCACCTCGTCAATCGGCCGGCCGTTCACGAACACCTGCGCGCTCGTGGCGCCCGACGCGCTCATGGCCGTGTACTCCAGCTGCGCCTTTGCCCGCGGGATGTCGCAGACGCCGCCCAGCATGAACTGCCCGGAGAGCCAGATGGTGATGGTGCTGCCGTTCAGCTCGCCGCCGAGGTAGGTCAGGCTGGACTGGTACAGCACGTTGATCAGTCCGGACAGGCCTACGTCGCGGCTCTTGTTGGCAAGCAGGGCGTTGATGCTCGGGCCCACCTGGTCACTGAACGTGACCGGTGCGGTGGTGGTGGCCACCAGGCTGTCGCCGCAGCCGATCTTCGGCCCCGAGACGCCGTTGTCCCCCACCGCCACGTAGTAGACGGTCAACGGGGCGGTCTGTTCGGGCAGGCCGGTCGGGGTGGGTTCCTGCGTGGGCTGGGGCTCCTGGGATGGAGGCGGGCTCGCAGGGGCGGACGACGGCGACGGGGCGGCTGGCGTGGTGGGCCCGGCTGACGTGCTGGACGGCGAAGTCGGGGTCGCCGTCGGGGTGCCGGTCGCCGTCGTACTTGGACTGGCACTGCTGGCCGTGGGGCTCGCCGACGGAGCCACGGAGCTGCTGGTCGGGGACGGGCTGGGCGGGCCGAAGCATCCGGTGAGAACCATCAGGCCGCTGAGCCCGAGAACGCTGAGTGCCGTATGCCTGGGCCTGGTCATGATGTCCCCCCTTGAGCATGGGCCCCGCGGCTGCGGGACCCACGTTCAAGCTACGCCTGAGGGTTACTGCGAAACAGGGACTTAAGCCGCCCTTTACGGATGCACCAGCACCTTTACCGCGGTGTCCTTGTGGTTGATGAGGGTGTCGAAGCCCTGTTCCACCAGGTCCTCCAGCGCGATCCGGCCGGTGATGAAGGGCTTCAGGTCCACCTTGCCCTCCTGCACCATCTTGATGACGGCCGGGTGGTCGCGGACGTAGGCGATCGTGCCGCGCAGGTCGATCTCCTTCAGCACGATCTTCTGCATGTCCACCGTGGCCGGCGCGCCCCAGATGGACACGTTGACCACCACGGCGCCGGGCCGGACGGCGTCGAGCATGGTGTCCAGGACCGCGTTCACACCCGCACATTCGAAAGCGACGTCCGCTCCGGTGCCGCCGGTGAGCTCGCGGACCCGGTCCGGGACGTTTTCCTTGCTGGGATCCAGCACGTGGTCCGCGACGCCGCTGGAGGTGGCCTTCTCCTTGCGGGCCTGGGTGAGCTCGCTGATGATCGTGGTCACGCCCATGCCCTTGAGCACGGCGGCGGTGAGCAGGCCGATCGGGCCGGACCCTCCCACCAGGGCCACGTCGCCTTCCTTGACGCCGCTGCGCGCCACCGCGTGGTGCGCCACGGACAGCGGCTCGATCAGGGCGGCCTCGTCCAAGGGAATATCCCCGACGGGGTGCACCCACCGCCGGTCCACCACGATCTTCTCGCTCAGCCCTCCCCCGCCGCCGGACAGCCCGATGAAGCCCATCTGCCGGCACAGGTGGTAGCTGCCGGCTTGGCACATATCGCAGTCGCCGTCCACGAAATAGGGCTCGACGACGACGTTGTCACCCACTGCCAGCCCCTCCACACCTTCCCCGACCTCGGCCACAGTCCCGGAGAATTCGTGCCCCAGGGTCACCGGGGATTCCTCGTGGGACAGCGGGTGCGGGTGCCCGGGCGCGGGGCAGAAGATAGGCCCCTCCAGGTACTCGTGCAGGTCGGTGCCGCAGATGCCGCACCAGGCGACATCGATCTTCACGGCCCCCGCCCTCAGCTCCGGCTCGGGGATGTCTTCGATCCTGATGTCCTTGCGGGCGTGGAAGCGTGCTGCCTTCATGATGGTCCTTTCAATCAGCGGGTGTGGTGGCTGGCCTGCAGTTCGTAGACGGAGGTCTCGAGTCCTTCCATCCGGGCCTTCAGCTGCAGCGCCAGGTAGGCGGAGTAGTGCCTGCTCTGGTGCAGGTTGCCGCCGTGGATCCAGAGGTTGGGCACATTGGTGGGCTTCCACATATTGCGCAGCTCCCCCTCCCACGGGCCAGGGTCTTTTGGCGTGTCTGAGCCGTATCCCCAGCACTTGCCCACGCGGTCCGCGATCTCGGGCGAGACCAGGTCCGCCAGCCACCCGTTCATCGAGCCGTAGCCGGTAGCGTACACAATGAGGTCCGCCTCCAGCTCCGTGCCGTCGTCCATCACCACGGCGTTGCCGGTGATCTTCGCGACCTGCCCGGACTTCAGCTTCACCCGCCCGTCGATGATCAGCTGGGAGGCGCCGACGTCGATGTAATAGCCGGAGCCGCGCCGCAGGTACTTCACGAACAGGCCGGAGCCGTCCACCCCGAAGTCCAGGTCGAACCCGGCTGCCTCCAGTTGGGAGTAGAACTCCGCGTCCCGCTTGGCCATCTCCTGGTACACGGGCACCTGGGCTTCGGGGAGGATCCGCATGGGCAGCGAGGCGAACAGCAGGTCCGCCTTCTCCGTGGTGACGCCCGCCGCGAGCGCACGCTCCGAGTACAGGTCCCCCAGCGCCAGGTCCATCAGCGATTCGCTGCGGGCGATGTGGGTGGAGGAACGCTGGACCATGGTGACGTCGGCGCCGTGCTCCCACAGGTCCGCACAGATGTCGTGGGCCGAGTTGTTGGAGCCAATCACCACGGCCTTCTTCCCGGTCCAGTCCCCGCCGCCGGGATGCTGGGAGGAGTGCCGCTGCTCGCCCAGGAAGGTCTCGGCGCCGTCGAACTTTGGTATGTTCGGGTAGCCGGAGACGCCCAGGGCGAAGATGAGCTGCTTGGGCCGGAGGGTCACAGGTTCGCCGTTGCGAAGGACGCTGACCTCCCATTCCTGCGTGCCGTCGTCGTACGCTGCCTTGACGCACTCGGTGCCGGACCAGTAGTTCAGCTCCATGATGCGGGTGTAGTGCTCCAGCCAGTCGCCGATCTTGTCCTTGGCGGCGAAGACGGGCCAGTCGTCCGGGAACTTCAGGTAGGGCAGGTGGTCGTACCAGACGGGATCGTGCAGGTGCAGGGACTTGTAGCGGTTGCGCCAGGAGTCGCCGGGGTTCTGGTTCTTTTCGACGATGATGGTGGGCACGCCCAGCCGCTTCAGCCGGGCAGCGAGGCCGATCCCGCCCTGCCCGCCGCCGATGATCACGCAGTAGGGCTGCTCCTCGTAGCCGAGCCGTGCCTCATGCTCCTCCTTGAGCTCCTTCCAGGACCGGCGGCCGCGGACGATCTCGTGCGCCACGCCCTGCTCGCGCCGCGGGCCCTTCTTCTCCTCGAAGCCCTTCAGCTCCTGCATGGTGGTCAGCAGCGTCCAGCATTTGCCGTTCCGGAGCCGGAGATGCCCGTAGCCGCGGGCGGCGCCGGTCTCGAACGTGATCCACGCTTCCACGTTCTCCCCGTCCCCGGTGGCGTCCTCCGCGAGCGCCCAGTTGGCCGGCTGCACGCGCTCCAGCGTGGCCTCGAGCATGTGGCGGATGTCCGCCTTGCCTTCGAGCGTCTTGAGGTTCCACGTGAACGCCACGAAGTCCCGCCAGTAGCTGTCATCCTCGAAGAATTCCAGCGCTGCGTCCACGTCGCGCCGCTGCAGCGCGTCATCCAGGCCGGCAAGCCAGCGCCGGGCGGCGGCGGTGGGTGTTTGGGTCATCTCCACTCCTTTGTGCTGTTCCTTTGGCTCCGCCTGCCCTGCGATATGCTGGGGCGGGCGTGAGCTGCATCACTAGTGGAACTCGGCGGGGGTAACAGCGGCGTTACACGGATCCGGCAAGGAAGCCGGCTGCGAGGAGGAAACAGTGGACCACGGGCTGAAGTTCTCGGACCCGGCACGGTACGCGCGGACGCTGCGCCGCGCGCACGAGCTGGTCATCTCCGGCGTCCCGCGGCCCGAGATTCCCACGCCGCTGGTGGAGTCTTGGCGGCGGTCCATGGCCCTGGGCATCAGCCCCGACCAGCACAGCCCGCGGCACCTGCACGAGGTGGCAGAGGTTTTGCAGCTGCGGCAGGAGCACCGGCTGCAGCAGGTGATGCCGGCGCTGCATGATCTTTTGGCCGATGATTCCCGTTCCGGCCGCCACCTGCTGGTGCTCACCGATGCCAGCGGCGAGATCCTCTGGCGGGTGGGCAGCCCCGCCGTGCTCCACCGGGCCGACCAGCTGGAGTTCCTTGAGGGCGCCGACTGGTCCGAGGCGGGCATCGGCACCAACGCCATCAGCGAGGCCTTGGTCACCGGCGGCCCGGTGCAGCTGTTCTCCGCCGAGCACCTGGTCCGCACGCACCACGAGTGGGCCTGCACGGCGGCGCCCATCACGGACCCCGCCACCGGGCGGCTGCTGGGGGTGCTGGACGTGTCCGGGCCGCTGGACACCCTGAGCGCGGACACGCTGCGGATGGTGCGCTGCGCCGTGCGGGTGGCGGAGGCTTTGCTGGGAACGTCCGACGCCGGCACCTCCTTGAGTGCCTCGCCTTCCGTCCGTGCCTCCCGGCAGCCTGCGCCGCCCCCTATGCGTCCGGCTGCCGCCGTGGAAAGGCTCGAACTGCTCGGCGAGAAGCCGGCGGCAGTGTTTGCCGACGGAAGCCGCACTCCCCTGACGCTGCGCCGCGCGGAAATCCTGGCGCTGCTGGACTCCCGGTCCCAGGGCTGGACCGCTGAGGAGCTGGCGTACGAGCTTCATGGCGACGCGGGAACGCCGCAGGCCATCCGGACCGAGATGTTCCGGGTGCGGTCCCTGCTGGGCGGCGCCGTGGAGTCCAATCCGTACCGGCTGGCTCCCGGGCTCGCCGCCCGCTCCGACGCGGGGCAGGTGCTGCGGCTGCTGCGCGAGGGCCGGGTTGCTGACGCGCTGGAGGCGTACCGCGCTCCCCTGCTCAGCCGGTCCGGAACACTCGCCGTCCAGCTGCTCCGGGACCAACTGGACATGGCGGTGGCATCCGCCGTTCGGGCCGGCGGCGACGCCTCGCTGCTGGTGCGCTGGCTTGCGACCGACATGGGTTCCGCCGATTCGCTGGCCGTCGACGCACTGGGCCGGCTGGTGGGCCGCGGCGATCCGCGCTACCTGGCGTTCCGGGCGTCTACCGGGGCCTGAACCGGGCGGTCACCACACCGAGTCGCCACGCAGGACAACGTCGCTGCCGCCGTCGACATAGACAATTTGCCCGCACAGGTGCGTGTTCTCCACGCTGTTGAGCCAGGCCAGCAGGCGGGCCACCACGATCGGCTCCGCTATGCCGTTCAGCGGCATGGGGACAACCTGGAGCAGCGACTCCCGTTCCTGTTCAGTGTCGATCAGGTCAGCCGTCATAGGGGTGGCGATGACGCCCGGCGCAACGGCGTTCAGTGGGATCCCGGCGCCAGCCCAGGCTTCGGTGGCTGCTTGGCGGCGCACCCACCGCGAGAGTGCCAGCTTGGTGGAGGCATAGATAAGGCCGCCGGTGGTGGCCGGTTCCTTGGCCAGGACTTCGGCCCGGGCTAAAGCGGCCTGCTCGTCACCGGCAGCCAGCAACGCCACGAGTTCATCGTCACTGGCCATCAGCGCAGCCATGGAGGAGACCACCACGGCCCGCGGGGACTCCGATTCCTTCAGCAGCGGCCGAAGCCCCGCCACGGAAGCGACAGTGCCGAAGAAGTTGACGGCCACCGTGGCAGGAGCCGCGAGGGCGAGCCCCGCCACGGCGTAGATGGCATCGATGGTCCCGCCGCTGACCTTCCGCACCGCGTCAACCAATGCTTCGCGTCCGTCCGCGCTGGAGAGGTCGGCAATCACCTCGGCGTCATGGAGGTCAACGCCAATCACCCGTTCACCCCGCTGTTCGAGGAGTTCCTTAGTTGCCTTGCCGATGCCGGAGGCGGCGCCGGTGACGACGGAGGTGCGGGGCATGATGCCTACTTTCCCTGGCTGTTTAAGGACCACTGTTTAAGGACCGGCGCCAACTCTGCCTCTTCCCAGGCCAGGAAGCCAGAGTCCAAAGACCCGCGGAACAGGCGGCTTTCGACTTCCGCGTGCTGGACCACGTGACGACGCCGGGCGCCCCGGTGTCCACCAAGGCCTCCTTCGAAATTCGCGACGGCGTGCCGGGGCTGCAGCAGCGCGCCCGACCTTCGGCGTCCTGGCCGGCGGGACCTTCGGCACTTCTGGTGCCGGAGGTCCCGTGGCATTTTGGCGGCTATGTCCGGACGACGGCATTCCCGACAAGGGGGCGGCGGCACGGGACGACGGCGGTGGCAGCTCCTGGCTGTCTCCCTCTGCGCGCAGGCGGTGGCCTACCTTCTGTGGCGGCCGGCCATGCTGCGCTGGGGAACCGAGGGGACGGAAGCGGCGGAGCCGCTGCCCGGCGACGACCTTTTGCCGCAGCCGGCGTTCAAGAGCACCCGGGCCATCACCATCGATGCCCCGCCCGAGCAGGTGTGGCCCTGGATTGTCCAGATGGGCATCTACCGCGCAGGGTTCTACACGCACGACCGCGTTGAGCGTGCCTTGTTCCATGCGAGCTACGTGGAGGGGAAGCACTCCGCAACCCGCATCCACCCTGAGCTGCAGGACCTGAAGGTGGGTGACAAGGTGCCATACGGCGCAGGCGTCTTCGCCACCGTCTCCGAGCTTGAGCCCAACCGGCACCTGGTGGCCGGGGAGCAGTTCATCCTGCGGCCCCTGCCCGGGAACCGAACCCGCTTCATCATCCGGTACCGGGGCATGGGGTACCTCAGCGCCGCCGTCCAAGGCGCGGGACCGGACGCCCCGGCGGTGACCCGCACCCTGGCTTTCACCCTCCGGAACGTGCCCGGCGCGATGATGCTGGCACGCGCCGTCGACCTCTTTATCGGTGACCCGCTGCACCACTACATGGAGACAGGCGTGCTCCGCGGGGTCAAACAGCGCGCCGAGTCGAGCATTTGAATAGCCCGTAGCCCTAGGCAACAAAAACAGGTACTAGGTCTCCTTGTAGGGGTACCCATTGAAGCTTATTGTTGGTCCCCTAAGGGGGTGTCTTTTTGTTCCCCCAAGGGGTTGTGCTGGGCTGGGCCGGCGACTAGGACCCCGGCCACAAGAGAATCTGTCTGAGCGACATCAGCACCCAGGAGCCCGCCATGAAGTTCACTGCCATCCCTGGTCGGTTACGGAAGGCGCTGGTCCTGGCCCTGATAGCAGGCCTGGCCCTTCTCGGATGGGCGCCTCCGGCATCGGCGGACCCCGTCTACGGCACCCAAAGCATCGCCTACTCCGGAGTGGCCAACCCGCCGACCTCCGACAAGCCGCAGAGCAAGCTGTGGTGGAACGACGGCTCCTGGTGGGCGGATATGTGGACCAGCGGCAGCGGGTGGAGCATCTACCGGCTGGACCGTCCCACCGCCACCTGGGTGAACACGGGCCTGGTCAATGACAGCCGCGGCAGCACCCTGGCGGACACCATGTGGGACGGCAGCCACCTCTACATCGCCTCGCACGTAGTCACCGTATCCACCGACGCCAACCCCAAGCCCTCCGCCTCGGGACAGCCCGCGTACCTTTACCGGTACAGCTACTCCGGCGGCAAGTACACCCTGGACGCGGGATTCCCCACCGTCATCACGGACAACAGCAGTGAATCGATGACCATCGACGAGGACAGCACCGGGGCCATCTGGGCCACGTGGACGCAGGTGGCCGGCAACAGCACCAGCGGATTCACCAACACTGTCTACGTCAACAACTCCGCGGCCGGCGGCACCAGCTGGGCCACTCCGTTCGTCATCCCGGTCTCCAATCCGCATCCCGCCGCTGATGACATCTCCGCCGTGGTGTCCTTCGCCAAGAACAAGATCGGCGTCATGTGGAGCGACCAGCTCACGGGCTCGGTGTGGTGGGCCACCCGTACCGACGGGACCTCCCCCACCGCGTCGTCGTCGTGGAACTTCCAGCCCGCCATCCAGGGCAAGGGGCAGGCCGATGACCACATGAACCTGAAGTCGCTGCAGGCCGATACCAGCGGCCGGGTTTTCGCGGCGGTGAAGACCAGCCTCAACGACACGTCCACTGATCCCACACTGCCGCAGCTCCTGCTGCTCGTGTTCAAGCCGGGCACGGGGGCCTTCACGCAGTCGAAGATCTCGTCCGTCGGCGACTGCGTCAGCCGGCCGCAGATTGTGCTGGACACCCAGAACAACCTGGTCCACGCGTTCCAGACAGCTCCGCCCACGTCCGTTAGCGGCTGCGCGTACTCCGGCGTGGCCGGCAGCATCTACGAGAAGACGGCGTCGATGGACAACCCGTCCTTCGGCAGCGGCCGCGGGACCCCGGTCATCCAGAGCGCCTCGTCGTCCAACATGAACGACGTAACCACCACTAAGCAGGGGGTGGACAGCTCCACCGGCATCGTGGTGATGGCCAGTGACAACGTGGCCAAGCGCTACTGGTACTCGGACCGGCCCCTGGGCCCGGCCACCACGGCGCCGGTAGCATCGTTCACGGCCTCCCCCACGTCAGGGACCGCCCCGCTGAACGTCACCTTCACTGACACGTCCACCGGGTCACCCACCTCCTGGGCCTGGGACTTTGGCGACGGCGGCACCTCCACCGCCCAGAACCCCTCCCACAGCTACGCGGCGGCAGGGACCTACACCGCCAAACTGACCGCCACCAACAGCGGCGGATCCAGCTCCGCAAGCAAGAC
>Ga0308169_10000497_pt1 | contig 57847 bp, 57 predicted proteins | sample PhyBR1_2_FD_202139 | JGI IMG/M metagenome (GOLD analysis project Ga0308169, IMG submission 202139) | Phyllosphere microbial communities from UC Gill Tract Community Farm, Albany, California, United States - DLSLSB.R1 | ecosystem: Host-associated > Plants > Phyllosphere > Unclassified | place... | reverse complement strand
TCCTCGCGCTTGAACCAGATGCGCGCGCCGCCGCAGTGCTCGGTCATGCGCTTGGCCTCGTACAGCTGGCTCGGGCGGTTCATGTACCCGAACTCGGCCTCCCACTCCTTCCAGAACTCGGGGTCGGCGCGCGCATCAGCGTACGCCGTCGTGAGCTCCTCGAGCGCGTCGTACAGGGCCTCGGGCACGTACGCCCCGCCAAAGTCGCCGAACCGCGCCGCCTTGCCGACCTTCTCCTGGACGCTCTCGACCTCCTTGACCTTGTCGGCGTCGCTCACAACCCGCTTGGGGAGCGGCGCCGACCGCGCGCGGTTGCCCGACACGCGCTGGCAGTAGGCCTCGACGGCGCTCGCCGCCGCGGCCGGGCCGAGCGTGACCGAGTCCTTGATGACCTGGACGAGCTGCGACCCGATGACGACGCCGTCGGCGACGCGCCCAACCTCCTCAAAGTGCTCCTGCGTCGCGACGCCGAACCCGACCGCGAGCGGGATCTCGTGCGGGAGGAGCGACCGGATCTGGTCAAGCATGCTCGACAGCGACGACGACACCTTGTCCGACGCGCCCGTCGTGCCCATCTTCGAGACGACGTAGATGAACGAGTCGGCGATCGAGGCGAGGAACTTGATGCGCTCGGTCGAGGTCGAAGGCGCGATCAAAGGGACGTACGAGACCCTGCAAGGTTGGGCGCGAGTCAGCTCGCCGTTCGGGCACAAGATGGGCTCGAGGAGGAGAGAGAGAGGACGCACTCCTCGCGCGTGCAGATCTTGCGGAACTCGACGGCCTCCTCGGGCGGCAGGTCGACGATGATGAAGCCGTTGGCGCCCGCCTCCTTGGCGTCGCGCACCGCGCGCTCCTCGCCGTGAGCCAGGAGCGGGTTGAAGTAGCCTGCGCGCGCACAGGAGAGACAAGTCAGCTCTGGTGCCGAAGCGTGTGAGAGGAGAGAGCGAGAGGAGGACGGACCCATGAGGATGACCGGGGTCTTGAGGCCCTGCGCGCGCGCCTCCTTGACGAACTCGAGGCACTTGTTGTAGTCGACGCCCTGGTCGAGCGCAATCTGCACGTCGCACGAGGCTCACGATCAGCGCGTGCTCCTCCAGATGCAGCAGCGACGACGAGGAAGAGGAAGCGACGACGCACGTTGTTGCACTCCTGGATCGCCTTGCCGTCGGCGAGCGGGTCGGTAAAGGGCACGCCGAGCTCGATGATGTCGGACCCGCCGCGCTCCATGGCGAGCATGAGCGGAACGGTGGCATCGACCGAGGGGAAGCCCGCCGTGAGGAAGGTGACGAAGGCGGGCGAGTTCTGCGAGGCGCGGTGCGATGAGAGGGCGGGGGCGAGGTCGAGCGGTGCGCAGGTGTCGAGTCGAGCGGTTGGAGAGGGTGAGGGAGGGAGGAGAGCGATGACGGTCAGCGACGGCGCAGAGGGAGGAGGGGAGGGAGGGGAGGGGGCGCACCTGCTCCTCCTTGGCCGCAAAGGTCTCGCGAAGGTGCTTGGACATGGTGTGCTGGTGGTAGTGTAGGTGGGAGAGGGAGAGAAGAGAGGAGGGCGCCGGGTCGGCTCGACTCCGCCGCTGCGCCGCCGCCACGATCTCTGTCGACCTCGGTCCGGCCGCGCCCTCGCTAAATCCGCCTGACTCAGTAAATCGCCGACCTCCTTCTCTCGAAGCTCTCGAAGCTCTCTACTGTGCAGCCTCTCTTTGTGCACGAAAGGGAGCTCGAGCGCGAGAGAACGCTGTTGCACAAGCTCGTACACAAAAAAGGCACGAGGACAACCGGCGAGAGACAATGAGGACGAGTACAACAGCCGCAGAAGGATGACGGAGGCCTAGTCGTGAGAAAGAGAACGCAGGTGAGGAAAGAGTCGGCAAGGGCGGGCGGAGGAAGAGGGAGGAGGGAGAAGGGGAATGGGGAGGAGAGGAGGGTCCAGGTCGACGGTGCGGCCGACGAGTAGACCTGCCGCTCGACGCCCCTAGACGAACGATGGTCGAGCGCGAGCCCGAGGTGCCGAGAAAAGGCCGACGAGCTTGATGTGCGACGACGAGGGCCTTGAAGACGCCGACGCCGCCCAGACGGCGCACGAGGGGCCGCTCAGGCCTCCATGGTCGCCTCTGCGGCGCCGGCCTTGTTGCGCGCCGCGTCGTCCTTGGCCTCCTGCTCCTTCTTGCGGCCGTACTCGCCCTTGTCGACGCCGAGCCCGACGGCGCGGCGGCTCTCCTCGATCGTGTAGGGCTCCTCGGCGAGCTTCTTGAGGCGGCGCTTGTGGGGCTTGCCCCGGACGTGCGTCTCGAGCGAGACGGCGTCGGCAAAGTAGCGGCAGCACGCGACGCACGTGTGCTGGGCGAGGCCTGCGGGCGAGGTGGTGGGGGGAGAGAGGTCAGTCTCGAGGAGGCGGAGGACGACGACGCGGGGCGACGGAGAGGGAGCGAGAGAGGACGGACCGGGGATGTCCTCGAGGTCCTTCTTGGCGAGGTCCTCCTTGAACTTTGACGCGCCCTGGTCCTTCATGTCGGCGTGGATCTGGTCCATGTCGCGCTTGTAGCGGCGCATCTTGATGTCGGTGGCCTGGTTCTTCTTGCTGTTGCGGGGGGAGTTTGGGTGTCAGTGTCTTGTGCATGCTCGTGGAGGTGCAGCTGGTGCTCTGGTGGGGTGCCGAGAGGGGAGGAGGGTTCATCTGGGCGGAGGAGGAGGAGAGCGAGCTCACGGGTTGGACGGTGTCCGGCTGCGCCTGTTGCGACCCATGGTGAGTGGAGTGGGTGGGTGTGTGGTGGTTCTGGAGGTGGTGAGCAGGCTGCACGCGGTCCGTGGCAGCTGTGGGAGGCGACAGAGGGCGCTGAGCACTGGCTCGCGCTTCGAGGTCGGCTCCTCCGCGGGGACGAGCTCCCTTCTTCTCCTCCAGCTCACCGCCCCTGCTCTAAGCAACCGCAAGCTCCGTCCTCGACGATCATGGCCCCCAAGGTTCAGAAGCCCGCTGCCGACGCCGCCGTCCGTCCCCCTTCCCTCCCTCGTCCCCTCGTCGTCGCTCTTTTTCGCTGACCCGGTCTCGTCCTCGTCCTCCTCCCTCTCCTCACTCTCCCTCGACCCGCTGCTCCCGCCTGCATGCCACCACCTACTCCACTGCGCTCCTCCAACAGGTCACCTCGCTCGGCCCCAACGTCAAGGAGGGCGAGCTCGTCTTCGGCGTTGCCCGCATCGTGCGTCCGACTCTCCCTCTCTCCCTCTCGGGGTCCACAGGGTCCTGCGCAGCGCACAGGCACTCGCACAGCACGCTGTCGAGGCCTGCGCTGCGCACCAAGGCGGTCGCGCTCTCCTGCGCGGGCCCGCCTCGCAACAGCCTTCGCTCGAGGAACCTCTCGCTCACGCTCTCCCCTCTGCGCCCGCAGTTCGCTTCGTTCAACGACACGTTCGTCCACGTCACCGACCTTTCGGGCCGCGAGACGATCGCCCGTGTCACCGGCGGCATGAAGGTCAAGGCCGACCGCGACGAGTCGTCGCCGTACGCGGCCATGCTCGCCGCCCAGGACGTCGCGACCCGCTGCAAGGAGATCGGCATCACGGCCCTCCACATCAAGATCCGCGCCACGGGTGGTGTCGGCACGAAGACCCCGGGCCCGGGCGCCCAGTCGGCCCTCCGCGCCCTCGCCCGCGCCGGCATGCGCATCGGCCGCATCGAGGACGTCACGCCCGTCCCGACCGACTCGACCCGCCGCAAGGGTGGTCGCCGCGGTCGTCGCCTCTAAGCGCGTCGCCCATCGTCGCACACGAGCTCCACGTTCGCTCGCGCGCGCGCTCTCGGTCCTCCCCCTTTCCCCCCCTCCCTCCCTCACCCTCTCCCGACCTCGTTCCCTCCCTCCTCAACTCGCCATCAGCTCTCGCCTCCTCGTCTCGACCTCCGCCCCTCCACCCTCTTCGCCCCTCACCACTTCCTCGCGACAAACTCCCACCGCGTCGCCGCCGCCGGCTTCCCTGCGTCCTCACTCCCTTCTCCTTGTCGACGAGCGACGAGGCCGGGCCGGCTCTCGTGCGGCGCTGCGGCGGATTCTCATGTTGCGTGGAGGGGCAGGGTCAGGCGGGTTGGTGTGCGTGTCGGGACGCCGAGGAGGCGCGAGTGAGTCGAGGCGGGCGGGGTCGACGGTCGGTGCGAGGACGGCGGGCGGGGCGGGCGAGGCGGATTCGAGGCTGCGTCGACGGACGGAGATCTTGCGTGTGTGCTGGGTTGCGGGTTGGCGTTCTACCTCACGAGGCGGGAGGAGTGCGGCGAGCTGTTTCTGCAACGCGTCGCGGTTCTCTCCCTCACTTTGTCGTCTTCGTCGTCTGCACCGAGAGGTCCTGCTTTCGCCGCTGTTGCTGTGCGTCCAGAGAGCCGCTCGCAAGGTCGATCCTCGATCGTTTCCCCGCCGCGGCCGGCCAACCTCATCATCATCAGTCGCGCGACTCCTTGACCGCTCCCTCCTCTCTCGCTCCTCGCTTGCGCCCCACCAGCTCGCGCTCCAGCATACCGCAGCCACACACGCTCGCCCTCGCCATGCCCGCCTTCGCCGCCACGCGCCCCGTCAACCCGCCGGGCAGTTCGCCCGCTCTCTCCGCCGACCAGCTGTGGGCCGGCCTCGGGATCAAGGCGCGCGACCCGACTAGGTTCGTGCCGGCCATCACGGCGTGCAGGGTCGAGCACGAGGACGACGACAAGGTGCGCTGTGCTCTCGCTGGATCTCTCTGCGCTCGCGGCGGGACGTCGAGCGGGTCGCGGTGCCGCTCGAGTCCGGCGGGCGACGACGAGCATTAGCTGACCCTGGCCTTGTCTCTACCCGCTTGCCGCACGCAGGTGACGCGGGTAGTGCGCTTCAACGACGGGCCCGAGGTCAAGGAGGAGGTGCACTTCTTCCCGCCGACCATCGTGCGTTTCTCTTTCTCGCTCCTCGTCCACCGCCTCTCTTTCCTCCTCTTGGCCTTCAGCAGGGCCTCGAAGAGCTCATGCTGACCTTCGGCCTCGCCGCTCGTCGCGCCCGCAGGCCTACTTCGAGATGTCGCCCCCCTCGCCCGCTCCCCCGACCCGCATCACCAACCTCGTCTCGTACGGCCCGCCGCCCGCACACGACCTCCTCCTCACCTTCTCGTTCGCCCCGACGCTACCGCACCTCTCGGAAGAAGAGGCAGCCAAGCTGAGCGCGCACGAGCTGAATGAGAAGGTCGGCGAGGGCGTCGAGAAGACGATCGAGGTCATCAGGGGAATGGCCAGGGAGGGCAAGCTGTAGATGCGCTCGTTGAAAGGATTGTTGCATGTACCAGAAGCAGGACGATGCAGTGAGCTGGCCGCGAGCTTGTGCTGCGACCGAGAGCGCGCGCCCAGTCCTCGACTTGGTCTCGCTCGTCGGCGCTCGCTCGAAATTTCAAAGCGCGCGCCCGAGCTTTCTTCAGCGGCAAGCGTCTTCTGTATCCTGGGAGACGCGCCGCGAAAAGCTTCTCGATGCAGTGCAGCTGCGCAACAACGAAGCTCGAGGCTCGAGAGCTCGTGCTTGCGGTTCTCGCTCTCCGTCGGCGGCGCTGCTCGACTTGCCGGCCGTGCAGTACCATCACGGGCAAGAGATGAAGACAGAGCCCCAGATGTACGCGTGAAAGAGCTCGAGCTGCGACGCTGCAAGTTGCGCAAGCCCGAGCGAGCAAAGAAAGGGCAGCTGCACTGGGTCTTCGGGCTCGCACGGCGCACGAAGCTGCTCGGCAAGGACCTCAGCCGGTGATAGGCCCTTCGAGAGCCCTCGAGAGCCGAGGAGTAGCCCCTGCGGCCTCGTGCAGGCGCGCAGTGAGCGCGAAGAGCGGGGACGACAGGTCGTCGTCGACGCCCGAGTGGGCTTGACGGCTCCTCGGGCGGCGAGAGCGCGAGCAGTGATGCTCTCGGCTCGCCAAGCAGCGACCGCGGGGTGGAGCTGCGAGAGCGAGCGCGTTCGGGGCCACGAGAGAGGGGCCGGCGAGGAGGGGGAGGGCGGCGCGGGAGCTGCGGGCAGGACGGGCCGGCCAAGCGCGCGACCAAGCGATGCACTAGACCGCAGCGGCCATGCAGGCGTGCGATCGCAGCCGAGTCAAGCGAGAGCGGGTGAAGCGGCGGAGCGAGAGGAGCGGCGGCGAGAGCCGACGAGCGGAGACAGCCGCTCGCCCGCACCAAGCACCGCTCTCTGCCACTAGAGCGAGCACACACAGCTCAGCAGCACTCAGCACCAGTACCTGTACCCGCTGCAGCCACCGGCACAGCCGCAAACCGCCAGCCACCACCGCCTCGTCGCCGTCATCAGCTCCGCCATCTCGACCTCCTGATCGGTGCGTCCACAGGTCTCTAGAGCTCGGCCCCGCATACACAGCTGATCACCAAGCCCTGCAGACTCGCCATGGCCGACCAAGAAGAGCGCACCGCCCTCGTCGTCGGAGCCGGCCTCGTCGGCACCCTCGCCGCCGCCATGCTCGCCTCGCGCGGCTGGACCGTCACCCTCCTCGAGGGCCGCACCGACCCGCGCCAGGGCACCCACGCCGAGCGCTCCCGCTCCATCAACCTCGCCCTCTCGCCCCGCGGCATCGAGGCCCTGCGCAGCGTCAGCGACGAGCTCGTCGACCGCGTCCTCGAGGACGGCATCGAGATGCGCGGCCGCATGCTCCACAAGGTCGCGCACAAGGGCAAGGGCAAAGGCCGCGTCGACAAGGAGGCGCAGGACTACGGCCGCTACGAGGAGGAGGGCGAGTGCATCCGCTCCATCTCGCGCACGGCGCTCGGCATCCACCTCCTCGACCACGTCGACGGCCTCCCCAAGTCGGGCCGCGGCAGCGTCACGACCCGCTTCGAGACCCGCCTGAGCGGCATGGACTTGCGCAAGGACCAGGGCGTCGACGTCGTCCTCGAGGCCAAGGGCGCCGAGCCCGAGAAGCGCCACTTCGACTTTGTCCTCGGCGGCGACGGCGCCTACAGCCGCGTGCGGCAGGAGATGATGCGCGGCTCTCGGATCCGGTGCGTCCCTTGCTCTCTCGCTCCACCCTCAGTTCCGCCTCGCGCTCGCCTCGCTCCCCTCCTGACTCTTCTTCCTCCCCCTCGCGCGCAGCTTCGACTACCACCAGTTCTACGCGCGCCACTCGTACCTCGAGCTCTCGATCCCGGCAGGCCCGGGCGACTCGTTCCTCCTCGAGCCCAACTACCTGCACATCTGGCCCCGCGGCGAGTTCATGCTCATCGCGCTCGCCAACCAGGTGCGTCTCACGCTCGCTCGCCTCGTCTGCTGCCTCACGTTCATGTGCGACGAGCTGACGTGGTCGAGGCACACTGCGCACAGGACAAATCGTTCACCCTCACCTTGTTCGCCCACGACTCGACCTTCTCGACCATCGACGCCGAGCTCGCGCGCCGCGCCGACAAGGGCGCCAAGGCCGACGACGAGCACCCGGTCGTCGACCTGTTCCGGCGCGAGTTTCCCGACGCGCTCGAGCTCATGGGCGACGAGGCGCTCGTGCGCTACTGGCGCGAGAACCCCAAGGACGGACTCATCACGGTCGAGGTGCGCTCGAGCCTCTCCCTCTCTCTCGCTCTCTCTCTCTTCATTTCTCTAGGCGGAAGGAGCTCGTTACTGACGTTCTCGTCGTTCGCAGTGCTCGCCGTACCACTTCCAGGACAAGGTGCTCATCATCGGCGACGCCGCGCACGCCATGGTCCCCTTCTACGGTGCGCTCGGTCCCTCTCTCCCTCCTCGTCCTTCCCCCTCGCCCGTCACTGACTCTCTCGCTTCCGTATGTGCGCAGGTCAGGGCATGAACTGCGGCTTCGAGGACGTCCGGGTCCTGTCGTCGATTCTCGACCAGTTCGGCGCGTCGCCCTCGCCGCTCGTCCCTTCGACCCTCCCTTACTCGTCCTTCACGCCCGCCCTCCCCTGCATCCCGGCGACCGACTCGGCGCACCCGGACGCCAAGCCCAAGCCCGAGCACACGCCGCTCGGCGTCGCCCTGTCGACCTACACGCTGTACCGTGCGCCCGCCCTCTCGGCGATCCAGCAGCTCGCGCACCAAAACTACACCGAGATGGCGTCGAGCGTCCTCTCGCCGCTGTACCTCGTGCGCCAGTCGATCGACTCGCTCCTGAGCCGCGTGTGCGCCCTGCCGCTCTTTGCGCCGCGCGACCGCGACCGCTCGGACCCGACCAAGGACCGCGGCGGGAGGTGGGAGAGCCTGTACCGCATGACGACGTTCCGCCCGGGCGTCGCGTACGACGAGGTGATCCGTCGCCGGGAGTGGCAGAGCCGGGTACTCGACTTGGCGGCAAAGGCGCTCGGCGGCGTCGTCGCTGGCGGTGCGGCGGTCGCTGTCGGGCTCAAGCTGTCGAGCAGGTACCGCCTCGTGCGGGTCGAGTAGATCTCGCTCTTTAGACTGTACACAGCTCTCCTGTCTAGCACTGCCGCAAGGCCCAGCAGCGAGAGCGAGAGAGAGCGACGCTCGTGCGCTCGGACCCCTTCTTCTCGCTCGCCGCCGTCTCGCGCTCCTCTTCTCTTCTCTGCTCTCTCTCGCTCGCTCGCTCTCTCTCGCTCGCTCGCTCCTCCAAGGCGTTCGGTGTGCTGGGTAGGGAGAGCAGGAATGAAGGCGCGGATGCCGACAAGCGGCGGCGCAATCTCCGAGCTCTTGCGGTCAAAGCGCGCGTACGAGAGAGGCTTTTCCTGCGCCTTCTGCCAGCTTCCCGCTCGACCGTGACCCTCTCGAAAGGTCGGTAGCGAGCCTTTCGAGATGAGAAAGTGCAGAAGTGCGAGCTCTCGAGCCACGTCCTCGTCGCCCCGCCTTCTCAAGCACAGAGCCGGGTGGCGAGCCTCTCGAGCGGCTCTTCGAGCCGCCTCTATCGTCGAGTAACCGCCTCAAAAGGTCGGTAGAGAGCCTCCAGGGGCTAGGAAGTGTAGAAAAGCGAGCTCTCGAGCAGCGTCTTCCTCCTCGCTCCCTCGAGCGCGGCCCGAGGCACTTCTCGAGCTCCTTCTCGGCTCGTTCCACGTCTCGGCCCGCTAAGAACGGACCAGGGAAGGCTGCGGGGGTACAGAGGTGTCGGATTCTGCGTTCTTCCAGCGGCTCGTGAGCGGTGAGCGGGAGGAGGGGAAGGAGGAGCGATAGCGATAGCGTGCTCGCTCGTGCTCTTCCTCGAGCCTCTCTCTCGATGAGCACATCGACGACGACGCAATGGAAGCGACGAGCGAGAAGGGCCGGCCGTGGGCGAAGAGAGAGAACTTTGCATCATCGAACAAGCGGTACAAGAAGGGAGGGCGAGGAAAAGCGCGCGCAGGCAGGAGGGCAGGCATCTACACAGATGAGGGTCGAGGCATGGTACTCAACGGGCAAGTGAGAGACAGGAAGGGGAGGGAGAGAGAGAGAGAGAGAGAGAGAGAGAGAGAGAGATGAAGGACTAGCTGAGGTGGAAGCCGTCGGCGCCTTCGCGCACCGCCATGAGGATGCGCTCGCGCACAACCGCCCTCGACGAGTAGTTGGGGAGCTTGACGTAGTTGACGCACCTGGAGAGCGAGAGGAGCAGGGAGTCAGCGAGGAAGAGAGAGAAAGAGAGAGAGAAAAGAAGAGAGTGAGGGGGACGCACGTCATGACCGAGGGGAGCGCCGCGTCGCCGCCGTCCTTGCGCACGATCGTGAGCGGCGGACTGAGCGCGCCGAAGCCGCCGATCGGGAGGCGAGGCCTGCAGGGGGGGAGGGATGAGCAGGGTCAGTGCGAGCCCGACGAGAAGGTCAAAGAGGGGAACGACGACGACGCACGAGCCCGTGATGAACGAGAGGAACTCGCGCCGCTCTTCTGCCGAGAAGTCGGCCATGATCGACAGGAAGTCGCGCACAGGCCGGCTGTCCATCGTGAAGCCGTGGTCCGCCTTGGCCGAGTTGGTGAGGGCTGCGAGAGGGAGAGGGACGACGGTGAGCAAGTTTCGCTCGCGCAGACGGCCGAGAGCAAGAAAAATAAAGAGAGAGAGCGGCGACGCACTCTCGACGGTCCAGTCCTCCTCAACGGCGGCCGTCATCATGACGAGCTCGGCGGGCGTGAACGTCTGCAGGTCGCGAACGGGGAAGACTGCGCGCACGTGCCGTGGTGAGAGTCAGCGACCGAGGCTCACGCTCCTTCGTCTTCATCTTCAAGGGAGGCAGGGGACGTACCGGTTGAGAAGCCTCGCTGGAACTCTGCGACCTGAGCCTCGATGCCGCGCTTGAGCGTCCACTCGATGACGAGGTCAATGTACTCGGCGAGGTTGTCGAGCGTGACCGGGATCTCGGCGCCGCCCTCCTTGAGCTCGATGTTGCGGCCGGGGAGCGTGAAGTCGAGGACGAGGTCGGCGACGGTCGCGCCTCGGACTTGGACGGCGTCGAGCTTACTGCGGCGGTCGCTCTCGGACGCCGCCTCGTCGCCCTCGATCTCGGTCTTGGCAACGACGTACTCCTGGAGGTGCGAGAGCGACGAGCCGAGCTCAGGGTCGACGGCCGTCACGCTCGCGATCGAGAGCGGGACGTCCTGCTCGAGGACGAGGCGCATGAGCGTGCGGCTGAAGTTGACGTCGATGATGCGCGTGTCCATCATGGCTGCGAGCGGTCGGACAGGCACCGTCAGCAAAAGAGAGTATGGGCGAGAGGAGAAAGGGAGCAGGGAAAGAGAGAGAGAGAGGACGCACCCTTGGCGACGAACTGGCCGAGGATCCGGAACACCTTGAGCGTCTTCTTGCCGGCGTCGGTCGTCGAGTCGGCGAGCGGCATAGGGAACAGGCCGGTGCGCGTGTGCACGTAGTCGGACTTGTCGGCATGGTCGCCCTCGCGCCACAGGCCGAGCGTCTTGCGGGCGAACTCCTTCGAGACGAGCGCGTAGAACTCGAGCGTCGGGCCGAGCCCGCTCCCGACCTCGTCGAAGAACTCGACCTCGAGGCTCGCTCGCGACGAGCCGTACAGCTCGAAGACCTTGTACGCCGACTCGAGGATGCGGTCGCGCGAGATGCGGACCTTCTGGCGCGGGAGGCGGCCGAGGAACCCGAGGTTCTCGTCGCGGCGGCTCGTGTCGGTGCGCGTCTGGCCGACCCACTTCTGCATGAGGCGGGCGTAGCCGAACGAGGTCGACTGGAGGAACGTGTAGCGCGTGTCGAAGGGGAAGAGGAAGGGGAACGACTGCGCGAGGTCGACGGCCCAGTCGGGGAGGCACGCGCTCGCGACGATCATGGGCTCCTCGAGCTGGCGGTTGAGCTTGGCCGTGAGCTTGCTGTTGACGAACGCCGAGTCGGCGAGCCCGGCGGGCTGGACGGCGCCGGTGACGTCGCCGAAGTCGGCGCTGACGGTGCGCAGGACGTGCAGGAGCTGGAGGATCTTGGCCTGCTGCGAGCCCGTCGGGATCGACTGCGGCATGTTGGAGAAGATCGAGCCCTCGCGGCGTCGGCGGTCGCCGAGCGCGTTGGCGTCGTCCTCGTCGGGCCTCGCCGCGCCGTCCACCTTGCGGTACTTGACGTCGTACACGTTGTACCACATCTGGCGACGCAGGGCGGCCGGCTGCTGGCTCTCGAAGCGGTGGACGGCGCCGTAGACGGTCGTGTCGAGGTCGACGTCGTGGCCGCCGAGCGAGAACTCGAGGTGGAAGTCGGTCGGCTCGGCCTTGAGCGCCGCGGCGTACGAGGCGCGCTTCTGCGGTGTCGGTGCAGGCGATGGGCGAGACGAAGACGAGGCGGGCTCGGCGGGCTTGGCCGGCTGCGGCGTCGCGACTCGGGTCCCGTCGGGCGTCTTGGCGACGACCTTCTCGCCCGTGACCTCGAGGCTGACGGGCTTGTCCTCGCGAGGCAGTTGCGGGGCCTCGAGCGACCCGGCGAAGAGCTGCGAGCGCGCGAGGGGAAAAGTCAGCGAGGGGCCTGAGCGCATGAGAGACGGATCGGCGGCAAGAGAGGAACGGCGACGCACATCCTCGTTCTCGCGGCGCAGCGCCTCCTCGTCGTCCTCGCACGGGTCCTCGTCCATGAGCTCGTTGCTGCGAGACGAAATAGGTCGAGTCAGGAAGGGGGGGTGCGAGGGAGACGGACCGAGGGAGAGGGGGACGCACTCGGCATCGGGCTTCTCGGCAGCCTTGCTCGTCGACGGCGCCGGCGCCTCGTCCTCATCCGCCTCGGGCGGGTCGATGCCCTTGCCGCTGAGCCGTGAGCTGCGCCTGCGCTTGGGCGAGGCCGGCTTGGGCTTGGACGTCGACGCTGCGGCGGCCGACGACGACGACGATGCGCCCGAGGCCGAAGTCGAGGCGCCGGTGAGGGCGGCGGCGAGCGCCGAGGCGTCGCCGAGGTCTGTTCGTCGCGGAGGAGGAGACGAGGAGAGCATCGCTCCGTCAGCGTCCTCGTCGCCCTCGTCAGTAGCACCGGCGGCTGCGGCAAACGCAGCGAGCAGGCTCGAAAGCGTACCGGCGCCGCCGCCGCCGCCACCTGCTCCACCGCCCGCTGCCGCGCCCGATACCGCCTGCGCTGCGAGGATGCGCGGGCGCAGGTACGAGTTGAACGACTCGAACGTGGCGATGGCGTGGATCGAGACGACGATGTTGGTGCACGACCGAGGGATCTCGGGGTCCTCGGCGATGAGGCGCAGCTTGAGCTGTCGGCCGAGCATCGACGTCCCGTTGCGGCGCGAGTCGACTGCGGGCGGGCGAGGAGGGAGGAAGTGGAGGAGGGTCAGTAGGTGCTTGAGAGGCGGCGGCGGCGAAGAGAAGGAGGGGACGCACCCTCGTTGGCGTTCTGGGCGGCGACGACGACCTCGAACTCCTCGAGGCGGCTCAGGCTCTCCTGGAGGCGCTTGACGAGGGCCGCAAAGGCGGGCGTCGAGCTGCCGCCGGCGAGCTGCGGCATGAACGCCTTGGCGATGAGCTCCTGGCGCTTGGTCGGCGTGACTGCGGGAGCGAGTTGGCGACGAGGCGTCAGTGAGGATGCTCGGATCGTGAGGAGGAAGGAGGGCATGGGGTGGAGAGAGAGGAGGACGCACGAGTGCCCGAGCCCGGCTCGGTCGCAAACTTGAGCAGGCCCTCGACGAGCCCGCTCTCGACCATCTCGAAGCTGCTGAGCGGGTTCTTCTCGTCGGCGAACAGGACGGCGATCTCGTCGAGCGCGTCCTTGGCCTCGCGCTCGGTCGCGTCGCCGCCGATCGGACCCGAGCCAGACGCGGCGACGCTCTCGAGGTGCGCGACGAGCGTCTTGATGCGCTCGAGGACGCCCTGCGCGCGCAGAGCGGGCTCCGAGTCGGGCGCGCCGTGCGAGGCGCGCAGGTGGCGGGCGCGGAGCGTGACGGCGTCCTTGGCCTGCGCCTCGAGCGGCGTCAAGGCCGGCGCGGCGGCGGCGGCGACGACGGTCGGTGCCGACTGCAGGGCGCGCGAGAGCCCGGATGCAGCGGCGGGCGCGGCGTCGGCGGGCTGGTCGCCGCGAGGGGTGCGCGCCGGCGACGAGCGCTTCGACTTGGTCGAGGCGGCGGCGGCGCTGACGAGCTCCTCGTTGGCGAGGCGGTCGATCTCGTGCATGACACCCTCGCGGCGGAACGTGTACTGGTACGCGTCGGGCATCTTGACGAGGAGGAGCTCGACGAGCTGGAGCGCGTTGGTGATGAGCGCCGGCTGGTGCTCGCGGCTCGACAGGATGGCCGAGATGAAGGCGGCGAACGGGACCGTGTTGAGGACCTCGGTGAGCGGCTGCGGCTCGCTGAACTGGACCATCTTGAGGAGGCCGAGGACCGCCTTCGAGCGGACCTGGGGCGAGACGGACGCCGCCGAGACGTCGACGAGCGTCGGGAGGAGGAGGGCGACGAACCGCTGGAAGACGAGCTTGCGCGCGGCGGGCGCATCGGCGGCGACGAGCTCGAGGCGCTTGGCGAGCAGGGCGTCCTTGTTCGGGTCGCGCGAGCGCTTGGACCGCGACGACGACGACGACGCCGTGCGCGCGATGGCCGGCGCCCGCAGCGCCGCAACGGCGGGGACGGGCTCGTCGAACGCCTCCATCTTGACGTCGCCGGCGAAGTCTGCCGAAGCGGACGCCGACCCGGTGGCGCCGGCGGTCGAGGCGGCGCCGGCGGTCGACGACGACGACCCGGACGTCGAGACGGCCGCGGCGAGGTCAGGCGTCTCCTGCTCGCGCTTGACGGCGACGGCGACGAGCGTGGACGACGAGTCGTCCTTCCTCGCCTTGCCGGCGCGCGACGACGAGCGCGACTCCTTGCCCGGCGTGAACGCGCGCGAGTCGAAGACGCCGTCCTTGGGCAGGGCCGGGAGGAGCTCGGCGGCGCACGACAGGGCCTCGGCGATCTGCTCCTTGGGCCGCTGAACGAGGTTCTGCATGACGAGCATGTCGTCCTTGGCCGTCGTCTCGCGCGCGAGCACTTGCTCGCCGGCGCTGTCGCTCTTCCACTCGGGCGCGGCGACGCCCGTGAGGAGGTGGTACAGCGTGTGGGCGATGTCGAGCTCGACGAGCGTGATGGCGACGGCCGGGCTCGCGCGGGCGGCCGTCGTGAGCATCTTGAGGCTCTGGGTGTAGGTCGACACGCCGACCGTCGTCGAGTCCGGGTTGAGGAGGGCGCGGACGGCCTTGAGGAGGTCGGCCGTGAGGAGCTGCTCGAGCTTGTCCGGGTAGTGGCGGTACGAGTCGACGATGCGCACGACGGCGAGGCACCCTTGCTCGACGACGCGCTGGTCCGAGTAGCCGAGGACGTTCTTGAAGATGGGCATGACCTCGACGACGCGCTCGAACGACTCGAGCGAGAGCGACCGGCAGCAGTTGGCCGCTGCCGTGACGGCCGTGCGCTGGACATGGAACGAGAAGAAGTCGAGGAAGGTGAGGAGGGCCGACAGGCCGCCCTCGCGCACGATGGCGTGCGGCACCTCCTCGCTGATCTTCTCGAGCGTGCTCATCGTCTGCTCGGCGAGGTCGATGTACTGGATGTCCTTGAGCTTGTCGCAGAGGACGGGGACGGCGCCGGCGTAGACAACCGAGTGCGCCGAGCCGGGCAGCGCCTCCATGAGGTTGGCGAGGCACCGGCACGCGAGGAGCATCATCTGCTCGTCGTTGTCGTCCGAGCCGCCGCCGCCGCCGCCTGCGCCGACCTCGGCCGGGTCGAGACCGAACGCGATGGCCTCCTCGACCGTCATGGCGCCGTCGCCGCCGCCGCCGCCGCCGCCGGGGCCCTTGCCCATGCCGTTCGAGTCGCCGCGCACGATGGCGATGAGCTCCTTCGAGAAGGCCTCGATCTGGAAGTAGCCGGCGAGCGTGTCCTCGGTCGAGATGGAGAGGAGCTCGGCGAGTTCTTGGAGCGCGAGGAGCTTGGCCGTGCCGTCGCCGTCGGTCGCCTTGAGCGACGTGAGGAGGCCCTTGAGGCGCGTCGACATGCCGGACATCATGCCCTGCAGGGCGCGGAACGCCGAGAGGGCGCCGCCGCCGCCGCCGCCGCCGGCTGCGGCTCCCTCGCTCGAGCGACCCGCCGCGCCGGCGAGGGCGCCGAAGAGGGCCTCGGCTTCTGCCTCGGCGTCGGCCTCCTCGTCGGCGAGGGCCTGGGACGACGCGAGCGGGTCGCCGTCGGCGTTGAACGTGCGCGGCGCATCGACGGCGTCCTCGTCGTCGCTGTACTCGCCGCGCTCCTCGCCGTGGAGACCGAGCGACGTCTCGTACTCCTCGATCTCCTCGTCGTCGTCGTCGAACTCGTCGCCCTCGCCGTCGTCCTCGGAGAAGCTGTCCTCGTCGTCCTCGTCCGAGTGCGCCTCGACCTCGTCGTCCTCGCTGTCGACGACGGCGGCGCGCGGTGCGTCTGCGCTGGACGCTGCCGCCGCTGCGCTCGGCTCGGCGGTGCTGGCGGCGGCGGGCGCTGCGACGAGCGCTGCTTCAGCGACGGCGGCCGGGCTCGTCACGCTCGGCTTGCGCTTCGACTGGGCCGAGGCGCCGCGCTTCTTGACGGGCGCGTCGTCCATCTCGACGTCGACGTCGCCCGCACCATCGTCGTCGCTGAAGTCGTCGGCGAGGTGCGCATCGAGCGAGAGGTCGTCGTCGTCCTCGATGGCGCGGGCTTTCGCCTTTGCGGCGCGGGTGGCGCGAGTACCCTTGCGAGGCATGTCGGGCGCGGGCTTGGGGAGGGCGGCGGCCTTGGAGAAAGAGGAAGAGGCGGTGGTCGAGGAGCGGGTCTTCTTCTTCTGGCTCGAGGCGGCGGACGAGGTCGCGGCGGGAGTTGGGGCGGTGCGGCGAGACGAGCGGGTGCGGGGGTGGGCCTGGGTGTCGGTGCGCGAGGTGGAAGCTGGAGGGACGTCGATCGCGACGTGCGAGAGCTTGCGACGCTTGGGCGCGGCGGACGAGGACGAGTCGGCGGGTGGGGGAGGAGCGTCGTCGGCGGTCGAGGGCGAGACGGCGCGGCGCTTGCCTGCGGCTTTGGCGGAGACGTTGGTGGACGAGGTGCTAGCGCTGCTGCTGCTGGCGGCAGAGGCGGTGGCGGTCGACGTGCGGCGGGACCTGCGAGAGCGTGAAGAGGAGTCATCAGCTGCCGAGACTCGGAGAGGGGGGACGAGGGAGGCGGTGGCTGCGACGCACCTCCTTGGGGCGGGCTGCTGCTGCTCGGGCTCGGCTTGCTGAGGTGCTTGGTCGTCGACGGGGTCCTCGAAGGCGACGCTCTTGCGCTTGCGCGGGCGGGATGCGGCTGGGTCGGTGTCGGAGGCGGAGGGAGCGGGAGGAGGCGCGGCGGCGGTGGGAGGCTGGGGCTGCTTGTTGCGGGTGGAGCGAGTGGGCATCAGGCAGACTGCATCGAGCGCACCCCTGCTTTGGTCGTCTCGCGAGGAGGAGGTGGGAGCCAAGAGCGTCGCAACCAGGCGAGCCGGAGCGGGCGGGGGCGAGCTGCTCTCGCTCTCGCTCTAGGTGCTTGCGGGCGTAGCTGGGGGGTCTAGCTTGAGCTATCTCGAGCCACCCACGAAGCACCCGACAGCGCCGAGCGAGTCGTGCTCACCCTCTCCTCCTCGCTCATCGCCCTCGCTCATCTTCGTCCCGCTTGCTCGCTTCGCTTGCATACCGACGAGAGCTGCTCTGCGAGGACAGGCTAGAGTCACAGAGGAGAGATGGTGCCGGGAACGAGAATGAAATTACTGCACAACAGCGCGAGCGAGAAGGGAGAAGGACAGCGAGTGGGGGGAGAACTACAGCGACGAGGGAAGGGGGAAGAGGAGCGACCGGCTAGCTCTTCTTCGCCGCCTGCTTGGCGGCGACGATGAGCGGGTTGAGGGTCGCGAGCGGCGCCGCCTTTGCGAGGAACGCGTGCTCGAGCAAGCCGGCGGCGTCGGGTCGGCGGTCGACGTCCGTCTCGAGCGCGACGGCGAGGAAGTCGCGGAAGACGGTGCTCAGCTGCTCCGGGTTCTGGATCGTCGGCGAGCCGTTGGTCGCGATGAGGTACAGGGCGCGCAGCGGCGCCTCGTTGAGGTACGGCGGCTCGCCCTCGACCATTTCGATCGCCATGATGCCGAGCGACCAGATGTCGACCTTGGGGCCGTACTCCTTGCGCGTGACGACCTCGGGCGCCATCCAGTACGGCGTGCCGACCATGGTCGTCCGCTTCGACTCGTCGCCCTTGATGCGCGCGCAGAAGCCAAAGTCGGCTGCGGGCGGGCAGGAGGACCGAGCGTCAGCAGGTCGGCCTCTACGCGCACGGGGACGCTGTCGCCGACGACGACAGCGACGACGAGAGGGAGAGCGAGGAGAGGCAGGACGCACTGAGCTTGATCTCGCCCTGCATCGAGAGGAGGATGTTGTCCGACTTGATGTCGCGGTGGATGACGCCGCGCGAGTGCAGGTGGCGCAGGCCCTGGAGGACCTCGCGCGAGACGGCGGCGATCTGGCCCTCGCTCATGATGTTGCACGTGACGACGTCGGTCAGGCTGCCGCCCTCCATGTACTCCATGACGACCCAGAGGTCGCCGCGGAGGAGGAACGAGTCGATAAAGTTGACGATGTTGGCGTGCCTCGACTCCTTCATGACGAGGATCTCGTTGATGATGAGGTCCTGCTTGGGCTGCTGCTCGAGGTTCATCTGCTTGATCGCGACGCTCATGTTGGTCCCGACCTGGTACGCCGTGTAGACGCCGCCCGACGCGCTGCAGGGAGGAAGAGGCACGCTCGCTCGACGTCAGCAGCCGTTCGAAGAGAGAGAGAGAGAGGAGGAGGAGGAGGACGACGAGGACGCACCCTTGGCCAATCTTGACGAGGTTGCGGTAGAGCTTGGTCGGGTCGGCGTCGGTGCAGATGGCCTGCAGCCGCTGCACGATGTCGCCCTCCTTGCCGGCCCGGTTCTTGGGCTCGCGCCGTCTCGGGTGCGCACCGGGCCCGCCAGGCTTGACCGGCGCGCCGTCGTCGGCCTTCTTGGCGACCGACGGCTTCTTGGCGAGCGCGCTGGCGACGCCGGCGCCGAGCGGCTTTGCCGGCGCAGGACGGTGCGGTGCGGGAGGTGCAGACGACGAAGAGGTCGGCGCGCGCTGGCTCTGCGCGCGGTCGAGAGCCGCCTTGCTCGGCTGAGCGAGCGGCGGGGTCGGCGAGGGCGAGACGCGCTCGCTCTGCGAGCGGTGGAGCGAGTCGGCAGCGCTTTGGCCGGTGGGCGTGCGACGGTCCGAGGAGGGAGGGACGGCGGTAGGGCCGAGGCTGCGGTCCTGGGTGTAGCGCAGGTCGCGAGCCCGGTCGAGGGACGACTGGGACGGGTGCGACGACGGCGGCGGCGGACGATGCGGCGCGACGCCGGGCGGAGGAGCCGGCGCCTTGCGCACGCCGGCGGGAGGGGGAGGAGGAGCGGCGCGCGGCGCCTCGAACGTCGGCTGCTTGCCCGAGCCCGAGCTCTGGCCCTGCTGCGCCGCCTGCGCCATGCCGCCCGCCGCGCCCTTCTGCGCCTTGTCGAACTTCATCCAGACGTCGTCCTCGGTGTCGAGCGGCGCCGTCATGCCCTTGGTCGCGTCCTGGTAGAAAGCGACGATCTCGGCGACCGCCTGCGGGTGCGCCGCCTGCTCCTCGCGCGAGACGCCGGCGTTCTGGAGGAGCTGCTGCCACTCTTTCGGCAAGCCCTGCGAGCACGTAGACGATGCCGAGCGTCAGCACGCGCTCTTGAAGGAAAGAGAAGTGCGCTGGGGGAGGAAGAAGAGGCCGACGCACAGTGAACTCGCCCGTGTCCGAGTTGAAGCCGACGTGCGTGAGGTGGACCGGGTCGTACGGCGTCGAGATCTCGACCTTGCGGCTGCTGCTGCTGCTGCTGCCGCCCGTATTGGAGAAGACATCGGCTGCGAGGAGGTGGAGAGGCGAGTCAGTCCCGCTCGGGCCGTCGGCGACGAGGAGAGAGAGAGGAAGGCAGACGCCGACGCACCGAAGAAGCTCCCGAACCCTTTGCTCTTCTTGCCCTCCTTGCCCGTCCCTGCAGCGCTCGCGCCGCCCGCGCTGCCGCTATCCCGGTCCCCGCTCGAGCGCTGCCCGGTTCCTGCGCTCGCCGCGACGCTCGCCCCTCCCGGCGTCCCATGCCCGCCTGCGACGCTGCCCGCCGGCGTACCCGGCATGCCGGGCGAGACGTCGCCCGTCGCCGCCGAGCGCGCAGAGACATAGTCCTCGGCGCTGCCCGAGTGCCGACCGGCGGCCGACGCCGACAAGAGGCCCGGGCTCGCCGAGCGCTGCGCGCCGTCGTGCATCGACAGGTTGGTCGCCGCCATCGTCGCCGGGTCGGTCAGGAGCGAGTAGCTCTGCGCGATCGAGTGGCTCGGCGCGTGTCGCGACCCTGCCGCCGCCGAGGACGACGCGAGCGGGGCGAGGCCGGCGCCGTTGCTGAGGCTCGACGCCGACGAGTTCGAACTCGTGCCATGGTACGGCGAGATGCCGCCGCCCGGCGTCGCCGGGAGCGCGTCCGAGAGGTCGCGGAGCGAGTGCGTCATGGGCGGCGGCGGCGGTCGTTTCGGCGGTGCGACGGGCGGCAGGTCGGTGTCGTCCTGGAGCGTCTCGTACTTGTCGCGGCCGCCGAGCGAGGACGACGACGTCTGCGGGTGGAGGTGGCGCGAGGGGGACGACGACGAGGAGGGGAGGGGCGGCGCAGGTCGGCTCGGCTGGAACGACGACGACGACGCCGTGCTCGAGAACGGCGGTCGGCCGCTCGAGGGCGCGTACGACGAGCGCGCGGCGCCGCCGGTGTACGAGTCGCGCTTGCTGTGCTGCGGCTCGTAGATGTGCCCGTTGGCGCCGTACTGCGGGCTCTGGCCCGGGCCCGACGACGAGCCTGGAGGCGGCGGCGCGGCGCGCGCTGGGCGGTACCCTGCCGTCGTCGACGGCGACGAAGAGGACGAGGCGGGCTCGGGCGCCCTCGAGGCGTTCGCCGAGCCAGCCGCCTGTGTCTGGTAAGCGTACATGGCGCCCGATCCGCCGCCGACCCGACCGGCGGCGGCAGCGGCGGCTTTCGACGAGCTGTACGGGTTGGTCCCGCTTGTGCTCGGGGTGCGGCCGAAGGTCGAGACGGGCTGTGCGCCTGCGGGTTTGTGGCGTTTCGAGGGTCGGAGCGAGGGGAGGGATTTGGCGGTGCGCAGATGTGGGATCGAGAAGACGGATCGGAGGGGTGGTGCGTGCGCGAGAGGGGAGCGGCGAGAGGCGGAGAGGGGCGTGCGCGGTGTGCGGGCGGACAGCGGGACGAAGTAGGACGACGAGGGCGAGGCGAACGGGTCGGGCGAGTAGAGCGAGGCGGGCGAGGCGGACGGCGTGTTGTCGAGTTGCATGGGGACGTAGGTCGAGGTCGTCGTGACGGTGGGCGAGGCGAGGACCGGTACAGGCGCGCAGGTGGACGACGAGCGGTGTGGGGAGTGGGCAAGGCGGAGGAGGCGCGACACCCGGCGGCGGTTGAAGAGCGAGGACGGGGCGGGCGAGGGAGGAGGGAGGGGGAGCATGGCAGTCAGTGACTTGTCGCTGGAGAGGAGAAGACCTTGCTCGTCCAGCGTGCGAGCAGGACCCAGGGAACGCTCCTCGTCGTCATCCGACCCCCGCCTCGACCGGCTCCAACGACCGCTGCTCGTCCTCGCGCACCACTGTGACGCGCCCTGGACTGCATCGAGCACGATCACGGTGCAGCCCGTGTGCAGGGACCGCCGCGATCTCTCGCGGACGAGGGAGCGAGCGGGTTGCGGCTCCGTCTCGAGGCGCGAACCGAGGGGGAGCGAGAACGCACCTGTGAACTCGGCCTGGTGGTGCCGGATGACTGGCGGGTTGCTCTTTGGCGGCACAGAGGGCGGCATGGCTCGCAGTGGCGATGCTCGCTGGCGCGCTGGGTCGAGGTCGACGAGGGCGAGGGCGACGAGGGGAGGGGAGGGACGAGAGGCGGGGGAGGGAGCGGTTGCGCGCGACGGGGCCGAGCTGGGTCGAGACGGGGTGCTGGCGGGTGCGCTGGAGCTTGGTAGCACAGGCTGTGGATGTGCAGCGATCAGGCTCTGGCCGGTCGTGGTCGGAGCGACGCCCTCGAGCGGAGGAGCTCGCCTCCCCGGCCTCGTCTCGCTCGTCTCGATCCAGCAACTCCGTCGCGCCAGCGGCCTCGGCTCTACTTTGCCCTCGCCTCTTTCGTGCAGCTGCGACTCCTTGCTCGTCGCTGCTGCGCACCTCGTCGCCCAGCGGCCATGGGCGAGCTCGTCCTCGCCGCTTCCCCCGCTCGACCCTCTCTCCCTTTGTCCTCCGCAACTCGGCCACGAACCAACGACCAGCGACGCTTGCCTCTGCTCTGCTTTGTCTCGAGACGCGCAGCTTCGACGCGCTGGACGCCGCAACGAGGCCTCGAGCTGGACGCTCTCGCGCTCTTCCCGCGGCCTTTCGACCTTCGCCGCCGGCTCTGCGACGGTTCTCTCGCTCATCGAGCAGATTACGTGCTCTGCTCTCGCTGGACTCTGCGCTCTCGTTGCTGTCGCTTCACGACTCGAGGACGAGGCGACGAGGTAAGGAGACGAGCGGGCGAGGGAAAGCACAGATGCACTTCAAGCGCGCTGGCCCAGCTCCGACCCGTCAGCTACAGCGAGCCGCCGAACCCTTCGATTCCCTGCGAGACGAACCACTCTGCGTCGGCCGCCAAGGACCCGCCCGAGCCAAGCTCGCGCAGGAGCGGCTCGTCGGCGCCCTGACCTTCGAGCTCGACGATGCCGAACCCGGTCGAGCGCGCCATTGTCGGCCTCGACGGCGATGCAGGCGGACGGCGAGGAGGCTCGACGACGCAGGGCGGGCGCTGCGGGTCGCGGCGTGTGACGTCGTAGGCCGAGTGAGCGCCGGGCGCGCCGAGGACGGACGCGAGGGCGAGGAAGGGCCGAGGGAGGCAGCGCAGCGGGTCGTCGAGCATGACCGACAGCTGCGCGTGCGCGTTGTCTGCGTCGGATGGAAGTCGAGAGTCAGCGCTTTGGGCCACAGACAAAGAGAGATCGTCGCCGAGGAGAACGTCGAGGAGAGGAGGAGCAGGAACGAGAGCGAGACGCACCGCCGAGGGGGGTGCGATGCGCCTTGAGCGTGTACAGGATCGTGTTGACGTTGCTCTTGAGCTCGTCGATGCCCTGCGCGACGCCCGTCGCGACCCGGATGGCGATCTGGCGCACGAAGGTGCGGCCGGCGCAGGCGACGATGTAGGTGAAGAACGGCGAGAAGAGGGCGACGTCATACGAGGTACCTGTCGAGCGCGTGTGCAAGGGTCAGCGAGAGGAAGACGCAGATGAAGAAGCAGGAGAGGGACGACGACACACCGAGGATGAGGAAGACGGCCTGGAGGATCTCGTTGGCGCTCTCGAGGCAGCGCACAAAGCTCGGCTCGCGCTCGTCGAGCGCCGAGACGTGCGGCTCGTGCAGGAGGATGACGCTCGTGTGCGCCATGCCGTGTACGAGGCACAGGCGCGTCTCGTCGAGGATGTCGGCGCCGCTCGTCCCGAGCGGGCGCAGGCGGAACTGGTACTCGCGCGGGATCGAGGCGATGAAGCCGCGCACGGTCGAGTCGAGGCGCCGGAACGAGTCGCTGCGAGAGGGAGGGAGGCGTCAGCCCTCAAGAGGTCGAGCGAGGCTGCGGCGAGAAGAGCGTGATGGGAGAAGCGACGCACGTCGAGCGCACGTCCGAGATCTTGTCGTTGAGCGCGAAGCCGCTCTGCACAGACATCTTGCTGGCGTGAGGCGCGCGCGACTGGTACTGGACGACGTCGCCGAGGAGCACGACGGCCTTGAGCGAGAGCTGGAGCGGGCCGCAGCCCTGACCGTGCGCGAGGAAGAAGGCCGGGTGGTGCAGCGAGTTCGGCGAGTTGGCGATGTCGTCGCCGCGAGGGTAGGGCTGGCCCTCGCCCGGAATGACGGTAGTGATGTCGGCTGCGCGCGCGGAGGACGAGATGGGTCAGCTCGGGCTCGAGGGAGCGAGGCGACGGCGCAGGAAGAGGCGGCGCACCTTTGTCGAGGCTGCAGGCCCAGCCCGTGCTCGCCGAGGCGAAACGATCGGCCGTGAAGGCGAGGAAGAAGGTCATGGCGCGCTCGCGCAAGACGGCCTCGTCGTCCGACTCCTTGAGGAGGGCCGACGCCGAAGTCGGGTCCGAGGACGGGTCACTCGCTGCCCGCACGTGGTTGAGGCCGAGCGGGAGCGTGATGCGGGTCGCCTGCGCGCAGTACTGCCAGACCTCGACCTGCGAGCGTCGAGAAAGCGTCAGCGGGAGAAGCTCGACCGGACGAGGAGGAGGGGAGCGGACGCACCCATCTCGCCTCCGAGTACAGCCAGAAGCACAGAAGGCCAAACACCTGCGCCGTATCGAACATGGACGCCGTCGTGAGGTACTCGTCGAGCGCGACCTGCGAGAGCCCAGAGTCAGCCTCGGTCGCGCTCGTCGAGAGGGAGAAGGGGAGCGAGACGCACCTTGGTCCTCGCGATGTGGAAGTCGGCCGCCCGCTCGTACCCTTGCCAGTAGCACGACTCGCCGCGGAAGAAGTCGTCCGGGATCATGAGGCACGCGACGGCGCACATGACGTGGATAAGGGCCGGGTGAGGGAAGCCGGCGCTCGTCGGCGGCATGCACAGGGCGGTGCGGAAGCGGGACGGGTTGACGATGTCGGAGCACTGGTGCGGCCGAGCGAAGTAGACGTCGATGAGGCGGTGCGTGAGGGTGGGAGGCGGCAGGTCGCGAGGCCAGCCCGGGTACAGGAGCTCGAGGAGGGGATCCGACGACGGTGGGGTGAAGGGCGATGCGGCGCTCGTCGACGAGGTGAGAGTCGTTGCCGAGGGCGACAAGGTCGGCGGCGCCGAGCTGTGCAAGCTCCACGCCTCGCCGCTCGGCGGCGGCCCGAACGTGCGCGGCGAGGCGGATTGCCCACCGGCGAGATAGGCGATCGCGCTGTCGACGGACGGCAGCTCGACGTCGAGCTCGTTGTTGCTGAACGCGGCGGAGGCGAAGGTGCTGGCGGCGAGGCTCGAGAGCCGGGTCGGGTCGGTGCGGTCGAGTCGAGGAGGGAGGACGGAGGAAGCTGCTGAGGGGTAGGCGCTCGCGGCGTACGTGTTGGCGGCCCTTAGCTGCTCGACGGTCGCCTTGAGCTCAGCTGTATCGCCACGAAAAGGGTCAGCCCGTCGCACACGTACTCGTCGAGGTCGGCGCAGGGTCGAAAGGGAGGCGAGCGCACCTATCTCGGCCTCGAGCGTCGCCCTCTGGACTTTGCCGAGCGGTGCCGCTCGGGGTCGCGGATCGGGATAGACGCAGCGTGTGAGCGAGCCCGGGTCGTCGCCGTGCACCTTGGCGCTCCTTGCGCACCCGCCGCAGACCGGCCGGACGGCGTCGCACCGCAGCTTGCGCTTCTTGCAGGTCGTGCACGCCTGCAGGGGTGGCTGAGCGTCAGCTAGTGGCTCAGGGCTCGAGCGTGTGCACAAAGAGGACGGCGTGGGACGCACGGTGCCGCGAACGAGAGAGGGAGCATGTCCCGGTCCGTGACTGCTGAGGCCGAGGTCGTGGGCGACGGCGTCGGCGAGGCTTGTCGCAGTCCTGTCGGGAGGCATGGCGGAGCGTGCAAGGGTGGAGGTCGGCGTGTCGCGTCGCGGTGCGGCCGGAGTTGTGGGAGCGAGGTCGATGGGAGCGGAGTGGGGGACGAGGAGGGGGAGCCGGCGTCGTCGCGTCGGCGTTCTACTGAGCTGCCGGGTGGGCGAGTGCGGCGACTGGGTGCTCGGGGCTGGCAGGATCTCGGCCTGGCGTCCTGGCGGGAGCTGTGTCGAGGCTGAGGAGAGGCGGCGAGTCGGGCTCCGGAGGCGAGATCTCGAGGGCTCTGTGGCCTGCCCTGCGAGGCTGTGCGCGCCTTGGACTGGTTCCGGCGGCTAGCCGAGAACGCCGAAGCCCGTCTTGCGCTCACCAAGGGGCGGAGCTGGTTCGGAGGAGCGGGCAAGAGCGAGCCGAGGGAGATGAGGACGAGAGACGCGAGAGGCGGCTTCGCTCTCAGCTCGCCTGGACTTGGGAGCAGTCTTGTAGCGCACTGTGACTATCTATCGAGCAGTTGCACCATTGCAAGGTCCACCCGGGAGGCGTGGTCGACAGCGAGCTCGAGTTGACCGAAAGCGGCCGCTCTCATCTCTCCCTCGACCACGCACCGTCGCCTGCCTCCCAGCTGGCGGAAACGACCTTGCGCTAGCACCAGAACGGCCCTCGAAGCCGCCGCAGCCGACCGTCTCGCCCGCTCGGCAGCTGCTTGCCTCCTCGCCCTCCTCGCTCGTCACCCTCCACCGGCCGGCTCTTCCACCTTCCGTCAAGCTCCGGGCGAGGGCATGACTCTGGTGAGTGGACCGTGCGAGCGTGTCTGGAGCTGGTGGGTGGGGTTGGTGCGCTGTCGGCTCGAGGGCCGAGGGGGAGGGCGGCCCTCGGCGGTGCACTCGCCGCCGCGCGGCTTGAGCGCTTGAGCAGGCTTGTGCGACGTCCAGGTTCCGCTCGGGCACGGAAGCTGGATCCTGCGGTGGACGGCGACCGCGGGAGCGGCTTCTCGGCGAGCTGGCATCGCTAAGCTCACGAGCTCAGCGCCCGGGGAGCGCGAGCAATCGGTGCTCCGAGCCCGAAGCTGCACTTGAACCTGCGCTTGCCCGCCTCTTCATGGCTTGCTTCTCGTCTCTCTACTCGACCTACCTCGCACCATGGCGTCCACCATGCTTAAACCCGCCAACTCGCCGCCGGCTTCGACCCACTCGACCCACTCGACCCACTCGACCGAGCTTCAGCCCTCGCCTGCAACGTCGGGCTCGTACGGCGAGAAGGGCTCTACTGCACCGCTATCCGTACACGGTACGACGGGCGAGGGCGACGACATCGGCTCGCCGGGACCGCCCAAGGGCGCCAAGAAGGACGCGCGCTTCTGGCTCATCTTCGGCACCCTGTGCTGCTGCTGCTTCCTCTCCGCCCTCGACCTCACGGCCGTCTCGACCGCTTTACCTACCAGTACGTCGTCCTTCGTCGCCTTCCTCGAGCCGAGAGCGAGACGTTGACTCTCCCTCCCTCCTTTCCACCCTCTCCTCCCCTCAGTCGCCGCCGAGTTCGAGTCGACCGAGGCGACCTGGATCGGCAGCGCCTACGCCCTTACCTCGACTGCACTCATCCCTTGGAGTACGTCCTCGTCTTCGCCCTCGCCCTCGCCCTGCTCGAGCCGAGCCCCTCGCTGACCCCTCTCTCTTGCACCTGCAGCCGGCGGCCTCGCCGCCATCTTCGGCCGCCGCCCCGTCATGATCGGCGGCATCCTCCTCTTCGCCCTCGGAAGCGCCATCACGGCCGCCTCGCAGAACATCGCCATGGCGATCGGCGGCCGCAGCGTCCAGGGCGTCGGCGGCGGCGCCATCCTCACCATGGTCGAGATCGTCGTGTGCGACCTCGTTCCTCTCGCCGAGCGAGGCAATTACTTTGGAGCTATCGGTGCAGTGTGGGCCTTGGTGCGGCCTCTTCTCGAAGCTGAACGTCGGGCGACGGGACGTGCACTGACCCCTTCCCCTCCTCCTCCTCGAACAGGCTTCTACCCTCGGCCCGCCCATTGGCGGCGCACTCGCTACTGCAGGAGCTTGGCGTTATCTCTTCTACTGTAAGTCATGCTCCCTTGTGCTGCGCCGAAGCTCGGAGAGGGTGGAGGAGTCGAGGCTGACCTGCTACCGCCTTGCTCGCAGTGAACCTCCCCCTCTGCGGCATCGCCCTCGCCCTCACCGTCTTCTTCTTCAAGATCAAGGCGCCCGAGACGACGATGCAGGAGAAGCTCGACCAGATGGACTACTGGAACGTTCTCTTCGTCGCCGCCGCGACGTCGACCGTGCTCGGCCTCACCTGGGGCGGCGGCGAGCACCCTTGGTCCTCCTACCAGGTCCTTGTCCCGCTCATCGTCGGTATCGTCGGCATGGTCGCCTTCGTCGTCATCGAGCGCAAGTACGTCAAGCACCCGACCGTGCCGTTCGACATCCTCGTCCACCGCAACGCCCTCCTCGGCTACCTCACCACCTACCTGCACGCCGTCGTCATGCTCGCCGTCGTCTTTTATTACCCGCTTTATTTCCAAGTCAGTACGAGCCTCTGCACGTCGCCGGCGTCGTCAGGAGGTCAGGAACTGACACCCGAGCTGTCCCTCGCAGATGCGCGGCTACTCGGCCGTCCAGTCGGGCGTCAAGATCTTCTCAATCAGCTGGACCATTGCGCCGTTCGCCATCATCACGGGCGCCATCGTCACGGTCACCGGGCATTACGTCGCGCTCAACTGGCTCGGCTGGGCGCTCGTCACCATCGGCTGCGGCCTCATGAGCCTTCTCAAGTACAACTCGCCGACGTCGATGTGGGCCGCCTTGTGAGTACCTCCTCTACCTCTCAGAGCATCCGTCAAAGGTGGAGGGAGTCGCTCGGCGACGCGCTCGGCGACGGAGAGGGCGGTGCGCTCCTCGAGCGCAAGGAAAGTCGTTCACCGTTTCCTCTCGCTCGCAGCCCAGTCATCGTCGGCATCGGTTTAGGCCTGCTCTATACCGGCACGATGTTCCCCGTTCTCGCTCCTCTGCAGCCCGCGCAGCAGCCCTACGCCGTGCGTCCGCCTCCTCGAGGTCCGGGAGGTTCGAGCGGCACGCTGATCCTCGTCTCGCTCCCAGATCACCTTCTACGGCTTCGTGCGCTCCTTCGGCCAGGTCCTCGGCATCACGATCGGCTCGACCGTCTTCTCGAACAAGTTCGGCGACAAGCTGCCCGAGGCGTTCGTCTCGCCGTTCGGCAACGAGGTCTCGGGCGATGCGGCCTACGCGCTCGCTCCGCAGATTGCTCAGCTGTGCGTCCACTCTACCTCTCTCGCTCTTGTTCCTGCGGTTCGGGCACGTCGCTGATGCGTCCTTCTCGCAGCGCTGAGCCGATCCGCAGCGGGGTGCGCGAAGCGTACGCCGAGACTTTGGTCGTCCTGTGGCAGATCCTCATCGGCCTCGGTGGTCTCGGCTTCCTCATCTCGCTCGGGCTCAAGAACATCGCTTTGACGACCGAGGTGGAGGAGAGCTGGGGCGTGCAGGAGAAGAAGAAGGAGGGCGGCGCGCACGGACTCGAGGAGGAGTCGGTCGGTCGATGAGTCGCTCTCGTCGCCGAGGGAGGAGGCCGACTTCGTGCTTTCACTTACCTTGTAGCTATCTACCTTGTGCGTAATGCCTATGCGTCTGTCTATCCAGCGCGCGAGCCCTCGCGAGCGCAGTTCAAATTGGCCTTCTCAAGTCGAGCTTCTCCACCGAGAGATCCGAGCGCCGCATCGGGTGCGCCGAGTTCGAGCGCGCAGAGCTTGCTGTACCTTCGCTCGCTCGCTGTGCACGAGCGAAGAAGCAGGGAGCAGGTGCTATAAAGCTGAGCGAGACCAGGAAGGCAAAGCAGCGCAGCGGCGCGCAAGAAGCTTCAGCTGCGACAGCAAGGGAGCTCGAACGTCGTCGACGCATTCGAACGTCGTCAATGACACAGTCTAGCAGTCTACAACATCTGGCTGTCGCCTCGCCGCCCTCAGACCCTCCACGTCCCCTTGCGCCGCCGCTGCAGCCACCACGTCGCGCTCAAGCACACCGTCCCGACGAGCACGGCGCACCCGCCGAAGACGCAGACACCGAGGTAGTTCGTACCAGTGCTCGACGGCGTCGCACGCAGGATGGCGCCGGCGACAAGCGAGCCGATGAGGGCGGCGACCGAGATGAGGATGAAGCCGAGGCCCGTGCGCACGCTGCAGGAGGGGATCTGGGGTCAGGGACGTTCGAGGGCGGCTGCTCTGGGCCTTGTTCGGCTCGCTCGCCTCGCACGTCGACCGTTAGGCCTTGCCGTCGCAGGCAGGCGAAGAAGAGAGAAGGCGGCGAAGAGACGTACCCAAACTCGCGCACGGATGCCGAGAGCGAGATGAGCGACGGCGCCATGATCGTCACTGCGCGCGGGACGCGAAAGGTTAGTCGTGCTCCTATGCACCGGCTGCGACGAGAGAGTCGGCGAGCGCACCCCAAGCACCGCTCGCCGCGCCGAACACAATGCAGAAGGCGATCACGCCGCCCGAGCTCGTCGCACCAAGCATGGCGAAGATCATCACAGCGATGACGATAGTTGTCGGGACGGCGACGGTGAGGTTGCCGAAGCGGTCTGCTGCGAAGCCGACCGTGATGCGGGCGACGAAGGCGGCGCCGTTCAGGATTGCAGCCTGCGGGCGAGCGAGGAGAGTCAGCAACGAGTGGACGGGCTCGTCTGCACTTCTCATGTGGTTCTCGAGCTGTGCTCAGGTGCCCGTGCACTGCCTGCTGGCGAGGCTCGAAGAGGCTGAGGCTCGCGAAGGAAGGAGGAGGAGGGAAGGGCGCACGCACGCAGTAACGCACGACCGTCTCGCTTGCGTCGTGCTCCTCGGCGAACACTTGAATGTAGAAGATCTGCTCGAGCAGAAGGACGCAGCCAAAGTCAGCTTCTGCAAAATCGACTCGGCGCTGTCGACCTTCTCAAGTCGAGAGAGGGAGAGGGGCGCACAGGAATGAACATCTGCGAGCGCAGAAAGCCAGCCGTCAGTCCCGACTCGTGAGAAGGAGAGAGTGCGAGAGCGTTGACGTACGCCGAGCATGACAAAAGCGCAGCCGAGGCTGGCGAACCAGGTCTGCGGCTGGGACAGGAACGAGGCGATCTGAGGCAGGATAGGGGGCGCCTTGCGCGGCGGGAGGTCGTCCCGAGGGCGCATGAGGATGTTGGCGAGGATGAGGAGGGCGGTGTGGATGTAGGCGACTGCGAGCGGCGGACGAATCGAGGTCAGCCAGCTCGTCCTGCTCCCTCGAGCGAGACGGAGAGGAACGGCCGACGCACGCAGTCGGACGCCGAAGCCGAAGCCGCGAGACTGAAAAAGGTTGTTGAGCGCGATGGGGAAGAGGACGGCCTGCGCGCGAGCCAGGAAGAGTCAGCGCGACGACGCTTGACAAGGGTGAGCTCGAGGAGAAGAGCGAGGACGTACGCCTAGGGCCGCCCCCCCTGCTGTGCAGCCCATCATGAGCGTGCGCTTGCGCTTGAAGTAGCTGCCAACGCACGAGATGGTGCCGGCGAAGAGGATGCCGAGCGCGATCTGTGTCCGGGAGAGGAGGGGCGTCAGCTCGTGCTCGAGCGCCGCTCGAGTCCTTGCTCGAGAAGAGTGGTCCCCTCCTTCATGCTCTTCTCATCTGCCCCTAGCTAATAGTCGGGCACCCCTCCTACTCGAGCACCGACAGCTCCGTGCCGACAAGAGGAAGAAGGAGAACGCGAGCGACGCACCCCGAGGCAGACGGCGTAGGAGAGGAAGAACTGGTAGTAGGTCGAGCTCAGGCTCAACATGTACATGCCGAAGCACCAAAGGATCGAACCTCCTGCAAGCTGGTAGCGGAAGTAGCCGCTGTCGAAGAGTCGACCCGAGGGAAGACCGAGAAGGAAGAGGGCGAAGAGCTGAACCGAGCCGATCCAGCTGATGGTCGATGCCGGGTAGCTCTTGAGCTGGTTCTGCGTGAACGAGTCAGGCGTCAGCACGGTGAGAGAGGCGGCGCGCGGGAGGAGGACCCGCCGGAGCAACTCCCCGGCTTCGTGGACGCACCGCGGCGAGGTGCGCTTGAAAGACGGCCCAGGAATTGCTCAGGCCGAACGTGCTGAACAGGACGAGGACGCCGCCGAGCGTGTTGAGGTAGGCGCGAGTGCCGCCGTCTGGGAAATGAGGAGCCGGCGGCACCTCCTCGTCCTCGAGCGGCGGGGCGACGGCGTGGGCGGCAGGTGCGGCGAGCTCGTCGACCGGGTCCTTGTCGAGTGTAGACATCTTCTCGACGTCGGCGCTGTCCGCTAAAGCGGCGAGCGTGGTCGTGGGCGAGTCGCCGGCGCGAGATTGCGAGTCGGCCGCGGCTGGCGGTATGCGCCGCAGGGACGGCATCGCGGGCGGTCGCGACGGGGCGGTAGGCTCGAGAGCTTGCAGCAGCAGGGCCGGAGCTGTACTCGAGGGTCGCAGCGGAGGAGAGCGAGGAGGGAGACGACGTCGGGCGAGTTCCGCCCCTTCGGCCGGCCCTCCCGACGGCGCGCGCTTTTCGGCATTGGCTCGGCAGCGGGGAAATAAAGCGGTTCAAGCAGCTTGCACAGCAGGATGGGCTCATGCGCACGTCGTGTGCTTCGTTCAGCGAGCGGCGAAAAAGAGCGACAGAGTGAGCGGGAGCGACGAGCTGCACGCTCCGTACAAATCTGATCAGAGGTAAGCGCGCATTACAAAAAATCGCTAATCGGAAATAGCTGAACCGCGCTAATCGCGATTACGAGCGAGTCTAAGCGAGCCTCTCGCTCGCCGTTCCTGCTCGGGCACGACTCGAGGCCGTCGTTCGGCTCGCAAGCATGTACAAGCTCCTCGCATTGCACTCTCTCGAAGCGTTACAAAGGTCAGCCGTCGCGCTCAGCAACGTCGACGTCGTCCGGGTCGACGCCGTCCTCGAACCACCTCTCGCCCTCCGAGATGACGACCTCGTTCCCGCTCATGTGGCGCTTCTGCATCAGGCCGTCCGGCGCGAAGGTCCTGCGAGAGCGAGAGCGCGTGAGCAATGCCAGAGCCGCGCGGAGCGTCAGGAGGAGGGGCGAGAGGGAGGAGACGCACCAGTGCTCGAGGCCGTACGTCCGACGCCACTCCTTGCCGCCGACGTCAAAGTACTCGTACCTGCGAGCGATGGAGGAAGGAGCAAGGAGGTGTCACAGGCTGTGCAGCGTCGACACGAACCGGCGAGAGGAGGACGCACCAGAACTGAACGGCGATCCGGTTTTCCTCGAACGCAAAGAGCCGCTTCTTGAGCTTGTACTGCGTCTCCTTGGCCCACTTGTCGGTAAGGAAGCGCTTGATGTCGAGCCGACCCTGCAAGGGCGGGAGGAAGGATCAGCGCGACGAACGGCTGCTCGACTCGACGGCGCGCAGTGCGCCATAGCTCCGTCTTGCCGGGCTCTGGGTGAGCGTGAGACGCACCTGGAAGAACTGATCACGATTGCGCCAGACTGAGCTGCGAGTGGACGACGTGAGCGCTGGCCCTGCAGCCGACGTCGTGGACGACGAGGAGAGGGGACGCACTCCTCGGTGTACGCAAGCGCAACCTTCTCTGGGTCCATCTGCAGGCCAGAGAAACAGTGTCAGGAGTGCTCCCAGGCTAGCTGCCCATCCCTGTCGGCCCCGAGACCGCCCGCTCCCCGTCCAACTGATGAGGATCAAGACCGGCTCTCCACGTCCACCGCCCGCTCGTGAGGCTGCGAGAGGAGCGGGAGCGCGACGCACACTGTTCCAGAGATCCTGCGCCTTCTTGACCTTGGCCTCGGCGCCTGCACGGTCGAAGGGCGGGACCAGCGAGGGCGGAGCCGGCGAGCGGGAGGAGCTGGCGGCGGCTGCCATGGTGTGGGCGGTGGACGACGTTGCTGGTGCGGGGCAGGCTGCAGCTACTTGCTGGAGAGCCTTTGAGCCAGGAAGCGAGGGTGAGGACGAGAAGCAAGCGCGAGAGCTGAGCGGCGAGTCGCTCTCGCTGCTCTCCGGCCGACAGCGAGACGGGCTGCTTCGAGGACAGTACGGCCGACGAGCTCTCGAGCATGCATTCCTCACTCCCCTGTGCGAGCAGATAGATTCGTTGCAGCGCGAGACGAAGCGGACGAGCTTCAGACGGTCAAGCCTCCTCTCGCCGGCTGCTTCCCTCGCCTCGTCTCGCTCATCTGCGCCTGCTGAACGTACCGCCCCGACCCAAGCCCATCATCGTCGCTCGGCGGCGACCGGGCCGTCGAGCGGTACGACGGCGGCCTCCCACGACCCAGCTCGCTCTCCTCGTCGAGAGTCCCGCCCCTCTTGCGCCGAATCTTGCGCCGTTCCTCGGCCTCCTCGTCGCTCGCAGCGCGCAGCACCTCGTCGATCGTGAGCTCCTTCGTTGCGTTGGCGAGGGTCGAGCGCGAGTAGGACGAGGGGAGGGAGGTCGAGGCCGACTCGTTCTGCGAGCACGAGGAAGAGAGCTTGTCAGCCTCGCTCGCTGAAATGGACAGGAGCCCGATAGACGCACCTTCCACAGGATGTACAGGGCGTGTACCAGGCCGGGGAGGAAGCCGAGGAAGGTGAGGAGGACGTTGAGGATGAAGCTGCCGCCGCACCCTCGCTCGAGGAAGACGCTCAAGGGCGGGAAGAAGATGGCCGTGATGACGGCGAGGCACTCGAGGAGCTCTGCGTTCTGCACGAGAGCGGGTCAGCTGAGCGAACGAGGGGAGGAGAGAGGAGAGGAGGAGCGCACCGTCATCCAGCTCGCGACTTGACCCTCGTCCTTGCCCTGCGCCGCCGCCGCTTCCTGCCGGTGCACGTACGTCCCGATCGCCATGCCGGTCGAGGTCGTGAGCGAGCAGAGTGAAGCGCAGGAGAGAGAAGAGCGGCGAGAAGCAGCAGCCCGAGCCCGCTCGCAGACGGACAGGAGGCGAGCGGAAAGTCCGCGCACCGGAGGAGGCGCGAACGCTCGTGCGCTCGAGGTGATCGAGCAGCTGAAGCGAGCTCGAGAGGCGAGCTCTGGGCAGCTCTCGCCGTCGAACACGTAGCGATGATGCACTGCAGGGTGTACGAACGACAAAGAGGGTATGGAAGGCACGAAGGTATCGGCTGGAGGGGGGAGAGGGGAGGAGGAAGCTGCGAAGAGGGTCAGCTCGGCTCGCGCGAGGCTGAGAGCGGTCGCATACGGAACAGACGCACAAGGTGGTTGTCTAGAAAGTGATGCCGAGCTCGCAGCAAGCGAGCTCTGCGGCCCTGCGAAGGTCGTGCCCGAGTCAGCTCTGCGGCGCGACGATACGACGGTCGGGGCGTCGACGCACTCGGTCTTGGCGGCCCTGACGGTCTCGCCCTCGCCAGTGCGGTAGACGCGCTCGTCGCCTTTGTGGACGACGAGCTCGATCGACCAGGAGCGCGAGTGCGGCGGGCCGGTGCCCTCGGGCTGACCCCAGCGCAGCGAGCGGCGCACTCCAACTTGGGCCCACTCGTTCAGGGCGCCGATCGGGTTGCGCGCGGGACCACCAGAAACGACGCCGACCGACGACGAGCTCGGCACGTAAACGTCGCGCATGGCCTCGACCGCGACGGGGAGGAGCGGCTTGAAGACGGCGCGCACGAACGCGCTCATGACGGCGTGCCCGTGCTCCTCGTACAGAGCGGCGAGGTAGGCCTCGAAGACGCAGGCCCGGACCGACGGGTTGGCGCGCAGCGAGTAGGACTGGGCCCAGGCCGTCTGGATCTTGTCGGGGAGGGCGTAGGCGGCCGAGAGGAGGGCGAGGAGCTCGTTCTCGACGAGGGTCGACTTGACGAGCTGCAGGGGGGATGGAGGAGGTTGGAGGAAGGCGGGTCAGCAAGGTACGAGGAGAGCGAGGGCTGCTGCGAAGGCTGAGGCTTGGGGAAGGCGAGGAGGAAGAGGAGGAAGAGCTCACCGAGCGAACGCCGACGACAAGTCGAGGGTACGCCTCGTGCACCATGAGCGTGACCTCGGCGCCGAGGAGTGCATCGCCGACGTGCTGTAGGGCAAGCAAGGAGCGAGAGAGCGCGGGTCAGCGAACCATCAGAAGGCGGGGAGGAGGGGAGGGAGCAGAGGAAGCTGGCGCACCTCGAGCCGCTCGTAGTCGAGCACAGCGTGTCCAGCTGGCGCCTCGAACTTCCAGTGCGTCGCGCCGTGCGCGCTGCTGTGCGTGAGGAAGGTCGTGTCGGAGACGGCCGGGGCTGCTGGAAGGCCGGCGGCGAGGGCGGGAAGGGCTGCGGCGAGGGCTGCTCGTGCCTCGGGGTGACCGGCGTTGGACATCTCGAGTGCTGCAGAGCGCGGCGATAGCGCACGAGGTGGCGAGGAAGAGAGGGAGTGGGGAGGCGGCCGGCGGCTGATGAGGACGAAAGGCCGGTTGGAGCGCTCCCACGCCGCACGGTGGAGTGCGCCGAGCACCACAGGAGCTGAATGATGCGCTCGGCTGCTTTGCTCGCGCGGAAGAGCTCAGCCAGAGCGAGAGCGAGCCTCCGTGCACGCGCATCCTCTCGGGGCCGGCGGCCAAGGGTGCGCAGCCTGCTCTCTCTGCAGCAGAGCATGACGAGAGACGCTCGAAAGGATGTACGATACGGCGCAATTGCATTGCGACTGCTTGCATGCTTGAAGGTGGGAGGACGGGGAGGGGAACGCTTACTGCCCGCTCAGGAGGTGCTTGAGGAACGCCTCGTTCGTCGGCTTGCGCCCGAGGAAGGCGACGAGCGAGTCCATCTCGTCCCTGCGAGCACAAGCATGACCGTCAGAGAGCGTGTGCGAGTGCGACATCGCACGCCAGTCGACGAAGGAGAGAGAGGAGCGTGGACGCACCTCGAGCCGCCGACCTCGAGGATCTCCTTGCGGTAGCGCTGTCCCGCCTCGGCGCTCATCGGGTCCTTGTCGAAGATGGCGTCGTACATGTCGGCGCTGAAGACCTGCGGGAGCGAAGGGGGTCAGACCTGGCCAACGCGCGTCCGACTCGGTCGTGCAGCGGGTCTCATCCGAGCCATCGCGCAGAAATGGAGAGGGTGAGGAGAAAGGAGAAGCGCACCTGGCTGTACAAGTAGCCGTAGTACCTGCATCGATCAAGAGGAGGACGACGAAGGGTCAGTCACCGGAGTCGAGACGTCGTCCTGCCGACGGCGAGGCGGACGTCGACGAGAGAGAGAGGGAGCAAGGGAGGCACGTACCCTGCAGAGTAGCCACCGGCGATGTGCGCAAAGCCGCTCTGCCCGCCGACGACCTCGTTGCCGATCGTGACGAGGCTCGTCTCCTCCCTCAAGTCGCACCACAGCTTGCTCATCTCGTCGGTCGTGAGCGCGTGCTTATCGGTGTGGAGCGCCATGTCGTACTTGGCGAAGAAGAGCTGGCGGAGGTTGAACAGGCCCTGGTTGACGTTGCGCGACTGGATGAGCTTGTCGATGAGGGCGTCGGGCAGGACCTCGCCCTTGCGCGTCGCGTGCGACGAGATGCGCTTGAGGACCGACGGCGTCCAGGTCCAGTTCTCGAGCATCTGCGACGGTGCCTCGACAAAATCGCGCGCGACGGCCGTGCCGTGGAAGCGCGCGAACTGCGTCTTGGAGAGGAGGCCGTGGTAGGCGTGGCCCATCTGCGAGTCGAGGGATGTAGGATGAGGTCGAGGGAGCGAGAAGGCGGGCGAGGGAGAGCAGAGAGCGATCAGGAGGGTGAGGGAGAGGAGAGAGAGCGAGAAAGAGGGCGAATGAGAGGAGAGGAGGGCGAGGGAGGGGAGAGGGGGGTCAGAGCGGCACGCCCGATTGAACAGAGAAAGCGAGTGCGCACCTCGTGGAAGAAGGTCACGACGTCATTGTCTGCGTGCGAGAGGGTAGGAGTCAGGACGACGCAGCGAGAGCGAGCGTCGGCCGGGCGCGGCAGGCGGAGAGAAGGGGTAGGTGCGCACGCTTCATGGTCGGCTCCTTGCCGCCGCTCGGCTTCGACAGGTTGGCGACCATGCTGCGAGCGAGAGCGCACGTCAGCAGAGTGCATCGAGGGGCAGGGCAGGCGGGAGCGAGCGGAACAGGAGGAGGAGGAGGTGGGCCAGAGCCGGCTCGACGACGTACCAGACAACCGGGTACTGCCGACCCTGCTGCGGATCCGTCCATCCCGGCAAAAGCCCCCAAACCGCTGCGTGGCCGTATTTTTGTTGCCGCGGAAACAGGTCGAGGTGCATGTAGCCGAGGAAGGACTTGTCCTCGCCGGCTCGGCCGGCCTCCCAGACGGCGTACATGTCGGCGTCTGCGAGCAACCAAGACGAGCGCTCAGTCAGCCTCGCTCTCAGATCGTGCACATGTAGAGAGCTGGTAGAGGAGAGGAGGACGCGCCAGGGTGCCACGTCTCGCCGCCGGCCTCTTCGGTGCGCGGGACGGCGACGAGCTCGACGCCGAGGAGCTCCTTGTACACGTTGAGGACCTCGGTGACGACGTGCGAGACGGGGAAGTACTGCTTGAGGACGTCGTCGTCTGCGCGCAGGAGAGCGAGGTCAGCCGGCCGAAGAGCGCGAAGGGAAGAGGCTCGAGAACGTGGAAGGGGTCGACGCACCGAGGTCGAGCGTCTTCTCGACGAACAGCCGGTCGTAGTAGCGATAATCCCACAGGTAGAACGTGTCGTCCTGGGCGAGGCCGCGCTTCTCGTGCTCCTCGCGCTTGAGCTCGAGCAGCCTCTTGCGCTCCTCGAGCCCGAGCGGCCGGAGCTTGTCCTCGAGGTCGCGCAGGAACGCCTCGACCTCGCGCGGGTTCTTGGCCATCTTGACCTCGAGGACCCACTCGGCGTGGTTGGCGTACCCGAGGAGCTGGGCGGCCTCGTGCCGCAGCGCCGCGAGCTCGCGCATGAGCGGCGCGTTCTGGACCGTCTTGCCCTCGTAGCTCAGGTTGGCGCGCTTGCGCGTCGCCGGGACGTGCGCCGACTTGAAGATCGGGATGATGTCGGGCGTCTTGTGCGTGACCTGTAGCGAGACGGAGGGAGGGGGAGGGTCGGGCCCAGGGTCAGCCGCTGCAGGCCGGAGAGAACGAGCGAGTCGGGGACGAGCGCACCTTGTACTTCTTGACGCCGTCCTCCTCGACCGTCTCGTAACCCTCGAGCGCTTCCTCGGGCAGACCGTCGAGCTCCTGCGCGCGATGAAGAGGTCGAGTCAGCGTCGGACCCAGACCTCCCAGAACGCTCTCGACGAGCCCGCAGACGCAGACCCTCGAGCGCGACATCCAGAGGAATAGACCGACGCACCTCCTTGGTGAAGAGCATGAAGCCCTTCTCCTCGTTGCAGTTCTTCTGGAACTCGATCTCGAGCGACGTGAGGCGCTTCTTGAGCTCGAGGAACTTGGTGCGCTTGTCGTCGTCGAGGCCGAGGCCGTTGCGCTTGCGCTCGAGGACGAGGCGCTCGAGGAGGCGCTTCTCCTCGTCGTCGAGCTGGACGGCGTTGTCGCGCGTGTGCTTGTCGGCGTCGAGGAGCGCCTCGAAGACGTCGCGGCGGGTGAGGGCGTCGAGCGACCAGTCGTTGACCTTCTTGTCGGCCTCGACCGACGCGTCGCGCATGGCCTGGTCGGCGTGGACGTACTGGAGGAACAAGGCCGGCTCGACCTTGCGGTCGGCCTCGGCCGACTGAAGGGCGAGGGGCCTGACGACCGACTCGAAGGTGCGCTCGGCGGGCGGGATGGCGACGAGCTTATCGAGGAAGGCGGTCGACTCGTCGAGGACCTTGTCGACCGACGACGTGACGAGCTCGGGGGTGAATGAGGACCACGATGGCGGGCGGACAGGCGGCTGAGGGTAGTTGGACGGGTCGGCGGCGGCCATGGCGAAGGGCTGGGTGCGGCGGTGTGAGAGTGCGAAGGTGCGGGCTTGCTGGCTAGGCAGGAAGGGGAGCCGAGGCGAGTGCTGGCGGGCGAGCGGGGAAGTGCCGAGGGGGCGAGGAGGCGAAGTGATGTGGGTGCGGGCGGGTGCGAGGGCGGTGCGGGTGAGGTGTGCAGGAGTGCGCGCCTTGGTAGACGAGCGCACGAGCATTCGCTTTGAGCGGGATGAGGACAAGCGAGGTCGACCTCGAGCGACAGGAGCCGGCACCACCACCTCCTCCTCCTCACACCGCCCCTTCCACCAGGACTGCTTTCCGGACTGCTCGTGCGCCGTACAGCACTCCACCAGCGACCATCCACCAACTGCCGCCCCGCCAGCTGCGCCAGCCAGAGTTACAAGTCCTCATCAGCTCGTCGTCGTCAGCCAGGTCCAGGTCGACGAACACCGGCTCTACCGGTACGTATGCCCCCTCGTTGAGCTCTGTCACCCATCTGGACTAGAGCGAGCTGGATCGCTCACTCCCACACTCGTGCGCAGGTAGCTCCACCTCCTCCTCGACCGACCTCCCCCCTCGGCTTGCGCCCGCTCCGCCAATCTCGCACCTTCGCCTCCGCCAGCTTCCCGAACGAGGTCTGCTGAGCGACTACAACGCGCTCTCATGATCCGCTTCATCCTGGTCCAGGTGCGTCCTCGTCCCTCTCTCTCCCCCTTCCTCCTCCCCCACCTCGGACCTCCCCTCTCGCACCTCGCTGACCCATGCACATCTACGCGCCCGCAGAACCGCCAGGGCAAGACGCGCCTCAGCAAGTTCTACGTGCCGTACGAGGAGGACGAGAAGGCGCGGATACGCGGCGAGGTGCACCGCTCGATCGCGCCGAGGGACCAGAAGTACCAGAGCAACTTTGTCGAGGTGCGTCCTCTCTCGAAGTCTCCTGGCTCTTGACAAAGCTCAGCCGGTGTCGGCTCTCGAGCTGGGGCTGGCGGATCTCGCAGGTCAGCTTGGCGCGCCTCGAGCTGACGCCGCCCGCCCTCCTCCTCCTCCTCGCCCTCCACCTGCAGTTCCGCAACCACAAGCTCGTGTACCGCCGCTACGCCGGTCTCTTCTTCAGCTTCTGCGTCGACGCCAACGACAACGAGCTCGTGTGGCTCGAGGCGATCCACCTGTTCGTCGAGGTGCTCGGTGCGTCCGCAAGTCCTCTTCCTCGAGCACGTGCTGCGCGAGGTGGCTGGTCTCGGGCGAGTCGCCTCGCGCAGCTGGCGGTTCGGGAAGCCGTGCTGACTCGCCGCCTTACTCTCTTCCCGCGCAACCCCTCCGCCCGACCCTCGCCCGCCTTCGCCCTTCCCCCGCTCGCACCCACCCTCGCCCGCGCAGATGCCTTCTTCGGCAACGTGTGCGAGCTCGACCTCGTATTCAACTTCTACAAGGTGTACGCGATCCTCGACGAGTGCTTCCTCGCGGGCGAGGTCGAGGAGACGAGCAAGCAGGTCATCCTCGACCGGCTCGAGTTCCTCGAGCGGCTCGAGTAGCGCGGCGAACGAGCTGTAGCGGGCGAGCGAGGCGTGCAGTGTATACCAGGAGGCTCTCCTTCTTCCTCTCTCGCGCCGGCATCGTCGAGAGCGGCCTCCTCTCATCCGGACGGCGAGCCGTAGCAGGAAACACAACAGCATTCTCGTTCGTCGTCCTCCGACCCGCCGCTCTACGCCCGCCCCTCCTTCTCCTTCCGCTCCTTCTCGCTCATGCGGACACAGCTCTTGCCCGCCGGCACGTTGTCCGGCTCGGTCGGGTTGTGCGGCTCGCAGGTGCACCACGCGTCGTCCGAGGGGCACTGGGCGCGCACGGCGGGAATGTGCTGGCCGCAGCCCCACCTGTTGCGCGCAGGAGGAGGGGAGGGAGAGGGAGGAAGGGGTTAGCTTCGCGGCGGCGGGTGGAGGTGGAGGGAGGCAGGATCGGCGAGGCGAGGAGACGAGGAGGGGGAGGGGGAGGAAGAGCGGCGCACCAGGTCATCTTGCCGCAGGACGAGTTCTGCAGGGCGAAGGCGAGTCAGCTCAAGTGCTCGAGGGCGTGCTGCACAGCGAGGGAGAGCCGGTGCGGCAATAGATGCGTGGGGCGGCGGAGAGTCGAGCGAGGGGAAGGCGGAGGAGGAGGAGGGCGGGGACGAGGGAGAGGGGGAGCGGGACGCACAGCGCAGGTAGTCGGGAGGCACATGGCGGCTAGTCTGTGTAAGGTGAAGAGCAGGAGAGAGAGCGACAAGTTGACATCGCCGACGAGAGCGTGCCCACCTTCGCCGCCGGGCCCCGGCGACGGTTCGGCCTCGCTCGGACTCCGAGGCGGTCCGCTCTCCCTCTCTCTACTGCCGCCAGCTGAGCAATCGCACTGCTTTACAACAACATGCACCGCCGACGCCAACGAGAGACCAAGGAGCCGCGCTACCACTCGTGCGCCCGCTGCGCCGCCGTCTCCCACCCGGAGTAGTCGGGCGGCGGGCCCTGCCGCGGCGGCAGCGGCGTCGGATTGTGGTCGTCGCACGTGCAGACGTCGTCGGGCGCGACGCCGCGCAGGGCGTAGGGGATGTGCAGGCCGCAGCCGATCCTGCGAGCGAGCGGGAGCGAGATGTCAGCTCGAGCGAGGCGGGACAAGGACGACGAGGTCGGGACGGCAGCTGTGGACGGGTCGGGCGCACCAGGTAGTCTTGCCGCAGGTCTCGTTCTGTTGCGCGCAACGATAGGTCAGCTCGAGGTGTGCAGAGAGCGGGAGATAGTCGTCGTGCGCGATCACGCCAGAGCGAGAGGCGGGTCGAGAGGGAGGGAAGCTGGAGGGGGGACTCACTGCGCACTGGGTGGGTCGACACATGCTCTCGGGCGAGTCCTCGCTGGTGCTCGTGACGCAGGAGGAGGTGAGAGCGGTGGGAGGAGCGACGAGGACGAAGGCGAGCGAGGCGGCGCTGGCTTTGTCCCGCACTCGCACCTCGCCCTCGCTCGACTGGGCTGCGACTAGCACTACCAGCTGCTCACAGCTACCCGCAACATGGCCGAGCCATCCCCGACCGACCGCCTCGTCGTGCGTCCTCTCCCCTCCCTCCTCCCTCCCTCAACCTCAGCTGATGACGATCCTCCTCGGCCACGGCCCTCCAGGCTGCGTTTTCCCCTCCACTCGACTCGGCACTCGTCTACGCCATCCTCTCCGACTACGCAGAGCCCCTCTCCCACGACGACGAGCTCCAGGCGCGCGGCACTCTCCAGTCGCTCGCCGATCAGGCCGACCTCGTCGACGACTCGCTCCCCACCACCGCCCTTCATCCCGACCCTGCCCTCGTACCCGCTCCTGCGAGCCACAGCAGCGACCCGAGCGACCCTCGCCCTCCAGTCGACGAGCGCGCACAGCTCCTCGGCCTCATCAACCAGGCCAACCACGCCCTCCGCCTCGATCGCACCCGCTCCTCGGCCAACGCCTCGCCCCTCGACTCGCGCACCGCCCCACCGCCCCCTCGAGCACCGGCGAGCGCGACCGCGAGCGACCTCAGCAGCGCCCTCGAGCACTCGAGCCTGGATGACGACAGCGACCCTCGTGCATCGAGCGCCGACTCGGGCTCGGCCGCCGCCCGCTTCTGGGACGACCACCACGCGGCGAGCATGACGAGCGACGACGACGGCCCGAGCGGCGGCGGCACGGCGGCGCGCCTCGTGTGGGACGCGCCCGACGGCGGGTTCGACTACGAGGTGTCGGACGACCCGCTCGCGTTCCTCGCGAGCGTCTTCCCGCACATCGACCTCGCCCAGCTCGAGGCCAAGATCGCCGAGGTCAAGGAGCTCGAGCCGACCGAGGACGGCCTCGCCGCCCAGCCCGCCGACCTCGAGCGCCTGATCGAGGACCTCTTGTCGCAGGACCTCATCACGTCGCTCGCCGAGGCCGACGCCGATGCCGCCGCCGCCGAGAACGCGCCCGCGCCCGACCCGGACGGCCTCGCGTCGATGGACCGCCAGCAGCGCCGCCGGGTCAAGGTGGCCAACAAGGCGGCCCAGTCGCTGTCGCTCACGACGACGCCGCACGTCTCGTACGCCAAGGCGGCGACGCACCGCCCTCAGGGATCCGTCTCGGCGCTCGCCGATGCGCCCCTGAGCACCAACGCCTGGGCGAGCATCTCGAGCCAGGCGTCGTTCCTCGCCGCCGCCATGCACCTCTCGGTCGCGCGCATCACGTCGACGTACCACGCGCACGGCTCGAGCCTCGCGCGCACCGTCGCCGTCCTCCTCGTCCAGCTCGCGCGCGAGCGGCCGTTCGAGGCCCTGCCCGGCGGCGTCGCGCGCAAGAACGAGCTGCGCCTGATCGTCCCGAGCGCAAAGGCGAGCGACGACCACCTCGAGGCGCTCCTCAGCGCGACAGAGGGCGACCTCAGCGACGCCCTCGACCTCCTCGGCTTCGTCGCCGACCTCGAAAAGGCCGTCGGCGCCCCGCTCCCGCTGTCGGCCCTCATCACCCGGCCCGGCGCAGGGTCGGCCCTCGCCGCGACGACGACGACGCCCGACGGCTTCACGATCGTCTCGACGCCGACGCGCACGCCGTCGGTGCGCGCAGCGGGCGCAGCGGGCGCTGCGGCCGCCGGTGCCGCCGACGACCGGTACACGCACGAGCAGTGCCACGCGCTCGCGCTCGAGTACCTCGCCAAGCGCAACGACGCGTTCCGCACGGCGGCGCGGAGCTTCCAGCGCGGCGGCATGGGCGAGCGCGGCGCGGCGGGCTTCTGGGCCGACCGGGGGAGGGAGTTTGACGGCGAGCGGCGCAAGTGGGAGGAGCGGGCGGCGCGGGCGGCCGTCGGCGAGAGGAGGTGCGTCCTGTCCTTCCTCGCTCTCGTGCTCTCGTCATCGCTCTTGAGCGTCGAGAAGCGCGTCGCACGCGTTGCTTTCGGCTGACGTTCGCACTCGTCTGCAGGACCAAGACGGGCGCCAACGTCGTCGACTTGCACGGCCTCAGCCTTGCGCACGCGCTCAAGATCGTCGACGAGGTCACCAACACGTGGTGGTCCAACGCTCGCGACTGTGCGTCCCTCTTGCTCTCGGCGCGCTCTTCCTCGTCGCGCCGCACTGACCCTCCCTCCCCTCTTCCCCCCCCTCCTCCTCCTCCTCGTCTCGCTCGCGCTCTCCCTCTCACCCCTCACAGCGGCCCACCCCGAACCCCTTCGCATCATCACCGGCGTCGGGCGCCACTCGCGCGGCGGGACGCCCATCCTCGCGCCCGCCGTCACCAAGCACCTCGACCGCACCGGGTGGCGCTGGAAATGGGACGACGGCCCGCTTGTCGCCGGTGGGATCGGGCCCGTCAACTCGAAGGGCGCCGTGCGTGTCATCGGCGTCGCGCGGTGAGCGAGGAGGCGGGAGGGCGAGAGGGAGGGGGCGAGCTGTGCATAGTCGGGAGGAAGAGGAGGAGGAGGAGGCTCGCGCTTTGCCTCGGCGGACCGCCGTGTTGTTGTTCGTGCTCTGCGTCGTCTTTCCTTGCACTGCAGGATCTGCCTCGTGCTCTCTCTCTCTCGATGCGCACCTTGAGAGCGTCTGAGCGAGCCGACATTCCAGAAAAGGAGAGGTCCGTGCGCGCGAGAGGGGGTAACGAGAGGGCTGTGGTTGGACACGAGCCGCAGGGGTTTGGGGTAGTCTAGAAAGGTGAGGGAGCCGCAGGAGGAATACGTGCGAGGGGGGAAGATGCAGTTGATGCGGTACCGGGCTAGTTGAGAAGTCGATACAGGGGGTGGGGAAGGTTGAACTGAGAGAGGGGAAGACGAACGACGACGAGGCGGCGGCTGGCGAGAGAGCCCTGTTGAAGGCAACACAGAGAGGGACCGAAAGGGGAGAGACTGACACTACGAGGAGAGAGGGAGAGGGAACAAGAAGAACGACGGCTCGGTTGACGATGCGGCGGCGAGAAGGGCGAGGCGAGTATGGACAGTTGAGGTCGAGGCGACGAGCTTGACGTCTAGTCGGTCGTCGTCGTCGCAGGTGTCGACGAGCCGTTGGTGCTGACGCCGTTCTGCTGCGCGAGCTCGAAGAAGGGCTTGAAGACGGCGTCGTCGTCCGTGTTGCGGTAGTCGTTGAAGACGATGTTGACTGCGAGCGCGGTCGTTCGACCGTCAGCAACGAGACCGAGTGAGAGGCTCGAGAAGGAGGAGAGGACGACGACGCACCGAGGTGGAACTCGTCAAAGATGCCGCGGATGAGCTCGTGCGTCTCGGGTTCGCCGTCGCGGTACAGGAGGGCCCACTGCGCGCCGAGCTCGTACGCCTCGTCCTTCCACGCCTGGAACGCCGTCGAGTCGACGACGGTCGGCTGGATCACCTCGGCGCCGGGGAAGACGCCCCAGGTGACGGCGTTCGGGCCGGGCGCCGTGTTGGACTGGAAGTCGCCCTGCTTGTTGACGGCGTGGTACGTGATCGAGGGCACCTTGTCGAGGATGGCGAGGAGCGGCTCGACGTGCTGAGGCGGGCAGAAGAACTCGAGGTAGGCCTGCGCGCGAGCGAGTCCGAGTCAGCCGGGCGGGCTCGCTCGAGACAGCGGGCGCGAAGAAGAGACGGACCTTCTGGTAGCAGTAGCCGTTCATCGGGCCCCAGCCAAGCGCAGGGTCGTCCGAGGAGACGCCGTCGACCCGCGGCTGCGAGTTGATCTGCGAGGGAGAAGGGGGAGGAGTCAGCTCGAGCACGACGGCGACGACAACAGGAGCACGAGAGGAGAGGGACGCACGGTGAGGAAGCCGAGCTCGTTGATCTTGGCGAGCTGCTCGGCGATGTAGCTCGTCTCCTTGGCGGCCGGCTGGTCGCTCCAGGGGAGCGCCTTGAGGTCGCCGCGGCAGAAGCGCGCGAACAGGGCCGAGATGTCGCCGAGCGAGCGCGGCGTCCCCCAGATCTTGACGGCGTCCTGCGGCTTGTGCGGGAGCGCGAGCTGGAGCGCGTCGACGTCGCCGAACGCCGGCGACGAGGCGTCGCCCCACCGGCCGTTGGGGAACTCGTCCCACTCGCGCGTGCGCGTGAGGTACGAGCGCTGGCGGTTCGACCAAAAGATGGGGCGCGTCGTCTCGGTGCGGCGCTTCTGCGTGAGCGAGACGCGCCAAGGCAAAGGCTTGACGCGGTCGGCCATGGCGACGAACTGGAGCTCCTCGAGGAGCATCTCGGTGCCGCGCGACAGGTTCATCGTGTAGAAGTGCATGCCGTGGATGCCGAGGTCGGCGTTGAGGATCTTGCGGCACATGTCGGCGACGTACCGGGTGCCGAACTCGCGCACCTTGGCGTCGTCGTCCTTGATCGGCTCGAGCATGTCCCACAGCTCCTTGGGCACGATTGTGCCGGCAAAGTCGGTGCGGCGCTTGAAGGCGGCGTACGTCTGGATCGGCATGATGCCCGGCACGATCGGGATGGTGATGCCGGCGGCGCGCAGGCGGCGGCCCCAGTCGATGAAGACGTCGGCGTCGTAGAACATCTGGGTGAAGACGACGTTGGCGCCGGCGTCGACCTTGGCCTTGAAGTGGCGGATCTCGGCCTCGGGGCTCTCGCTCTGAGGGTGGCCCTCGGGAAAGCCGGCGACCTGGGAGAGGGAGGGAGAGGGAGCGAGTCAGTCCCGTCTTCCTCGAGCGCCTGCTCACGAGCCGCCGAGAGAGAGAGCTGGACGCACGCCGATGTCGAAGTAGTCGCCGTACTTCTTGCGGATGTGTCGCACGAGGTCGATGGCGTGGTTGAAGCCGCCCTCGACCGGCTTCCACTCTTCGACGCCGCGAGGAGGGTCACCGCGCAGGGCGAGGATGTTGCGGCAGCCCGAGTCGTACGCCTCCTGCAGGATGTAGACCGCGGTCAGAAGGGCACGAAGGAGGAGAAGAGAGACCCGGCGAGGGAGAGGGGACGCACCTTGAGCGCCTGGTCGACCATCTCGGTCGGCATGTTGGTGCAGGTCAAGTGCATGCACGTCTCGAGGCCGAGCTCCGAGTGGGCCGTCTTGACGAAGCCGGTCGTCGCGTCCGAGGTCGAGCCGCCTGCGCCCCAGCTGCGTGCAAGGTGGACCAGTGTCAACTTGACGAACGTGTGGTGGGCAGCAACGGCGGGGAGGAGAGGTGGACGAACGTGATGTCGACGAAGATGGGGCCGAGCTGCTGCATGCGCTCGATGCGGTCGTACAGGTTGACCCAGCCCTCGGACGTCTTGGGCCTGCGAGGAGGGCGAGAGGGAGGTTAGCCGACGGCGACGAGGGGATCGACGGGAGAGGAGAGAGAGAGGCGAGGGACGCACGGGAAGAACTCGAAGCTCCACCAGGGGCGACCCTCGCGCTCTGCCTTCTTGATCTTGTCCGAAATGCGCATCTTGAGCGGGGTGTGGTCGAGGGAGAGCGGGAGAAAGCAAGTCGAGAGAGATGGGTCGACGACGAGCGGGATCGAGGGCGGCACTGGCTCTGGTCGGCGAGAGCGGTGCTGTGATACTCGAGTAGGGCGCGCTGGAGGTCTGGCTGCTTGGATCAGAGCAGCACACTCGGTGTGGGAAGAGCGAGGTGCACCGCCTTGGCTTGACTTGCTCCACCGCATCGACCGCTGGCTCGGCTTCAAGCGCCCGCCTCCCTCCCTCTCGTGGAACCTGTACTGCAGCTTCGGCTCAGCGCATAGCCGGTGCGAGATCACTTCGAGTCGAGCGCACCCCGAGAGAGCTGTCGCCGCCGTGCCCGGCTCCGGCTTCTCGTCCCTCTCGTCGGCACAGCCACAGAGCACGCCGATAGGGGCAGGGCGGTGCGCATGACCCTCGCAGAGAGTGGCCAGAGTCGCAAGAGCGGCAAGCGACTCGTGCCCGAGCGATGGATGCGCCTCGCGAGCCGGTTCTGCGCCTCTCGTCCTCCTCCCGCTCACCCGCTCCACCCGACATCGACTCGCAGCGATGGAGCCGTCCCTCCCCGCACTCGAGACGCTCGTCCTCGCGGTCCTCGTCGTTGCCATCTCGGTCCTCGCCCTCGGGCTCGTCGCCCAGTCGGGCGTCCTCAAGCACCCTCGCGCTCTCGGCACTCGCCCTCGCCCCGACCTGTGGTCCAGCCTGGTCGAGCTCCCTCTCCTCGGCTGTCTCGTCGACAGCATCCGCAACATCGACCGCGCGCCCGAAGGTGCGTCCTTCCGCCTCGCCTACTCGACCTCGCTCGTCGCTGCTGACCCTCCCCCCTCGCTCCTTGCCACAGGCGTCGTTCAGCGGTTCATCGAGCGCCAGCAGTCGAGCGAGACGAGCAAGAGCATCACCTTCACCCTGCCCGCCATGGGTCGCTTCATCCTCCTCGAGCGCCCCGAGCACCTCGAGCACATCCAGCGCGTGCGTCCCTCCTTCTCCCCCTATCACGCCCAAGCACTCCCCTCGGCTTCCTCATCGCCGCTGCTCCCATAGAGCATCTCGTGCTGACGCACTTGCGCCCCCTGTCGCCTGCAGACCCGCTTCGACAACTACGAGAAGGGCGAGGCCCAGCGCTCGACCATCGGCACGCTCTTTGGTTCGGGTATCTTCGTCTCGGGTGCGTCGCGCTCGCGTGTCACTTTCAGCAATAGGCCGAGGAGCTGACGTTGCTCGCGCACCTCGCTCGCAGACGGCGCCGAGTGGCAGACGCACCGCAAGATCTCGGCCAAGCTCTTCACCAACTCGACGTACCGCGGCATCATCTCGAGCTCGACGCACCGCTCGACCCTCCAACTCCTCGACGTCATCGACGACGTGAGCGCACACGGCGACGTCCCGCTCTCGCAGCTGTTCTTCGCCCTCACGCTCGACGCGTTCACCTTCATGGCTTTCTCGGCGGACCCGGGCGCGCTCAACGCGGCCAGGGACGGCAAGCTCAGCGACTTCGGCATCGCGCTCGATTACGTCCAGGTCGAGACGCAGAAGCGCTTCCAGAAGTGCGTCCCCTCCCTCTCCTCGTCGTCTCCTCGTCTGACCTTCTCAAACTGACTCTTGTCGTCTCCCTTCGCTCCTCTCTTCGTCTCCCTCTTCGCCCCGCCTTCGTCGACATCTCCTCTTCGGTCTTCTGACGATACTCACTCAGCCCGTTCTGGTTCATCACCGAGCACCTGACTGGCGCGACGGCCAAGATGCGTTCGAGCATGCGCGTCGTCCACGACTTTGCCGACGCCATCATCAACGTTCGCCTCGCCCAGCTCCGCACGTACGATGGCGACTACGAGGACTCCAACGACAAGGAGGACCTGCTCGGGCTCTACATGCGCTCGCGCGGCGCCGACGGCGAGAAGCTGTCCAAGGTCCAGCTCCGGTGCGTCTGCTCCCTCTCTTCTCCTATCCCAGCTCCTGCTCCTCCTCACGACCGCCCAGTAAGAATCCAATGCTGATACAGCTCGAGCACGCCCCCGCAGCGACGCCGTCATCAACCTCCTCCTCGCCGGGCGCGACACGACCGCCTCGGCGCTTTCGTGGGCCGTCTTCCGCATCCTGTCGCACCCCGAGCTCATCGACCGCATCCACGCCGAGGCCGACACGCTCGCCGATCCGACCCAGCTGCCGTTCGACCAGCTCAAGGAGATGCACTGGACGCGCGCCGTCTTTGCCGAGACGGTCAGGCTGCATCCGGCTGTGCCCAACGTGCGTTCAGGCTCGCTCCATCTCGCTACGGTCGCACGTGCTGAGTTGAGCGCTCCTGCAGAACTCGTGGACCGCGCTCGGCGACGACCTGATCCGTACGTCCTCTCGACCCAGCTCGTTCCCCTTCCTCCGCACGCTCGCACGCGCTCTCTCTCCGACCGATACAGGGCGTGCTCGCCCCAAGAGTTGTACTGATGCACATTCTTCCTCGCCCGCAGCGAACGGTCCGCGCATCGAGAAGGGTGACGTGCGTCGTCGGTTCCTTTCCTCCTCCGCGCACGGTCCCCTCCCGGACGAGCTGCTGAGCGTTCAGCCTGACCTCCCCTCCCTCTCTTCATTCCTCTCGAGCAGCACGTCGGCTGGTGCGACTTCCTGCAGGCGCGCGACCCGTCCATCTGGGGCGCCGCCGCCGGCGCTTTCAAGCCCGAGCGCTGGTTTGACGACGAGGGCAAGTTCAAGATGGACTCGAGGCTGCACGCGTTTAATGGCGGCTTCAGGCGGTGCGTCCAGTTGTCTCTCTTCTTCTTCGACTGCAGCTCATGACGTGAGACGGCTCACTGACTCTTGCGCTCGTCGTCCACTTCGGCTCGTGCAGCTGCCTCGGTCCGTCGACCTCTTCCTCTTCCCCCTCACCCGCGCACGAGCCCAACCTGACCTCGTCGCCCCGCCCGCAGGTGAGACGCTTGCCACCTTCGAGGCCGTCGCCGTCCTCCTCGCCCTGTTCAGCACGTTCGACATCGCCTTCGCGCCCGACTACCTCGCGACGACGCCCATGGTGCAGACGCCGCTGTGCGCCGAGCCGACGCCGAGGTACCGCCACTCGCTCACGATGCCGATGGCACAGGTGCTCAGGGTCGTCGCGACGAGGAGGGAGGCGTCGTGAGCGCGAGCGAGGCGAGGGCCGAGCCGGCGAGGAGGAGCACGAGGGCGGGTCGGGCTCGAGCAGCTTTCTCTCCGTGTGCATTGTGTACCGCTTGTTGTGCTTCATGCTTGAGCGCGTCGAGGGAGGCCGCTTCGGACGAAGGAACGTGCGCGCGGCGACTCGGAGAGGCGGGTTCGCCTTCGTCAGAGCTGCATCTTCTGGCTCGGCTCGCGCGTAATGTGATGATCTGAGCGTTGCGCTGAGCAGTACAAGGCGCACGAGAGCTTGGTGACGAAGTCGGCCGCCGAGACACCGTCCTCGCGACGAGGAGGACCGCGCCGGCTCGCGACCCTCCCTCACACCGCACCGCTCCCAGCTAGTGCGAGGACCGGCTCGACACGCAGCAGGGGCATGAACGGCGGCTATGTCGAGGCGTACGACCCTCGGCGGGCGGGCAGAGTGAGCCTCTCGCAGCTCTCTCGACACGGGTGCGCTCTCCTCTCTCTTTCTCGCGTCGACAGGCAACTAGATGGCTCGCTGACGCCATGAATGCAGCAGCAGCGCGACCTCGCTACCCGCCGACCTTCTCTTCGCCGTCCTCCTGTCCAAGTCGCTCTTCGCCCTCGCCCTCCATGTCGCAAAGGACTGGCTCTTCGCGCAAGGCCGGTCGCCCTGGACGCTCGCGGCTCTCGTGCAGGGAGTGGGAGCAGTCGGTCTGCTGGCGCTGAGCTGGTCGGCCGGGCAGCAGAGGGGCAGCAAGGCGAGGACGGTGAGCTCCCTCCCCCACACCCTCCTCCCGACTCGCCCGGCCCGCTCGAGAGCTGCTCGAGCAGGCATCCGTGGCGCGCTCCTCGTGTAGAGCGCGTCAAGTGAGGGGCTGTGTGCTGGATGCGCCCGCTGAGGCCCCTCGCTGACGCTCCCTCCCCCCGTCCGCAGAAACCACCTAGCCGGCTCTACCCCTTGTTCTTCGCCCTCGAGACGCTCTGCGCCTTCCTGTCCGTCTCTCGCATCAGCATACTTCGGTCCGTCACTCTCTCTGCAGCTTGCTGTCGAGCGTCGCTGACTCATGGCCATGCCCTCGCAGGTTCATCCTCCTCACCTCGTTCGCCCCGCTCTGGGCGCGCGGCCTCCCCTTCGTCAAAGCCGGCGGGCGCAAAGCCGTCGAGCGCAGCAACGCCTTCGCCATGACGACCGCCATGGTCGTCGTCGCGTACCTCGCCGACTCGACGCTGTCCTGTGCGTCCCCTCGCTCGCTCGCTCTTCCGCCCCGTCCTCTTTGCCTGCGCTGACTCCCCCTCTGCCACAGCCAGTACGAGCCGCACCGGCTACGTCTACCTCCTCTTCCACCTCCTGTCGGCCGGGCAGCGCGCCGAGATCTTTGCGGCCCACAACGGCGACGAGCGGCAGAAGGCCAGGATGCACGCCGTCGGTGCCTCTTTGGCGACAGCAGTCGCTGCGCCGCTCGCCCTCCTGCACTCGTTCTTCGTGCCTCCCTCTCTCTCCCGGACGCTTCTCGCACGACCGTACCTTGACTGACCCGCTGCTGTGCAGGCTTCGCCGTCGAGCGCCTCGACCCTCGCCTCCGCATCCACCTCGCCCTCATCCTCCTTCGCCACGCCCGACGCCTCCCTCTCACTCGACACGTTCGGCATCCTTCTCCTCTCGGCGACCTTCATCATCGGCGACCCTCTCCTCGTCCGGTCGCTCCTCGCGCACTTTCCGCCGGCCAAGCTTCTGAGCTCCGGGTGGCCCATCGCCGCCTCGGCGACGGCGTTCATCGGCTACGTCGGGTTCGGTCGCGGCATCAGCTTGGGAGAAGCGGCGGTCGGCGTGATCGGGTGGAACGGTGCGTCCCTCTCGCCGACCTCGAAGAGCGGGCTCGTGAGCAAGGCTGACTCTCTCCCCTGCAGCCATTTCGCACATCGCCTCGACCGACCCTCGCGCTACCGTCGTTCCAGCTTCGAGCGGCGTCTCGACGGGCACCTCTTCGCCGAACCGGTCCGTCGTGCAGCGCCTGTCGACCTTCTACCGCCACCTGCGCTCTACAATCAAGACGATCCTCGCCTCGCCCGAGTCGCGCCGCATCTACTTCTTCTTGTGCCTCAATCTCGCCTACATGTTTGTGCAGATGGCGTACGGCATCTGGACCAACTCGCTCGGCCTCATCTCGGACTGTGCGTCCTCCCCTTTCCCTCGTCCCGCCGGCTCTACGATCTTCGAACTGACCCTTGCTCCTCCTCGTTCGCAGCGATCCACATGTTCTTCGACTGCCTCGCCCTCGCCATGGGTCTCTTTGCGTCCGTGATGGCGACCTGGCCGTCCAACGACACCTTCACGTTCGGGCGAGTCTCTCTCTCTGTTTTTCGAGAGGAGCACGGAGGGGACGGACTCGAGCTGACTCCTTGTCTTGCCCCCCTCGCAGCTACTCTCGGGTCGAGACGCTCTCTGGGTTCGCCAACGGCATCTTCCTGTGCCTCATCTCGATCTTCATCGTCTTCGAGGCCGTCGAGCGGCTCATCGACCCGCCCGAGATGAACACGGGCCAGCTCCTCACGGTGAGCGCCGTCGGGCTCGCCGTCAACCTCGTCGGCATGTTTGCGACCGGGCATGGGCACCATGGGCACTCGCACGGCGGCGGCGGAGGAGGAGGAGGAGGAGGGCCCAGCCACGGTCACAGCCACGTGCGTCCGCTCTGTCTCTTGCGCGCTCGCCTCGAATTGGGACACAGGCTGACTTGCCTTCACCTGCAGACGGCCGTGCGCTCCAAGTCGACGCCGTTCCTGACCGACAAGGAGGAAAAGGACGAGGACGCGCACAATGGGCACTCGGTGCGTCCTGCTCGCCTCGTCCCGGCACCCTCATTCCTCGCTGACTCGCTCTCGCGCTTGCAGCACAACGGAACCTCACACGCCCACGCCCACTCGCACTCGACGCCGACCCGCTCGGCCCACCAGCGCTCGCACTCACACGCCGCCTCGCCCTCGGCATCCTCTTCGCCGACCCACGCCCGCTCGCCGTCGCTGCACGCTCACGCGCACACGAGCCCTGCACCGGCGCACTCGCACGCGCACGCGCACGGCGACGCGCATGCGCACGACCAGCATGGCTGCGCCGGAGAGGAGGAGCATGAGGAGGAGGACGACGACGAGCACGGCGCGGCGGCGGGCGGGCACAGCCACAATATGAAGGGCGTCTTCCTTGTGCGTCCTCTCGACTCTCTCCTAGCCCTCCTCCCTACCCTCGCTGTCCTCCCGCTCGACCTTTCGTCCCGCTCGGACCTCTCGAGCCTCTTCACCTTCTCGTCACTCTCGTCCTCTCCCGGGTCCTCCTGACACCCTTCTCTTCGCCGTTGTGCAGCACGTCATGGCCGACACGCTCGGCTCGGTTGGCGTCATCATCTCGACGCTCCTCATCAACCGGTACGGCTGGACCGGGTTCGACCCGCTCGCGTCCATCTTCATCGCCGTCCTCATCTTTGCGAGCGTGGTGCCGCTCGTCGTCGACTCGGGCAAGCTGCTCATGCTGGACATGGGCGACGAGACCGAGGCCGACGTCCGCAAAGCGCTTTCGGCAGTGCGTTCACCGTCCTCTCCCTCTCGCTCGTTCTCGTAGCCCTCCGTCTACGAGTACGCCTGACGAGCCTCTCGATCTCGCCGACTCGCAGGTGCAGCGCGTCGACGGCGTCGCGTCCTACAGCAACGCTCGGTTCTGGCAGAAGGACCCCTCGTCGATGGTCGGCTCGCTCTGCATCCAGCTCGCGCCCGCCCCGAACGACTACTCGGCGCAGCAAGGTCGCGCTCCTCTGCACTACGCCGACGTCGACAAGGTGACGGCCAAGGTGCGGCGAGCGCTGCGGAGCAGCATTGGCGGGCTCGACGACTTGACGATCCAGGTCGAGCGCTCGTCGCCGTGAGGGGCTCGCTCGTCCTCCTGCGCATCACCGTCGTCCTTCTCTTTCCACCGTCTTCTCTCTATCCCTGTCCATGTCACACTCCCCTCTCGCAGCCTCTGCAACCTCGACCATCGTCTCTGTCTCTCCTCGACCGTCGCGCGCGTGGAACGAGCCGAGGGAGACCGATCTTCGGCTCGCTGAGAGCGAAAGCAGCAGGCTCTTGCTGCGTTCGTAGACGCGATGGGCTTGCGAGCTCTGGGTCTCGCACGAGCTCGTCGAGCGAAACTGTGAGTCAAAGCGCGAGGCAAGGCCCTGCGCGCCCTGCGCCCGCGCGCCCTCGGGCGCACGGTCCGCTCGCAGAGATCGCCTCTTGCACAACAGCGAGTCGCGGACCAGCTGGTTCCAGCGGCGCACGAGGCGAGTGAGAGCCTTCCGACAGCCGGCCGGCGCTCGCGTTTTCCAATCCGTGCGCTCGCCGACGCCGAGGAGAGGAGCCAAGCTACGAGCCGCTGTCGAGCTGTGACAACACCCTCGCGTCGCACAGAGCGTCTCTCGTCGTCTGCTGCTTGTGCTGCGACGGCCTTGGTCAACGCGTCGAGCCAGAAAGCCTTTCGCTCAACGCGGCAAGTGCGCCCTCGTCGCGACCAGCAACCTTCCTCGGCGAGCCCGGAACCCTCTCACCGCCCTCGTCCAGCGAGCCACCAAGCCTGTCAGCGAGCAGCAGCCAGAACCGCGAGCTCCATTTCCCACGCTCGCCCAGCGTCGCCGCCCCTAGGTGCCGCCCACACCCCGCCTCGCCCTCACCCCGAACGGGACGAGCCAGCCCCCTCGCCTCCCCAGCCAGGCAAGGACCGTTCGCCAGCCCTCGACGCGTACGCCCAGCGAGGCAGCCACGGCGCAACCGCCCGCACCTTCCTCTTCCCGCCCTCGAGTCGTCGGCACCAGCGCTCCCCCTCCGTCTCTCTTTGCCCCTCTGCGTTCCTCGTTTTGGGAGGTGCAGCCGCCCAAGTACCACCCGCGACGAGCAACAACACCGCCATGGACGCGTCGCCCGCCTCAGCCTCGCCGGCAGCACCTCAGCCTCCTCCTGCGCCGCACGCCGGCCCATCGTCCCGGCCCTACCTCGCCCAGCCAGGCGCGTTCGCCCAGCAGCAGCAGCAGCAGCAGCCGACCCACGCCAACCCCTCGCCCGTCTCGCCCGGCGCGCTCCTCCCCGACTCTCAGCAGCAGCAGCAGCAGCAGCACGGCGGCGCGCCCCCTCCTCCCTCGCTCGACTACCCATCCTCGGCCACCCTCCCCTCCGTCTCGATCGAGTCGCCCGCCGACTCGTCCTCGGCGCCGTCGGCCGCAGCGCCCACGACGCGCTCGTCGACCCGCCCGCAGCGCGGCGCCCCCGCGCCGGCCATCGTCGCGTTCGACCCGACGGCGGACGGCTCGGACGACGACGACGACGACGACGACGGCGCCGCGCCCAAGAAGAAGCAGCGCACGACGGCTCGCGCGCGCGGCGCTGCGGCGTCGGCGTCGGCGTCGGCGAGCGCGGTCGGTGGGAGCGGCGCGGCGAGCGGTGGGAGCGGCAGCGGCGCCGAGGGCCCCGGCGAGGCGGCGGGCGAGGGCGTCGACCCGGACAAGGGCAGGAGGAAGATCGAGATCGAGTACATCCAGAAGAAGGAGAAGCGGCACATCACGTTCTCGAAGCGCAAGGCGGGCATCATGAAGAAGGTGCGTCCCTCCTCCTCCTCCTCCTCGGCCGTCGCGCCTCGATCCTGAACGCCTCTTTCCTCGTGCGCAGGCCTACGAGCTCGCGACGCTCACCGGCACCGAGGTCCTGCTGCTCGTCGTGTCCGAGACCGGCATCGTTCGTCCCTCTCTCCCTCGTTCGCTCACTCGAAGCTCTCGCTGACGGCTCTCCCCTGCAGGTCTACACCTTCACGACGACCAAGTTCCAGCCTCTCGTCGGCGCCAACCCTGACGGCTCGCCGAGCGAGGGCCAGAGGCTGATCCAGCGCTGCTTGGTGCGTCCCTCGTCCCCTTCGTCCCCCTCGTCGAGCGCGGCCTTCCTAACTCACCTTTGCTCTTCATCTGTGTCTCGCAGGCGGTCGACCCGGAGGAGGAGAAGACGAGCAACTACATCTCGCCGCCGCCTGACGGCCCGCTCCTGCCGCTCCCACCCGCGGCGCAGAAGCGGCCGTTCGAGGCCAACTCGAAGCAGCACGGCGGGCAGATCGCGCTGCGCACTCGCCAGCAGCGCCCTCGCGCCAAGGCGCGCCCTGCGCCCATCGTACCGCCTGCGCCGTCGGGCTCGTCGTCGCTGCCGACGCCGACGATTCACGGCGCGATGGACCAGATGCAGCAGATGCCGCCGTCGCCGCACCGGGTGCACCCGCTCAACCAGGCGCCGCCGGGCTCGCTCGCCGACTACCCGCCGTCGCCGGGCTACGCTCAGACGCGGTCGGGCATGGGCAGCGAGCTGCCGTCGCCGATGCACCCGCCGCGCGAGTACCAGGACATGATGGAGCAGTCGGGCATGAACGGGCGGTACCAGGCGTACCCTCCTCCTCCAGCGCTCGGCTACACGCACCAGCTTGTACGTCCCTCGTCCTCGTCAAGCTCCTCGTCCCCGAGCGCGACCTCGTAGCTGACCTCCCCTCCCTGCGCAGCCGAACCCGAACCGCCCTCCGCATCCGCTCGACCCGTACCCTCACCCGCACCACTCGCCGAGCTCGTCGCCGCGCCAGCCTCGGCACCTCCCGCCGCCGCCGGGCCACTACCAGTCGTCGGCGCCGCGGTCGGTGCAGGACCCGTACGCGGCGCAGCGCGCGCACTACGGCGAGCCGCCCGGCGGTCAGGAGGACATGCACATGCTGTCGCCGCAGCACCAGCACCTGCCGCCGCCGCCGCCGCACCTGCAGCACATGAGCAACCAGGCGCCGCCGGGCATGGGCCTGCCGCAGCCGCCGCCCGAGCTGTACATGCAGCACGCGCCGCCGCCGCCTCAGCAGCAGCAGCAGCAGGGGCACCCGGGCCAGCAGCAGCAGCAGCAGGCGCAGATGTACGACGGGCAGGGCCAGCAGGACACGTACATGCGCAGGTGAGGAGCGAACAGGGCTCGTTCCGAGGGAGGAGGAGGAGGAGGCCTGAGGGACGTCGAGGCGAGGGAGCTTTTTCGATAACCGCTTGCAACTTTACAGTTACTATCTTGTCGCAGTGAGAGAGCTGTCGGGAGCTCAGCAAAGGAAGCTGGAGAGCGTTGTCGAGCGTCGTCGTCGCCGAGTCGCTTGTCCGAGGCGGTGCAGCTCACACGCTCACTCCTCTCGCTCCTGGCTCGAGCAGCGCAGCCAGCAGCAGCGCGAGGGCACCTCTCGATCGGTCGCACACCCCGCAGCCGGCAGCAGGCGCGACTCGCCCTCGTCAGCCTCGTCGTCGCCGTCCTCATCTCGTCGTCGCCGTCGGTCCACTCTCGCTCGGCATCCACAGCGCATGGATGCCGGTGCCAGCCGTCGCTGAGCCTCGATTCGCCGTGAGCATCGAGCTGTACGACCACACGCACCCCTCGCTCGCCGCGTCGCACGACACCTCCCCACTCCTCCCGACCACCCCGACCCGGCTCCCTCCAGCCCTCGACCAGCAGCTGCGCGCCGTGCAGAAGCGCCTCGTCCTCCCCTCGACTCGTCAACCCTTCTGGGCGACCCGCCTCCCCGCCACCCGCCCGCTCGACACCCGCACCCCGTCCACCCTCTCGGCCGCCGGCCTCTCGACCGC